>ERZ778514.1078-NODE-1078-length-21873-cov-4.401824_pt1 | contig 21873 bp, 15 predicted proteins | sample MGYA00510344_ERZ778514 | MGnify/ENA primary metagenome ERZ778514 (study PRJEB29527, sample SAMN07138968) | mouse gut metagenome | material: feces | host: mouse | place: China:Nanjing | collected 2016-01-25 ...
GATGTGACGTATTTTGTAACGGGATTGTCCTTCAGCCAGCTTATGACTGTCCCTTCTTCCTTCTGGGGGATACCTTCGACAACAGCGACATATTTCCTTTCAATTATGCTGTCGTTCCAGTCGTCCTGCAGGTCATATTTGGTCTGAGGGTCCTTGGCGAATATAAGGAGTCCCGATGTGTCCCTGTCGATCCGGTGCACAATAAAAATCCTGTCTTTCCGGCGGTATTCCCTGCCGCAGCCGCCTTTTGACCTTACATAGTCTGTAAGGATTGAATATGCCGTGGTTTCCCCTTCTTTTCCCGTCGATACGGTAAGCAGACCGCTCGGCTTGTCGATGACCATAAGATAGTCATCCTCATAAAGCAGCTTTACCCCCTTGCCGCTTTTTCCGCGGAAAAGGTCCGCAGTGAGCAGCAAGGGGGTATTTCTATCGCTTTCAAATCTACGGCGCACCATAGATTCTAATTGGTTTTCTTCTCTTTCGCCCTTACGAGCTTGTCTTTGAGAATGTCAACGCAGTCCACGACCGCATCTTCGAATGTTTTGGCATTTCTCTCGATTATGAGGTCATTGCCGGGAATGTGCACGTGCACCCTGACATTTTTGTTCTCATAGTCGGCAAGAAGTGACAAAGCCACTTCAACGTCTGTTATACCATCATAGAACTTAGGTAATTTAGATACTTTCTTCTCCACGAAGTCCAACAGTTTCTGATCTGCATTAAACTTGATCGATTGTACTCTAATCTCCATTTTTACCTCCGTTTTTACTTGCCCTTGGATGGGCGGTTTCATAAACTTTTTTCAGTTTCCCGATGGAATTGTGGGTGTAGACCTGTGTCGCCGCAAGCGAAGAGTGACCCAACAGTTCTTTGATGGAGTTGAGATCCGTACCTTCGTTGAGAAGCTCCGTTGCAAGAGTGTGTCTCAATACGTGAGGTGATTTTTTCCCTGTTATGCTGCCTATCTCTCCGAGTTCGCTTTTTATCGCCTTGTCGACATATCCTGGGTAGAGTGCTCTGCCGCTGAATGTGACGAAAAGCGGAGCTGACTGGCTGCGGTCTCCGCCGACCATCGTTTCAACCGATTGTAAATATAATGAAATTTCGTCACATAATGATGTGACAATTGGAATTTCTCGCATTTTGTCCCCTTTGCCGAGGATTTTTGCCGTTCTTCTTCTGAAGTCGATGTCCCCTGTCTTGAGTCCTATAAGTTCAGCTCTGCGCATTCCTGTTGCATAGAGGGTCGATATGATTACTCTTTTGAGGCGTTTCTCATACATCCACCTTGTCTGTTTAGAATCAGGGGAGACATATATCATATCGGCGGACGCAAACTGTTCAGTGGATCTGAAATACTGCTCCATTGAATCCCTGCGGTAGAATTCAGGAAGCCTTTTCTCAGTTTTGGGACGTTTGACGAGTTTTGCCGGATTGCTTGATATGATACCTTGTTTGAGCAGGTATCCGCAAAATCCGCTCAGAACTGAAAGGTGGAGGCTGACTGTCCTCGGGACCATACCTCTGTCTTCAAGAAGATGCACCTCATAGCTTCTGATTATGGAAGGGGATAGACTGTCCGTCAGATGACTGTCATCCGTCCCGCATCCGCTGATGAAATCAGCGAACATTCCGAGAGACTCACGGTAGATGTCCACGGTCCTTGCGGAGTATCTCCGCACAGTCTTTATATAACTTATATATTCCAGGATTATGTTGTCTGACATATTTTCTCTGAATGACAATCCTGGGGACGATTAGCACATATTGTACCAAATTACTTTATGGCCAGCCCCATTTCAAGTGCCTTTATGCGCATATAGGCGTCCGCTTCCTCGAATGTGTTGCCGATTTCGCCGTCAAGGATGGCGTTTTTGACATATTCCTTGAGGACACCGATCTCCTTGCAGGGAGGTATTCCGTAGACTTCCATTATATATTCGCCGGTGACGGGATTTTTCCAGTTCCGGATGGCATCCTTCTCTTCCACTTCCGCCAGCTTGTTCCTGACGGTCTCGAAATTGTGCCTGAGCCTTTCCACTTTTCTGGGATTCTTTGAAGTGATGTCCGCATTGCACAGGAGCATCAGGTCGTCAATGTCGTTCCCGGCGTCGAAAAGCAGCCTCCGGACAGCCGAATCCGTAACTTCTTCAGTGACCAGTGCGATAGGGCGCAGATGCAGTCCCACGAGCTTCTGGACATATTTCATCTTCTCGTTCAGGGGAAGTTTCATCGACTGGAAGATTTTGGGAATCATCCGTGCGCCGATGACTTCGTGCCCGTGGAATGTCCATCCTATCTTTGAATCATATCTTTTGCTTGCCGGTTTCCCTATGTCGTGCAGAAGCGCGGCCCATCTAAGCCAGAGGAAAGGCTCGGTCCTGACTCTTTCCGTCTCCACGCCGTCTTCAAACAGATAATCTTTAAGCCTGCCTCCGGATATAGCCTCTTTCTCAAACAGGGCCACATTGTCAAGTACCTCAAGCGTATGGGAGAAGTTTTCCTTATGGCCTTTCCCTTCCATCGTTTCCACTCCTTTGAGCTTTGACAGCTGCGGAAGTATATATTCCAGAAGCCCTGTGTCTTCCAGGAGTCTGAACCCTATGGAAGGCCTGTCGCAGACAAGTATCTTGTTCAATTCATCGATGATCCTCTCCTTTGAAAGTATGGACATCCTTCCTTTGTTCCTCCTGATGGATTCAAGGGATTCCGGTACGATTATGAACTTTCTTTCGTCCGTACTAAGCTTTGTAGCGAACCTTATTGCACGTATCATTCTGAGAGGGTCGTCGCTATAGGTCGTGTCAGGGTCAAGAGGGGTGCGTATGATGCCGTCATTCAGGTCTTTTATGCCTCCGAACGGATCTACCAGCGCACCGAAATCTTCCTTCTGCAGGCTGAATGCCATAGCATTGATGGTAAAGTCCCTTCTCTGCTGGTCGTCTTCAAGTGTGCCGTCCTCGACTATAGGCTTGCGTGAGTCGCGTCTGTAGGATTCTTTGCGGGCTCCTACGAACTCTATTTCCACACCGTGATATCGCAGCATGGCCGTACCGAAGTTCTTGAATACGGACACGTTGCTTCCTGTTGTCCTGCCGACCAGTTCCGCCAGCTCGATTCCGCTGCCTTCCACGACTATGTCAATGTCTTTGCTCTGTCTGCCGAGAAAGCAGTCCCTTACATAACCTCCTATTACGAAAGCCCTGACGCCTTTGCTCTCTGCAGCTTCCGATACGATCTGAAAAATCCTGTTGTCAAGAAAACCCTGTGTAATTGCCATAATGTCAGCAAAGATAACTATAAAAATTGAAAAACAGCTTTGTCAGTCCTGCAATGGAACACCCCGGAGACCAGTCTTATGGCTTCCGGGGTGCTGCTGTATTGATGTCCTGCAGGGACATTGTGTATTATATGTTTGCCAGTGTCCTGTTTATTTCAAAGGCAAGATAGGAATAGTGGTCCCTGATTTCGCCTTTTGAAGACCTGGCTCTTTTGTTGACCAGATCCTGTATCTTGAGCAGAAGACCGAAATATATTTCCTTTCCGCTTATCTTCAGGTCCGATTCCTTCCTTGCTGAAGCGAGGTCCCTTGATTCGTGGGCGTGGCAGGAGCAAGGAAGCATATCCTCCGAGAAGAAGCTGTCAAGATCGGCTATTTTGCTGGAAGCCCCTTTCTCAAGCAGGTCAAGGTTGCTGAAAAGTGTATATATGAAAGCGTATTCCATATTCATATCAGCCCTTGAAGGCTTCTTTCCTTTGATTGTCCGGCTGAATACGAGCTTGTAAAGGTCATTGAGATATTCCGACTGGGTGTACGGATCATCTGAATGCTTTGCGGTATATCCTACTTTTGCTGTATATCCGAGCAATGACTTGACGTATGAAGCCTGATAGTCATAGATGGTCGGGTTGGACGGGTCGAACAGTCTCAGAACCTTCTCGTCAAGCATCCAGGACGGCATATCCTTCAGGCTTTTGACTACAAACTCGAGGGCTTCCTTCTGCTTCTCCCTGCTTACCGGGACAAATGCCTGCTTGCCGTCGCCGTAGACAGGATATTCAAGGAAATTGCCTCCTATATATTTGGCCGCGTGTCCCATATAACGGTTGAACTGTTTGAGAATCTCACCGTACATCTCCGATGTGAGAGAATAGTCCTCTCCTTCTTTTGCGGTCCAGTCTATGAGGTTGCTCATGATGACCTTGAGGTTTTTGATGCCGTATCCGCCCGCCTTGACGGCATCGTCGCCGAGGGATTCAGTCTGTGAGGCCGGATCTGTTGAAGTCAGGATTTCCTGCTCTCCGTATCTGTACATAGGATCGTCTCCCTTTTCCAGAATCCAGGAGTTGAGTACAGGTCTTTCGTCTTCCGGAGTCTCTGCGTCAAAAATAGGCTGGTATCCCCATTTGATGGCAAAATAGTCATATACTCCGAGCCTCGGAGGAAGAAGCCAGGTAACCCCGTCTCCGGGCTGTGCCACATAGTTGTTGCGCGCGTAATCCATAATGGAGGCGGTGGTACCGTATTTTTCCGTAAATGCCGGACTTCTCAAAGAGTCCACAGGATATGCGTATGAACCTCTCATATTGTGCATAAGACCGAGGGTGTGCCCGATTTCGTGTACGACAAGATACCTCAGGAGCGGTCCCATAGTGTCCATATCATAGACTTCCTTCCTCGCTTGAGGGTCAACTGCTGCGGTCTGGACGAATTTCCAGTTGTGGAGAAGTCTGAGCACATCGTGGTAGAAATATACTGCTCCCTGTATGATTTCTCCTGAACGAGGGTCCGTCCATGACGGTCCCATAGCATTCTCCACATTTGTGGAAGCATATCTCAGGCAGGAATATCTGATGTCATCCGGGTCGAACTCCGGATCGTCGGACGGATAGTCCTTGGCTATGATTGCGTTTTTGAAGCCTATCTGCTCAAATGCCATCTGCCAGTCCTCTATGCCTTCTTTGAGATATGGTCTCCATTTGGCTGGGAATGCCTCGTCAATGTAATATACGATAGGCTTTTCCGGCTCCACAAGCTCTCCGTTCCTGTATTTTTCAATATCTTCTTTTTTGGGGGCTATGTTCCATCTGTTTATGAACCTGTATGTCTCGCTTCTGTCTTTGTCTTCTGAATATACGGTGTGCCTGTCCGTGAAATATCCGAGCCTGTGGTCTGACAGTCTCGGTTTCATAGGAGTGTCCGGGAGCCTTATCATAGAGACAGTGACAATCGCCGTGAAAGGTGCTGAAGACACCGTATAGACCATTCTTGTCTTGAATATGATATTCTGAGGGAAAGCCTTGAAGCTCAGTATTGATGACATGTCCGACTTGAACGAGCCTTTCATACGGCTCGTCCCGAAAAGACTGTCGAACGGTGAGGCTGCGACAAAAGGTGACATATATTTCTCGTCGGAACAGAAGAATTTTGTCACATCTATCACAACTGATGATGAATCCCCGTTTATTGTCTTTATCGGAAAGACCCGCATGACAGGTTTCATATAATTGAGCTCAAAACCTTTCTTGAGGCTTTCAGATGCGCTGAATGTAGCTGTCCTGGATATGTCGAGGAGATAGACATTGTCATCGTCCCTTGACCATTCCACAAGAAGAGGATCCTGTGGAATCTGCCCTGCGATCACATCTTTGTTGTTGCTTATCGAAGAAACCTTTGTGGCAAGCAGGATCGGCTTTCCCATCAATGAATCAGGTATCTCAAGGTAGTAGGTGGACTTTACCTTATGGATATCCATTATGCCTTTTGAAGTTTCGGCGTCTTTGATGACATCGCTGTACTTCTTCTTCTCGGCTGTGTCTGTCTTTGTCGTGTCTGAAGTTTCCTTTTTCTTCGCGGCGTCCTTTACCAGGCCGGCGAATGAAGGACCGGCTGCCGCCGAGGCGGAAAATGCCAATGCTGTCAATGCAGTTAAAATAAATGTCCTCATTATTGTCTTGATTTGGATTTTTCGTTACCTATAGCCTGCAGGTCTGTACCGCAGATTTCCTTTACGGTTGAGACCAATATGCTGTATTTGATCTGGAGATTCTCGTATCCTTCCATTTCCTGCTTCATCTCCTGCTCTGAATGAGTGGTTATCATCTCCACGAAATGGGCTATGTCACCATATCTGTCCGGAGCCATATTTTCAAGGTAATTCAATTCATCGTGCGCCCATAGCCCGACCTGTTTCAGCTCCTCAGCCGTGACCCTTTGCGAATAATAGGATTCTGAAGGTGAGAAGTATCCTTCCGGAAGCGTAACCAGGCCGTTCCGGCAGATGAAATTACCCCACAGCCTTCCGTGAATCTTGCCGGTGGCTTCGAGCTTCTTGTCTGCGTCCATAGGGAAATTCTCTTCCCTGAGCTGACCTATGGCGATATAGCTTCTTCCGTATATGCACGGCATATCATAGAATGCGCCTGTCTTGTATGTGCTGTGCGATACGGAATCCGCGAGAAATATATGGATAGGCATATATTTTTTTGCGAAATCATCTGTATAGCAGCTGAGCAGTACGTCGTCTATGTATTTTACGGCATCTTCCAGCACGCCTTCTCCGATCCTTTTCAGACGGTAGTTGGAGATGGAGCTTACATTCCATAGATAATCCGTGTCATCATATTCGTCGAGTATGAACACACCTGTCTTCTTGTGGTATTCATAAATGAAATGACGTGCAGGGTCGCTGCTGTCTTCAAGTTCATATTTAGTGGCGTCTTTGTCCGCCTGTATCGGAGCTTCCTTGTAACAGGAAACAAGACAGAAGGATAAAAGTACCGTCAAAAGTATATTCTTTTTCATATCATTCATTTTTTGAGATTCGTTTGCAGTTGCCTCCTTTTCATCAGGCAGGATTTCTTACAGGCCTCTGGATGTTCTGGAGCTCCGGCTCCATTTCAAGCACCGCCTTAGGTACCGGCAGTGTATATGCCGGGTCGTTTTCTTCAAGTATATATTTTTGCGGCGTATCATTTATGTCCGGAGTATAATAATGGGTTATGCTCGGACGTCCCCATCTCCTGAGGTCGAACCATCTGAGCTGCTCGAAGCACATTTCCCTCCTTCTTTCAGCCCTTACGGCCTCGATGACCTCCTGCTGCGTACCTGCTGAAAGCGGCGAATAAGCCTCCGGGGAAAATCTTTTGCTTCTGAGGTTGTTCAGATCCTCCACAGCATCAGCATATTCCGGAGTATGCGCCAGGGCTTCTGCCCTGATAAGATATGCCTCTGCTGTGCGCAGCGCATATCCGTGTACACCTGTATCGGATGAATATCCTCCCTTGTAGTGAAGATGCCTCTTTTTGTTGCCGAACAATGTGCTTCCCTGGAGTCTTATATATTGTCCGTTGTTGCCTTCGCATCTGAGGTCCCCCGGCTCGTATGTGTTTCTGAGATTTTCTGAAGCCGGGAATCCTCCCTTTGCCCCAGGGGCGAAATATGTTATATAATAGTAACCATAGCTGAAGATTATCTCAGGGTTCTGTGAACAGATGAAATACTGGTCAGCCTGACTTGATTCCGCTTTCTCGTCCAGGTTCCAAAGGTCCGCCTTGACCGCCAGCAGATTGTTGATGCTTTTTATTGCGTCATTCCATTTATGCATATAAAGGTATGTCCTTGCCAGAAGAAGGTTTACGGCATTTTCATTCCATCTCCAAATGGAATTTGATGTACCCGACGCCTTGAAATGGTCAAGGGAGGAGTTCAGGTCATCTGTTATTGTCCTGTAGATTTCCGCTACGCTTTCCCTGGTGAATTTTGCGTTTTCCGCTCCTACGAGATTGTTCAGGGGGACTCCGAGGGCGGTGTCTGCCGTCTTGGGGTCATACGGTTCCCCGTAAAGGTTGACAAGCATAAAATATGCGTATCCCCTGATGGCGTATGCTTCAGCCTTTACAAGATGTTTCTCCTGCTCTGTGCCTTTCATCCTGTCGATATCGTAGAGAATCATATTCGCCACAAGTATCTGGTGATAATAGAATCCCCAGGACTTGTCATTGTTCCTTACCTCCGCGATCTGCTCTTCCGGAGACTGCTGCCAGGTGTAATATCCGAATCCGGAACCTCTTGTGTCGCTTCCGAGCCTTGCATTCGTAAGAAGATCGTCGCAGTCATCTGTCAATACGTCAAGATATTCGTGCGGCATATCGTCATTGGCCTTTGCGTAGATTTCACCGGCGATAAGCTCCCTGTAGTCGCTCGCGCTTGTAGGCCTTATTTCGTCCTGTGAGGATTCTTCAAGAAATTTCCCGCAGGAGGACAGGCCTGCGGAAACGGCGGCTGCCATTAAGTAGATATATATTTTCTTCATCTTGTTTGTCAAATTAGAATGTTATGTCGATTCCGAATGAAAAGGATGCCACAGGAGGAGTCGTCACTCCTATGCTTCCGAGTCCGAGCTGCTCCGGATCCTGTCCGTTCAGGTCTTTGGAACAGATTACGAAAAGGTTGTTGCCTTCAAGTCTTACGCTTGCGGAATTCATACGCATCTTTCTGCATACTTTCTCGGGTATGCTGTATCTGATGTATGCGGTACGCAGACGGAGGAAATCTCCGGATACGACTCTGAGGTCGCTCTGGTTGTACATCTGCCATTTGTTGTCTCCGATGTTGATCTGCCTTGAAGTAGACGACAGACTTATTTCATTCATATCAAGGGTCTCTGTCGAAAGGGCTGGAATGACGGTGAATGCCTCGTCACCTGGATTGCGCCATCTTTTCGTGAACTCTCCGGACATATTCTGCTGAGGATTCGGAAGACGCTGCCCCGAGTTGCTGTACAGGTTGTTCATACGTACCTTTGATCCTACGCTGTAGGAGAAGAACAGTCCGAGTGTTATGTCCTTCCAGGTGAAGTTGGTACTGAATCCTCCCTGCATGTCCGGAAGCCTGTTGCCGGAAAGCGAGAATGCTTTTTCAAACATTTCCGCCTTGGTGATTCCCTCTGTCTCTTCTATGTCGTGGAATGTAGGAAGGCCATTGCTGTCCAGACCTGCGAATTTGTAGGAGAAGAAAGAATTGATAGGGTATCCTTTAAGTACGGCAGTACCGTCGGTATATTGCGCGTATGTGTATTCGGATGTCATTCCTCCTTCAGTCACCCTGTTGACGTTTCTTGCGGAATTGAATGAAAGCGACCATCTGAAATCCTTTGTCTTTACAGGTACAGCGTTGATGATCACCTCGTATCCTCTGTTCATTATGTCGCCCACGTTAAGGCTCATATAAGTCGAACCTGTAGTAGGGGATACCTGGGTCATTACGATCTGGTCGTTTCCTTTCTTGTAATAGTATTCGAATGTACCCGAAATCCTGTTGTCGAGGAATGCGAAATCCAGGGCTACGTTCCAGGAATTTGTCTTTTCCCATTTGAGGAACGGATTCGGAAGCTTGGACAGTGTCGACAGGTAGTCCCCGGACAGGTTGTCGACCGATCCGAGCTTGATTATCATGCTTGGGGTCTGGTCGTCGGAGACGTTTCCCTGTATACCGTATGAACCTTTTATTGCCAGTTCGTTCATCCACATCACATCCTGGAAGAACTCTTCATTCATAAGGTTCCATCTTGCCGATACGGACCAGATAGGGAGGAATCTGGTGCTTTTGTCGCGTCCGAATTTGTTCGAACCGTCAGTCCTGACGTTGGCGTTGATTATATATCTGGACTTGTATGCGTATGATACGACTCCGTAGAAGGACAGTGTGTTTGACAGCCTGTCGGTCACTATATTCGGATTGTCCAGGACCATCTGGTTGTATTTTGGCCATTGTATCGGGTCTATCTTGACGAAGGTCTCTCCGCGGTCAGGGAGATAGCCCCATTGGACTGAACTTATACCGTTGTATTTCGTTGAACGGGCCTCAAATCCTGCGGCTGCTGATATGTGATGCCCTTTTATGTATTTGCTGTAGTCAAGCTGGAGCCTTGCCGTGTAGCCGAAGTTTCTTGTGCTGGATGTTTTGAGCTCTCCTCCGTATGGCAGCTTGCACATATCGTTTTTCCAGTTCTGGGAGTCCGGGAAAGGTACTCCGTAGTTGAGCATACGTAGCTTTGCTGCGGCGTATGTCCTGTCGTTGAACCATTCTTTGTCAGCGGTATTCGATGTGCTCAAAGCAAAGGTTCCGGTTGCGCGCAGACCCGTTATTATTTTCCATTCCAGGTTGGCGTTGAAATATACCGCATCCGTGTGCACTGTCCTTTCTGAGTTTTCTATCTCGTTGAGGACGTTGTACATAAGAGGCTGGGCATTGAACCCCTGCTCCGCATTGTAGTAGGCGTATGTGCCGTCTGCATTGAATGCCGGGATGGCCCTGGAGGTGTTGTATGCGTAATTATACGGTGAAATGCTTGAGTGCAGATATTCCTTGTCGGATATGTTTGCCCTCAATTGGATGGTACCGGTGAGTTCTGGAATGAAATCCACCTGCACCTTTGCCATAGCGTTGTACTGGGTCAGACCTGTACCTCTGACGTTGGCGTTTTCGTCGGTATATGCTCCTGATATATAATAGTTGACTTTCTCATTGGCTCCGGAGATGGACAGGTTGTGCCTGTGCGACACCGATGTCCTGTAGATAAGGTCAAACCAGTCCGTGTTGAGGGATTCAAGCCTCTGTACATCGGTAAGGAACTGGTCGTAGCTGATTTTTCTGTCATAAAGGTCGTACAGCAGCCCTTCATATCCTATGGCCGCAGGGGTAAACCTGTAGTCCAGCCCTTTGGATGCTATTTCTTTGGATACGTCTATCCTTTCCTTGGAGTTCATCAGATTGAGCTTGTTGTAGCTCGGACGTTCTGTCACTGTGACCGTACCTGCATAATTGATGCGCGGCGCGCCCTGTTTTCCTCTTTTTGTCGTGACGACGATGACGCCGTTGGCTGCCCTGACTCCGTATATGGCTGTAGCTGAGGCGTCCTTGAGGACGTCTATCTTTTCTATGTCCATCGGATTCAGGCCGGAAATGGCGTTTCCGATAAGGTTCACGTTGTCCAGGTCGTTCAATTCCTCCGTTGAAATCGATACAGGATCGTCAAGAATTACTCCGTCGACGACCCATAAAGGCTCCCTGTTGCCGGAAATGGTGGAAGTACCGCGGATTCTTATCTTTGTGGACGCTCCGGGAGTGGATGATGAACTGAGTACCGTCATACCGGGAATCTTTCCCTGCAGCATATTGTCCAGCGAGACGGCATTGCTCTGAAGTGCATCTGTTCCTGAAATCGAGGCCACTGAAGATGCGGACATCCTTCTGTCGAGTTTCTGATAACCGGTGTTGATCACAGCTCCGACAAGGGTCGCAAGCTGGTCTTTCATCACTATATGGAAATTTTCTCTTGTGCATTTGTATTCCTGGGTCTCTTTTCCGAGGCAGGAAAAAACGATTACCGGTACGGCTTCTCCTTTTTTGAATGTGACTTTGAGTGAAAATTCACCTTTGGCATCCGTAAGCGTGCCTGTTTGGGTGCCTTTGATCATCACGGCGACCCCTTCCGAAGGCTTCCCGTCTTCTTCGAGGACTGTTCCCGTGATAATCTTTGCCGTCAGGTCCTGTGCAGACAGCCTCCATCCGCCGGCTGCAGCAGACATCATAAGAATCAGACCCGCTATAAAAATGTACGGGGCTTTGGTCAAATGATTTAACATAGATCAGAATTTAATCGTTAATAATATTGTTATGTCCGTTTTTTGTATCGGGGTGTAAAAATATAACATTATGTTGAATTGGAGTGCTTGGAGTGCATAAAAATGAAATCGTGCGGGGATTTTCCGAGGCGGAGGTCATTTCAGCATATCCTCGTATGAGGGGATTCCTTCGATGAATGCATATCCGCTTCCGTCTTCCTTTTTCCTTGAGATGAATGTCCTGGAACCGTTTGTTATGATTATGTATCTTACATTCAGAACCATATTGTAACGGATGGTCTGGTCAAGCACGGAATTGTCTATTTCAACTTCAGGGCGTTTGCATTCGATGATTGCAACGGGGGATGCTTTCCTGTCGTAGACAAGTATGTCAGCTCTGAATACCTTGCCTCCAAGATTGAACGAAACCTCGCTCCGCATCATGTGCAGAGGCACCTGCATATAGGTTTTCAGAATGTTTATGAACCATTGTCTCACTCTTTCTTCAGGAGTGAGCGCGACCTCTTTTCTGCGCAGGGGATCCCATATCGTTTTGCCGTTCATCGGTGCAAAGTTACTCAAAATCTCCGAATATTTTTTAAGAAGTCAAAACAGTTTCTTACATTTGCAGGCTATGGCAAAAGGTTTTTCAGAAGTAGATACGCAGTGCCGCGGGATAGTGTCGGATGTCCGTAAGGGCATCTTCAAGCCGGTCTATCTTCTTATGGGGGATGAACCTTATTATATAGATCTTGTATGTGACGCTATCATTGAGAACGCCCTTGACGAGAGCGAAAGGGATTTCAACCAGACTATATGCTATGGGGCTGATGTTGATGCCGCTTCTGTTATTACGGCGGCCAGGCGTTACCCTATGTTTGCGGAAAGGCAGCTTGTCGTCGTCAAGGAGGCGCAGGCGATGAAGCATATCGATGAACTTTCATATTATTGTGAAAAGCCTCTGGATTCCACCGTGCTTGTGATCTGTATGAGAGGGGAATCGGCGGACAAGAGGAAATCCTTTTACAAGGCAGCGGCGAAAGCCGGTGTCGTGGTGGAGTCAAAGGTCTTGAGGGATTACGAGATTTCCCGATGGATAAGTTCCTTCTATTCAGGAAAAGGGCTGAACATTTCACCGGATGCGGCCGTTCTGCTTGGAGAATATGCCGGTACGGACCTTTGCAAGATAGCGGTCGAGACTGAGAAACTCCTGAAAAATCTTCCGGAGGCCACTTCATCAGTAACAGCGGCCGATATAGAGAAGAATGTCGGTATCAGCCGTCAGTTCAGCATCTTTGAGCTGACAAAGGAACTCTCCTTCCGCAATTCCGCAAAAGCCTTGAGAATCGCAGCATATATAGGGGCTTCTCCAAAATTTGCTATGCCTGTGGCTGTCAGTGCTCTTTTCACGCATTTTTACCGGATATTGAAATATCAGGCTCTGATCATGAAGAATCCGAGACCTTCGACAGACCAGAAGGCCAAGGTCCTGGGCGTAAACCCTTATTTCTTCCAGGAATATGACACTGCAGTGATGAACTATCCGCTGAAAAGATGTATGGGTGTCATAGCCCTGCTTGAGGAGTTTGATTTCAAGGGTAAGGGAGGCAATGCCGGGGAGGCGACACCTGAGCAGATGCTGATTGAACTTGTCGCAAAGATATTGTCTTGTTGATAGAAGTATAAAATTATATTGTTATGGCATTGATCCAATGTAAGGACGTGACCAAGAATTTTGGTGAAAAGACCGCGCTTGACCACGTGTCGCTTGATATTCCGGAAGGAAAGATATTCGGTCTGCTCGGACCGAACGGGGCCGGAAAGACTACGCTGATAAGGATAATAAACAGGATTACCATACCGGACGGGGGTGAAATCCTTTTCGGAGGGAGACCGATCACCCAGAAGGATGTTGAGAAGATAGGCTATCTGCCTGAGGAAAGAGGGCTTTACCGCAAGATGAAAGTCGGTGACCAGGCTATGTATTTTGCAAGGCTGAAAGGAATGAGCTCGAAGGATGCTTCCGCCGAGCTCAAGAAATGGTTCGTGAAATTCGGAATCCAGAGCTGGTGGAACAAGAAGGTAGAGGAACTTTCGAAGGGAATGGCCCAGAAGGTGCAGTTCATCACTACTGTGGTGCACAGGCCTTCGCTTCTTATACTTGATGAGCCCTTTTCCGGATTCGACCCGGTGAATGCACAGATAATCAGGGATGAGATACTGCAGCTTAAGGCGCAGGGGGCGACAATTGTGCTTTCCACCCACAATATGGAGTCTGTTGAGGAGCTTTGTGACGAAATCGCCCTCATCAACAAGTCAAAGCTTGTGATAGCAGGAGGTGTGGATGATATAAGGCACAGATACGGCAACAACAATGTGGAGCTTGTCTATACGGGAGGCCCTGCAGTAAGTGGTGAGGAAAACCTGTACAGGGTGCTTTCTGACCAGGATGATTCAGGACGCCATACTGCCGTGCTTTCACTGGAGGACGGTGTCGGCAATTCGGATGTACTCAGATCCCTTCTGGCAAAGGATGTTGCCATCAGTTCATTCAAGGAACTCATCCCGAGGATGAATGATATTTTTATCAAACTTGTAACAGGGGAGGAATAAGCCATGAACTTTCGCAATATAGGTGTAATCATTTCACGTGAATATGTTACACGTGTAAAAAAGAAATCGTTTCTTGTCATAACATTTGTCGTACCGGTATTGTTTGTGCTTCTGTGCACTGTGCCTACGCTGATAATGTTCCTGAGCAAGGACGACGGCAAACGGATAGAGGTAGTGGACGAGTCCGGTATCGTAATGCCTTATCTGGTCAGCAGTAAGCAGATTGAATATACGGACCGCTCTTCGGAAAACCTTGATTCTCTCAAGGCGAATATTTCAGCTGACGGTGCGGATGCTATAGTGCATATTTCTGCGCTGGATCCTTCGGCCAAGACTGTCTCTGTGGATGTCTATTCCGTAAAGCCGGTTGCAGTGGAGATCAAGGAGGCCCTGAGTTCCAGGATTGAAGATGCTGTCGAGGACTACCGGGTGGCAAGCTATGAAATAGAGGGGCTGAAACAGATAATGGATGATGTAAAGGCGGACATACCGGTGTCCACATATACCATAGGCGAGGACGGCGAAGACAAGATCACTTCTTCAGAGGTCTATATGGTCATTTCTCTTGCCCTGACTATGATTATCTATATGTTTATCGCCATGTTCTCCGGAATGGTCATGTCAAGCGTCATCGAGGAAAAGTCGAGCAAGGTCGTTGAGGTGCTCGTATCGTCGGTAAAGGCTATAGAGCTGATGTTCGGAAAGATAATAGGTGTCGCCTGTGTGGCGTTGACCCAGTTCTTCCTGTGGATAGTGCTCGCGCTTGTGCTGATTGTCGGGATCAATCTTTTTGTCGGTCTGGACAGCTTGGCAGGAGATGCCGGTCAGATGGCACAGATTACTCAGATGACAGATGGAATGGGAGGCGCGGACCCGTCGTCCCTGTTCCAGTCTATGGCAGAAAACGGAGGATCTGAGATTTCTGCGGTACTGACTACGCTCAAGGATCTTGACTATGGCCGGATAATAATGGCATTTGTGCTCTATTTCGTCCTCGGCTATCTTCTTTATGCCTCTCTGTTTGCGGCCATCGGCTCGTCCGTGGAGAATGAAGGGGACAGCACACAGCTTCAGATGCCTGTCACGATACCTCTTCTTATAGGCTTCTTTATTGCTTTCTATGCTTTCAGGGCACCTGACAGCCAGCTTGCCTTCTGGGGCTCCATAATACCTTTTACGTCTCCTATGGTTATGCTTGCGCGTCTTCCGTTCGGTGTGCCTGTCTGGGAGCTTGTGCTTTCGATTGCTTTGCTTGCACTGACTTTTGCCGCTATGGCATATATATCGGCCAAGATATATAAGGTGGGAATCCTTGTCTCGGGCAGGAAGTCCACATTCAAGGATTTGTATAAGTGGCTTAAACAGAAATAAATTATAAACCGAGTGCAATCAAATTTATTTGGATTGCCGAGGTGCATATTTATTGTAGAACTGAAATGAATTGAAATATATGAAAAAGGAAATATTGCTGTATCTGATGCTTTTGTCGCTCACTCTGCCTGCTGTCGCAGGAGACGGTGACGTCAAATGGAAAAAGGATATCATTAATGCTTCGCGTACAGGCGTGACGGTGCCTATGGCCGACATTCCTGCCGCACTTGGAACAGTAAGATACCGCACGTATTACGCACCCAACGGACGTGTGTATAAAGGCGGTTCCGTCCATAAGGTGGTTTCACTTCTGACGGAAGCTCAGCCCGCTATGGCCAAAGTAAAGGAAGTCATTGCATTCTCTCCTGAGGCGATGGTAAAGGAATATCCGGAAAGCGCGCTGACCAATTTCTTCATAGACAATCTGATGATTGCCGTCGAGGAGGCTTCTGGAAAGAAGGTTGATGTCGGTATCGGAAACTTCGGCGGCGTGCGTGTGGATATGCCGCAGGGCAATGTGCTTTATGATGACATCAGGTCTATGTTCCCGTTCAGGAACGATATAGTGTATGTGGCTTTGAAAGGTTCTGAACTCAGAGCTATATTTGAGGATATGGCTGAAAAGAAATTCCAGATTCTCGGAGGTGTCAAGATTGTGGCGGCTGACCATAAACTTGTGTCTGTCGAGATCGGCGGAGAGCCTCTTGATGACGACAGGGTATATGGTGTGGCCTCGATTTCATTCCTTCTTAACGGGGGGGACGGACTTTTTGTCGCGAACAATGCCGTTGAGGTGGATATGCTTGACATTGACATCTTTACTGCTATGATGGATCGTGTGACCAAATATACTGAGGCCGGCAGGCCTCTTACAGGAGCGAAGGACGGAAGGGTAACAATCATTACAGAGTAGAAACGGGTATGAAACGTATATTTTTGATTTTTATTGCATTGTCGTGTGCGGCCGCGCTTTCGGCCCAGGACCTTGTAATCCTGCACACGAATGACACTCACAGTCATATAGACCCTTTGCGCAGCGGTGACCAGACCGGTCTTGGAGGTGTTATAGAGAGGGCGGCATACGTGGACAGCGTCAGGTCCGCGGCGGGAAAGAATAATGTGCTTCTGCTGGATGCCGGGGATTTCGGACAGGGGTCTTCATATTTCACAATCCTTAAGGGAGACCTTGAGGTCAAGGTCATGAATGCGATGAAATATGATGCCGTATGTCTTGGCAACCACGAATTTGACAATGGTGTCAAGGAGCTTGCGAGACGTCTTAAGATGGCGAAATTCAAGGCGGTGTGCGCCAATTATGACTTCTCTGGTTCCGTGCTGTCAAAATATGTCAAACCTTATGTCATATTGAAACGTGCCGGAAAGAAGATCGGAATCTATGGTCTTCTTACTGATGTTACTGAAGTCGTGGACAGGGAGATTGCGGCTACTATGAAATATCTTGATCCGGTGGAGGTATCCAACAGGTATGCGGAGATTCTGAAGGAAAAGGGCTGCGACTATGTAATATGTCTGACCCATATAGGAAATTCCGAGGATATTGAGCTGGCGTCGAAGCTGAGCAATACCGACATCATCGTCGGAGGGCATTCACATACTTTCATTGATGCTCCGGATTTTGTAGAGGATGCGGACGGGAATACGGTTCCTGTGGTGACTGACGGATGCTGGGGACTTTATGTCGGCAACATAACTGTCGGGGAATAAATTGTCCTGACTTGCATATTGTAAGTCAATTCGGTGTAAACTGTGATATACAGGAACCGTAAGGCCCCTGTATATCACAGTTTTTTATATGTTTGTTTGAAATTGTTATATGCTGTAATTTGTTTGTTCCCAGTTGAATAAGTCTGTCTGTATCTGCCTGTTGTCTTTCGCTTGCTTTTGGATTATTTATTTTTAACTTTGCCCTATCTAACCTTTGATATGATATGAATGGACTGTTTAGAATTATGGCGGTGCTGATTTTTGTCGCGGCAAATGTCAGTGCCGTTTCTGCTGCATATACAGGGCTTGGCGGTCCGGACAGCCGGGTGATAAAGGGGACTGTAGTCAGCAGTGAGGACAATGTTCCTATGGATTTTGTCAATGTCTATGCCCTGGATACGGCAGGAATAGCCAAGGCTTCTGCATTTACCGGTTCTGATGGAGAGTTTGTGCTCTCTGTACCTAAAAAAGGACGATATACAGTCTTTGTATCATTCCTTGGATATGAAAACCGCAGGATAGATGCAGAATGGAATGGTAATGCTGTGGATTTGGGTGTGATACGTCTGGAGCCTGCAGGAGAGCAGCTTGAAGCGTCTGTGGTCAGTTCCGGAACATTGCTCAGACGTGAGTCCGACAGGATTGTGTATGATGTGTCAGGAGACCCTGATGCATTCAGGATGAATATGGCTGAGATAATGACGAAAATTCCTGAACTGAAACGTTCCGAGAGGAACGGCAATCTGGTCTTTGAAGATGAGGGAATAACGGAAATACGAATTGACGACCGGATCAGCGGTATGATAAATGTCGACCGCCAGTATCCTATGCATTTTATTCAGGGAGCATATATGAAGACTGTGGAGGTCATTCTCCCAGGATCGCCTGAATATGACAACGAGAAGCCTATCCTTCTGATAAAATTGTCACGGGAACTGCCTTTCGGTTTTGCTTCCAGACTCAACGGCAATGCTGAAACGACCAATAGCTATTCGGCAAATGCTGACGCTGTGGTCAATACTCCTGTCACAGGAGCCGGACTGTCTTACAGATTCGGTTTTGACGGTCTTCCTGAAAGGGGCAGCAGGACTGAGACCGAGATAAGCCGATCAGATATTGGATACAAGTTGATAAAGGCAGAATCTGTCAGCAGAACTTTGTCTATGAACCATAATCTCGGTGTTAATTTCTTCCGTCCTCTGGCGGGAGACAAAGTCAATCTGAAACTTTCGATAAACACTGTCCGTAAAGATTCCGATTCGTATGAGAAGTCATTTAATCCAGGTGCCTTTCAGGACGGCATTGACTCCAGAACAAAAACAGTGTCGCCTATGCGTTTCAACGGCGCATTCAATATAAGTCACTCTTTCGGCAGGCGTAACAGCCATACTTTTACATATACATATTCGGACAATGCCGTAATGACCGGACAGGAGCGATTCTTGTGCAGAACCGGAGATTTGAAAGCAAAAAACACAGGTGCTTCCGGAGAACGGTCACATAGTGCATCGTACGGTATGTCTCTCAATGGAGGCCAGAAAGTCCGCTGGGGAGTGAACTGGGGTATAGATTATATAAACAGGCACTATCATAACAGTTCTGAATATTATTTTTATAATTTCGTGACGGATGATTTTATGGCTCTCATTCAGCCGGCATTAAGGATGAACTACAGACAGCAGGTGTGGCACGCGAATGCGTTGTACAGCGGTTCGGCGTTCCGCAACGGATTGAGCTGGGGAATCGGAGTGAGTGCCGACTGGCAGGAAAACAAGGGCACCGGCATTGACGATGTTTCATTGGATTACTGCAAATTCGACATAACTCCCCATATCTCGCTCGCCGGAAAACTGAAGACGCACCAGATAAGGCTCAGATATTCTGCAAAATATAACCGTCCTTCAATGGAGCAGATGAATCCCTATGCTGACATATCTGACTATATGAACATAAGGAAAGGAAATCCGAACCTTGTCGGAAGTGTCACCAATATGTTTAATGTGACTTATAAAAAGGATTTCAAATCAAAGATAATCCCTAACATATCAGTCTCCTATATGCGCAGCTGGGTGGACAATATGATATCACAGGTGACTTCGGTGGATATTTACGGAGCTTCTTTTACCACCTGGGAGAATCTGGGTTCAAGTCATAGCAACCATATAAGCCTCTCCACTACTGTCAGGCCTTTGAAACCGCTTGGATTTTCTCTCTCTGTGAGCTACAACAACTCCTTTTACAGTTTTGCTGACGGTACTTCCAATGTCGTGAACTCATTTTCCGGCAGACTGCAGATGAATCTCAAATTGAAATACGGTTTCCATATTATGTCAAGCATGACTGTAAGGCCTAACAACAACTTTGTGCAAAGCCGGAAAATCAGGCTTGAACCGCTTTTCGGACTGTCTTTGAGCAAGGGCTTTCCGAAACATAACCTGTATCTTGATTTGTCTTTTTCCGACATTCTCCACGGAAACGGTCCGAAGCTGTCCACGATATCTTCAGATCTATACACAAAAAATATATGGACAGACCGTATAGGAAGATCGCTGGCCTTTTCCGTTACCTGGAATTTCGGTAAATTCAAGGAAATAAAGCCAGTGGATACCACAGCCTTCGATATGAAGACGGATTGATGGCTGAGTGCTACAATATGTTGAGGGACTGCTCCTTGATCTTTTCAAGGTCGTCTTTCATATTGACTACGAGCTTCTGGATGTCGGTGTTGTTCGCTTTTGAACCGGTGGTGTTGATCTCACGGCCCATCTCCTGTGCAATGAAGCCGAGCTTTTTGCCTGGGAACGGGTCTTTTTCTATCGTGTCAAGGAAATAGCGGCAATGCTGGCGGAGCCGTACTTTCTCCTCGTTGATGTCAAGTTTTTCAATATAGTATATCATCTCTGCTTCAAGACGGCTCTGGTCCGGTTCGAGCTTGAGTTCAGCGAATCTTGAAAGTATGCGTTCACGCACAAGTTCGGCACGTCCTTTTTCAAATTTCTCGACTTCATCGACGCAGGCCAGGATGCTTGCCACTTTTGAAGTCACATCCCTGTAAAGTATCGCCCCTTCCTTTGAACGGAATTCGTTCAGATGGGATATCGCTTCCTTTATACAGTTCTCCACCTTGTTCCAGTTGTCATCATTGATGACATCCTCTTTCTTGGCTGACATCACGTCCTGGAATCTGAGAATGGAAGCCAGGATCTCCTGGTCGGAGCCTGCATTGGACAGGCCCAGCCTCTGCCTTATTCCGGATATCTGGCTGTAATAATTCATTACTATGTCAGGGTTGATCGTGCGTGCGGATTCCGCGGCATTCGGCTCGTATGTCATAAAGAAGTCTATATTGCCTCTTTCAAGTCCTGCCGCAATCATTTTTCTGACTTCAATTTCCCTGTCCTTCGGAAGCAGGGACGTCTTTATGCTGATATCCGCCGTCTTACCGTTGAGAGACCGTATTTCCACATATAGCTTTCCGCCTGCAAGAGCTGTCTCGGATTTTCCGAAGCCCGTCATAGATTTTATCATTGTATCAAATTTTATAGACGGGCACAAAAATACTTATTTTTCTTTTAAGAAGATGTTTTAATTTCAATCATTATAAATTTTATGGGGAATTAAACAGATTATAGAAAGTGGCTGCAACGACTGGTTTTCAGGAAATGCAGGATTGGCAGGTATGTTGCTATGGGGAATCCGGACTAAAAAGACAATCAGATGAGAAAACGGATTATTTTCCTGTGCTGGCTATGTGTGCTGCTTCCGGCGGCAATGCAGGCGCAGCGCAATACAGTCTCTCCGGAAGAGGCCAACACGGATTCATTGAAGGCGGACCATAAGGTAAGCTATTTCGGGACCGGAGAGCGTCCCGATTCATTGCAGGAACGTCGGCTGATAGATTTGTTCTATTACGACCAGTTCCGGCATTTCAATGATCCGCGTGCACCTTATTTCCTTTTTATGAGCAGGGATGCGGACCTGGCTATGGGAATCGGCGGAGTAGTACGTATGCGCGGATGGATTGACTGGGGAGGCGTAGTCAATACCGGAGGATTCATTCCGTATATGATTTCCGTGCCGGCGGATGCAGTCAACAGACGCAAGATCGGCAGTACACCTTCAGGGACTGCGCTGTATTTCCGTGTGCTCGGGCGCAATGTGGCAGTCGGTGACTATCAGCTTTATATTGAGGCCAATTTCAACGGTTACCAGGCAAGGGACTTCTCACTGAAGAAGGCGTATGCGACGATAAATGACTGGACTCTTGGATATACCAATTCCACTTTCAGCGACCCTCTCGCCGCCTCTCCGCTGGTCGACGGGCAGGGTTCTCCCGCTGAAGTCAGGACCACTTCCGTGCTTTTGAGGTGGATGCATACCTGGAACAGCAAGTGGGGAGCGGCCGCATCAGTGGAGATGCCGTCGTCACATATCGGCGCGAACGGGGAGACGAACAAGGCCCTGAATGACTGGATACCTGATATAGCCGCCTTTGTGCAGTATGAATGGGGATACAATGAGCATATCCGTCTG
>ERZ778514.1082-NODE-1082-length-21771-cov-8.327316_pt1 | contig 21771 bp, 20 predicted proteins | sample MGYA00510344_ERZ778514 | MGnify/ENA primary metagenome ERZ778514 (study PRJEB29527, sample SAMN07138968) | mouse gut metagenome | material: feces | host: mouse | place: China:Nanjing | collected 2016-01-25 ...
ACGGCATGGTGATCCCCAACTACTCGAAGCCCGACGACTGGGAGCGCTTCAACGCCCTGGGCGTGTCGCAGTACGGTCAGATGACCGCCGGCTCCTACATGTACATCGGTCCGCAGGGCATCGTCCACGGCACCACGATCACGGTGATGAACGCCGCGCGCAAGCGCTTCGCCGCGGGGCGGACCGACGCCCGGGGCATGCTCTTCGTCACCTCGGGCCTCGGCGGCATGTCGGGCGCCCAGCCCAAGGCAGGCAACATCTCGCAGGTGGTGAGCGTCGTGGCCGAGATCAACCCCAAGGCCGCCGAGAAGCGCTACGAGCAGGGGTGGGTCGACGAGCTGCACACCTCGCTCGACGAACTGATCCCCCGCATCCGCCGCGCCGTCGAAGAGAAGGAGGTGGTCTCGATGGCCTACGTGGGCAACGTGGTCGACCTCTGGGAGCGGCTCGCCGCAGACGGGATCCGTGTCGACCTGGGCTCGGACCAGACGTCGCTCCACAACCCGTGGGCGGGCGGTTACTACCCCGTGGGGCTGAGCTACGAGGCCTCGAACAAGATGATGGCCGAGGAGCCCGGGCGCTTCCGCGAGTGCGTGCAGGAGTCGCTGCGCCGTCAGGTCGACGCCATCAACCGCCTTACGGAGCGGGGCATGTACTTCTTCGACTACGGCAACGCCTTCCTGCTCGAAGCCTCGCGCGCCGGCGCCGCCGTGGCGGGCGAGGGGGGCCGCTTCCGCTATCCCTCCTACGTGCAGGACATCATGGGCCCCATGTTCTTCGACTACGGTTTCGGGCCCTTCCGCTGGGTCTGCACCTCGGGCCGCGCCGAGGATCTGGAGCTCACCGACCGTCTGGCGGCCGAGGTGCTGGAGGAGATCCGCCGCACGGCGCCCGCCGACATCGCCGGGCAGCTCGACGACAACATCCACTGGATCCGCGAGGCGGGCCGCAACCGTCTGGTCGTGGGTTCGCAGGCCCGCATCCTCTATGCCGACAGCGAGGGCCGCACGCGCATCGCGCTGGCCTTCAACCGGGCGATCGCCGACGGGCGTCTCTCGGCACCCGTGGTGCTGGGGCGCGACCACCACGACGTCTCGGGTACCGACTCGCCCTACCGCGAGACCTCCAACATCTACGACGGCTCGAACCGCACGGCCGACATGGCGGTGCAGAACGTCATCGGCGACGCCTTCCGCGGCGCCACGTGGGTCTCGATCCACAACGGCGGCGGGGTAGGCTGGGGCGAGGTCGTCAACGGCGGCTTCGGCATGGTCATCGACGGCTCGGAGGATGCCGAGCGCCGCATCCGGCAGATGCTGTTGTGGGATGTCAACAACGGCATCGCGCGCCGCAGCTGGGCCCGCAACGAGGGGGCCATGGAGGCCATCCGCCGCGAGATGGAGCGTACGCCGGGCCTCGAAGTCACGCTGCCCTACCTGGCCGACGAGGCCGCGCTGCGCGAGGCGCTGGGGGAGTAGCGCTCCGCCGAATAGTTTTACGAAACCTAAAAGAACCACTGAACCATGGAATACCACCATATCTCTGCGGAGCGGCTGACCCTCGGCCGCGTCCGCGAAATCATCGGGCGGGGCCTGAAGCTCGCCCTGAGCGACGACGCCCGCCGCCGCATCGTGCGCTGCCGCGAATACCTCGACCGCAAGATGGAGCACCCCGAGCGCCCCGTCTACGGCGTCACCACGGGCTTCGGCTCGCTGTGCAACATCTCCGTGGGACGCGACGAGCTGACGCAGCTGCAGCGCAACCTCGTCATGTCGCACGCCTGCGGCACGGGCGAGCGCGTGCCCTCCGAGATCGTGCGCCTCATCCTGCTCTTCAAGATTCAGTCGCTCTCCTACGGCCATTCGGGCGTGCAGCTGGCCACCGTCGAGCGGCTCATCGACCTCTTCAACGCCGACATCCTGCCCGTGGTCTACCAGCAGGGCTCGCTCGGCGCCTCGGGCGACCTGGCGCCGCTGGCCCACATGTCGCTGCCGCTGCTGGGGCTGGGCGAGGTGGAGTGCGGGGGGCGGGTGCGTCCCGCCGCCGAGGTGCTGGCCGAGCGGGGCTGGGAGCCCGTCGAGCTGCAGTCGAAGGAGGGGCTGGCGCTGCTCAACGGCACGCAGTTCATGAGCGCCTACGGCGTCTGGTCGCTGCTCCGGGCCCAGCGCCTCGGCGAGTGGGCCGACCGTATCGGCGCCCTCTCGCTCGACGCCTTCGACGGCCGTATCGAGCCCTTTTGCGACGCCGTGCACCTGGTGCGCGGGCACCGGGGCCAGCTCTCCACGGCGCGCGCGTTCCGCCGTCTGCTGGAGGGCAGCGAGCTCATCGCCCGCGAGAAGCGCCACGTGCAGGATCCCTACTCGTTCCGCTGCATCCCGCAGGTCCACGGCGCCTCGAAGGACACGATCGACTACGTGGCCTCGGTGCTCGAAACCGAGATCAACAGCGCCACGGACAATCCCACGGTCTTCCCCGACGACGATGCGGTCGTCTCGGCCGGCAACTTCCACGGGCAGCCCATCGCCCTGGCCATGGACTTCCTGGCCATCGCCGTGGCCGAGCTGGGCAACATCTCCGAGCGGCGCACCTACCAGCTCATCTCGGGCAGCCGCGGCCTTCCCAACTTCCTCGTGGCGCGCCCGGGGCTCAACAGCGGCTTCATGATCCCGCAGTACACCGCCGCGTCGATCGTCAGCCAGTCGAAGGGGCTCTGCATGCCCGCCTCGGTCGACTCGATCCCCTCGTCGCAGGGGCAGGAGGACCACGTGAGCATGGGTTCCAACGCTGCGACGAAGCTCGCGCGCGTGGTGCTCAACACCGAGCGCGTGCTGGCCATCGAGCTCATGAACGCCGCCCAGGCCCTCGAGTTCCGCCGCCCGGCCCGCACGTCGAAGCACCTCGAGCGGCTGGTGGCCGACTACCGCCGCCGCGTGCCCTTCGTCGAAGACGACAGGGTGATGTACCCCCTGATCGAGGCGTCGATCCTTTTCCTGCGCGAGGCATGAGGCTGCTGGTCGAGAACATAGCGAAGATCGTCGGTGTCGACCGTTCGGGGCGCCTGCGCGCCGCCGGGGCCGAGATGGACCGCGCGGAGACGATCGACGACGGCTGGATTCTGGCCGACGGGGGGCGCATCGCCGCTTTCGGCACGCGGGCCGAGCTGCCGGCCGATCTTCGGGCCGACGAGCGCGTCGACGCCCGGGGCGGCATGCTCTTTCCGTCGTTCTGCGACTCGCACACCCATCTGGTCTACGCCGGGAGCCGCGAGCAGGAGTTCCTCGACAAGATCCGCGGCCTGAGCTACGAGCAGATCGCCCGCCGTGGCGGCGGCATCCTCAACTCGGCCGACCGGCTGCACGCGACCTCGGAGGAGGAGCTCTACCGCCAGGCGCTGGCGCGCGTGGAGGAGATCGCCCTCAAGGGTACCGGCGCCGTGGAGATCAAGAGCGGCTACGGCCTGACGGTCGAGGACGAGCTGAAGATGCTGCGCGTCATCCGCCGCCTGCGCGAGACGACGCCGCTCGAGGTGCACGCCACCTTCCTCGGGGCCCACGCCGTGGGGCGCGCCTACCGCGGCCGGCAGGCGGAGTATGTCGATCTGGTGTGCCGCGAGATGCTGCCCGCCGTGGCGCGCGAGGGGCTGGCCGACTTCGTCGACGTCTTCTGCGACGAGGGCTTCTTCACCGTCGACGAGACGGTGCGCATCCTGCGCGAGGGGGCGAAATACGGTCTTCGGGCCAAGATCCACGCCAACGAGCTGGCTGTCTCGGGCGGCGTGCAGGCGGGCGTGGCCGAGGGCGCGCTGTCGGTCGACCACCTCGAGCGCATGGGCGACGAGGAGATCGAGGCGCTGCGCGGGTCGGAGACGATGCCCACGATGCTGCCCGGCGCAGCCTTCTTCCTGGGCATGAGCTACCCGCCGGCGCGCCGCATGATCGACGAGGGGCTGGCCGTGGCGCTGGCCTCCGACTACAACCCCGGCTCGTCGCCCTCGGGCGACATGCGCATGGTCTGCGCCCTGGCGTCGATCCGCATGCGCATGACCCCCGCGGAGGCGTTCTGCGCCGCGACGCTCAACAGCGCCTGCGCCATGGGGCTGAGCCGCGACTTCGGCTCGATCGCGGTGGGCAAGGTGGCCAATTTCTTCCTCACGGAGCCCATGCCCTCGCCCGAGTTCCTGCTCTACGCCTACACCACGCCGCTCATCCGGCGCGTCTTCCTGCGCGGACGCGAATACCTGCCGGCGCGGGGATGATCCTTGTCCGCTGAAACGAAGCGCCCGGCCTCCTTCGCAGGGGCCGGGCATTTCGTTTCATGCCTTCACCACCGGCAGCTGGTCCCAGTCGGTCGTGTAGGCGGGCGAGAGATGGGCCCGCTGCACGGGCAGCGGCGAGAGGGTCTGCGCCGCCACGACCACCTTGTGTCCGCCGTGGCGCCGGTTCACGGCGTCGAGCGCCTCCATCAGCCGGCTCTGGCGCCCGCGGTCGACCGGGTCGAACAGATCGCTCTGCGTCCCCTCGCGCGGCGTGATCTCCGAGAGTATCACCCCCGCCTTCTTGTAGCCGTAGCCGCTGCGGAAGATCTCGCGCAGCGCAGCGCCCGCCCGCGCGACGAGCTCCAGCGTGTCGTCGGTCGCCACGGCCAGACGGAGCGTCCGGCTCTCGTAGTATTGGGGCAGGTCGTCGCGGTGGCGGTTGGTGAGGATGTAGACCGTGGCGCAGCGGCACAGCGACCCCTGCCGGCGCAGCTTCTCGGCGCATGCGGCGGCGAAGGTGGCCACCGAGGCGTGGAGCTCCTCCCGGTCGGTCAGTTCGCGGGCGAAGCTGCGCGATACGGAGATCTGCTGCCGCGCCGCGGGGGCGGTCTCGAAGTCGATGCACGCCTCGCCGCGCAGTTCGCGCCACGTGCGCACGCCCGTGATGCCCATGCGTCCGCGCACCCACGCCTCGCTGCGCTGCGCCAGATCGCGGGCCGTCGCCACGCCCGCGGCCTGCAACATCGCCCGGTGGCGGCGCCCGATGCCCCACACGTCGCCGACCGGAAAGCGGCCCAGCACCTTGTCGACATCCTCCGCGCGGTGCATCAGGCAGCACCCGTCGAGCCGGGGATAGCTCTTGCAGAGCTTCGAGGCGATCTTGGCCAGCGTCTTGGTCGGCGCGATGCCGATGCTCACGGGGATGCCCGTGTCGCGGCGGATCGTGCGGCCCAGGCGGTGCCCCAGCGCGTCGAGCTCCTCCGTGGCGATGCCCCCGAAGTCGATGAAGGCCTCGTCGATCGAATAGACCTCGGCCGCAGGCACCAGCTCGCGCAGGCGGCCGATGACGCGGCGCGACAGATCGCCGTAGAGCGCCATGTTGCCCGAGAAGACCGCCACGTCGTACCGTTCGATCATCCCGCGTACCTGGAAGTAGGGTTGGCCCATGCGTATGCCCAGCGTCTTGGCCTCGTTCGAGCGGGAGATGACGCAGCCGTCGTTGCTCGACAGCACCACCACGGGCCGTCCCTCCAGATCGGGGCGGAATAACCGTTCGCACGAGACGAAGAAGTTGTTGCAGTCGCACAGTCCGTACATCGCTACCTCAGTTTTTTGATGACGTAGGTCACCACGCCCCACACGGCGAAATCCTCCTCGGGCGACACCTCGATGGGGCGGTAGCGCGCGTTGGCCGGCACGAGCAGTACGCGGCCGCGCTCGATGCGCACCCGCTTGAGGGTGAATTCGCCGTCGAGCAGGCAGACTGCTATGGTGCCGTCCTCGGCCTCCAGCGACTTGTCCACGGCCAGCAGGTCGCCGTCGTCGATGCCCGCGTCGCGCATCGAGTCGCCCGCCACGCGCACGAAGAAGGTCGACGAGGGGTTGCGCACCACCAGGCGGTTCAGGTCGAGCGCCGGCGCCGGGGCGTCGTCGGCCGGCGAGGGGAAGCCCGCCGATACGCCGCTGGAGGCCAGCGGCAGCTCGGCCGGCGTGCGGGTGTCGGGGGCGAAGAGCTTCAGTCGGATGGGCGACTCTTCCATGGCTATTTTTTGAGTATGAGATCCTCCGTGCGGAGTTTGGGTACGTAGTGTATGCCGTCGCGGCGGTAGTAGGCGCGCTCGGCGTCGGCGTCGACTGTCGTGAGCTCGATGCGCTCGGCCCCCTTGCCGATGGCCACCACGAGCAGCGGCTCGAGCGGCAGGTGCAGCGCGCGCCGCACGGCCTCGCGGTCGAACGCGCCGATGCAGAGCCCGTTGAGCCCTATCTCCGCGGCCTGCAGGAGCATGCTCTGCACCGCGATGCCCAGGTCGATCGACACCTCGCGGCTCTCCTCCGCCGTGGAGCAGACCACGATGAAGGCGTTGGGCTCGGTGCCCGGCGCCGGCAGCCGCAGCTCGGGCAGCGCCCCGCCCATGCGCAGGTGGGGCAGCACGGCCGGCGCCTCGTCCGACAGCACGGGACGGAAGCGCAGCACCTGCCGGTTGCGGGCCGAGGGGGTGAGCGTGTTGACGGCGATGATGCGCCGCAGCTGGTCTTCGCGCACGATGAAACGGGCGTCGTAGCCGCGGTAGCTGCGGTTGCGGCGGAGCAGCCGTTCGAGCGACTGCGCGGGGCGCGGGGGCGTGCCCCCGGCTGCGGAGCGGGCCATGTACTCCTCCATCTTGCGGCCCAGGTAGTTGTCTGCCATGATCGGAATTGCGAGGGAAAAACTTGCTCCGCAAAGATACGGACAAGCCGGGGGCAAAAGCAAATTTATTTGCACTCTGTCGCGGGCGGAGTATCTGCTGCGTCGCCGGGGCCCGGAAGGCGCAGCCGACGGAGCAGCCCTCCGCCCGCCGTAGCCACGGGCTGCGGCCGCCGTTCCGCGAAAACGCAAGCAGGCTTGCTTTTGCCCTCGCTTATTCGTATCTTTGACTGCGTCCAAGATACTTCGCCTCAACAAAATTCAAACAAGTTTGGTTTTGTTTTCGGCTTATTCGTATCTTTACACCGCCCAATTTCGCACCATGTTTTCCGTCATCGTCTGTTCCGTCGACCCGGCTGCGGCCGAGGCGCTGCGCGAGAATGTCGCGCAGACGATCGGCGTGCCCTTCGAGTGGCTCGCGTGCGACAACCGCCGCGCGCCGCGCGGCATCTGCGCGGTCTACAACGCGCTGGCGCGGCAGGCGCGCTACGACTGCCTCTGCTTCGTGCACGAGGATGTCCGCTTCCGCACCGAGGGGTGGGGCCGGCTGCTGGCCGCCGAGCTGGCGCAGCCCCGCTGCGGGGTGATCGGCTTCGCCGGAGGCGTGGTGAAGACGCGCGGGATCACGGGCTGGTGTCTCGACGGGGACGATGCCCGCACGCACTATGCGCAGCCCGACGCCGGGGACCGCATGCGCCGCTACGACCGCAATCCCGCGGGCGAGGCCTTCTCGCGTGTGGTGTGCCTCGACGGCTTCTGCCTCGCGGCGCCGCGCGCGGTGTGGGCGGCGGCCCCTTTCGACGAGGCGCTGCTGGGCGGGTTCCACGGCTACGACCTCGACTTCACGCTCGCCGCGGCGCGGTGCTTCGACAATCGCGTGTGCCACACGGTGGAGGTCGAGCACCGTTCGGCGGGGTGCTACACTCGGGCCTGGCGCGAGGCACTGGAGGCCGTGCATGCCAAGTGGCGTGACGAGCTGCCCCGCTTCGTCGGGCCGGCGCCTTCGCAGCGCACAGTTCGGGCCTGTGAACGGCGGGCCGAGGCGTTGTGGTGGCGCAAGCTCATGCGCCTGGGGCTGTGCGGGAGGCGGGAGAGCCTCGGCGCAGCGCTGCGCTTCGTGGTGCGGCATCCGCTGCGGGCGGAGGCGTGGACGCTCCTCTGCAAATGGGTCAGATACCGCATCGTAAGAACCAAACCGCAATCGAACGGATAATTTCTCTGCTATGAATGGTCGTGCCGTTTTCTCGTCGGGTCTGCTCTTCCTGCATCTTGCCGCTTTCGCGCAGCAGGAGGTCGACCCGGTGGCCGCCGCTCTTCGCGGGCGGAGGCCCGACCGTCCGACCGAACTGTTCTATTTCCAGTGCAGCAAGGGCATCTACGAGACCGGCGAAGACCTCTGGTTCAAGGCCTATCAGCTCGACCGACATTCGCTCGGGCTCTCCGACGCGAGCCGCACGCTCTACTTGCGGATCGTCGACAGCCGGGACAGTGTCGTCTGGCAGCGCAAGTATCCGATCGGCCAGGGCATTGCCGAGGGCCATGCCTACCTGGATGAAAAACTGCCCGCAGGCGACTATTTCCTGAAGGGATACACGCGGGGCGCGGTCTTCGGCGACGACAGCCTCGGGCAGATACCGATGCGGAAGATCCGGGTCGTCGAACGTATCGCCGAGGCCCCGGACCGGGTGGCCGACCGGGATTCGGCCCTGCGTTTCGAGACCTTTCCCGAAGGGGGACACCTGGTCGCCGGCATCCCTTCGCGCCTGGCCTTCAAGGCCACCGACGGGCGGGGAGTACCCGTGGAGGTGGCGGGGACCCTCTATGAAGCGGACGAACCGCTGTGCGCGATCCGCAGCGAGCACGACGGCATGGGTTCCGTGTGGATCCGGCCCGTGCACGGCCGCGCCTACGAGGTTCGGCTGAACGACGGCAGGCGCTATCCCCTGTCCGGCATCCGCGACGAGGGGGTGACCCTACGCCTGTCGCACCGCACTGACCGCGAGCTCGGATTCGGCATCTCCCGGAGCGCAGGCCTTCCCGACCGGCCGGTCTATCTGGTAGGCCGCATGCGCGGCCGGGTGTGCTGCATCGCCCGCGGACTGCTCAAGGAGAACCTGGAGATGAAGATCCCGCTGGAGCATTTCCCCTACCAGGGAATCGCCGAGTTCACGCTCCTCGACCATGCGATGCGGCCCCTCTGCGAGCGGCTGGTCTATCTCCATCCCGAACGAAAGCTGCATATCCGGCTGGAGCCCGACAAGACGCGGTATGGGACCCGCGAGGAGGCGACGATCCGCATCAGGGTGACCGACTCCTGCGGCAATCCCGTAAGGGCGCATCTCGGCCTGAGCGTCTACGACTGTGCCTACGACAACGCGGAGGATCCCGTGGCCATCGACTCCTATTGCTACCTCGCGTCGCAGATCCGGGGGCGTATCCATAATCCGGCCTACTATTTCGACGAGCGGAACGACGACCGGGCCGAGGCCCTAGACCTGTTGCTGCTTACCCAGGGGTGGCGCGATTACGTGTGGGAGTTGCGGGCGTCGGTGCATGGTGGTCGGCCTTTTCTGACCGATGAACTGACGGGGATTCAGACCGTGAGAGACGAAAACAAGGGGGATGCCGAGCAGTTGATCCGAATCTCGGGGGCCGACGGACGGTCGAGCTACGTGTGGACCGATTCGCTGGGACGGTTTTCCGTGGGGCCGGAGCTGTTGGAGACGTTGCGCGGCGGGTATATCTATCTGAAGCCCATGCTCTCGGAGAAGTTTCGGCCGAAGATCGACGCAGACGATCCCTTCCTTGCGATCGACAGCCTCCCCGGCGTGCGGGCGGCCTGGTATCCGTTTGTCGGGCTCCGAGGGACGCAGCGGGACGGAGCTCTCGACGGGCCGGTGGTGAGCCCCGACAGCTCCATTCTGGTGGAGGGCGTCGCGGTGGTGGCGCAGGGAGACCGCATGCGCAGGGATAAATTCATGGGGCGGCTGGACAGCCTGGCGGAGATGAACATGGGCGGTGCGTGGGTCTGTACGTGCCCTCCGGGTTATCTGAACGATTATTTACCGGGGTATACCCACCACATCTACCATACGCAGACCTACAACGGCGAAAGGCTGCGACCGAAGAGAGGGAAACACTATCGGATGATCAAATACGAAGCGAGGGACGGAGGTGTTTTCGTCGCGGACACGAAAGAGATTACCTATGAGGGTCCGGCCTATTCCGACGAGGAGTTGTTGGCGATGAACGGGATCCTGCGTGTCGAGGGTTACTACGGCGAGCGGCGGTTCTACCGTCCCGATTCGGCGGAGATGCTCTCCTCGCTGCCCGACGCCCGCAATACGTTGTTGTGGGACCCGGCGGTCGTGACCGACCAGCGGGGCGAGGCGGAAGTCCGCTTCCTGTGCTCCGACCTTCCGACCTCCTTTGCGGCGGTCGCCGAGGGAGTCGACGGCGCCGGACTGCTGGGACGCGGCCGCTGTGGGTTCCGGGTCGTGAGGAGCAAGAGACGATAGATTCATATCATTACATAAAACAGAGATCCATGAAAAAGAAAATTCTGCTTTTGGGCTCGGGTGAGCTCGGCAAGGAGTTCGTGATCGCCGCCCAGCGGCTGGGCCAGACCGTCGTGGCGTGCGATTCGTATGCCGGGGCGCCCGCGATGCAGGTGGCCGACGCCTCGGAGGTTTTCCCGATGCTCGACGGCGAGGCGCTGGCCGCGGCCGTGGAGAAGCACCGCCCCGACATCATCGTACCTGAGATCGAGGCCATCCGCACCGAGCGGCTCTACGACTTCGAGCGGCAGGGCATTCAGGTCACCCCGAGCGCCCGGGCCGTCAACTTCACGATGAACCGCAAGGCGATCCGCGACCTGGCGGCCAAGGAGCTGGGGCTGAAGACTGCGAAGTATTTCTACGCCACGTCGCTCGACGAGCTGCGCGAGGCGGCCGCCAAGGTGGGCTTCCCGTGCGTGGTCAAGCCGCTGATGTCCTCCTCGGGCAAGGGCCAGTCGCTGGTCAAGGGCCCCGAGGAGCTGGAGCATGCCTGGCAGTACGGCTGCGAGGGGTCGCGCGGCGACATCCGCGAGCTGATCGTCGAGGAGTTCATCCGCTTCGACAGCGAGATCACGCTGCTCACCGTGACGCAGAAGAGCGGCCAGACCCTCTTCTGCCCGCCCATCGGCCACGTGCAGAAGGGCGGCGATTATCGCGAGAGCTTCCAGTCGCCCGAGGTCGCGCCCGAGCATCTGGCCGAGGCGCAGCGCATGGCCGCCGCCGTCACGGAGGCGCTCACCGGCGCCGGCATCTGGGGCGTGGAGTTCTTCCTGAGCCGCGAGAACGGCGTCTACTTCTCGGAGCTTTCGCCCCGGCCCCACGACACGGGAATGGTGACGCTGGCCGGCACGCAGAACCTCAACGAGTTCGAACTGCACCTGCGCGCCGTGCTCGGCCTGCCGATCCCGGCCGTCACGTTCGAGCGCCAGGGCGCCAGCGCCGTGGTGCTGTCGCCCGTAGCCTGCGCCTCGGAACCCCGCATCGATGGGGCGGAGGAGGCCCTGGCCTCGGATCCGCGCCTCGACCTGCGGCTCTTCGGCAAGCCCTCGGCGCGCGTCAACCGCCGCATGGGCGTCGTGGTGGGGTATGCGCCCCACGGCGAGAGCCTCGACGCGCTGCGCGACCGCGTGAAGGCCGCCGCCGCCAAGATCGAGGTGCGCGAACCCGACACCGAAACGAAATAACCACGGAATATGAAATCGAAAACTATTTTCAGAGGCTTGTGCGCCCTGACGGCTGCCGCGGCGTTCGCAGCTTGCGGCGCAGGCACGATCGAGGGCGAATGGGTCGAGCCCGTCCCCGGAATGGAGGGGCAGGTGCAGGGCGTGAAGCTGGAGCCGGGAGGCCGCGCCTCGTCCGTCGACATGGCCACGCTGCAATACGAGGCGTGGGAGCGGCAGGGCGACCGGCTGATCCTTTCGGGCCGCAGCATCGGCAACGGGCAGACGATCGCCTTCACCGACACGCTTACCATCGAAAAACTGACCGGGACCGAGCTGATCCTCTCGAAGGAGGGCCGGACCGTAAACTATCGGAAGCGGTAGGACCGAAGACGATCGGTCGGCCGCATAACCAGTGCAAACGATAACGATATGACCTACGCAATCATCTCTACAGAAAAGGGCGACATGAAGGCCGAGCTCTACGCCGACGCCACGCCCGGCACCGTGAAGAATTTCGTCGACCTGGCCGGACACGGCTTCTACGACGGCCTGACGTTCCACCGCGTGATTCCCGACTTCGTGATTCAGGGCGGCTGCCCGCGCGGCGACGGCACGGGCGGACCGGGCTACACGATCAAGTGCGAGACCTCGGCGCCGCGCCAGCGCCACGACCGCGGCGTGCTCTCGATGGCCCACGCCGGCCGCGACACGGGCGGCTCGCAGTTCTTCATCTGCCTCAACCGCGAGAACACGCAGCACCTCGACGGCCGCCACACCTGCTTCGGGCAGGTGGTCGAGGGGCTCGACGTGGTGGACGACATCCGCCGCGGCGACCGCATCCTCTCGATCCGCATCGTCGAGGAGTAATCGCCTCCAACTGCATGGCAAAGGGCCGGAATCCACTGCTGGATTCCGGCCCTTTGCGTCGCGGACGGCCCGGGGGGGGGTTACTTCAGCTTCTGCGCGGCGCGCTCCTGCATGCGGCGCAGCTTCAGCTCCAGCAGGAACTCCAGGAAGATGAACACGCCCATGCCCAGCAGCGTCGCTCCCGTGGTCTTGGCCACGGCCGCGCCGACGAGGCTGTAGTGCACGTGTTGCAGGCTGCCGTAGGGGAAGAAGAGGGTCATGCCGCAGAGGAAGCCGATGCCGCCGCCGATGACGACCATGCCCAGACGGAGGAACCACAGGTTGCCGGCGCTGTTGCGCTTGCGCTCGGCCTCGATCTCGGCGTCGATGCGCCGGATGTCGCCCAGCTGCTCGGGCGTCATGCGCTCCATCATGCGGATCTTCTCCTGGAAGCGGTTCCACTCACGGTAGATGAAGTAGCCGACGATACCGAGGGCGATGCCCATCCATGTCAGGTGCTCGACCAGGTTGCACAGTCCATACCAGAAGTTCATAGTCGTAAGTGTTTTGAGGGTTTGTAATCGTTTGTACGCCCTTTGGACGGGCCTTGCGGCGAAAGGTTACAGCCGGCGCATGATTTCCGCGATCCGGTCGCCCGAGGCCGTCAGGGCCACGCTGCCGATCGCGACGAGCAGCGGCAGCAGGGCCGCGGGGTGGTGCACGACGTCGAACGACCGCACGGCGATGCACCCCACGACCGAGAGCGCGGTCGTGAGCCCCAGGCAGTAGAGCGCCATCGTCGCCACGGCACGCCGCTCGCGGCGCCGGCGTTCGCGCTGCGCGATGCGGATCATGATGCGGTCCTCGAGCCCCACGGGCACGCCGGACCGGGGCGAGGCTGCGCGCAGCAGCCCGGCCAGTCGTCTCTCTTCGTCGGTCATACGTTCGTTCATTCCTTCTCCATGTATTTGCGCAGGAGCGCCCTCGTCCGATGCAGTTTCACCTTGACATTGGCTACCGACAGCCCCGTGATCTCGGCCACCTCGGCCACCGGCCGCTCCTCTTCGTAGTAGAGGGCTATGAGCGCCCGGTCGGCCGGTGCGAGCCGGTCGAGGGCCCGCCGCACGGCGGCCATCTCCTCCTCGCCGTAGCGGGGAGCATCGTCCTCGGTCGAAATCCGTTCGTGCTCCGGCCCGAGACGCAGGAAGCGGCGGCGCCGGCTCGCATCGACCGACCGGTTGTAGGCGATGCGGTAGAGCCAGGTCGACAGCGCGCTGCCGCCGCGGAAGCGGTCGAGGTGCTCGTAGGCGCGGATGAAGCACTCCTGCGTCACCTCCTCGGCCCGCTCGCGGTTGCCGAGCATGCCCGCGACGAGCCGGAAGATGGGCTCCGAGTAACGTCGGACCACGATCCCGAAGGCCTCCGTGTCGCCCGCGGCGACGCGCTGCACGATTTCGTTGTCGGTCGGTTGCTCCATCCTGCTCTGCTCGGTTTTCCTTTGGACGCGCCTGGGGCTGAAAGGTTACAGAAAAAAGAGGAGGACTTCGTTTCCCGAAGCCCCCTCCGATGCGTCAGCGCCGGTAGCGCGCCACCACGTTGTCCGTCGCCCGCTTGAGCAGCTCCTCGGGGCAGCAGAGCGTGATGCGCACGTAGCCGTTGCCCTCCGAGCCGAAGATCCCGCCTGGCGTGAGGAAGACGTCGCACTGCTCCAGCACCTCGTCCGAGAACGAGAAGCTGTCGCCCTCGTACCCCTCGGGCAGCTCGGCCCACACGAAGAGCCCCGCCTGGCGGGGACGGTAGCGGCAGCCCAGGGCGTCGAGCAGGGCGTAGGCCTGCCGTTCGCGGCGGTAGTAGATGGCGTTCAGCTCATCGAACCACTCCCGCCCGAGCGAGAGCGCCGTCTCGGCGGCCGCCTGTATGGGGTAGAACATGCCCGTGTCCATGTTGGACTTGAACGAGAGGATCGCGCGGATCCACTCGGCGCGGCCCGCAACCATGCCCACGCGCCAGCCGGCCATCGAGTGGCCCTTCGACAGCGAGTTCATCTCCAGCGCCACGTCGCGCGCCCCCTCCACCGCGAAGATCGACATCGGAGCCTCGGCGTTGCGTATGAAGCTGTAGGGGTTGTCGTGCACGATGAGGATGTTGTGGCGGGCGCCGAAGTCGACGATCCGCTCGAAGAGCTCGCGTGTGGGCACCTGCCCCGTGGGCATGTTGGGGTAGTTGACCAGCATGATCTTCACCCCGTCGAGCCCCGCGCGCTCGATCGCCTCGAAGTCGGGGTAGAAGTCCGTCTGCTTGTTGAGCGCATAAGGCACCATCACGCCGCCCGAGAGGCGCACGGCCGCCGAGTAGGTAGGGTAGCCCGGGTCGGGCACGAGCACCTTGTCGCCGGGGTTGAGAAAGGTCATGCAGATGTGCATGATGCCCTCCTTCGACCCGATGAGCGGATAGACCTCCGAGCGGTAGTCGAGCTCCACGCCGTACCAGCGCGCATACCAGTCGGCAAAGGCCTTGCGCAGGATCGGCTCGCCCTGGAAGGACATGTATTTGTGTACGTCGGGGCGCTGGGCCTCGCACGCGAGTCGCTCGATGACCGCGGGGTGGGGCGGCAGGTCGGGGCTGCCCATTGCCAGCTTGACGATCTGCCGGCCCGTGGCGGCCTCCGTCTCGGCGATCTCGCGCAGGCGGCGCGAGAAATAGTACTCTCCGATCCCGTCCATGCGGTGCGATCGGTCGATGGTGACTGCTTTTGCCATGATATGGGGAGTGTTTGTGGGTGTTACATTCGTTCGAGCGCCCGCTCCAGCCGGCGGAGCGCCTCCTCGAGACGTGCGCGCTGCGTGCCGACGTTGAGCCTCATGAATCCTTCGCCGCCGGGGCCGAACATCGCCCCGTCGTTGAGCGCCAGGCGGGCTCCGTCGACGAAGAGCGACACGAGCCGCTCGTGCGCGAGTCCCAGAGCTCGGCAGTCGAGCCACACGAGGAACGACGCCTGGGGCCGCACGGGCCGGATGCCGGGCAAGCGCTCGCGGCAGAACTCCTCGACCAGCCGGACGTTGCCCTCCACGTAGCGCAGCATGGCGTCGAGCCAGGCGTCGCCGTGGCGGTAGGCCGCCTCCGTGGCTATGGGGGCGAACAGGGCGGGGCTGTCGAACTCGTTGGCCGCGAGCCAGCCGAAGAAGCGGCGGCGCAGCCCCTCGTCGGGCACTATGGCGTAGGAGCTGACGATGCCGGCGATGTTGAAGCTCTTCGACGGCGCCGCGAAGGTGATCGACAGCCGCGCCGCCTCGTCCGACACGGAGGCGAAGGGGGTGTGGCGGTGGCCGAAGAGGACCATGTCGGCGTGGATCTCGTCGGAGACCACCACCACGCCGTGCGCCGCGCACAACGCGGCCAGGCGACGGAGCGTCGCGGCGTCCCACGCGATGCCCGCGGGGTTGTGGGGGTTGGCGAGCAGCAGCAGGCGGCATCCGCCCGCGGAGAGCAGCCGCTCGAGCCCCTCGAAGTCCATCTCATAACCCTCCGCCGTCTCGCGCAGCGGGTTCCACACCACCTCGCGGTCGTTGGCGCGCGGCAGCAGGTGGAAGGGGTGGTAGATGGGCGGCTGCACGACGATTCGGTCGCCCGGGCGGGTGAAACGGTCGACGACCAGACCGATGCCCTTGACGATGCCGGGGATGTAGGCGAGCCACTCGGGCCGGATCTCCCAGCCGTGGCGCCGCCGCTGCCATGCGACGATCGAGGGGCGGTAGCCCTCGGGCTCGACCGTGTAGCCGAAGATCGGGTGGCCGAGCCTGCGGCGCAGCGCCTCGACCACGAAGTCGGGCGTCTCGAAATCCATGTCGGCGACCCACATCGGCAGCAGGTCCTCCCGGCCGTAGTGCGGGCCCAGAGCGTCGAACTTCACGGCGCCGCTGCCGCGCCGCTCCACGGGTTTGTCGAAGTCGTAGTGCATGGTTCTCTCTGTTTTTATATGGCAGGTGCCGGCGGAAGGATCCGTCGGCACCGCGATTCCGAGTTGGCCGTCGCAGCCCGAAGGTCCGCGTTACAGCGCGAAGAGGATGAACATCTGGGCGGTCAGCACACGCAGGAACATCACCACGGGATAGACCGTCGAATAGCCGACGGCGGGCATGTCGTTGCCGGCCGTGGCGTTGGCGTAGGCCAGCGCCGGGGGGTCGGTCATCGAGCCGGCGATAAGGCCCATGAGCGTGTAGTAGTTCATCTTGAGCCACAGACGGGCGACGAGCGAGACGATGATGAGCGGAGCCATCGTGATGATGACGCCGTAGCCGATCCAGCGGTAGCCGCCGTCGGCGATCGCGTCGACGAATCCGCTGCCGGCACCGATGCCCACCGCCGCGAGGAAGAGGGCGATGCCGATCTCGCGCAGCATGAGGTTGGCGCTGGTGGTGGTGTAGGTCACCAGACGGAAGTGGGTGCCGAAGCGGCCGATCAGGATGGCGATGATGAGCGGACCGCCCGCCAGACCCAGCTTCACGGGCTGGGGCACGTTGAGCAGCGGAATAGACCCCAACAGCACGCCCAGGGCTATGCCCACGAAGATGGTGATGAGGTTGGGGTGGTCGAGCTTCTTGAGCGAGTTGCCCAGCAGGTCGGCCACCTTGGCCACCGACTTCTCGGTGCCGACGACCATCACGCGGTCGCCCACCTGCAACTCCAGACCCTGATAGGGAATCAGGTCCATGCCGGCGCGGTTGACGCGCGAGATGGTGATGCCGTACTTGGTGCGCAGGCGCAGGTCCGAGAACTTCTTGCCGTTGATCTCGGGGCGCGAGATGAGGATGCGGCGCGAGATGAGCTCCGAGTTGGGGGTGTTGTTGCCCCACTCCCGGTCGGTCATCTCCACGCGGTGGCCGAAGAAGGCCACGATGGCCTCCATGTCGTCGCCCTGGCCGATGATCCAGAGCCGGTCGCCCAGGCTGAGCTGCGTGGTGGCGTCGGCCATGATGATCTCGCCCGTAGGGCGCATGACGCGCGAGATGACGAACTGGCGGTTGACCAGATCGCGCATGTATTCGATCGTGCGGCCGTCGAGCATCTGGTTGGTGAACTCCACCGAGACCTTGTCGGCCAGCTTCTTCTCGGCCGAGAGGGCGGCCAGCCCCTCGTCCTCCTTCTCGAAGCGGATGCGCAGGGCGTAGCGGACGATGATCATCGTGAGGATGATGCCCACGACGCCCAGCGGGTAGGCTACGGCGTAGCCCATGGCGATGGTCGGATCCTGAATGCCCGAGGCGTCGGCGTAGGCCTGCTGCGCGGCGCCCAGACCGGGCGTGTTGGTCACGGCACCCGAGAGAATGCCCACGACGGTGGGGATGGGCGTGCCGGTCGCCAGGTGGATGACGTAGGCCGTGGCGACGCCCAGCAGCACGATGGCCGTGGCACAGCCCACGAGCGTGATGCCGCCGTGCTTGAAGGCCGAGATGAAGCCCGGGCCCACCTGCAGACCGATCGAGAAGACGAAGAGGATCAGTCCGAACTCCTGCACGAAGTGGCGTACGCCGTCGTCGACTGTCATGCCGAAGTGGCTCAGGAAGATGCCGACGAAGAGAATCCAGGTGATACCGAGCGAGACGCCGCCGATCTTGATCTTGCCGAGCAGGATGCCGAAGGTGATCACCAGCGCGAACGTGAGCACCGCGTGGGCGATGCCGTTACCGAAGAAGAGGGTATGTAGCCACTCCATAGACGTGATTAGCTTTTGGATGCGTTAGATGGTGCAAAAGTAGTACTTTTTGACAATTTTTAAAAACTAATAGAGGTATTTTTCGATCAGCGGCAGCAGCAGCGCCGTGGCGAATCCCATCAGTGCCATCGCCAGCCCGCTCAACGCCCCCTCGACGGCCCCCAGCTCGATGGCGCGCGCCGTGCCGATGCCGTGGGCTGCGGCGCCCAGCGCGAAGCCCCGCGCCTCGGGATCGGCGACGCCCGCGCGGCGCAGGATCTGCTCGCCGCAGATGTTGCCGAAGATGCCGACGCAGAAGACCACCACCGACGTTACGGGCACGATGGCTCCCAGCGGCTCGACCACCGCCACGGCGATGGGTATGGTGACCGACTTGGGTGCCAGCGAGGTGATGAGCTGACGGTCGGCGCCCATAGCCCCGGCGATGAGCACCACGCTGCCGATGCCGACCAGACACCCGACCAGCGTCGAGACCGCCACCGGGAGCAGGCTGCCGCGCAGCCGCTCGACCTGCTCGTAGAGCAGATAGCCCAGCGCCACGACCGACATGCCCAGGGCGAAGCGCAGGATGCCCGTGGCCTCGGAGTAGCGGGCGTAGTCGATGCCCGCCGCGCGCAGGAAGAGGATCACGGCCACAAAGGTGAGCAGTACCGGGTGAAGGATCATCAGCCGCGTGCGGCGGTAGAGAGCGCCGCCCAGGCAGTAGAGCGCCACGGTGAGGGTGAGCAGCGCGAGGTCCGATTCGAACAGTTGTTGCATGGCTATTTGCGGTTTTTGGAGAGCGACTGGTAGGTCCAGCCGCAAACTAACAACACGAGGACGGTCGACACGGCCGAAGCCGTCACGATGGCCGCCAGATTGTCGAGGATCACGCGGTAGGACTCCACGAGCCCCACGCCGTAGGGGACGAAGAAGAGGGCCATGGCGCCGAGCAGGAAGCGGGCCGCGGGACGCACGCGCTCGGGGCGAACCCAGCCCAGCGAGAGCGAGATGAAGAGCAGCATCATGCCGATGATGTTGCCCGAGATGTAGTTGCCTGTCAGCTGGCTCAGGGCGTTGCCTATGAGCCAGCAGGCCAGGATGTGGAGTATGCCGATCATCGTTGCGGGAATTTTGTCGGGGCAAATATAGCGCGCCGATCCGCCAAAAGCAAGCGCCGAGTGGAGATTGTGAACAATATTATCCGGCGGGCGGTGTGCCGTATTTCCGGGAAAAACCGTATCTTTGCCCCCGCCGAAGATACTTCAGTCCCGCCATGATCGGGGCTCCGGCCGGCTTTGTTAGCTCGGACCGTTCGTATCTTAGGCCGCGTTCTCATTCGCATAATGCCTTAAAGAACAACGCTATGAAGTTGAAAAAGATGGTGATGCTGGCCGCTTTCGCGTGCGCCGTCTCGACCGCCGCGGCGCAGGAGCTGCCCCGCAAGGTGAGCAATGTCGAAGTGCTCGACCTGGAGGGCAAGCCCGCCAAGCTGCCCCACTGGGGCGAGAAGAACCTGATGATCTTCTACGTCGATCCCGACCGTCACAAGCAGAACGAGGAGTTCACCGAGGAGCTCGAGCAGAATCACCGCGCCCAGGGCGACAATCTCTACGGCTTCGGGGTGATGAACCTCAAGGACGCCCCGTTCGTCCCCAACGGCATGGCCCGCAACATGGCCCGCAAGCGCACCGAGAAGAACGGCGCCACGGTGCTGGCCGACCAGGACCGCATCCTCAGCACGGCGTGGCAGCTGGGCGACTGCAACAACCAGTTCGTGCTGATGATCGTCTCGAAGGAGGGCGAGCTGGTGTTCCTGCGCAAGGGCGAGCTGTCGGAGGCCGACAAGGAGGCCTTCTACGAGGTGATCGAGCAATATAAATAGGCGCACCCGATCGCATGAGCGACAAACTCGACCGGGAGCTCCGCCGCCGGATGAAGACCCGCAGCCGCTTCACCACGCTGCTCGTGCTCTACTTCTGCGCGGCGCTGATCCTCCCCAACTGCATCCTCGCCAACACCGAACACTACGGGTGGTGGAGCGTGGAGGCGCTGATTCTCATGCCGCTGGGATTCTATATGATGTGGAGCGTGGCGCTGCGCCGTTCGGGCGTGATGATCTGGCTCGCCTTCCCGTTCATCTTCTTCTGCGCCTTCCAGATCGTGCTGCTCTACCTGTTCGGCAACTCGATCATCGCCACCGACATGTTCACCAACGTGCTGACCACCAATCCCGGTGAGGCCGGCGAGCTGTTGTCGAACATCTATCCGTCGGTGCTGTTCGTCTGCGCGCTCTACGTTCCGCTGCTGTGGCTCGCCGCGCGCGAGATCGCCCACCGTCGCTACATCTCCCGCACGACGCGTCTCACGACGGGGCTCACCGGCGCGGCGCTCTTCGCGCTGGGGACGCTGGCGCTCTGGCCCGCCTACCGCGCCAGCGACACACGCCACGTGCTGCGCGACGAGGTCTTCCCCGTCAACGTCATCTACAACGTGGGGCTCTGCGCCTCGGAGTTCCGCAAGACCAGCCGCTTCGAGCGCACTTCGGCCGACTTCACCTATGCGGCCGAGCGCACGGCCGAAGCCCCCGGGCGCGAGATCTACGTCTACATCATCGGCGAAGCCTCGCGGGCGATGAACTGGCAGCTCTACGGCTATGAGCGTCCGACCACGCCGCGCCTGGCGGAACTCGACGACGTGGTGCTCTTCCGCGACGTGCTGACGCAGAGCAACACCACCCACAAGAGCGTGCCGCTGATCCTCTCGTCGGTCGACACCCACGAGCACGAGGAGCTCTACCGCCGCCGCGGGCTTCCGGCCCTCTTCAACGAGGCGGGCTTCGAGACCTGGTTCCTCTCCAACCAGGCGCCGCAGGGGGCGATGATCGACCACCTGGCCCACGACGCCCGACATGTCGAGTACCTCGGGGCCCCGCGCTTCGACGAACAGCTGCTCGACTCGATGAAGCGCATCGTCGCATCGTGCACCGCGCCGAAGCTCCTCTTCATCCTCCACTGCTACGGCTCGCACTTCAGCTACCACCAGCGCTACCCGCGCCGTTTCGCCCGCTACCTGCCCGACGACGACGTGGCCATCTCGGAGCAGAACATCGAACGCATCCGCAACGCCTACGACAATTCGGTCCTCTATACCGACCACTTCCTCGCCGAGACGATCGGCTACCTGCGCTCGCTCGACGGGGTATGCTCGGCGTTGCTCTACTGCGCCGACCACGGCGAGGATCTGCTCGACGACGAGCGCCGGCGTTTTCTCCACGCCTCGCCCACGACGACCGCCTACCAGCTCCACGTGGCGGCCCTGGCGTGGTTCTCGGAGGCATACAGGCAGCGCTTCCCCGCGCAGGCCGAGGCCGCCTGCCGCAACTCCGACGCTCCGGCCACCACGCACGCCCTTTTCCACACGATGGCCGGCATGGCCTCGATCCGCGGCAACCACATCTCGCGCGAGGCGTCGCTGGTCGACACGCTCTACGACCGCCGCGCACCGCGCCGCTACCTGAACGACCACAACGAGGCCGTCCCGCACTGGCACACGGGTCTCGACAGCCGCGATTCGGCCGTCTTCGCCCGCAGCGGCGTGCGGCTCGAGCGGCCGTAGGCCGGGCGCGGACGGGCCGCGGGGCGGGGGAGCCCCCCCCCGGTGCCGGGATGAAACAAAGCGGGCTGCACCTCGAAAGATGCAGCCCGCTTCGGTTTCCGATCGGATTGGCCTATTTCGCAGCCTCGACCGACTCCTTGCGGAACTCCTTCATGAGCTTCGACAGCTCGAGCGCCGACTTGCGGGCGCGCGTGCCGGCCGCCTTGTTACCCTTCTCTACCTGAGCAGCCGCGTTG
>ERZ778514.1086-NODE-1086-length-21751-cov-9.580061_pt1 | contig 21751 bp, 19 predicted proteins | sample MGYA00510344_ERZ778514 | MGnify/ENA primary metagenome ERZ778514 (study PRJEB29527, sample SAMN07138968) | mouse gut metagenome | material: feces | host: mouse | place: China:Nanjing | collected 2016-01-25 ...
TGATCAGGTACTCGCCGTTGAAGATGTTCTCGCCCGTGGCGGCGTCGCGCGAGAAGGCTACGCCGGTGGCCGAGTTGCTGCCCATGTTACCGAAGACCATGGCCTGCACCGAGACGGCCGTGCCCCACTCGGCGGGGATGTTGTTGAGCTTGCGGTAGAGGATGGCGCGCTCGTTCATCCACGAGCCGAAGACGGCGCAGACGGCGCCCCAGAGCTGATCCCACGGGTTGGCCGGGAAGTCCTCGCCGGTCTGGGCCTTCACGGCGGCCTTGAACTTGGCGACGAGCTCCTTCAGGTCGTCGGTCGTCAGGTCCGTGTCGTTCTTCACGCCGCGCAGGGCCTTCTGCTCCTCGATGATGACCTCGAACGGATCGTGGTCCTCCTTCGATGCGGGCTTCATGCCGAGCACCACGTCGCCGTACATCTGCACGAAACGGCGGTACGAGTCCCAGGCGAAGCGGGGGTTGCCCGAGAGCTTGGCGACGGCCTCCACGGCTTCGTCGTTCATGCCCAGGTTGAGGATCGTGTCCATCATGCCGGGCATCGAGGCGCGGGCGCCCGAGCGCACCGACACGAGCAGGGGCTTCTCCTTGCCGCCGAACTGGCGCTCGGTGAGCCGCTCGATGTTCTTGACCGCCTTCTCCACTTCGGGGCGGAGCATCTCGATGACCGCCTGCTTGCCGTGGGAGTAGTACTCGGCGCATACCTCCGTGGTGATGGTGAAGCCCGGGGGTACGGGGATGCCGATGAGGTTCATCTCCGCCAGGTTGGCACCCTTGCCGCCGAGCAGTTCGCGCATTTTGCCGTTGCCCTCGGCCTCCTTGTTGCCGAAGGTGTAGACTCGTTTAACGTCTGCCATAAAAATCTTATTGTTGAGTTATTAAAAGTTTCGGTTTCGCGCCGGGAGGTTTTTCCGATTGCCGGCGCACGATCTTCCGAACAACGAAGATAGCGAATTTTTTCTTTTTCTCCAAGAAATTCTACGGAAAGTATGCGTATACGGGCAGGGCGCAGCCCGCGCCTCCGACGTAGCGGCGGCGGTCGTAGGTGGGGCGCGGCGCCCCGGTCTGCGGATCGAAGAGAAAGGGGCGGGCGTAGACCTCGCCCGAGGCGGCGTGCAGCGCCGTGTCGGCGAGGATGCGGTCGCGCATGCGCCAGCCTTCGCGCGCGAGGATGTTGCCCCGTCCGGCGGCCGCGGCGCGGGCCATGAGGTCGTCGAGGTCGCTGCCCGGGGCGTCCGCATCCTCGCAGCGTCCCAGGACGACGAGCAGCGCGCCGGGCCGCTCGCGACGCAAGGCCGGCACGAGCAGCCGCGCCATGCGCCGCTCGGCGCAGAGGAGCAGCCCCACCGTGTCGCGCCGCGCGCCGCGGCGCAGCGTCCCCTCGACGTAGAGGTAGCGGCGCCCCGCCTCGTCGTAGTGGGGGAAGAAGCGGTCGCCGTGGTAGAGCAGCGCGAAGTCGAGGCCGTCGGGCGCATCGAGCGTGCGGTGCAGGTATACGTAGTCGCCCTCGCAGGCGGCCGCCAGGTCGCGCACCACCGTTTCGTTCTCCACGCCCCAGAGCGCCGTGAGGGGCATGGACATCGAGTCGATGACGGCCGCCACGGCGCGCACCTTGCGGCGGTAGCGCGCGGCGGTCCAGCGCAGCCGCCCTGCGGGCGTGCGTTCGTCGTCGTCGTAGAAGGGCGAGGGGAGGGTGTCGTAGAGTCGGTCGACATCGTAGTAGGCGATGCCGGTGGGGGCGTCGGTGCGCCGCGGCTGCCCTGCGGCGGCGTGCGGCGCGACGGCCAAAAGGGCGAGGAGCAGGAGCAGGCGGGGCACCGGGCGGTTGTTTTATTCGGCGATGGTTCCCGACCCGGCGAGCGCGTCGCCGTCGTACCAGGCGGCGAACTGCCCGGCGGCGATGCCGCGCTGGGGCGTGTCGAAGAGGATGAAGAGCCCCTCGCGCCGCCGGTAGAGCGTCGCCTGCTGCAGGGGCTGGCGGTAGCGGATGCGCACGGCGTAGCGGCGGCTTTCGCCCTCGCGCATCGCTTCGGCGGGGTCGATCCAGTGCACCTCCGAGGGGTCGATGCGCAGCGCCGGGCGCCACAGCCCCGGGTGGGCGTCGCCCTCGCCGACGTAAATGACGTTCTCCTGCACGTCGGTGGCCAGGACGAACAGCGACTCGCGCCTCCCGCCGATGCCCAGCCCCTTGCGCTGGCCCACGGTGTAGAAGTGGGCGCCCGAATGGGTGCCGATCTTCTTGCCGTCGCGCACGGTGTAGCGCCAGGGGGCGGCCAGCGCCGCGAGATGCTCGGTGGAGGGCTGGTCGCCGGGTTGCGGCGGGGCTGCCGCCTGTGCCGGGGCGGACGCGGTTTCGGGTGCCGTGGCGGGTGGTGCGCCGGCTTCCGGTTCGGGTGCCGTGCGGGCGTAGCGGGGCCACGCGGCCTTGATCTCGTGGACGTTGCCCGTGCGCGCCGCGAGCCGCTGCTGGAGGAAGAGCGGCAGGTCGACCTTCCCCACGAAGCAGATGCCCTGCGAATCCTTGCGGCGCGCCGTGGCCAGCTGCTGCTCCTGGGCGATGCGCCGCACCTCGGTCTTCAGCATCTCGCCCACGGGGAAGAGGGCGTAGCGCAGCTGCTCCTGCGAGAGCTGGCAGAGGAAGTAGCTCTGGTCCTTGCCGGGGTCGCTGCCGGCCAGAAGACGGTACGCCGTGCGACCGTCGGCCGTCGGCTCCTCGCGCTTGCGGCAGTAGTGGCCCGTAGCCACGTAGTCGGCCCCCAGCTTCAAGGCCTCCTTCAGGAAGACGTCGAACTTGATCTCGCGGTTGCACAGCACGTCGGGGTTGGGCGTGCGGCCGCGCTCGTACTCGGCGAACATATACTCCACCACCCGGCGGCGGTAGTGCTCCGAGAGGTCCACCACGTGCAGCGGGATGTCGAGCCGCCGGGCCACCAGCTCGGCGAAGAGGCGGTCGTCGTGCCACGGGCAGTCGCCCTCGAGCGTGCCCGTCGTGTCGTGCCAGTTGACCATGAAGAGGCCCACCACCTCGTGCCCCTGCTGCTGGAGCAGGTAGGCGGCCACCGACGAGTCGACGCCGCCCGAAAGTCCGATTACCACTCGTGCCATAGCTATCTGCGTAACATGCTGCGGTGCGGAATCCCCGCCTCCGCGTAGGTATCCGATACGACCTCGAACCCCAGCGATTCGTAGAACGGAACCACGTACTCCTGCGACGAGATACGCACCGGCGCGCTCCACGTGCGGTCGATGTACTCCAGTGCAGCGCGCATCATCCCGCGGGCCACGCCGCGCCGGCGCCATGCGGCCGCCACGGCCACGCGCCCCACCGAGGCTTCGTCGTAGCGCACGCCCGGCGGCAGGATGCGCAGGCAGGCGACCGTCGGGCCGTCGTCGGCCGCGCACCACAGGTGCACGGCACGGGGATCGAGCGCGTCGAGCTCCTCGCAGTCGACCCGCTGCTCGAGGTAGAAGACCGCCTGCCGGAGCCGCAGCACGGCGAACAGCTCGCCTGCTGTCAGACGGTCGAAGGGTTCGATGCGGAGCTTCATCGCGTTTGCAGGTCGATGAGCCCTTCGGGCAGTACGAACTTGATGCGCCGGCCCTCGAAGTCGATGCGGGCGATGAACTCCTCGGCGGCGGGCACCAGCACCGCGCGCCCCTCCAGCTCCAGCTCGAACAGGGGGTTGGCCTCGCTGTCGTAGTAGTCCGCCAGGCGTCCGCGCACGGTGCGGTGGGCCCCCTGCTCCTCGGCGATCAGCTCGGCCTCGGCCTCGAAGCCTATGAGGTCCTCCATGTAGAACTCGTCGTCGTCGGCTGCCTCCTCCGTCACCTCGATGCGGAACTCGAGCCCCAGCAACTCCTCGGCCCGGCGCTCGGTGTCCAGGTCGTCGAACGCCGCCACGGCGCCCGTCTGCCCGCGCCGTTCGAAGCGGCTGCACCAGAGGGGTACCTCCAGGCCGTCGATCGTGACGAAGAGGGGGGTGGTCGCGGGGGCGAAGTCGTCGGGGAACGGGGCGTAGAGCGAGAGCATCACGCCCCCCTCGGTGCCGAAAAGGCGGTTGATCCTGCCTGCGGGAGTTTTCATTGCGAAGGTTCGTTTTTGCAAAGATACGGATAAGCCGAGGGCAAAAGCAAATTTATTTGCATTTTGCCGAGGCGACGTATCTTCGGCGAAGCCAAAGATACGAAAATCGAGCGTCAGCAAGGTTTGTTTCTGCCGAGATGGAGTATCTTCGGCGAAGCCAAAGATACGGATAAGCCGGGTTTGCTCGCATTTTGCCGAGGCGACGTATCTTCGGCGCAGCCAAAGATACGAAAATCGAGCGTCAGCAAGGTTTGTTTCTGCCGAGATGGAGTATCTTCGGCGCAGCCAAAGATACGGATAAGCCGGGTTCGCTCGCATTTTGCCGAGGCGACGTATCTTGGGCGAATCCAAAGATACGGAAAGTCGAGCGCCCGCGAGGTTCGTCGCTGCCGGGGCGGAGCCGCTCGGACGACCCGCAGCCCCTTCCCTCGGGGTCGGCGCTGCGGCCGGCCCCGGGACGAAAAAACGGCAGGCGCATCGTGCGTCTGCCGTTTTATTCCGACGGGGGATCGTGCTATTCAGCAGCGGCCTCCGAAGCCTCCTCGGCGGGAGCCTCGGCAGCAGCAGCGGCCTCGCGGGCGGCAGCCTCGGCTGCGGCCTTCTTCTCGGCGATGGCCTTCGCACGCTCCTCGTTCACCTTGGCCTCGGCGGCCAGACGGGCCTTCTCGGCCGACTTGGCGTCCGAAGCGAGCTTGTTGGTCTTGGCCTCGATGCGGCCGCTCTTGCCCTCGAGCCACTTGTTGAAGCGGGCCTCGGCCTCGGCCTCGGTGAAGGCGCCCTTGGCGACGCCGCCCAGCAGGTGCTTCTTCATCATCACGCCCTTGTAGGAGAGGATGGCACGGCAGGTGTCGGTGGGTTGTGCGCCTTTGAGTAACCAATTCAGGGCTTTCTCGAAGTCCAGATCGATCGTAGCAGGATTCGTGTTGGGGTTGTAGGTACCCAGCTTCTCGATGAATTTACCGTCACGCGGCGCTCTGCTATCTGCGGCAACGACATGATAGAAGGCGTAGCCCTTCTTACCGTGGCGTGCCAGACGAATTTTAACAGCCATTTCGCTTTAAAATTTTGATGAATGATTAGTAACGCTCAACCCTTTCGGGCCATAAAGCCTGCAAATGTAGGCAAAATATTCCGCCCGGCCAAAATTTTCAGGGGAAAATGCGATGCGCGTGGGGTCGGGGTGGCTGGGCGGCGGGAACGGCGACTGGGCGATAGGGGCGACGTGCGTGCGGCGTGCGGCGGACGGGGCGGCGGCGGATGGCGGACCGGATGACATGGACGGCGGGGCGATGAGGGTGAGGGCGGGGAAGACGGAGAAGACGGAGAAGACGGAGAAGACGGAGAAGACGGAGAAGGCGGAGAAGGCGGAGAAGGCGGAGAAGGCATGGACGTCCCTCTTCTGAAACAGGAAACGATCCGCCGCGGAGGCAGATCGTTTCGAGTGATCCCGGCGGGATTCGAACCCACGACCGACAGCTTAGAAGGCTGTTGCTCTATCCAACTGAGCTACGAGACCGTATGTAGGGCAGAGGGCGGCGGCCTCTGCGCGGCGGCTTGTTCGGCGGCGATCCGCCCGGGCGGCGCTTCCCGCATCGTGTCGGGGCCGCTCTGTGCTTCGGCGGCGCTTCCCGGCGCCTTTCGGAGATGCCGGCGACGCTTTCCCAGTCGCTCCCCGAGATGTTCTCGGCGGTGCTCTCCGTTCGTCTTTCTCCGGCCCCTCGACGCCCCCCCCCGGCGTTATGCCTCGGAGGTTTGCGGATGGAGGCTGCGGTCGAGGCAGGCCTGCAGCTCGCGCGGGCGCACCGGCTTGGTGAGGAATCCGTTGCAGCCGGCCTCCTCGGCGATGCGGCGGTCCGAGTCGAAGGCGTAGGCGGTCTGCATGATGACGGGGATCTCGCTCGAGTGGCGCCGGATCTCCTTCAGGGCTTCGATGCCGTCCATCACGGGCATCTTGATATCCATCAGTACGGCGTCGGGGCGGTGTTCGAGCGCGAGGTCGACGGCTTCGCGTCCGTTCTTGGCCCAGAGCAGATCATACTGCTTGCGCAGGATGATTTCCAGCAACTTGTAGTTGCTTTCTACGTCGTCGGCGATGAGGATCAGTGCGCGACGGGGCTGTTGTACGGGTTCGGTCATGACGTTCGACGGATTCTTTGTCGGGCAAAGGTAATCATTTTTCACGGATCGCACGCATTTTCATCGGAAAAATACGCCCCTCCACCGCGCCGTGTTGCCCGAGGCGTCGGTGACGGTGAGCTCCGCCTCGTGGCGCCGCCCGCCCTGTCCGTCGAAGCGGTGGAAGAGGAGCGACTGCACGGGGTAGCGGTCGCAGGGGACCCACTCGCCGTCGATGCGCAGCGTACAGGAGGCCACGCCCGAGAAGTTGTCGCCGACGCGGAAGCGCAGCATCTCGGCCGACGAGAGGTCGGCACCCTCTTCGAAGAGCGGGCGGATGCGGGGCGGCATCGTGTCGGCCACCACCGCGAAGTCGCCCGCCGTGCGGCACGAGGCGGCGATGCGCCCCTCGGTGTAGTGTCCCCCGACGAAGGCGAGCCCGCCGCGGCGGGTGGTGCGGGCCAGGGCGGCACGCAGCCGCAGGGAGCGGGGCACGGAGGCCGCCACGGCGATCTGCGCAGCCTGCCGCAGCGGGGTGGTGGCTTCGAGGAATCGGTAGGCGGGCGAGAGGACGACGACCCCTTCGGGCGCGCAGGGTGCCGGGCGCCGGGCCGGGCGGCAGAAGAGGGGCTCGTAGAGCGCTCCGGCGGGGATGCGGCAGGTGGCCTCGCGGCCGATGCCGAGCGTGGCCTGACGGTCGGGGTGCAGCAGGTGCTCCGGGCGTGCCGTGCTGTCGGCGTCGGGGGCGCTGCGGCGGGCGCGGAAGCTGCCCGTGCGGCCCACCAGGTCGATCTCGACCGACGAGCGGTTGCCGCAGTCGTCCTCGACCTCGATGCGCAGGCGGCGCCGCTCTCCGGGCTCGGTGCGCACCACGCCCCGCCCGACCATGCAGGGGTAGAAGCAGGCGGGTGCGCGGTCGAGCTGCGCCAGGCGGATCGCCTCGCAGCGGCTGTCGAGCTGCAGGGGGTAGCAGCTCACGGCGTCACAGCAGCGCGCCAGGTCGGGCGTGAAGCCATCCATGCGGTACTCGAAGTAGCGCTCGCCGTCGATCCAGGCCGTCAGGCGCCAGATGCCGAAGGTGTTGTGCACGCCGTTGCGGCGGTCGGTGACCTCGGCGACGAAGTAGCCCCGGCGCCCCACCTCCACCGCCTCGCGCCGCGAGGGGCGGTAGCTGCCGTCGGCGGTGCGGAGGATGGGGTAGCTCTGCATGGGGGCGCGCACGCATACTCCGTCGAGCGAGTCTATCTCCGCGTAGTGGAGGCGCAGGATGCGGGGCGGCAGGTCGTCGTGGGGGCGGACTATGCCCTCGCGTACGATGTTGAGGCGGCGGCCCGAGGCCGTCTCGCGCAGTTCGTAGTGGAGGTGGGGGCCCATCGACGAGCCGCTGTTGCCCGAGAGCCCCACGCGGTCGCCCCGCCGCACGGGCCACGCCTCGGGCCCGAAGTGCAGGTCGACGCCGTTGGCGCGTCGCCGCCGCCGTTCGGCCTCGACATGCCGTTCGATGTCGTCGCGGAAGCGCTGCAGGTGGCCGTAGACGGCCGTCGTGCCGTCGGCGAGGGTGAGATAGAGGGCCCGCCCGTAGCCGCCGGGTGCCACGGTGACGCGCGAGACGTAGCCGTCGTCGGCGGCCACCAGGGGCTTGCCCTCCGCGCCGTCGGTCTTGATGTCGATGCCCGCGTGGAAGTGGCCCGGGCGCATCTCGCCGAAGTTGGCCGCATAGAGACGCGCTGCGTCGCGCACGGGGAAAGCGTAGTCGCGCGGTGCGGCGGCACGGGCCCCGCAGGCCGCGGCGGCGAGGAGGATCAGAAGAGATATTCGTCGCATGGTTCGTCCTGGGTTACGATCCGCCCGGCGGCCGCGAGGACCGCCTCGTAGTCGTGGCCCAGCGAGAGGCCGTAGCGGATCAGCTTGGTTTTCAGCTCGCGCGGCGTCGCAGCCTTCGTCGTGCGGGCCTTGCGCCGCAGCTGGGCGTCGAGCCGCCCGGCCAGCTGCGCGGGATCGGAGGCGCCGAGCGCCTCGGAGAGCGCCGCCTCGATCGTCTCGCGGGCGATCTCCTTGCGTCGGAGCGCCGTGCGGATCTTGTAGGCGCCCCAGCCGCTCAGGCGCAGCTTCTCGCGCACGAAAGCCGCGGCGTAGCGCCCGTCGTCGATGAAGCGGTCGGCCACGAGGCGCGCGAGCACCCGCTCGGCGTCGGAGGCGCCGAGGCCCCAGCCGCGCATGAGCCGCCGCGCGTCGCCGGCGCACTTCTCGGCCCGGGCGCAGAGCCGCATGAGGGCCGCGAGGGCCTCGTCGGGCGTCTTGGCCCGCCTGGGTTTTACCGAAGACGGCTCCATGCGATGCGGGGTTTTCCGTTCATGTCGTCGAGGATGCGGATCTCGGCGTAGCCCTCCTCGGCGAGCATGCGGCGCATGGCGTCGGCCGTGCGGTGGTAGATCTCGAAGTAGAGCGAGCCGCCGGGGCGGAGCATGCCGCGCCCGGCGCGGGCGATGGCGCGGTAGAAGCGCAGCGGGTCGTCGTCGGGCACGAAGAGCGCCTCCGCGGGCTCGTGGTCGCGCACGTTGGGGTGCATCGTCGCGCGGTCCGAGGCCGGGACGTAGGGCGGGTTGGAGACGATCGCGTCGAACGGCCCGGGGAAGACCTCCGCAAGGTCGCCCAGCGCATCGGCGCGGCGGATCGCCACGCGCGCACCCAGCGCCCGGCAGTTGGCCTCGGCCAGCGCGAGCGCCGCGGGGGAGATGTCGGCGGCCGAGACCTCGGCATCGGGGAGCTCGAGGGCGAGCGTGGCGGCGATGCAGCCGCTGCCCGTGCCCACGTCGAGCAGCGCGCGGGCGCGGCGCTCGTTGCCGATGACCAGGGCCGCCAGCTCCTCGGTCTCGGGGCGGGGGATCAGCACCCCCTCGCCCGCGGCGAAGCGGCGGCCGCAGAAGTCGGCCCGGCCGGTGACGTACTGCACGGGGCACCCCTCGGCGAGCCTTCGCACGGCGTCGTCGAAGCCCTCGATGGCGACCGCCGCCGCGGGGTCGGCCATGAGCGCCGAGTCGGAGAGGCCGCCCAGGTCGGCGACGGCCCGGCGGGCGACCGCCTGCGCCTCGCGCTCGTCATAGAGCGGGGCGACGGCCGCGCGGATGCGCTCCACGGCCTCGCGGCGGGTCAGGATCTGCGGCTGGTTCATAGCGAGAGTTCGGCCAGTGCGATGGCGACGGCCGCCTCGGCGACCACGGCGCCGCGCAGGGCGATCGACGTGTCGTGGCGGCCGCCGACGGCGAGTGGCTCCATGCGGCCCGTCGCGCGGTTCCAGGTGAGTTGTTCGCGGGCGATGCTCGCCGTGGGCTTGAAGGCGATGCGCACCGCCAGCTCATTGCCGTTGGTCAGCCCGCCCGCGATGCCGCCGGCGTGGTTGGTCGCCGTGCGGCCCGCGGCGTCGGCGATGGGGTCGTTGTGCTCCGAGCCGCGCATGCGGGCGGCGGCGAATCCGCTGCCGAACTCCACCCCCTTGATGCCGGGGATGGCGAAGAGCAGGTGGGCCACGAGGCTCTCCGTGGAGTCGAAGAAGGGTTCGCCCAGGCCCGCGGGAAGCCCCGCGACGCGGCACTCGACGACGGCGCCGAGCGAATCGCCCGCGGCCGCGGCTTCGCGCAGCAGCGCGTCGAAACGCGCGGGGTCGGAGCAGCCGCCCAGCTCGGCGATGCGCGTGGCGAAGCGCACCTCCGCGGGCAGCAGCCGCTTGGCGACCACGCCCGCGGCCACCAGCGCCACCGTGACGCGGCCCGAGAAGTGGCCCCCGCCGCGCGGGTCGTTCCACCCCGCGAAGCGCTCGGCGGCGGCCCGGTCGGCGTGCGACGGGCGGTCGTGGCACTCGGCGGCCGTGGGCGCGTAGTCGGCGGGGCGCGTGTCGGCGTTGGCGAAGCGGATCGCGAGCGGCGCCCCGGTCGTATGGCCGCGGTAGAGCCCCGCCACGATCTCGGGGCGGTCCTCCTCGCGGCGCGCAGTGGTGCCGCCGGCGCCTGCGCGGCGGCGGGAGAGGTCGGCCTCGAAGTCGGCCTCGGCGAGCGGCAGGCCTGCCGGCAGGCCGTCGATCGTAAGGCCGATCTCCGGCCCGTGCGACTCGCCCCAGAGCGTGAGGCGGAATTTGTGTCCGAAACGGTTCACTGGTACTCTATATATATAAATGTTCGGTTCCCGGGGGCGGGCTCCTTTTGTCTTCTTGTCGCAGTCCGTAGCCAGCGGAGGCGTCGGCGAACCTTCGGGCGAGCCGGCAAAGGGACGAAGCCGGAGGCTTCGCGCATCTCACTTCTTAGTTTATACTTTTTAGTTTTTACTTATTACTTTTTACTTCTTACTTCGCTCCTGCGGTGCACCGCTCCAGCTGCTCGAAGAACTCGGGGAAGCTCTTGGCGACGCATTCGGCCCCCTCGATGGTGACGGGGGCGTCGGCCCGCAGCGCCGTGGCGGCGAGCGACATGGCGATGCGGTGGTCGCCGTGGGCCGAGACCCTCCCGCCGCGGGGTGCGCCGCCGCGGACCGTCATCACGTCGGCCTCGGGCATCTCGATCTCGATCCCCAGCCGCCCGTACTCCTCGCGCAGCGCAGCGCCCCGGTCGCACTCCTTGTGTCGGAGGCGCGAGGCGCCGCGCAGGACGGTGGTCCCCTCGGCCGCGGCCCCCAGCACGGCGAGCGCCGGGAAGAGGTCGGGGCAGTCGGTGGCGTCGAACTCGAAGGCCCGCAGCGGCCGCCGGACGACCGTCACGGCGTGGGCCTCGTCGACCACCACGGCGCCGGCGCGCGCCAGCGCCTCGCAGAAGCGCGTGTCGGCCTGGCGCGAGAGGCGCGAGATGCCGCCCACGGTGACCTCGCCGGCCACGGCGCCCGCCGCCAGCAGCATGGCCGCGGCGCTCCAGTCGCCCTCGATCGTGTAGTCGACGGCGCGGTAGCGCTGCCCGCCGGGGACGTAGAACTCGGCGTAGTCGCGTTGGAAGATCGCGGCGCCGAAGCGCTCGGCCGCGGCGATCGTCATATCTAAATAAGGTGTCGACACGGCGTCGGAGAGGCGCAGCACGGTCTCCTCCGCGCAGCAGGGCAGGGCCAGCAGCAGTCCCGTGGCGAACTGCGACGAGACGGAGCCGTCGATCCGGGCCTCGCCGCCCCGCAGCGGCCCGCAGACGGTCAGCGGCAGCCGCCCGTCGGTCGCCTCGGCCCGCGCCCCGAGCTGCCGGAGCGCGTCGGCGACGGTCTGCATCGGGCGGTGGAGCAGCGTCCCCTCGCCCTCGATGAGCAGCGGCCGGTCGGCGAGCGCCGCCAGGGGGGCGAAGAGCCGCGCCGCGAGCCCCGACTCGCCCGCGTGGAGGCGGTCGGCGGCGGGGCGGAGCACGCAGCGCTCGCCGGACAGGCGGCCGTAGCGGAGGCCCCCTTCGACGGCGACGGTCGAGGCGTCGAGCCGCTCGATGCGCGCCCCGAGCGTGCGGATGGCGTCGAGCGCGCGGCGCGTGTCGTCGCACAGGTCGAGGTTGCGCAGCGTCGTGCGCCCCTCGGCCAGGAGGGCCAGGGCCAGCGCCCGCTGGGCGTAGCTCTTCGAACAGGGTGGTGTGGGTGCGCCCCGCAGCAGCGCGGGGCGGACGGTGCGTTCCATTACTCCTCGACGGGTTTGCGGTGGATCATCTCCTGCGTGAGGTGGTGGCTGCGCTTGAGCTCGAAGTTCTGGCCCAGGTAGACCTTGCGCACCATCGGGTCGGCGGCCAGCTCCTCGGCCGTGCCCGTCTTGAGGATCTTGCCCTCGTAGAGCAGGTAGGTGCGGTCGGTGATGGCCAGCGTCTCGTCGACGTTGTGGTCGGTGATGATCACGCCGATGTTCTTGTGCTTGAGCGTGGCGACGATCGACTGGATGTCCTCCACGGCGATCGGGTCGACGCCCGCGAAAGGCTCGTCCAGAAGGATGAAGGCCGGGTTGATGGCCACCGCGCGGGCGATCTCGGTGCGGCGGCGCTCGCCGCCCGAGAGCTGGATGCCCAGGCTCTTGCGCACCTTCTGCAGGCGGAACTCCTCGATGAGCGACTCCAGGCGCTCGCGCTGGTACTCCTTCGAGAAGTCGGTCATCTCCAGCACCGAGCGGATGTTGTCCTCGACCGACAGACGGCGGAAGACCGAGGCCTCCTGCGCCAGGTAGCCCACGCCCAGCTGGGCGCGGCGGTAGACCGGCAGGTCGGTCAGCTCGGCCACGCCGCCCTGGTCGTTTTCGAGGAAGATCTGCCCCTCGTTGGGCTTGATCAGACCCACGATCATGTAGAAAGTGGTGGTCTTGCCGGCGCCGTTGGGGCCCAGCAGGCCCACGATCTCACCCTGGCTCACGTCGATCGAGACGTGGTTGACGACCGTGCGGGCCTTGTATTTCTTGACGAGCTGGCTGGTGTAGAGACGCATGGGGATCGGTAATAAATTTCGACAAAGTTATGGTTTTTTCCGAAAACTTTTTTATCTTTATGTCGAATTTTGTGCTTAATGCGTTAGTCACGACGACATGAAAGAATATGCATCGATTCTGCTGCACGAGAAGTTGAAAGCCTGTTTCGGCTTCTCGTCGTTCAAAGGGAATCAGGAGGCGGTGATCCGCAACGTGCTGGAGGGTAGGGATACGTTCGTGCTGATGCCGACCGGCGGCGGCAAGTCGCTCTGTTACCAGCTGCCCGCCCTGCTGATGGAGGGCGTGGCGATCGTCATCTCTCCGCTGATCGCCCTGATGAAAAACCAGGTCGACGCCATGCGCGCTTTCTCGGCCGAGCCGGGCATCGCCCACTTCCTCAACTCGTCGCTCAACAAGACGGCCGTGCAGCAGGTGCGCAGCGACGTGGTGGCGGGCAAGACCAAGCTGCTCTACTTCGCCCCCGAGTCGCTCACCAAGGAGGACAACGTGGCCTTCCTGCGCAAGATCAAGATCTCGTTCTACGCCATCGACGAGGCCCACTGCATCTCGGAGTGGGGTCACGACTTCCGTCCCGAGTACCGGCGCATCCGCCCGATCATCAACGAGATCGGCACGGCGCCGCTGATCGCCCTCACGGCCACGGCCACGCCCAAGGTGCAGCTCGACATACAGAAGAACCTGGGCATGAGCGACGCGGCCGTTTTCCGCTCGTCGTTCAACCGCCCCAACCTCTACTATGAGATCCGCCCCAAGGGCGACGTCGACCGCGACATCATCCGCTTCATCAAGCAGAACGAGGGCAAGAGCGGCATCGTCTACTGCCTGAGCCGCAAGAAGGTCGAGGAGCTCACGGAGCTGCTCGTGGCCAACGGCATCCGCGCCCGCGCCTACCATGCGGGCATGGACGCCTCGACGCGCGCCGCCAACCAGGACGACTTCCTCATGGAGCGCGTGGAGGTGATCGTCGCCACGATCGCCTTCGGCATGGGCATCGACAAGCCCGACGTGCGCTACGTGATCCACTACGACATACCCAAGTCGCTCGAGGGATACTACCAGGAGACGGGCCGCGCGGGCCGCGACGGCGGCGAGGGCCATTGCCTGACTTTCTACAGCTACAAGGACATACAGAAGCTCGAGAAGTTCATGCAGGGCAAACCCGTGGCCGAGCAGGAGATCGGCAAGCTGCTGCTGCAGGAGACGGTATCCTACGCCGAGAGCTCGATGTGCCGCCGCCGCACGCTGCTCCACTACTTCGGCGAGGAGTATACGGAGGAGAACTGCGGCAACTGCGACAACTGCCGCCACCCGCGTCCGAAGGTCGACGCCAAGGCGGCGCTCAAGCTGGTGCTCGAGGCGCTGCGCGACATCGGCGACAAGTTCAAGTCGGACTACCTCATCAACGTGCTGGTGGGCAAGAATACGGCCTTGATAAAGAGCTACGGCCACAACACGTCGAAGTGGTTCGGCGCGGGGGCCGGGCACGACGGCCGATTCTGGGGCGCCGTGCTGCGGCAGGCGCTCATCCTGGGGCTGGTGGACAAGAACATCGAGAACTACGGTCTGATCGCGATCAACCGGCGGGGCGAGAACTTCATCGCGATGCCCTTCCCCGTCACGGTGACGCTCGACCACGACTACGACGAGGAGGAGGCCGAGGCGGTGGCCGTGGCCCCGGTGGGTCGCGGCGGCGCGGCCGACGAGGAGCTCTTCTCCATGCTCAAGGACCTGCGCAAGAAGGTGGCCAAGAAGCACGGCCTGCCGCCGTTCGTGATCTTCCAGGATCCGTCGCTCGAAGACATGTCGGTGCAGTACCCCGTCACGCTGGAGGAGATGCAGAACATCACGGGCGTGGGCGCGGGCAAGGCGCGCAAGTTCGGCGACGAGTTCCTCAAGCTCATCAAGGCCTATGTCGAGGAGAAGGAGATCATCCGTCCGCAGGACATGATCGTCAAGTCGGTGGCCAACAAGTCGGGCAACAAGATCTTCATCATCCAGTCGATCGACCGCAAGATGGATTTCGAGGACATAGCCCGGGCCCGCGACCTCGACTTCGACGAGCTGCTCTCGGAGATCGAGGCAATCGTCAACTCGGGCACGCGGCTCGACATCTCCTACTACATCCGCAGCTTCATGGACGACGAGAAGGCCGACGACATCTACCTGTATTTCAAGGAGGACGCCGAGAGCGACTCGCTCGACGCCGCGCTCGAGGAGCTGGGCGCCGACTACACCGAGGAGGAGATCCGCCTGGTGCGCATCAAGTTCATGTGCGAGCAGGGCAACTGACGCTGGTTGTCGGGGCGGATTTCGGTGGTTGGGCTGCGTTCTCGTTGGCTTGGCTGTCGTGGCGGTGTGCTGCCGCAATGGTGCCGGTTGCGGTGCTGCGGCCGGTTTTTAGCCGATTGGTGCCGGCGGCGGACCGGGCGGTGGTCGATCTTTCGCCGAAGCGGTTCGGAAGCTCCGCGAGGATCCTCCTGCAGGGGGCCGGTGCGGTGCGAAATCGGAAATTTTTCGTAAATTAGGGGTGCTTAAACCATCATACCATGAATAAGAAGACGTTTGCGCTCGCCCTGGCGTTTCTCGTCGTCACCCTCGTGTGGCTGGGGCATAATTTGTGGGGTTATCTGCTGCGGAGCCATTGTGTGACGCTGTTCGATCTGCTGGTGGCCGTGCTGTTCGTCGCTGCGGCGTGCGGCATGGTCTGCCACGAGTTCCGCAAGAAGCGGCGGCGCCATCTCTCCGACGTCGACAAACACCATATACCCTGATTCCTATGAGATTCGACTTCATGCAAATCGTCCGTCTGGTCGCGATGGTGCTGGCCATCGCCGGCATCATCTATGCGCTCGAATACCTCGAGCGAGGTATCGCCGTCTGGTTCTGGGTGGGGCTGCTGGGCTTCGGCTTCGCGGGCCTGCTCTATACGTTCCGCCTCGTGCAGCGGCGCGAGCGGCTCCAGCGCCGTGCCGACGAGCGCCGCGAGAAGGGGCGCCGCCGCAAGCGGGAGAAGTAATAAGTAATTAAGTGAAAAGTAAAAAGTAGAAAGTTGGGAAGAGAGTGAGGGGCGAAGGCCGTGCCGCTCGCTGCGATTTTCCATTTGTTCTCGGGCGGCAGCCTGCGGCCCGCCGGTCTTTGGCCGCCCTTTCGCACACAATTTCCCTTTGCCGGCAGGGGCGGTCGCGCCAAAGGCACGAGCCGGCAAAGGGACGAAGCCGCAGGCTTCGATCGTCGGCGCTAAACGCTGATGAATCAAAATCAAAGGTTTTGGCAGCCCGTAGCCACCCCCGGCGGAGGGCTGCTCTCTTCAATCGCCGCCCTTCGCTGGCTACGGTCTGAGTGCAAATCGGCAATAAGGCCACTATTCATTGCAGCGCCAGCCGGCGGGCCGCAGCCACCGGCGGCGAAGGCCCGCAACTCTTGGCAGAGTTTGCCGCCCTCCGCTGGCAGCGTCCGAGAATAAAGATCCGGCGGCAATCCGGGTGCGGACGGCAGCATGACCCCGGGCAAGCCAAAATTGCGCTGCCCGCTAATGAATCGAGCTGCAATCGGATCGTCCGATTTAAATTGCGCAGGCTCCGGCTTGCCTCTGTGCTCCGTTTTCCGTAACTTCGCACCCGATTATGACCGAAGTAAGAGCAAAGAAAGCGTTGGGCCAGCATTTTCTGGTCGACCTCAATATCGCGCGCAAGATCTGCGACGCGCTCTCGGGCGGCGAGTCGCCCCTCGCGGCCGCGGCCGGCGCCGAGCAGCAGGCAATCTGCCCGCAATCCGACGGATCGCATCCGGGCGGCCCCGCAGGCGGCCCGCAGTCCGACAGCCTGCACGCGACCTGCCCGCCGGCTGTCGACCCGCATACCCCCGCCCCCTGCGACGTGCTGGAGGTGGGGTGCGGCATGGGGGTGCTGACGCAGTTCCTGCTGCGGCGCGACGACATCCGCACGTGGGGCGCCGAGATCGATTCGGAGAGCGTCGCCTACCTCCACGCCCACTATCCCGACTTCGCGCCCCGCCTGATGGAGGGCGATTTCCTGCGCATGGACCTCGCCGCGCTCTTCCCGCGCGGGCTGAAGATCATCGGCAACTTCCCCTACAACATCTCGTCGCAGATCTTCTTCAAGGTGCTGGAGAACCGCGATCTGGTGCCCGAGTGCGTGGGCATGATCCAGCGCGAGGTGGCCGTGCGTCTGGCCGAGGGGCCCGGGTCGAAGGAGTACGGTATCCTGTCGGTGCTTCTGCAGGCGTGGTACGACATCGAGTATCTTTTCACGGTGGGCGAGACGGTCTTCAACCCGCCTCCCAAGGTCAAGAGCGCCGTCATCCGCCTGCGCCGCAACGGCGTGGAGCGGCTCGACTGCGACGAGAGGCTCTTCGTGCGCGTCGTGAAGGCGTCGTTCGGCCAGCGACGCAAGATGATCCGCAACTCGCTCCGCTCGGCCTTCGGCGACTTCGGGGGCGCCGAGCACCCCTTCTTCACGCGCCGCGCCGAGCAGTTGTCGGTGGCAGATTTCGTCGAGTTGACGCAGTGGGTAGCAGATCATTCATAAAATCAACGGGCGGAGCTGCAAACTCCGCCCGTTGATTTTATGAATGGTACCTATGACAGGCTGTCGCCCGCCACGACCGTCACCAGATCTTCGCGCGCGAGGTATTTGCGGGCCAGGCGCCGGACATCCTCGGGGGTCGTGGCGCGGATGAGCGCGAGGTTGCGGTCGATGGCGCCGTTGTCGGTGCCGCAGAGCAGGTTTTCGATCGTCACGTCGGCGATGCCGAACGGCCCGTCGAGGATGCGCATCATCTCGCCCTCCATGATCCGCTTGACCAGCGCCAGCTCCTCGTCGGGCAGCAGCTCCGTGCGCAGGCGCTCGATCTCGGCGTAGATCTCCGCAAGCGCCGCCCCGGTCACCTCGGTGCCCACCTGCGCGGCGACGGCCAGGTAGCCCGCCCGCTCGAAGTTGACCATCGCCGCCACCACGCCGTAGGTGTAGCCGTTGCGCTCGCGCAGGTTCTGCATCAGGCGTGAGCCGAAGTAGCCGCCCAGCGCCGCCGCCACGACCTGCATCCCCGCGAAGTCGGGGTGGCGCCGCGGGAAGAGCAGCCGCCCGATGCGGATCGACGACTGCACGGCCCCCGGGTGGGCGACGCGCGCCTCGTGCTGCGTCGCGGGTGCCGGGAAGGGCCGCGTGTCGGCCCCGGCGAAGGGGCTGCCCTCCGCAGCTGTCGCCGTGTCGGCCCCGGCGAAGGCCCCGGCCGCAACCTGCGGCTCCGCGACGCCGGGTCTTGAGATCTCCTCCGTGCACGGCCCCCCGGGCAGCTGCGCGGCGATCGCCGCCACGGCCTCCTCGGCCGCCGGGTCGATGCGCCCGCTGCACACCACGAAGCAGTTGGGGGCCGTGTAGTGCCGCTCGTAGAATGCGGCCACGTCGTCGCGCGTCAGACGCTCGTAGGCCGCCTCGTCGGCGGCGATGCCGTAGGGGTGCTCGGGGCCGAAGAGGGCCCGGGCGAAGGCCTCGCGCGCCTCGACGTCGACCTTCCGCCGCTCGATGGCCAGCCGCTGGCGCCGCTCGGCGCAGTAGGCGGCCACCTCCTCCTCGGGGAAGAGGGGGCGGAGCAGCACCTGTTCGGCCACGGCGAGCGTCTCGGCCGCGAACCTGGAGAGCATGGCGAAGCTGATGTAGACGTAGTCGCGGTCGATCGAGACGTCGTACCACGAACCGTAGTAGTCGAGCCGCTCGGCCACCTCGGCGGCCGTCAGGCCGCGCGTCCCCTCGGCGAGGAGGTTGGCCGTGGCCGAGGCCGAGAAGGGCACCTGCTGGTGCACCGACCCGGCGCGGAAGACGAAGCTCACGCGCAGCACTTCGAACTCGTCGGCATGCAGCAGGTAGAGCGCGACGCCGTTGGGGAGTCGACGGCGCTCGGCCGCCGTCACGTCGAGCGTCGTGGTGGGGGAGGGGTTGGAATCGGTCGTTTTCATCGTGCGGCTCGGTATATGAGGGTGGAACTCTGTTCGGGGCGGAAGGTCTCGCGGCAGAAGCGCGCGATCGCGTCGCGGTCGACGGCGCGGTAGAGCGCCGTCTCGCGGTTGACGAGCTCCAGATCGCCCGCCATGCAGTAGAAGCCCAGGTTCATGGCCTTGTTCATCACGTTCAGCTCGCCGAAGAGGGTGTTCGCCTCGAACTTGTTCTTCACCTTCTCCAGCTCGTAGTCGCTCGCCTGCCCGTCGGCGAGCGAGAGCAGCTCGCCCCACAGCGCCTCCTCGGCCTCGTCGACCGTGGTCGTGGGCAGCAGCTGCCCCGTGGCGACGAAGAGCCCCGGGTCGAGGTCGCCCGTCACGTAGGCGTTGACCGAGGCGAAGAGCCGCCGCTGCTTGACCAGACGGCGGTGGAGCCGTCCCGAGTCGCCGCCCGCGAGCAGGTCCGACACCAGGTCGGCCGCCTGGAACGAGGGGTCGGTGCGGCGCCCCATGCGGAAGGCGACGGTGACGGTCGTGGCCGGCACGTCGCGCTCGACCTCCTGTCGCCGCGCCTCGGTCTGGGGCGGCTCGGCGGGGATGGGCTCCGCGGCCGCGGGACGGTCGGGCACTGGGGCGAACCACTCCTCGGCCATGGCCAGCATGCGCTCCTCGTCCAGGTCGGCCGAGATCGAGAGTACGGCGTTCGAGGGGCGGTAGTGGCGGCGGTAGAAGGCCTCGACCTCGGGGAGCGTCGCCGCCTCGATGTGGTCGGGCGTAAGGCCGATCGTCGCCCAGCGGTAGGGGTGCTTGCGGTAGGCGAGCGCCCGCAGGAGCATCGTCTGGTCGCCGTAGGGCTGGTTGAGGTAGCGCTGGCGGAACTCCTCGACCACCACGCGCTTTTCGGCGGCGAGCTTCCCGGGGGTGATCGCCAGATCGGTCATGCGGTCGCTTTCGAGCTCCAGGGCCGTGGCGACGCGGTCGCGCGGGAGGGTGATGTAGAAGTCGGTGTAGTCGTTGTTGGTGAAGGCGTTGTTGTCGCCCGACGCCATCTGCACGGGTCGGTCGAAGTCGGGGTGGCGGTGCGTGCCGCGGAACATCAGGTGCTCGAACAGGTGGGCGAAGCCCGTGCGCTCGGGCGACTCGTTGCGCGCGCCGACGCGGTAGAGCAGGTTCACGGCGGCCATCTTCGACTGACGGTCGCGGTTGACGACCACCTCGAGGCCGTTGTCCAGTGTTTTCTTGCGATAGGGAATCATGGGGCGAAGATCGGGAAAATTTCCCGGTTAATTCTGCAAAAATCGGACGGATTTTTACGCCGGATTTGTTAACTTTGCGGCGTAATATGCCGTAAACACACAAATCATACTAAATTACAACACAATGGCAGAAAAGAAATTCATCACTTGCGATGGCAACTACGCTGCGGCACATGTGGCTTACATGTTCTCGGAGGTTGCGGCCATCTATCCCATCACGCCGTCGTCGACGATGGCCGAGCTGGTGGACGAGTGGGCGGCTCAGGGTCGCAAGAACATCTTCGGCGAGACCGTCAAGGTGGTCGAGATGCAGTCGGAGGCCGGTGCCGCCGGCGCCGTGCACGGCTCGCTGCAGAGCGGCGCCCTCACCTCGACCTTCACCGCGTCGCAGGGTCTGCTGCTGATGATCCCCAATATGTACAAGATCGCCGGCGAGCTGCTCCCGGGCGTCTTCCACGTATCGGCACGTGCGCTGGCCGCGCAGTCGCTGTCGATCTTCGGCGACCACCAGGACGTGATGGCCGCGCGCCAGACCGGCTTCGCCATGCTGGCCACCTCGTCGGTGCAGGAGGTTATGGACCTGGCGGGCATCGCCCACATCGTCTCGCTGCGCTCGCGCGTTCCGTTCCTCCACTTCTTCGACGGCTTCCGCACCTCGCACGAGATCCAGAAGATCGAGCTCATCGACGAGGCCGCGCTGACGGCCATGTTCGACCGCGAGGCGCTGAAGTCCTTCCGCGAGCGTGCGCTCAACCCCGAGCACCCCGTCACGCGCGGTACGGCCCAGAACCCCGACATCTACTTCCAGACGCGCGAGGCGGCCAACAAGTTCTACGACGCCGTGCCCGACATGGTGGCCGAGGCGATGGAGAAGATCTCCGCCATGACCGGCCGCACCTACAAGCCCTTCACCTACTACGGCGCCGCCGATGCCGAGCGCGTGGTCGTGGCTATGGGTTCGGTGACCGAGACCCTCAAGGAGACGGTCGACCACCTCACGGCCCGCGGCGAGAAGGTCGGCGTCATCACCGTCCACCTCTACCGCCCCTTCGCCGTGAAGTACCTCCTGGAGGTGCTGCCCTCGACGGTCAAGCGCGTCTGCGTGCTCGACCGCACGAAGGAGCCCGGCGCCAACGGCGACCCGCTCTATCTCGACGTGGTGGAGGCTTTCGCCACGGCCCGCACGCTCCCCTGCGGCGAGAAGCCGCTGATCGTGGGCGGCCGCTACGGCCTCTCGTCGAAGGACACCACGCCGGCGCAGATGCTCGCCGTCTTCGAGAACCTGAAGATGAACGAGCCCAAGAACCAGTTCACCGTGGGCATCACCGACGACGTGACCTTCCGCTCGCTGCCCGTGGGCGAGGAGATCTCGCTGGCCAAGCCCGGCACCTTCGAGGCCCTCTTCTTCGGCCTGGGCGCCGACGGTACGGTGGGTGCCAACAAGAACTCGATCAAGATCATCGGCGGCTCGACCGACAAGTACTGCCAGGCCTACTTCTCCTACGACTCGAAGAAGTCGGGCGGCTACACCTCGTCGCACCTGCGCTTCGGCGACCAGCCCATCACGTCGCCCTACCTGGTGACCACGCCCGACTTCGTGGCCTGTCACGTGCCCTCGTACGTCGACAAGTACGACGTGCTGAAGGGTCTGAAGGCCGGCGGCTCGTTCCTGCTCAACTCGGTGCACGACGCCGAGACCACCTGCCGCACGCTGCCCGACCACATGAAGGCCTACCTGGCGAAGAACAAGATCAACTTCTACATCATCAACGCCACGAAGATCGCCGCCGAGCTGGGTCTGGGTTCGCGCACCAACACCATCATGCAGTCGGCCTTCTTCAAGATCGCCAACGTCATTCCGTTCGAGAAGGCCGTCGAGGAGATGAAGCACGCCATCCTCAAGTCCTACGGCAAGAAGGGCGAGGA
>ERZ778514.1093-NODE-1093-length-21684-cov-8.822183_pt1 | contig 21684 bp, 16 predicted proteins | sample MGYA00510344_ERZ778514 | MGnify/ENA primary metagenome ERZ778514 (study PRJEB29527, sample SAMN07138968) | mouse gut metagenome | material: feces | host: mouse | place: China:Nanjing | collected 2016-01-25 ...
GGCGGATGGCGTGGATGAAGTGGTTGCCGCCGATGGCCAGCGAGTCGCCGTCGCCCGTGGTGACCCACACGGCCAGCTTGGGATTGGCCACCTTGACGCCCGTGGCCACGGCGTTGGCGCGGCCGTGCACGGAGTGGAAGCCGAAGGTCTTCATGTAGTAGATGAAGCGCGACGAGCAGCCGATACCCGACACGAAGGTGAAGAGGTTGTGGGGCGTGTCCGTGAGGTCGGCGATCTCGGGCAGGGCGCGCTGCACGGCGTTGAGGATGCCGTGGTCGCCGCAGCCCGGACACCAGCGGACCTCCTGGTCGCTCTTGAAATCGGCGGGGGTGTATTTGTAATCTGCCATGACTTTATTCAGCTAAAAGGGATTCGAATTTCTGTTTGAGCTCGACGATCGTGAAGGGCAGACCCTCGCACTTGTTGAACTGCTCGTAGCGGAACTGCTGGAAGTGCTGGCGCAGGTAGCCGGCGAACTGACCCTCGTTGAGCTCGCAGACGACGATGCGGCGGAACTTCGCGAAGATCTCCTCCACGCCCTTCGGCAGCGGGTTGATGTAGTTGAAGTGGCAGAGCGATACGCGCTTGCCCTCGCGGCGCATCTCGTCGACGGCGTGCTGCAGGTGGCCGCGCGTGCCGCCCCAGCCGACGACCAGCAGGTCGCCCTCCGTGTCGCCGTGGACCTGCTGCGCGGGGATGTAGTCGGCGACGCGGGCCACCTTCTCGGCGCGCGTCGAGACCATCTTCTGGTGGTTGGCCGGGTCGTGGGAGATCGAACCCTTCACGGCGTCCTTCTCCAGACCGCCCACGCGGTGCTCGAGCCCCACCTTGCCGGGGAAGGCCCAGCCGCGGGCCAGCTTCTCGTTGCGCACGTAGGGCATGAAGCCCCCCTCGGGCGCCTCTTCGACGATGGGCGGGCAGATCGCGGGATAGTCCTTCATCGAGGGGATGCGCCACGGCTCCGACCCGTTGGCGATGAAGCCGTCGGTGAGCAGGATGACGGGCGTCATGTGCTCCATGGCCAGGCGGCCCGCCTCGAAGGCGTAGTGGAAGCAGTCGCTGGGCGACGAGGCGGCCACGACGATCACGGGGCACTCGCCGTTGCGGCCGTAGAGGGCCTGCTGCAGGTCGCTCTGCTCGGTCTTGGTCGGCAGGCCGGTCGAGGGGCCGCCGCGCTGCACGTCGACGACCACTAGCGGCAGCTCGGTCATCACGGCCAGGCCCAGCGCCTCGCTCTTGAGCGACAGGCCGGGGCCCGAGGTGGTCGTCACGGCGAAGTTGCCCGCGAAGGCGGCGCCGATGGCGGTGCAGATGCCGGCGATCTCGTCCTCGGCCTGCACAGTCTTCACGCCCAGGTCCTTGCGCTTGGCCAGCTCCTCGAGGATCACCGTGGCCGGGGTGATGGGGTAGGAGCCGCAGAAGAGCGGCAGGCCCGCCTTCTCGGCGGCGGCGCAGAGGCCCCACGCCGTGGCGACGTTGCCCGAGATGGAGCGGTAGGTGCCCTTCTCGAGCTTGGCCGGAGCCACCGTATAGCGGTTGGCGAACTGGTGGGTGTTGGCCGCATAGTCGTAGCCGGCCTGGATGGCGCGCTTGTTGGCCTCGGCGATGAGCGGGTTCTTCTTGGCGAACTTGCCGTCGAGGTATTTGTGAGCGTGGGCCTCGGGGCGGTCGAAGAGCCAGAAGCAGATGCCCAGGGCGAACATGTTCTTGCACTTGACCACGGCCTTGTTGTCGAGGCCCGTATCCTTGAGCGCCTCACGCGTGAGGGCGGTGATGTCGGGGATGACCACGTTGTAGTCCTCCAGCTGCAGCTCGGCCAGCGGATCGAGCGTGGCGAAGCCGGCCCGCTTGAGGTGCTCCTCGGTGAGCGAATCACCGTCGAGGATCACCGTTGCGCCCGCCTTGAGCCACTTGCGATTGGCCTTCAGCGCCGCGGGGTTCATGGCCACCAGCACGTCGCAGTAGTCGCCCGGGTTGAGGGCGGGGCTGCTGCCGAAGTGCACCTGGAAGCCCGAGACGCCGGCCACGGTGCCCTGCGGGGCGCGGATCTCGGCGGGGTAGTCGGGGAAGGTCGAAATGCCGTTTCCCAACAGCGCCGAGGTGTCGGAAAAGAGCGTTCCCGTGAGCTGCATGCCGTCGCCGGAGTCGCCCGAAAAACGGATCACGACGTCCTGCAACTCCTGTACGGATTTGTTTTCCATGTCTTAATCGTATTGTTTTTAGTTGGTTGGGTCAAAACATATACAAAGGTAAAAATTTATTGTTAGATTATTCACAGCAACGCGGTTTTTTTTGGGCGGAGGGGAGGGGCGGTTCGCGATTCAGCAATTGGGTGGAGCTGGCGGGTCGCGGGAGTGGGCGCGTGGTGTCTTGGGCCGCGCTGCCGGCGCTGCAAGATTCGGAAACGACTATGGAAGCCTCGGGTGTGACCGTTCCGGTCGGCAAAGGGCGATCGTTCGCAAGGGTGCGGACAATGGTCGGCGGACCTCCGCCGACGGAGGCTGCGGCCCGCGCAGCTGGCGCTGCATCGGACGATATAGAAGAACGCGCGAAACCTCGGCCGCAGAGCCGGCAGCCCGTAGCCGCTCCCGGCGAAGGCCCGCAACTCTATTGAGTAGCGGTCTTCGCTGGCTGCGTCCGAATGCAAATTGAAAACGGGAAATCGGCGGCCCCGGCCATTATTCATTGCAGCGTCAGCTGCGCGCGCCGCAGCCACCGCGGGCGAAGGGCTGCCCCTCCCGGTATGAGACCTCCTGCTAAACGCGCCGGGACGTCTTACCGTATGGAGTTCATGCGGATCGAGGCCTTGACGAGCGCCAGGGCGCGGATGCGCGAAATCTCGACCTCCTTGTCGGCGTGGTGGGGGTTCTGGCTCACCAGCCGCACGTAGCCCTGCCGCTCCGACTTCTGTATGTATTTCACGGTGACGTACTCCTCGCCGTCGATGTCGATCGAGAGCAGATACATGTCGCCCCAGAAGATGTCGTCGATGCGGCGCAACTGCTTGTAAAGCACGATGTCGCCGCTCTTGAGCAGCGGGTACATCGAGTCGCCGACCACGTAGATCGCCCCGTCGCACTTGGGCAGGTTGGGGATGTGGATGAAGTTGGTCGGCTTGATCTGCGACCGGTCGGTGAAGAGCGGCACCAGCCCCGCCGTCCCCTCGATCGAGTAGAGGGGCACGCTCTGCAGCGGCACCGAGTTGTCGGTGCGGTGCATGTAGGCCGTCAGGTCGGGCTCGGCGTTGAACGGCTCTCCCTCGCCCGTCTCCAGCCACTCGGGATTGACGTTCAGTTCCTGAACGAGGATGTGGCGGTTGCGCGCCGAGAGGCCCGTGCGCCCGGTCTCGATCATCGAAAGGGCCGCCTTGCCGATTCCAAGTCGTTGTGCCAGTTGCTCCTGCGTCATGCCGAGCTGCTTGCGTATCAATTTTACCCGCTGGTTCATAGGCTCGCTATCGGAATTTTTGATAGTAAAAAATTGTGTTTTCGGGCGTGAAAATTCAATTACTGAATATATCTTTGTCCTGCAAAGTTAAGCAATTTATTTGTTCTTCCAAACGATTTTACTGAAAATCACTTCACGCACAATGATCTATACCGTTTCATCCGCACTCTATCTCGAAGTGCTCGACCGCCTCGTCGACGCCGTGGGGCCGCGGGGCTACTTCTCGGGATCGCTCGACTTCGTCTTCGATGGGGTCGAGTGCCGCCTGACCGTCTCGCTGATCGTCTGCCGTCGCCGCGAGGTGCTGCCCGAGGGCGAGCGCGACGTCGTTGCCGACCTGGTGCCCGTGTGGTGGGAGTTCCATACCCTCCTCGACGGCGAGGAGCGGCTCAACGACTTCTCCTTCGGGTCGCTGCGCGCGCTTGTCGGCTGACCCGGGTCGCCGGCGCTCTCCGTGCGCCAGACCGGTTCCGGCACCCTCCCGTCACGGGCGCGGCGCCGCCCGCCGGAACCCTTCGCCCCGATCGCGGGGCCAGCGGAACCGCCCGTCGCCGCGCCGGGCAGCGGTTCCGCTTTTTTTAAGTAATAAGTAATTAAGTAAAAAGTAAAAAGTGTGGAGTGGGGGCGTACTCGGGCAGCAGCCAGCACCCGGCTAAGAGCCGGTTCCTTTGTGTTCTCGGACGCAGCCAGCGAAGGTCGGCACGAGCGGTGCGAGTTGCGGGCCTTCGCCGCCGATGGCTGCGGCCCGCCGGCTCATAGAGCCGCCGCTATGCGTACGATCTTTGTCAGACCGTAGCCGGCGAAAGGGCGCGAGAGACACGAGCAGCCCTTCGCCCGGGGGCGGCTACGGGCTGCCGGCCCATCGGGCCGGGAATGAATAATTAACAATGAATAGTGAATAATAAATTAGCCCTCCATTATTCATTCTTAATTGTGCATTGCGCCGCTGCAAGCGGCGCCTCACCCCGCCCGGCGAAAAAGGCGGCCGTCGGACGGCGGCTAAAAGCGCGAGCGAGGGGGCAGGGTTGCTCGCTTCGGCGAAGGCCGAAGTGGTGCGCACGTCGGTGCGCGCCACAACCCCGCGACGAGGCGCCCCGAGCCAGCGTTAGACGTCGTCGGACAGCCTTTTTCGTCAGCGGGCCGGCTTTTTGCGGCGCTTTTTGCCGGAACAAAAAGCGCCAAGGATCGAAGCCGAAGGCTTCGCCGTCTCCGGCTCGCAGAGCCGGGCAGCTCGCAGCCACGGCGGGCGGAGGGCTGCTCCCTTCGTTCGCAGACACCTCCGCTGGCTGCGAGCTGTCGGCTGTCTGTCATCAGTCAGCAGAAAAGTTCCCTTTGCCGGCTGGGGCGGTCGCGCCGGAGGCGCGAGCCGGCAAAGGGACGAAGCCTGTGGCTTCGATTGTCGCGTCTCTTTTTCGGGCGATTCTCCGTATTTCCCATTTTCAACCCTCAATTTTCAACTTTCCATTTTTTCCGACCGATGACTGAACCCTCCTTCCTCTCGTTCGCCGAGCAGGTCTATCCCTTTCTGGAACTTCAGCCCTTCCACCGCACCTACTATCGTGTGCTGGAGGCTTTCGCGCGGGGGCGCGTGCGGCGCCTGATCGTCACCATGCCGCCGCAGCACGGCAAGAGCGTGGGTGCCACGACCCTGCTGCCGGCTTACGTGCTGGGGCTCGACCCCGACTGCCGCGTGGCGATCGCCTCCTACTCGGGGCTGCTGGCCTCGCGCTTCAACCGCCGCGTGCAGCGCATCCTCGAGTCGCGCGAGTACGAGGCGCTCTTCCCCGCCACGACGATCAAGCGGGGATCGAGGCCCGCGGGCTATATCCGCACGGCCGACGAGGCGGAGATCGTGGGGCGCCGCGGCAGCCTGCTCTCGGTGGGGCGCGAGGGCTCGCTCACGGGCAACCGCGTCGACTGCTTCGTCCTCGACGACCTCTACAAGGATGCCCTGGAGGCCAACTCGCCGCTCGTGCGGGCCAACTGCTGGGAGTGGTACACCTCGGTGGTGCGCACGCGCATGCACAACGCCTCGCGCGAGCTGGTGGTCTTCACGCGCTGGCACGAGGAGGACCTCATCGGCCAACTGGCGGCGTGCGAGCCGGTCGAGGAGCTGACGCGCTGGGGGCAGCTCGACGCGGCCCCGGTCGACGGGTGGCTTCACCTCAACTTCGAGGCGCTCAAGGCCTCGCCGCCCACAGAGCTCGACCCCCGCGCTCCGGGCGAGGCGCTGTGGGAGGCGCAGCAGGGGGCCGCGCTGCTGGCGCGCAAGCGGCGGCTCGATCCCGTGCAGTTCGAGGCGATGTACCAGGGGCACCCGTCGGCACGCGAGGGGCTGCTGTACGGCGCCGGGCTGGCCGAGTACGACGCCCTGCCCTCCGCGATCGTGCGCCGCGCCAACTACACCGACACGGCCGACACGGGCGACGACTACCTCTGTTCGCTCTCCTATGCGGTCGATGCCGACGGGATCGTCTACATCACCGACGCGGTCTACACGCGCGAGGCGATGGAGCTCACCGAGCCGATGGTGGCTGAGATGCTCGTGCGCAGCGCGACGCGCGAGGCGCTCATCGAGAGCAACAACGGCGGGCGGGGCTTCGCGCGGGCCGTGCAGCGGCGGGCGCCGGGCGTCAGGGTGGAGTGGTTCCACCAGAGCGGCAGCAAGGAGGCGCGCATCCTCTCCAATTCGGCCACGGTGCTCCACGCGGTGCGCTTTCCGCGGGGGTGGAACCTGCGCTGGCCCGAGCTCCACGCCCACCTGACCACCTACCGGCGGCAGTTCCGCGCCAACCGCTGGCACGATGCGGCCGATGTGGTGACGGGGATCGTCGAGCGCGAGATCGCCGACCGCGCGGGGCGGCGGGTCAGGGGCGTGCGGTTTCTGTGAGGGGGTGTTTGGAGTTGAAAATGGAAAATGGGCGGCAGGGTTATTACGCGATTGCAGCGTTAGCTGCGCAGCCCGGAGCCACCCCGGGCGGAGGGCTGCTCTGTCGGCTGCGCCTCGATCGCGCCTCCGCTGGCTCCGGGCAGCGCGATTGAGTGTTCGGGGCGCAGCCTGCGGAGGACGCAGAGTAGCGCGAGTTGCGGGCCTCCGCCGCCGGAGGCTGCGGCCCGCCGGCTCTGCGAGCCGAGGGGCAACTCAAAAGTGAAAAGTAAGAAGTTGAAGGTGTGCGTTTTCAGGCCGTAGCCAGCGGAGGCTGGCGAACGAAGAGAGCAGCCCTCCGCCGGGGGTGGCTACGGGATGCTGGCTCTGTGAGCCGGGTAAGTTTTCATTTTCAATTTTCCATTCTCAATTTTCAATTTGCATTCGGGCGCAGCCAGCGAAGACCGCTACTCGATAGAGTTGCGGGCCTTTGCCCGGGGTGGCTGCGGCCCGCCCGGCTAAGAGCCGGGATTTATTAGTCGCTTTTGCAGATTTTCGCCCGGGGGCGGCTGCGGCCGTTAGTCGGCAAAGGGACGAAGCCCGAGGCTTCGATGGTCTCCTCCGAATCATACAGCGTCGACTGTGCGGGTCGCAGCCGCTCCCGGCAGATATTTGCACGTTGCCGAAAGTCCGCGTCAGCACTCCGCAGGCTGCGGCCTGAAACCGCCCTCATTTTCAACGTCCCATTTTCCGCTTTCAATCCCCACCGCGTGCCGCCGCGCGGTCGCGCAGGATGGCGGCGCCGTGGGCGAGGGCCCATCCGATCAGCGCGTCGAGGTGGGGCAGGAGCGTGCGGGCGCGCTCGGTGAGGCTGTATTCGGTGCGCGGCGGGATTTCGGGATAGAGGCGCCGGACGACCAGCCCGTCCTCGGTCAAGGTGCGGAGCGTTGTGGCGAGCATCTTCTGCGAGATGTCGGGCAGGGCGCGCCGCAGCTCGCCGAAGCGCATCGTGCCGTTTTGCGCCAGGGTGTAGAGGGCGAGCAGCGACCACTTATCGCCGAAGCGGGCGAGGATGTTGCGGATCGGACACTCGGGGTAGAGCGAGTCCTGGAGGGTGGTGCGGTCCATCATGCGGGGTGTTTGTCGGTGTACAAAAGTAATCGAATGACGAAAAAGCTGCAAGTGAAAAATTTTCAGAAAAAAATCGCCGTCCGAATCCGCTGACCGTCAACGATGGTTACCAGTGCGTAACCGGCTGACCCGCAGGTGCCTACTTGCGTATGTCGCCTCCGTGTGCCAACTTTGCGCCGTCGAACGAAAAAACGATGAAACCATGAAAAAGATCGAAACGCTCGCTGTGGGCGCGAACTTCGCGGCCGTCGAGACGGGCAAAATGAACGAACTGGGCGATTACGTACTGGAGCTGGGTCCCGGCGTGCGGATCCCGGGCAAGGTCTTCGGCGGCGCGGCCGTGGGGGCCACGGGCGCCGAGTTTTCGTTGCAGCGTTTCGCTCCCGGCGCCGAGACGGGCTTTCTCCACACCCACAAGACCCACGAGGAGCTCTACTTCTTTCTCTCGGGCCGCGGCGAGTTCCAGGTCGACGGGCAGCGCTTCCCCGTCGGCGAGGGGAGCGTGGTGCGCGTGGCGCCCGCGGGCCGGCGCTCGGTGCGCAATGTCGGCGCGGAGCCGCTGACGATGCTCTGCGTGCAGTACCGCGGCGCGACCTTCGCGCCGGCGGATGCCGCCGACGGCGAGATCCTCCCTGATCCGGTGGTGTGGTAGACCCCGCGGGCCGGCCGGGGCCCTGCGGGCTGCTGCCGGCCGGCCGATACGAAGAGCGCCGTCCTCCTCGAAGGGGGACGGCGCTGTCGTTCGTGCGACCGGCGTTATTTGGCGCCGAAGAGCGATTCGCGTAGCGAGAAGTTGTCGTACTCGTTGCGCAGCGTGGCGATGAGCTCGCGGACCGACTGGATCTTGTCGGCCCTCCAGGCGTTGGAGCCGCAGAAGGCGTAGCCGTTCTGCAGCTTGCCGCGGAAGGCGTTGTAGAGCGCCAGCATGATGCAGTAGGGACTGTGGGTCACGTCGCAGGTCTTGATGCAGTCGAAGGGGCACGCCTTGGGGCGCTTGAGGCCCTCCTTCACGCGGTCGAGGAACGAGTTGCGGATGGCGCGGCCGGGCATGCCCACCGGGCTGCGGATGATCTCGATGTCGGCCTCCGTGGCGTCGAGGTAGCTCTGCTTGAAGGCCGGGTCGGCGTCGCACTCCTCCGTGGTGACGAAGCGCGTGCCCATCTGCACCCCCTCGGCGCCCAGCGCCAGGATGCGGTAGATGTCCTCGCCCGTGTAGATGCCGCCGCCCGCGATGACGGGGATGCGGCAGCCGTGCTCGGCCTCGAAGGCCTTCACCTCGGCGACGACCTCCGGGACGATCGACTCGAGCGCGAAGCGGGGATCGGCGAGCTGCTCCTCCTTGTAGCCCAGGTGGCCGCCCGCCTTGGGACCCTCGACCACGATGGCGTCGGGCGTGTACTTGTATTCCGAGAACCATTTGCGGCAGAGCAGCGCCGCGGCGCGCGCCGACGAGACGATGGGCGCCAGCTTGGTCTTGGCCCCCTCGGGCAGCAGCGAGGGCAGGTTGAGCGGCAGCCCGGCGCCCGAGAAGATGATGTCGGCCTTCTCGGCGACGGCCGTGCGCACCATGTCGGCGAAGTTCGACATGGCGACCATAACGTTGACGCCGATGATGCCCCGCGTCGCTTCGCGGGCCTTGCGCAGCTCCTGGCGGAGCCCCCAGATCGACGCCTCGCGGTAGTCGGTCGAGTAGTCGCGGTAGATCGCCCCCAGTCCGGCCGAGGAGATCACGCCGATGCCTCCCTCGCAGGCTACGGCCGAAGCGAGCCCCGAGAGGGATATACCTACGCCCATGCCGCCCTGCACGATGGGGGTCGGCGCGCATAAGTTTCCGATTTTGAGTGGTTTCATGTTTTGTGTTTTTTATCCGGCACCATCGGGCGCCGGGTCAAAGATAGGGCTTTTTCGGCTAAAAGTTCCGAAAAAAGGTTGAAAAATGCGGCGGGCGGCTTCGGGACGCGTGGGAGCGGGGGAGTTGAAAAGTAATTAAGTTAAAAAGTGAGAAGTGAGAAGTGGAGGCAGGGCCGTTGCGCGATTGCGGTGCTCGGGTCGCAGCCTGCGGAGGACGCACGAGCGGCGCGAGTTGCGGGCCTCCGCCGCCGGAGGCTGCGGCCCGCCCGGCTCTGCGAGCCGAGGGGCGACTCAAAAGTGAAAAGTCAAAAGTAAAAAGTGAGAAGTGAGGGTCAGACCGTAGCCGGCGAAGCGGCGGCGCGTGAAACGAGCAGCCCTTCGCCCGGGGGCGGCTACGGGCTGCCGGCTCTGCGAGCCGCTTTTTTGCTTATAAGCTCCCTTTGCCGGCTTGGGCGGTCGCGCCAAAGGCGCGAGCCGGCAAAGGGACGAAGCCCCGGGCTTCGATAGCCCGGCGGGCAAGTAACAAGTAATTAAGTAATAAGTCAAAAGTGAGAAGTGGCGCCGCATCCGCCCCTTCCGCACCATCGCTTTTTACTTCTCGCTTATCGCTTTTGACTTCACTTCTCGAAGTGCTGGTAATCCTTGAGCGACCGCCAGTCGCCGCCCCAGCGGAAGCCGCGGGCCTTGAACAGACGCACGCAGAGGTCCTCCCCGTGGAGCCGCCCCGGGAAGTCGTGCGTGCGGTCGGCGTAGGGGCGCCCGGCCTCGGGCTCGACCAGCATGCGGCCGTCGCGGAGGCGCACGCAGGGGTTGCGCAGGGGGTTGATGTCGATGGCCCGCCCCAGGCTGTGGCGCGACAGGGTCTTCGACCCGGCGATCGGACGGTAGTTGAATGCCGAGGTGTTGTCGGCCTCCATCGAGCGGACGTCGTCGGCGTCGAAGTCGTCGACCAGGCGCATCTGCGCGATGGGGTAGCCGGCCAGGTAGAGGGCACGGAAGATCGCCGCGAGGTCGTCGGCTATGTCGCGGTGGCAGAGGAGCTCGCCCCGCCGCGTGCGCCCCTCGAAGTCGCGGTGCAGGACCCTGAGGTAGCGCAGCTCGGCGAGCGGCACGGGGCACCCCTCCCTGTAGGAGCGGCCGACGATGCGACGCCGCAGCGCCTCGTCGACGGGCTCCACGGCGAAATAGGCGTCTACGCCCAGCCGCTCGACGTCGGCCTCGGCGACCGTCTCGCCGGCCGCGGGGCGCAGGGCCTCGGCGGCCGGTTGCGTCGTGGCCGGTTGTGCGGCCGCCTGTTGCGCCGCAGCGAAGAGCGGCAGCAGGAGCATCCAGAGGCAGCGTATCGGTTTCATAGCAGCATCCCGCAACTTCTTACTTTTCACTTTTTACTTCTCACTTTTCATCAGCTCCTCCAGCCGTGCCACGGGCGAGACATCGAGCGACGCGAAGTCGCCCTGCTGGTAGCGGAAGTATCCCGCCATGGCGATCATGGCGGCGTTGTCGGTGGTGAACTTCAGCTCGGGCAGGAAGGTGCGCCAGCCGTGGCGACGCCCCGCCTCGACGATACCCTCGCGCAGCCCCGAGTTGGCCGACACACCGCCGCCGATGGCGATGTCGCGTATGCCCGTGAGCTTCGACGCCCGCACCAGTTTGTCCGTGAGGATCGAAACGATGGTGTGCTGGAGCGAGGCGCAGAGGTCGGCCTTGCGCCGCTCGATGAAGTCGGGCTCTGCGGCCACGGCGTCGCGCAGCGTGTAGAGGAACGAGGTCTTGAGCCCCGAGAAGGAGCAGTCGAGCCCCTCGACATGGGGCCGTGCGAAGCGGAAGGCGTGCGGGTCGCCCTCCCTGGCCAGGCGGTCGATCACCGGGCCGCCCGGGTAGGGGAGCCCCATCACCTTGGCGCACTTGTCGAAGGCCTCGCCCGCGGCGTCGTCGATCGTCGTGCCGATGATCTGCATCTCGAGCGGCGAGTCGACGCGCACGATCTGGGTGTGGCCGCCGCTGACGAGCAGGCAGAGGAACGGGAAGTCGGGGTGGGGCAGCCGGCGGTCCGGCAGGTCGATGAAGTGGGAGAGGATGTGGCCCTGCAGGTGGTTGACCTCCACCATCGGGATGTCGTGCGAGAGGGCGAGCCCCTTGGCGAACGAGACCCCCACGAGCAGCGACCCCACGAGCCCCGGGCCGCGCGTGAAGGCGATGGCGTCGAGGCGGTCGGCCGTGATGCCAGCCTCGCGGAGCGCCGTCGCCACCACCGGCACGATGTTCTGCTGGTGGGCGCGCGAGGCCAGCTCGGGGATCACGCCGCCGTATTTGACATGCACGGCCTGCGAGGCGATGACGTTAGAGATCAGAACGTTGTTGCGCAGGACCGCCGCCGAGGTGTCGTCGCACGACGATTCGATGCCGAGAATTGTAATATCCATGTCGGTTTTTTGCGTTTTTTTCGGGGAAAAGCGTTAAATTTGCAGGTTACAACGCCCATCCGATGCGCAAAGTTACAAAAATATCGGCAAAGGTGCTCTTCGCGCTCGTCGCTTCGGCGGTGGGGGTGCCTTTCGTGCTGTCGCTGCTGCTGGCCGTGCCGGCCGTGCAGAACGGTGTCGTGCACCTGGCCGCGCGCAAGATCTCGGCCCGATTGGAGACCGAGGTGCGCATCGGGCGGGTCGACATCGTGTGGCTGGGCAAGGTTCATGTGCACGACTTCTATGTCGAGGATTACCAGCGCGATACGCTCATCTACGTCGACCATCTCGACGCCTACGTCACGGGGCTGGGCATCTTCGGCGGGGGCATCGGACTGAGCCGCGCCGAGATGATCGGCGCCCGCCTCTGCCTGCGCGAGACGCCCGAGGGGGTGATGAACATCAAGCAGGTCGTGGCGCGCCTCTCCGATCCCGACAAACCCAGGAAGGGCAACTTCCGCCTCTCGCTCAGCAAGGCCTCGATCGAGGGCATGGAGCTCTGCATCGAGCGGACGGAGCACCGCAACCCGCCCTACGGCATCGACTTCGCCGACATGCACCTTAGCGAGATGTCGGCGCGCGTGGAGGACTTCACCATCGACGGGCAGACCATCTACGCCGACATCGCCCGCTTCTCGGCGCGCGAGCGCAGCGGCTTCCGCCTCGACCACCTCTCGGGGCGCTTCTACCTCACCAGCGGCTGCATGGGCTTCGAGCAGGCGCGGCTGGTGACCGAGCGTTCGCACGTGTGGATCCCCTACTTCTCGCTGGCGGGCGACTCGTGGGCCGAATACAAGGATTTCACCGGCACGGTGCGCATCGACGGCGCCCTGCGCCGCTCGACGCTCTCCACCGACGACGTGGCATACTTCTCGCCCCGCCTGCGCGACTGGCACCTGACGGCCAGCGAGATCGACATCGAGCTGGCGGGCGAGGTCGACGACCTGCGGGCGCGCATCCTCGGCTTCCGCCTGGGCGACGGCACCTCGCTCGTGGCCGACGCGACGGTCGAGGGGCTGCCCGACATCGCCCGCGCGCGCTTCGACGTCGACCTGAAGCGCCTCTCGACCTCGGCCGCCGATATCGACCGCCTGGCCGCGGGCGTGGGGGGCCGCGACCTCTCGGAGCGTCTGGTGGGGATGCTCGACAACTCGGGGCGTATCGACCTGGGGGCCCGCTTCCGGGGGACGCTCTCGTCGTTCGACGTGCGGGCCGACGTGGCCTCGGCCGTGGGCGACCTCGATCTCGACGTGCGCATGAGCCCCCGCAGCGACGGCAGCAGCCGCGTGGTGGGCGACCTGCGCACGCGCAACCTCCGGCTGGGCGATCTGGTGGGGCGGCGCGACCTGCTGGGCGACGCCTCGCTCGAGGCGCGCATCGACGGCCGCGTCGGCCACGGGCGCACCGACGCCGCCCTTGCGGGCAACGTCACCCGCCTGGCCTTCAACGGCTACACCTACGACTCGCTGCGCCTCGACGGCCGCCTTACCGACCGCCGCTTCGACGGCCGCATCACGGCCCGCGATCCGAACCTCGTCTTCGACTTCGCGGGGCTGGTCGATCTGAACGACACGGTGCCCCGCTACGACTTCTCGCTGGCGCTCGACCGCGCCGATCTGGCGCGTCTGCACATCAACCGGCGCGACTCGGTGTCGGTGCTCTCGGCCCGCATCGCGGCCCAGGGCAGCGGCCGCACGCTCGACGACATGAACGGCACGATCCGCATCACCGACGCCGACTACCGCTACAACGACCGCAGCGTCGCGGCGCAGCGCGTGGTGCTCACGGGCGAGAACTCCGCGCGCAGCAAGTTCGTGGAACTGCGCTCCGACTTCGCCGACGTCACCTTCCGCTCGAAGACCAGCTACCGCACCGTCTTCGAGTACCTGCGCCGCAGCGCGCGCCGCTACCTGCCCACGCTGCGGGCCGCGCGCGGCTCCCGTGCGGGCGGGAGCGCCCCGACGGCCGTGGCCGACGACTACTCGCTGCTCTCGGTGCTCGTGCGCGACTTCAACCCGGTGGCCGACGCCGTGTCGCCGGGGCTGCAGATCGCCGACAGCTCGTCGATGCAGCTGCTCTTCAACCCAGCCAACGACCGCCTCTCGTTCTCGCTCCGCTCGGGCTATGTCGAGCGGCGGCGGATGCTGGCCACGCACCTGAAGATCAACGCCTCGAACCGCGGCGACTCGCTCACGCTCTACGGCTCGGCCGAGGACCTCTACGCCGGGATGTTCCACCTGCCGCGCTTCTCGGTGACGGGTGGCGCCAAGCAGGGCGCCATGCGCCTCACGGCGGGCTTCGCCGACTCGGCGCGCCGCCTCTCGGGCCGCTTCGGCCTCTTCGCCCGTGCGGCCGACGACGGCGCGGCGGACAGCGCGGACGTCGCGGCCGCTGCGGAGGAGCCGCGACGGGCCCTCGACCTCTACATCCTCCCCTCGCACCTCACGCGCGGCGATAAGTCGTGGCAGATCAGGGCCCGCCGCATCCGTCTCGATACGGCGCGCGTGGAGATCGACCGCTTCCACGTGTCGAACCGCGAGCAGGAGCTGCTGCTCGACGGCGTGGCCTCGCGCAGCCTCGACGACTCGCTCACGCTCACGCTGCGCAACTTCGACCTGGCCCCCTTCGCGCAGGTCGCCGACCGCATGGGCTACTCGGTGGAGGGGCGCACCGACGGGCGCGCGACCATGCGCTCGGTGCTGCTGGGCGGCGAGCTCTCGGCCGACATCGCGGTCGACAGCCTGTCCGTCAACGGCATCGAGGCTCCGCCCCTGCGGCTCGTCTCGCGCTGGGACTTCGCCCGCAACCGTGCGGGGGTGACGGTGACCAACCGCCAGAAGCGCGACACGCTCGTGCGGGGCTTCTATGCCCCGGCGCAGCAGCGCTACTACGCCCGTCTGGCGGTCGACAGCCTCGACATGGGGCTGCTCGACCCCGTGCTCTCGGGGGTCATCTCGGGCACGCGGGGGCTGGCGTCGGCCGACCTGACGGTGCAGGGCCGCGGCCGCGAGGCCGACCTCACGGGCCGCATCCGTGCCCGCGACCTCTCCACGCGCATCGACTTCACGCAGGTGCGCTACACGGTGCCCGAGGCGGAGCTCCGCGTGGAGAACAACCGCTTCCGCGTGCAGGGGGCCACGCTGCGCGACAGCGAGGGCAACAGCGGCCGCCTGGACCTCGACCTCGATCTCAAGCACCTCTCCAACATCGGCTACGAGCTGCGCGTGTCGCCGCGCGAGATGCTGGTGCTCAACACCACGTCGCTCGACAACGACCTCTTCTACGGGCGGGTCTACGCCACGGGCGAGGCCCGCATCCGGGGCGACAAGGGGGGCGTGCGGATGGAGGTCTCGGCCTCGACCGACGACAACTCGACCTTCTTCATGCCCCTTTCGGGCAAGTCGAACATCTCCTACGCCGATTTCGTCACCTTCGTCGAGCCGCCGCAGGCCGAGCAGGACATCGTGACGCGCAAGAAGCTCTCGTTCGAGCGCCGCCGCAGCGCCAAGGCCGAGGGGGGCAGCCAGATGGAGATCGCACTGGCCCTCGACGTGCGCCCCAACGTGGAGGTCGAGCTCACCGTCTCGGGCAACACGCTCAAGGCGCGCGGCGCCGGCGTGCTCAACCTCTCGATCAACCCCCGCACCAACCTCTTCGAGATGTACGGCGACTATACCCTCTCGGAGGGGAGCTTCCAGCTCTCGCTGCAGAACATCATCAACAAGCGCTTCGTCATCGAGGACGGCTCGACGATCCAGTGGACCGGCTCGCCGATGGACGCGCTGCTCAACATCGAGGCGGTCTACAAGCTCAAGGCGTCGCTGCAGCCGCTGTTGCAGGGTACCTCCGACCGTCTGACCGCCGACCGCTCGGTGCCCGTGGAGTGCGTCATCCGCCTGGGCGACCGGCTGACCAACCCGGCCATCGCCTTCGACGTGCGCGTGCCCGGCTCCGACCCCGAGACGCAGGCGGTGGTGGCCAATGCGCTGGCCAGCCCCGAGACGGTCGACACGCAGTTCGCCTACCTGCTGATGTTCAACAGCTTCATGGCCGAGAACGGCGCGGGTGCCAACCTCGGCGCCTCGGTGTCGGCATCGACGGGTCTGGAGCTGGTGAGCAATATGGTGAGCAACATGCTCTCGCGCAGCGACTACGGCATCGTGCTGCGCTACCGCCCCAAGTCGGAGCTCACGAGCGACGAGGTCGATTTCGGGCTGTCGAAGAGCCTGATCGACAACCGCCTGTTCGTGGAGGTCGAGGGTAACTACCTGATCGACAACAAGCAGGCGGTCAACAGCTCGATGTCCAACTTCATGGGCGAGGCCTACGTCACCTACCTGATCGACCGCTCGGGCACGCTGCGCCTGAAGGCCTTCACGCAGACGATCGACCGCTTCGACGAGAACCAGGGTTTGCAGGAGACGGGCGTGGGCATCTACTTCAAGCAGGATTTCAACAACTTCCGCGACTTCCGCCGCCGCGTCAAGGAGCGCTTCACCAACCGCAAGCGCCAGGAACGGCGCGCGGCGCGCCGCGCGGCGAAAGAACAAGTAAAAAGCGAAGAAGTAAAAAGTGAGAAGTGATAACTAATTAAATAACATTTTACACCTATGATGACATTTTTGCAGGCTGCCGAAGCGGCGGCCGCAGCCGCCGAGGCGGCGACCGTGAGCGAAGAGACCCGCATGGGCCTGTGGACCCTCTTTACCAAGGGCGGCTGGCTGATGTGGCCGCTGCTGCTGCTCGGCGGCGTGACGATCTTCATCTTCGTCGAGCGCTACCTGGCCATCCGCAAGGCGTCGGTGCTCGACATCAACTTCATGAACCGCATCCGCGACTACATCTCCGACGGCAAGATCCAGACGGCCGTGAACCTCTGCCGCAAGACCGACACCCCCATCGCCCGCATGATCGAGAAGGGCATCGAGCGCATCGGCCGCCCGATGGGCGACATCCAGACGGCCATCGAGAACGTCGCCAACCTCGAGGTCTCGAAGCTCGAGAACGGACTGCCGTTCCTGGCGACGATCGCCGGCGGCGCCCCGATGATCGGCTTCCTCGGCACGGTGCTCGGCATGGTAGAGACCTTCATGGACATGTCGGCCGCGGGCGGCACGGTCGACCTGGCGCTGCTCTCGAGCGGTATGTACGTGGCGATGGTCACGACGGTGATGGGTCTCATCGTCGGCATCCCGGCCTACTTCGGCTACAACTATCTGGTGGCCCGCATCGAGAAGCTGGTCTTCCAGATGGAGGCCAACTCGATCGCCTTCATGGATATTCTCAATCAACCCGTTCAAAAATAGCGAATTATGGCCATCAAACACGGATCGAAGGTCGACAAGAGTTTCTCGGCATCGTCGATGACCGACCTGATGTTCCTGCTGCTGCTGTTCCTGCTCATCGCCACCACGCTCATCAGCCCCAACGCCGTGAAGCTGATCCTGCCCAAGAGCTCCAACCAGCTCAAGGACAAGGCCGTCACCACGGTGTCGATCCAGGACGCCGGGCACGGTCGCTACCGCTACTACGTCGAGCTGAAGGAGGTAGGGTCGCTCGAAGGGGTCGACCGCGAGCTCAAGGCGCGCCTGGGCGACCAGAAGGAGCCGCCCGTCTCGCTGCACGCCGACAAGACCGTAGCGTGGGACGAGATCATCAAGGTGATGAACATCGCCCGCGACAACGGGTATAAGTTGATTGCGGCCACCTCGCCCGAATAACCCGCTGCCCCATGTATTACTACGACCCGAACGATCGGAGACCGCGCCGCTGGGCGCTCGTGGCGACGGCCGCCTATGCGCTGCTGCTCGCCGCGGGGTTTCTGTTTCTGTCGTTCGACTTCCGGCACGAGACCGAGCGCCTCGACTCGATGATCCAGATCGAGATCGTCGAGCCCGAGCCGCCGCGCCCCCGTCCTGTGCGCCCGGCCCCCGAGCCGCGCATGCACGACAAGGCGGCCCCCGAGGAGCGCACGGCTCAGGTCGCGGGCAAGGACGAGGTGACGCAGACGCCCAACCCCAAGGCGCTCTTCAAGATGAACAAGGGGGGCGTGGACGAGCCCGAGGATGCGGGCAACCCCCACGCGCCCGAGGGCGAGGACAAGGCCAGCGGCAAGGGCCCCGGCCTGAACCCCGACGGGCTCGACCAGCTCGACAAGGGGCTGCAGGGGCGCGGCCTGGCCGGCGCGCTGCCTCGTCCGGCCTACCCCGGCTCGAAGAGCGGCAAGGTGGTCATCCGCGTGACGGTGGGCCCGAAGGGCGACGTGACCGGCGCCGCGTTCGAACCCGTGGGTTCGACCGTCAGCGACAGCGACCTGGTGGCCGCAGCCATCGCCGCGGCCCGCAAGGCGCGCTTCACCGAGAGCCGTGCGACGGTGCAGGGGGGCACGATCACCTATATTTTCCGCATGGACTGACCTCGGGGTCGGCTCCGTGCGACAACGTAAAGCTATTGCGATGATGCGCAGATGGATCTTTCTGCTCTCCGGCCTGCTCTGCATGTGGGCGGCCGAAGCCAAGAAGCCCGAAGCGAAGGGGGCGCACCTCCGCCTGGAGGAGAGCGCCGTCGACTTCGGCGACGTGCCCCGCAAGGGGGGCGACCTTGTACACGAGTTCACGTTTGTCAACGACGGCACGGCGCCGCTGGTGCTCACGCGTGTCTTCACGTCGTGCTCGTGTCTGAAGACCTCGTTCGCGAAGCGCCCCGTCGCCCCCGGAGCCTCGGGGGTGATCCGCGTGACCTACGAACCCCACAAGAGCGAGCCCGGGGTCTTCAACCGCGTGATCCAGGTCTACTCCAACTCGACCGGGGGGCGCGCTCTGCTGACCGTGCAGGGCAACTCGATCGACTAAACCCTCAGCCCTATGGCACTACTCTTTTCCAACGCCACCGTGCTGCCGATGACGGCAGCGGCCGACCGGCCCCAGACCTTCACGGGCGCCGTGGGCGTCGCGGGCAACCGCATCGCCCTCGTATCGGACGACGCGCAGGCCGTCGAGGCCTTCCGCGCGGCCCATCCCGACCTGCGCGAGTTCGACTGCCGCGGGCGGCTGGTCATGCCGGGTCTGGTCAACACCCACTGCCACGCCGCCATGACGCTCCAGCGCAGCTATGCCGACGACATCGCCCTCATGGAGTGGCTCAACGACTACATCTGGCCCTTCGAGGGGCGGCAGACGGCCGACGACGTGGCCCTGGGCATGACGCTCGGCATCGCCGAGATGCTGCTCGGGGGCATCACCTCGTTCGTCGACATGTACTACTTCGAGGAGCGCTGCGTGGAGGTGGCCGAGCGGCTGGGCATCCGGGCGCTGCTCGGCTGCAACTACTTCGACTCCAACATCGACGAGGTGCTGCCCGAGATCGGGCGTGCGGCCGCGAAGGCCGCCGCGGGCTCGGGTCGCGTGTCGGTCGCCGCGGCGCCCCACTCGCCCTACACGGTCTCGCCCGAGAACCTCGTGCGGGGACGCGACGAGGCTGCGCGGCTCGGTCTGCCGGTGATGATCCACCTGGCCGAGACCGAAGACGAGGCGCGCATCGTGGCCGAGCGCTACGGCCGCACGCCCGTCGAGCACCTCGACGCGCTGGGGCTGCTCACCGACCGCACGATCGCGGCCCACTGCATCCACCTCTCGGCGGGCGACCGCGAGACGCTGGTCCGCCGGCGTGTGGTGGTCTCGCACAACCCCCAGAGCAACATGAAGATCTCGAGCGGCGTGGCGCCCGTGGCCGAGCTGCGCCGCGCGGGCGCCTGCGTGACGCTGGGCACCGACGGCCCCTGCTCCAACAACGACCTCGACCTGTGGGAGGAGCTCCGCACGGCGGTCTTTTTGCAGAAGTCGTCGACGGGCGATCCGTGCGCCCTGCCGGCGCGCGAGGCGCTGCGCATGGTGACCGTCGACGGGGCCCGCGCCATGGGCTGCGCCGAGGGCGAGCTGGGGGTGCTGCGCGAGGGGGCGCTGGCCGACCTCATCGTCGTCGACATGCAGAAGCCCCACCTGCAACCCCTCCACGATGTGGTGTCGACGCTGGTCTACTGCGGCAAGGCGGCCGACGTGGAGACGGTGGTGGTCGACGGCCGCGTGGTGGTCGACCGGCGCCGCATCGAGGGGCTCGACCTCGAAGCGCTCTACCGCGCGGCCGCGGCGGCGGTGGCCCGCATCACGGGAGCCTGACCACTGGCCGTGCCGGCACGACGCGCCCCGCATCGCAGGAGCCTGACTGCCTGCCACGCTGACATGACACGCCCCGCAACCTTAAGCAAGGTTGCGGGGCGTGTCGCGTCGAGGGGGTGCCTGAGCCGTCGGTCGCTGCCGGCCGGTCGGCGCCCTCCTTCGCGTGGGTCAATCCTCGAATCCCCGGTCCTCGGTGCGGCGCAGGCGGGCGGCGTAGCCCTCCCAGTCGGTGATCGGGGCACGGGCGACGCCCGAGTCGACGGCGGCGCGCGCCACGGCCGGGGCCACCCGCTCGAGCAGCCGCGGGTCGAGCGGCTTGGGGATGAAGTAGTCGCGCCCGAACTCCAGACGCTCGATCCCATAGGCGCGCAGCACCTGCGCCGGCACCTCCTCGCGCGCCAGGGCGGCGATGGCGTGGGCCGCCGCCAGCTTCATCCCCTCGTCGATGCGCCGGGCGCGCACGTCGAGCGCTCCGCGGAAGATGTAGGGGAAGCCCAGGGCGTTGTTGACCTGGTTGGGGTAGTCGGAGCGGCCCGTGGCGAAGAGGATGTCGGGCCGCGAGGCGACGGCCTCCTCGTAGGTGATCTCGGGTGTGGGGTTGGCCAGGGCGAAGACGATGGGCGAGGGGGCCATCGTGCGGATCATCGCGGGGGTGAGCGTGCCGGGCTTCGAGACGCCGATGAAGACGTCGGCGCCGTGCAGCGCGTCGGCCAGCGTGGCGATGCGGCGTGAGGTGGCGAACTCCCGCTTCATGGGGTTCAGGTCGTCGCGGTAGCGCGTCACGGCGCCGCGGCTGTCGCACAGCACCATGTTCTCGCGCCGGATTCCCAGCGTCAGAAGCAGCCGCGCGCTGGCGATGGCCGCCGCGCCGGCGCCTCCGATGGCCACGCGCAGCGCCGCGAGCTCCTTGCCGGCGATCCGCGCGGCGTTGATGAGCGCCGCAGCCACGATCACCGCCGTGCCGTGCTGGTCGTCGTGCATGACCGGGATGTCGAGCTCGTCGCTCAGCCGCTGGTCGATCTCGAAGCACTCGGGGGCCTTGATGTCCTCGAGGTTGATCGCCCCGAAGGTGGGGGCCAGCGCCTTGACCGTGCGGATGAACTGCTCGGGATCGCGCTCGTCGAGCTCGATGTCGAAGGCGTCGATGCCAGCGAAGATCTTGAAGAGCATGGCCTTGCCCTCCATGACGGGTTTCGAGGCCAGCGCGCCGATGTCGCCCAGGCCGAGCACGGCCGTGCCGTTGGAGATGACCCCCACCAGGTTGCCGCGGCCCGTGTAGCGGTAGGCGGCCTCCGCGTCGGCCGCGATGGCCTGCGAGGGGATAGCCACGCCGGGCGAGTAGGCCAGCGAGAGGTCGTCCTGCGTGCGGTGGGGCTTGGTCGGCACCACGGCGATCTTGCCGGGGCGCGGGTGGCTGTGGTAGCGCAGCGCCTCGTCGGGGCGCGAGGATTGTTTTTTCATGTCGATTCCGTTTTTTGCGGGAGGTGCAAAAAGCGGGCCGAAACGGGAAAAGTAAAAAGTGAGAAGTGGGGCGGCTGCGGGCTGCGCAGCCCCGACGCTACAATTTTTCGTTTTTTTCGGGCAGCAGCCAGCGAAGGACGGCACGAGCGGCGCGAGTTGCGGGCCTTCGCCCGGGGTGGCTGTGGCCCGCCGGTCTCCGACCGCCATGCTGCATTTTCAGACCGTAGCCGGCGAAAGGGCGCGAGAGCAGCGAGCAGCCCTTCGCCCGGGGGCGGCTACGGGCTGCCGGCCT
>ERZ778514.1095-NODE-1095-length-21624-cov-4.821735_pt1 | contig 21624 bp, 17 predicted proteins | sample MGYA00510344_ERZ778514 | MGnify/ENA primary metagenome ERZ778514 (study PRJEB29527, sample SAMN07138968) | mouse gut metagenome | material: feces | host: mouse | place: China:Nanjing | collected 2016-01-25 ...
AAATACCCCCGCCACATAACCGATATGATACTTCTTGGATATGGCATCCTTCGGAGCACATGTCTGTTTCATCGGTCTATCATAATCAAGACGCGGATCATATACCGCAACATTTCTAATATCCATCTTCTTCAATTGCAAAAGAACATCATCAAAGAACTTAATGCAGATAAACACTTTAAAGGAAATATCTATTTCTCTTAAAATTTTTGGCGCGCAAATCTCTATCCCTGCCAATTTTTCTCCCCACTTGTTCTCATTATTATCGACAATCCCTACAATATCATAATATTTTCCAAACCGTTCAATAAACTGTTCTGCATAACTCCCAGAGCCAAAAAGATAAATTTTTTTACTTCCAACTCCTTTAAAAATATCTGTAAACAGACGCCCATATTCCTCCTGGCTGTAGTCCATCCTATGCCTGTTGGAAACCATAGCCTGATAATCCCTTCGACGCTGCTTATGATATCCCGACAATTCCTTTTCCTTTCTCAATTCCTCCAGAAACGCATTACCTTTCCTCCGCCATACGTCCTGATACTCATATAGTTTAAAATATCTCAAAATATCCTCTCTGGGATATATTTTTTCCAAATCAGGACTATCCCTATATATAAAATCTATTGTTCTGATAAAAATGGCGTTCACCGGGAATTCTTCTATAAAAAATTCCTGGTCAAAAAATAGAAATCCGCCTTCCGCATAAAAACAATTGATGGAGACCATATCAATGTATCCTCGTTTTAATATCACTCCGATATTTTCTTTTTCTTCCCTTGATCCAAATGCACGATTCTGCCATTGGTCAATATTAGGGTCATCTTTTTTACGCCTTTCCCAATGAGGTTCAAACTGTCTCCAGTTTACTTCTCCATAAGCAACATGCTCCGATGAAAATAATATAATCTTTCGAAATCTTTCAAGTTCCTGCAAAAACTTTTTCCTGTCATTTCGTAATATTTCCCTAAAATACTCTGTAGCAATCTGACCCTGGATATAAGGCATCACATAAGTATCTCCCTCACGTCTGCCTTCGACTAAAGGAACTTCATGACTTTGCAAATACTCTGCATTCTCCAGCATTGTCTCAATTTTCTTCGTTCCTTCTCTGTACAGTGCCTTTTTGAATACCCACTCTGGATATTTTATTATTGTTGCCAACGCCTCCTCGCGTCCCCTGTCTCCCTGAACTGTAACTTGATCAGCTTCCGAAAGTTCACCATCAACGGTACATTCAATCAAAAAAGCATTTGCCATCGGATGAAACATATGATTTTCCATCAATGTCTCATACAATCTCTCCTCCTCCAAAAACAACGTTCCTGGATTTTGATATTGAGGAAATACCCTTACATCAAGCGTTTCATTGGGTATATAATTTTCTGCAATTAAAATCTGGGGACGCACAAGCTCCGGCATAACCGCATAGAATTTATATTTTTTAAACCCTGCCTGCAATAGCATTTTTTCATATTCTGCCTTTGCATATGCACGACCGCCATTTATTTTCTGTCTTTTCTCACTCACCTTAATGTAACCGTCAATTCCATCAAGGACATGCCCCGAAAAAGAATCCTTATCACCGCAAAAATAGCGAATTGCAAGGCGATTCTCCACTCCTATTAAAAGCTTTCCCGTAATCTTGAGCAAACTCTTCAGATTTATAAGCATCTCTTCCGGAATCTTGTTTCTTTCGATAATGCCTGCTGCCACAATATAATCAAATTTACTACTAATTGTATTCAGCTGCATCACATCTGTCTTTACCAAATCAATCTCTTTTTCTTTCATTGCATCAAAAAGCACTTCACATTCCGGTTTCCCACCCGAAATGAAAAGCACATTTGCATTTATTTCAAAATCATACCAATTAATTAGAGCTTTTGGTAAGTCCTCGATAATTTCGTCTGTATACATTTTTAACCTCCGTATACTCTCCGTCAGTGGTATACTTCCCTTAGTATTTTTATCGTCCGCTCTATTCCTGCATAAATGTCATACTTCATCCCCCAGCCCAGACCCTTTAGCTTACTGCCGTCAAGCCTCGCCTTTGTGGCTGTACTGTAGCCTGCCTTTTCGTCTGATTCCGGAATGTCAAACACGACCTTAGCACCACAGATGCAGGCGGCCATTTTAGCCAAATCCTTTAACATGATATCCGAACAATTATCAGCTATATTATAGGCTTCTCCACATTGCCCATGTAGCATTACGGTTAAAAGTCCTGTCACTGCATCCGCAACATAAGTGTAAGAATAAAACTGTTTCCCTTCGCTTTTTAATATGATATCCTCACCATTAACGGCTTTTTTTATAAACTGGGAAACCGCCTTTGTGTCAGACATCCGCATTGTCGGACCGAAAGAACGTGTAAAACGCGGAATGACCACATCTATTCCTTTTTCTTTCAAATATGCCTGGCATAACGCCTCCCCACACCGTTTACTCTCAGGATAACCTGCCCGGAGCGTGTTGGAATCAATATAACCGCAATATGATTCCGTAAAAAATTCCACATCTCCTCTGTTTTCTCCATATATCTCATTTGACGAGGCAAATAAAAAACGTTTACAGTTATTTTCTGCAGCATATTTTAATAAGTTATCAATTCCTATCACGTTTGTTGCAATCGTGCTGATAGGATATGTTGAATATGCTATTGGATGTGTATTGCTTGCAAGATGGAGAATATAGTCAAACTCTACTTCTCCGGATAACGAACATGAAATATCATGTTGCACAAATATGAAGTTTGACTCTTCCCAATAAGAAACAAAGCGCTCCTTTGCTAGTATTTCATCTCTTCCTACAGCATATATCTTGCAGTTCATCCCCGCATTTTTGTTTCGCCACATCAAAACATCCACTAAAAAACTTCCAATTAATCCACCTGCACCCGTTATCAGGATTCGTGTATTTATCATCTTTTCCCATGGAAGTTTCATATTAGCTGCATATTTTACATCTTCCAAATATAGGGAATTCCACAAAAGATTCTTCATCTGCCTCTACCTCAGCCAATTATCTTTTTCCATTTTAATGTATGCCTTAAATAATTCAATATCGTCTTTCGTTGTAATCTTTATATTTTTATCAGAGCCATTCGCAAAATATAACCTGTGACCCAATTCTACCATCATTGTATTTGTATATGCTGCTCCATAAATGCCAACCCCTTTTTCATACGCTTCACGATATGCTTTGTCAAGCATGTCAAACTTATATGCCTGCGGTGTGGCTACTCTACGCAATGTTTCCCTCGGTATGTACTTTGTTGTAGATATTTCATCATCTGCCAAAAATATTTGTTCGTAATATGGAAGGGCAGTCACGGCATTCCCATATTTTTCACATTTCATAATAACATCAGTTAATACAGAATCATCCACCAGCGGCCTAATGCCATCATGTATTATGACAGTGCCATTGTCGTTGCATTTCCCCTCCAAAAAATATACACCTTCCCGGATAGACTCCTGTGCTGTCTCTCCGCCAGACACAATCCATTTTAACTTGTCAATGTAAAATTGTTTCGCATAGGCCCGCACCATATCATGCCACCCATCTATACACACCAGTTCAATCGCATCGACCTGTGGATGTCTCTGAAAACTTTCCAGAGTATAAATCAAAAGCGGTTTGTCATATATATTAATAAATTGTTTCGGGATATCCTGCCCTACACGGCGACCGGAACCTCCTGCCAAAATAATTGCTATGTTCATTTTACACTCCCTGCTTATTCTCGCTCATTGTTATAATGTAAATAATATTGGCTGCAAAAAACAATGCGCAGCCACATCTCCGTCAAGCAATATAAAAGATTTCTTCTATATCATTCCCGTCCAGGTATTCCCCGACACCCAGCCGTTCCAGCTTTTCCTTCATCTGCCTGTATGACCTGCCGCCGCGAACGGCCGCCACAACGATTAAAGCCTCCGGGAACTCTGCTAATGCCCTCTCAATCTGCAGCACTTGTTTCTTAGCAATCAATTCCGACGATGGATTCTCAGAAACTGCAAAGCAACGTATTTTTTGATAATATCCCTCGCCATATAGTCCTCTTAACACTTGTTCTCCACGCAATCCTGCGCCATATATGATTATCCCGGCTGCTACATTCAGCTTTTTCTCAATCTTTTCTTTCCTTTGAATCACTCTGTCACACAGCCGGTCAGGAAACATTGCCGCTTCTCGAAGCCAGTTATCAACTTGACTGTCCCCATAGGAAAAAAACATATATTTCATATAATCTCTTTTTATCTGCTCACAAAACTCCCTCTTGCACTCGTCCGCTATCCGATAAAAATTTCCCATATGCCGGAACAGCTTATACTGATAACAATATGGCAGATATTGATCGTTTCCCCTGTCATGCAGAACTTGCTCCAAATATTCAAATTCCTTTGTCATTGCCAGCATTTTGTCCTTACTTTTTACGGACGCGGTTTCATTGTCCTGCCGATAAAGATAAAATGCCTGATTTAACCACTTTGCCCGTCTGCAATATAAAACCGTCTGCATCCAGAATCCATTGTCCTGGTAAGATGCCCCCGGGCTTTCATGGAATCGAATATCGTATTTATCCAAAAAATCTTTTCTATATATCCCGGTCCAAACATTCATGTAAAACTTGCAGAGAATATTCCTATCCATATCTCCCAATATCTGGCCAAAAAAAGACTCCAGATGCGAATAATGGATTCTCTTTTGGTACTCAATACTTTCATACCAATAATATGCCTCCGCCTTCACCATGTCTAATTCATCAGATGACGCCGTTTTATATAATGTTTCATACATATTCGGCAAAATGCAATCATCGCTTTCCACAATTCCGATAAACTCCCCCTGCGCAGCATCAAGTCCCGTATTCATAGCTGCTCCATAGCCTCGGTTTTCCTTATGCAACACTCTAACCCTTCGGTCCTGCCCCGCGCACCTGTCAAGAATCTCTCCACTGCCATCTGTAGAACCATCATCTATGCAAATCACCTCTATGTTCTCCAACGTCTGATTTAAAATGCTGTCCAGACATTTTGACAAATAAGGAGCAACATTATAAACCGGAACTATAACTGACACCTTGCACATATAACCTCCTGCAATTCCATCTCACTTAGCCTTATTCTGATATTTCTGCGAAAAATTTATAACATCCATAATCCGAGCGACAGCTCTTTCCGATGCATGACCGTCATCAAAAGAACTCCACCTCTTCAGAAAAGCATCTATCTTTTCCGCATATTCTTCCTGATTAAATTCAGAGATAATTTTGCAAAGACCGTCCATATCAAAGGCACATGGATACGGCCATTCACTTGGATGACAATAAAATCCTCTGCTATCCATATATTCCTGTGCATCATTTTGATAAAGAAAAACCGGAGCCTTCTTAAGGGAAAAATCCCACATTATAGAAGAATAATCTGTGATAAGCACGTCTGAGATTGCCAGCAACTCTTGGGTATCATCATATTCCGTTGTATTAATGCATCCAGCATACAACTCCTTTATTCTCTCAAATTCAGAAACATCCCAACAATGAAACCGCAGCAGCATAATAAACTCACCCTGAAATTTTTTGCTCAATTCATCGATAACCCTCTTTGCGTCCAAGTCATAAGTCTCTGCCGATTCCTCTCTGGTGCGCCTAAAAGTCGGTGCGTATAAGACAATTTTTGTTTCCTTGCTCTTTATTCCTAAGGACTGTAAAATCTGGTTTCTATCAACTGAAGAGTTCTGAAACATCACATCATTCCTTGGGCTTCCGCACTCCAGTATTTCCGCGTTACTGTAAAATGAATTTTTATACATGTAGCTGTTCGCTGATGTAGAAGACAAAAAAAGATCTATCATTTCTCCGTCGTGCTTTGCCATTCTCACATATTCCGGAGACAATATATCTTCCACATCCCTTTCCACCTTTTTCAAAGGCCCGGAACCGTGCCATGTCTGGATATAGTATTGACCATCTCTCTTTTTAATTTGGATATCCTTTCTTTCATTATCAACCCATACCTTGGCTGTCGCCACCTCGTGATAATACTCATAAGAATCTTTTTTCACCTTCCGAACCCTGTCCGGCACTTTGCACTCCATATTATTAACAGCCCATACAATATCAACGTTTTGCCCCTGCCGCAGCAGTTCCTCTGTAATATATTTTCCGTTGCACATATATCCTTTCCCCGAACCGCTTATAAACAGTATTTTTCTTTCTTCCACAGGACTTTCCCACAATTTCTCCAACAACTCATCAGAAAGAGAAAGAATCTCTCTGTTTATCAGAAAAACTGCCCCCTTATGCTCTCTTTTCACTTTCCTGTACAAATCTTTTCCATCTTTAACCGCCACAAAAATTGCCGCACCAGGGTACACCTTTTTCATATTCTCATAGGAAATAACTCTCAGCTTTATATTGCTATTCTGTTTGTCAGGGCACTCACTGACGGCGAAACATTTTACTTTGTGAGCAAGTTTAAACATAGCCAACAATTCATACAATCTTTTCCCATAATTTCCGGCTCCATAGATAACACATTCTTCGCTATTTTCTACGAGTCTGAACAAATTTTTTATAGTACTTTCCATACCTGTCTCCTATAACATCTATCAAAACTCAACGATATGAACATTACTAATATTATGCTCTGCTAAATACTGCAGTTTTTCATAAGCAGCTCTTCCTCCTATAAGAACATGTATTTCCGAGTTCCGGATTATTTCTTCAGGTGCAATAATTGGCTGCTCTTTATACGTCTGACCCTGCAACTCCCTGTCGCCGTCACAAAAACACTCCACCAGTCCTTCCAGACCGTTTAGTTCCATATACTCATAAATCTTCCTGCCCGCTCCTCTGGCTCCATAAATTGAATATCGATTAGACTTATTTTTTAATTCTTCATCATACACAATATTCCCGCAATATATCATTCCATCTCCTCCTTACATCTGAAATGTCTTTTCCAATTCTGCTTTAAACTGCCATAGATTCCAGTCCTGTATGCAAAACCTTGGTATTTCATATAAGGATTTCTGCGGTTCCCATAACTTCCGTACTATAGTCGCCGCCTTCTTAATTCCGCTCTCACTGCATATCCGTCCAGTATCCTCATTGTATGAACCAAGCGGATAGGACAGTGTTTCTATTTTCTTTCCTGTCAGCTCCTCAAGGTACTTCTTAGATTCTCTGATTTCCCACATCTGATCCTCCCATCCCAGACTCCCCAGTGCCGGATGAGACACCGTATGGTTTCCTATCGTTATATTTTTCATTTCTGACATTTCTTTACAAATCGCATCTGTTATCGTTTGATTTTGCATACGCGTATGCCGGGAATAGCCGCTCCACTCCCACAATTGATTCATCCATTCACAGCGTTTTTCATAATTTGTCAAGTTCATCATCATCCGGCGCACCGCCTTGTAACAATTGAGACGCTCTCCCAAGCTCTTTGTCCTCCATCTGCATCCATACTCTCTGTCCTCCAGACAAAAAGTTTTCGGAATGTCCTCTAAAAGCAATATTGTCTCCAACTCATCCCACCAAAATTCCCTATCTCCTTTTAAATAAGAGGAACTGACAAAAATCGTCGCTGGTATTTCCAGTTCGTTTAAAATGGGGATAGCGTTCTCATAATTGTCAAGATATCCGTCGTCAAAGGTTACTACAACGCTGTCCTGATCGGCATCCCGCCAATCCTCTTCAAAGCGTAAGATATTATAGTTTTTCTTCAGATATCTCATATGCTGGTCAAAATTTTTTGGCGATACACACAGATGATGCTGGTCAAAAAGCAATTCATTGATTCTGTGATAAAAAATAACACATACTCTTCCGTTCATCTTGTTTATCCCTCCAATTGAAAAGCATTGATAAGCCAATCCGCATATTGATCCGCATCACACTTTTCCCTTATTTTGTCCATATTATAGCGACTCCCCCGCACCAACAACTTTCTGTCCTCATCAAGCATGGCAATCTTATCCACACATTCCAGCCATTTTTCAACGGGTATGATCAACCCGTTTTTTCCACCCTCTATGACATCTGTTACCCCGCTCACATCCGTAACTACAGGAAATGCACCGTAGGCCATCGCTTCCAACATGGTAAGGCTCATTCCCTCATAATCAGATATACTTAAGTATATATCCTGATGCCTCCAGAAATCAGCCATCTGCGTTGGTGGAATCCAGCCCTCCAGATACACCTTCTCTTCCAAGTGATTATCCTCCACAAATGCCCGCAGCAACTCAAGACACTCTCCCTCTCCGGCAATATGAAACTCCACATCCAGACCCCTCTGGAAACACGCGTCCATCACCTGGGGTAGCAAATGCGTTCTTTTGGCCAATTGGGTAAGGCGCGCTGCAAATCCTACCCGCAGCCTTCCCCACACATTCTCTTGTCTGGGCTGTCTTTCTGCAAGTAATACGGGATTCACATGATACATCAGCTTATCTGCAGGAATTCCATAAGATTTAATGCATGTATCCTCTATTTTTTTGCTGATACATATAACCTTGTCAATTCCTTCAATCATATTGGAGACATTTTTATAGATACGTGCTGTATCCGAATGTATCACCATCACTATTTTCATCTGCTCAGGATATAATTTTTTAACAATCAACGCCGCCTGAATAGCAATTGACGCAATGGAGAACATTACACAGGGAAGATTCCCGATGATGTCATCTATCATCTTTTTCATCACTTTATATTGATTATCCCCATGATAATGAACACAGCCTTGAACTACATTATCAAATCTGTCATTATGCCCACACATAAAAATCGTCTTGCAGTCTTTTTTAGTCAAAGCATTATTGACAAAACAGCTCCAACTTTCAGCTCCGCCCCAGTATGACTGCCGAAAATAGGAATCTATCACATATGTTAGATGTCTGTTAAAAATCGGCTCTCGAAACTGCTCTCTATTATATTCATGCGTCAGTATTTCCGCATATAGCGCTGAGCGCCTGATCATTGTGCCAGAATAATCCACTGCCTTTAACTGTAAAGAAATCTCATCAAAAAACCGATCGGGTACAACTACTTTACAGTCGTAGTTCTTCAATTGTTCAGGAGAAACTATCTCTATTCCTTTGATTCTTTTTCCCCATTTTCCCTCGTCATTGTCAACAAACACTACTACATGATACCCCATTAGGGACGCAATCTCATACAACGACTCTGCCAGCTTTCCTGCGCCAAAAATAATCATATCTGTCAGCATGTCAAATACTCCGAATCATCTGTCATAAAAAGCCCTAACTCCCTGAACTTACCCGTGGCATAGGTATAACACAAATGTCTGTAGTGGTGAAACTTTGTATTTTGCAAAATAAATTCTTTTTCTTTTTCCGCCTCATCTCCCGACTCCCATATAATCATCTGACTGACATTTTTGTTCAGGTTTTCCATAAATCTTCCCCTGACTGCCTCATCTAAAAGATAAGGATAAAATACTGTCAACATGATAGCGATATCATAATTGACATCCTCCTCATACTCCTCAAACTTCTGCGTAACTATTCTACAATTTGTATACAAAAGCTCATTCACTTTCTGCGTCAATTCATAATGGAAAGAATCATGTTCTATTAATGTAACGTCTGCGCCCATTCTGCAAAACATCTGTCCCATATATCCCAGACATGCTCCTATATCCACTACTTTTTTGCCGGCAAAACGCGTTGCGCTAAAATATTCCAGCAGATGATGCAGTCTGCTCTTGTTAAATCCTTCCCTATATGTATGCAGTCTAAAGAAATATGGATTTAAGATTGGCTGATAGAACTCTTCTCTCTGTTGATTTTTTATAAATCTCCTAACCTCCAATGCAGTCTCTCTGTTACCCCACATCTCATAGTCTCTTCTCGTTATTTGAACCGGCATCCTGGTCAGACCAGAATAATACAAAAAGGAGGTTCTATGATGTCCGTCCACCAGATTAAAATATCCTTTGGGATTCCATTTTGCCACTGCAGGGTGTTCAATAAAAAAAGACATTCCCTGATTTAGCTCTCTCTGCATATCCATAAATTCCAGATATCGCTTTTCTATAAGCTGTTCGTCCGTATAACCAGAAGTTAATCCCCTTGAAATAAATAAATATTGATACCATTGGCAATATTTGTCCGGAAAGCTTGCCCCATTTAGAAAAAACTGAAAAAGATTTCTATAAGGCTCAAATGAGATAATCGGATGATTCTCCCATATCCTATTCTGCCGTCTCCACTCATCTGTATACACTGGCAGATGATTATCTTCCTGACGCTCTGAAAACAGCAATTCTACAGGAATCCAAGCCACAACATGATTTTCTCCTATGTTCTGAATTAAAGCGCTGTCCTCTACCTCCTCGCATAAGACACCTGTATTCTTATAGTATAAACTATCTTTCCTGTATTCCTTTATAACTTTACAAAGGACAGGAAAAATATCAGCAAGAGCATCCAAATCCGGCAATTGCTCCACATAGCTTTGAGCAACATTTTTTAAATCCAATCTCCTGACAGCAAAAAATACTTTTTTTAAATCTACTCCTTTTTCTATGCAGTTCTCCAGTATTATGTCATTTTCTCTCGCTACGCATACGACCAGATATTCATACTCTAGCGCACCTATATCTTGCGGGCTATATATTTTATATTCCATAAACTGCGCATCCTTTTTATATGAATCCACAAATCCTATTATTTCATGACCAACAAAGTAGTCAAACTTCATATAACGCGCGGCCAATTTCCCTGTTCCCCATATCAATATTTTCATAGTCTTTTTCCTCCTGTTTGAAAATTTAATCAAGATAAATGTAGTCTTTGTTGTCCTTAAGCCACTCTTTCCTATCCTGTTGTCTTTTCCTCCACTCTTCTGTGAGCCATGAGGCCGTATAGTGGTGTATCGCATAAGTATGGCTCAAATCACGCAATATCCGAAAGCTGTGCGAGCTCATGCCGCATAGTACCTGTATCGGCAGAACTGTCATACCGTCCACAATCTGAAACTCACCATTCCTTTTTAGACCATGTTTTTCCATAATCTCAGTCTGAATATATGGACAACACCTTTTGTCCAGAGTTCCGTCCTCCTGCTGAAAGCAGTGGCTGTCATAGTACTCCTTGATTTCAGCCAGAATGCCATTCTGTTTCTTTGAGCCAAAACCCAATCCATATGCAACCACTTGACAATCTTCAAATCCGCAGAAAGCATCATTTTTCAGCAATTCATCCATGTTTCTAATAAGTTCCACATCTGTATCCAAGTAAACCCCTCCGTACTCATTTATAATGTCTATACGCGCGTAATCAGACACAAATGCCCACTGTCCTGTCTCATACGCCTGACTTATGTATCTGCTCTTATGTACATCATAATTATCCTCACTCCATCTTATAATTTCGTAATCCGGACAATATTTTTCCCAACTCTTCATCCATTTTTGGTACTTGGCAGGTATCTCTCCTTCTCCAAACCAACAGTAATGAATCACTTTCGGAATCCGTATCTCTTCATATAGTGCCAGTGAATCGGGAACAGGCAAACTAGCTCCATTTTTATCATGAAATTCTATTTCCACCGCAAAATAAATACCGTATTCCATGTTCTTTAACTTCTCTATGGCATCCATTTGAGCGATGATTTCTCTGAACAAAGCCGTAGTAATCAGTATAATATCCCCCTCTTCAATATCATTCAACAAACGTTCAAATGATATAATTGGAATCTCTCTGCCGTTTAATGTCTTAACAGATATACTCAGTTTATCTACTTGATTGTCGACAACTGCCCTGACATACTTTGCTAAGCTTTTTCCCGCAATCCCTGCAAAAAAAGCGTCAAAAGCCCTGCCTGCGCCAAAACAGTACAAATTACCTTTAAACTTGCCTTGCAGATCCTGCGGCGTAAATATCTTATACTGCATGTGCCTGTATCCTCTTATCTTTCCTGCTGTTTATGCGCAGCAATTCCTATAATGACCGGATAATCCATATCCCGATAAGCAAAATCTTCCTCTGTCAAATCCTCGCAGCATAGTCCATACAGAAGAGCTATTGCCGTTTTCACATTACCAAAGCATTCCACCTGTATATTTTTCTCACCAAATATTTCGCCAAATATTCTCTTTACCGCATCCTCATGAAAACTGTAAAAGTCCCCCCAGTTGTCTGCTTCATACCGGGATATCTGAGATATTCCCGCAACCGTCGCCAGAACGGTTCCTCCCGGTTTAAGCATCCTGTATATATTCTGAACCGTCTTTGGTGTATCATAGATAAACATTAAAGTTTGTGTGAAAATCAATGTATCAATCCAATCATCATGAATCCCTTCTCCAGTTTCTAAATTTCCCTTAACCGCATCCCTGCCCCATCCATCGACATGTAAAACAATAGATTCGCCCACATTCTCTGCCCCATACTTTCGTGTATAGACATTATCTGAAATTTCCATGACCTTTCCAAAAATAACATTTTTGTGTTTCTCAAGAAATTCCTCTATGTAATATCGGTCAATCGGCTTGCCCCGCTCCGCACCCCATCTCCTGCTGAACGGAACAAGGGGCATATTTGCAATCGTTTCTATAAGCGGATTCTGTCTTCTGCATCTTCTGCGAAGATGTTCTTTTAAAAACAAAAGACTCTCTTCTTTAGAATTTATGGCTAGTTCTTCTTCATCGTCTACAAAATAAAGCTTTCCTTCCCTGCTTACCAAACGACTGCCCTCCGCAAAGACTGACTTTTCCTGTTGACTATTTGAAAACATCGTACGCCCAAACAAAATCCGTCTGTCTTCTACTTTCAGCTCCAGAAGCTGCCTGTACGCATCCCAAAAATCCTTTATCATAATAAGTACCGGATAATTCTCCAGCCGCCTAATCTGAGACGGATGATATGCCGCTATGAATTTTCCCTGGTAGCAGTACTCCTTTTTTTCCCCGGCAACCAATCGATTATCCAAAATCGCGGTAATCTCATACCGCTGAAACAGTTTTTCTGCATAATTTTCAAAAAATTTTCCTATTCCGAATACTATTATCCTATCCATTTCTTCCGTTTTCCTCTATCTCTCATATTTTACGCTCAAACGGTATTGCATACAAAACCAGTTCACAGCAATCACAAAACACTTTTGTCCATCCTGCATACTTTCGGATTACAAATGAATAATCTTTGACAACACTACTCAAATATTCAGGCAAGTCGATTAAATCACTCCGCTTATGGTACGCACATATTGCCAACACAGGACGATCTCGAACAATAATCTTTTTAAGCGCTTTTAGCAAATCCAACTCATTCCCTTCAATGTCTGCATTAATCAAACTAATTGTTTTCCCCATAAAGATTGTTTCAAAATCTACATTAGCATCAATAAAACATTTTACCGGAACAATTTTTTTCTGATATACATCCGGCAATCTACCTAAATTTCCGTTAAGTTTCTCAAAACATACTTCATCTGCCTCTACAGCAAAAATTGTATCCGCGTCGAACCCATTTACTAAGTATTGAAATATAGTGTCTCCTATATTCGCCCCACAATTAAGCCATACTTCGTCTTTTTTATGGACATATAAAGGTTCTGTATCTCCATTTACTGTCGCTCCAATAAAATACTTACTTTTTCCCTCACACATCGGAAGTCTGTATCTGTAACCTCCATGTGTAAGTGAATAAATATACTCCAACATCACTTGTTTGGACATTTTATCTTCCAGCGTTTCATACAATTTCTGCAATTCCTGATAGTGCATCTGAAAATAATCATTCATTTCTCCGGAAAACCTTGTGTCAATAATCTCCCTTTCTCTTGAGTCTATCGTACAATATTTTGTTATACCGACACCATGAAGTTTCTCAACAATTTCTTGTAAGTTAAATCCTGCTGTATGATGAACCCCAATAACTACGTATACATTGTCCGGACTCGGAAACTGACTGATTTGTGATACATGTATAATTGGTACTTCATCATATCTTTTAATTTTTGTTTTCTCTATATCCTGATCAATAATGCCTTTTACTTCAATTCCATATTGCTGAATATAGAGCAAAAGCGAAGATATATTGTACCCGTATCCATACACATATACATCAAATCTGTTCAATTTAAGCAGAGGGAGCACTACTCCCCCAAATTGTCTCCCCTCAACATAGTGTACCTCATATTGAGGATAAAACAGCATATCATACAAAAATTCGTCTCCTGTCCGTGCATCCATCAAAGAATTCGACCACATATCCATTTGTTATTTACCTCCCTATTACTCTTATAGACTCTCGGAATCTCTAAGCCTTTATTAATCTGGTTACTGAGATTCGTTTTATATTTTTCTCCATCCTTTTCAAAAAGTACTTGACATATGCCCCTAAAAATGCAGCGTTTCACGCCTCTTGATTAACAAGGTATATTGTTCCGGCAACGCCGGACAGACTTTTTGATTTGGAGGTGTGTTTCATTGAAACCTGTTAGCGTTGGCAGTCATTCCGCCTATCAAAACCGTATTCTAACTCAGCTTCATAAATATTATCCTGATGCTGCGATGTCTCTCTCTTCATCAACCTAGCAGATTCTCGAAAAATTCTGGGCTTTGGATTTATCCAGCATTGTTCTTCTCATGCAGAACCGATATTCCGTCTTGGAACCTGAACCAAGGCTCCCTTCCGATACGATGCTATGCCTTATTATGATTACTGTAAGGCCAATGGCATAACCCCTTTTATAGACCTGAACTGGAAATGCGGACATCCTCTTACTGTTTAATGAGCATATCCTTATATAACCTTTGTATTTTCTTTTTTCTAATATTTTTTTCTTCTGCTACCCATGTTGCGTCATAATGATGAATTGCAAATGTATGGTCTGTAGGAGATACTACCCCTGTAAAAGCGTTTTTTCCAGACAAAACTTTTTCAGGATAGATCGTCATTCCACCTACCCTTTGATAATTTCCATTTCTGACAAAATTATATTTCCTAAATACTCCTTCGTTTAAGGCTGGGCATGCCACCATATTTTTATCATCAAACAGTATAGTTTCATAAGAATTCAGCAAATCTTTTATGATATGAAATTGTGGAATCGCCCCAAACCCTAGACCTGTGCTAATTCTCATACTGCAATCAACCCCAGCAAATGCATCCTGATATAATAGGTCGTCCAGATTTTTTATTATTTCTACATCTGTATCCAGATAAATTCCACCATAATTATAAATAACATCTAGTCGTGCATAATCTGAAACAAATCCCCATTTTTGAGACTTATACGCACTATGCATATATTGATTCTTAGTTACATCATAATTAGTCTCATTCCACTCTATAATCTCATAATCAGAGCAATATTTTTTCCATGTTTCCATCCAAATACGATTTTGACATGGAATCTCACCTTTGCCAAACCAACAATAATGAATTTTTTTAAGTATTCGTGGTGTACTATATATCCTTAAATCTTTTGGATAATATCTTTCTTTTTCTTTTTTCTCGTCTGTTAAAACCTGTATAAAATCACAATAGCAACATTGCACATCTTGAAATTGTTCTTGGTTATTTAATTGATCTATTATTTCATTTACGTACACACTCGTAATCAAAATAATACAATCTATTATATCCATACTTTGTCGAAAATATCTGAATGAGTATATTTCTAATGACTTTCCGCCAACATCGATTACTGTTTTGTTCTTTTTTTCATTATTATCCAAAACACAATATATTTTATTTTGGATATGAAATTCTTTAAAGTCATTAATAAAGGTTACTAATTTCTTTCCTGCGCCAAAACATACGATTCTATGTGTTTCAGCCATCTCCAATAACTGCCATATATCAATATTTATTAATTTCAAAGCCCGTCTCCTTAATCACCTTAACAGCCAAATTCTTTAATACATCTAACAACAAATTTCACATCTTCTTCAGTTAAGCTACTACTACATGGAAGATTTAAAATTAAATTATATAAATAACTAGCATTAGTGATATGATACGTCTTTTCATTCTGATAAGGTTTTAATGTATGGATTAATTTCCATATAGGTCTGGCTTGAACGCCATTTTCACCCAAATATTCAATTAAATCATCCCTATGTAACGTCTGATACGAATAAAACCAATAATTAGCTCTTATTTCTTCACGAAATGGAAGTAATGGTATTCCCATATTCTGATATAATTCATAATTCTTCTTTTTTATCTCTATAAAGTTTTCTAATTCTTCCAACTGTGCAAGGCCTAACGCCGCCTGTAAATTTGTCATTCGATAATTATACCCAATTTCATCATGATCAAAATATAAACTATCCGTCTTTGCCTGAGTCGATAAATGTCTGCATTTGTCTAATAAAAGCTGGCTATTTGAAACAATCATACCGCCTCCGCCGGTAGTTATAATCTTATTACCATTAAAGGAATATACCCCTATATCTCCCATTGTTCCTGCATATTTCCCCACATATTTCCCCGCAGAATAATAAGTGCCAATTGCCTCTGTCGCATCTTCAATCACAGATAAATGAAATTTTCCTGCAATTCTCATTAACTCTTCCATATTAGACATATTTCCAAACACATGAACTGCAACAATTGCTTTTACTTGCCTTTTACTAGTTGTATGAATCAACCGATTTCCCTTCACCTCACACTCTATCTCACAAAACCGTTCAATATGTCGAGAATCAAGCGTCAGATAATCATCACAGTCAAAAAAAACAGGAGTTGCTCCTATATATTTTACAGGATTTACTGCCGCAACAAACGTAAGCGTTGGAACCAAAATTATATCATCCCTTGTTATCCCTAATGCCAACATTGCTAAATGCAACCCTGCCGTACCACTTTGACAGGCAACCGCTCCTGGAGTCTTTACATATTTTGCTATTTCATTTTCAAATTGTTCAATCTGTTTGCCAGATGTAGAAACCCATCCCGTCTCAATAGCGTTAAGAACATATTTCTTTTCATTTCCGCTAAAATTAGGAACTGATAATGGTATCATCTTGTTCATTTTGCTATGCTCCGCTTATATATTATAAATATCCGTTTTATAATTTGATAGATTATCTTTCATCCAAGTAATCGTTTCACTAATTCCCTGCTCAAGCGTATACTGCGGCTTCCAATCCGTTAATCTTTTTATCTTTTCATTACTGCCAAGTAAACGGTCAACTTCGCTTTCTTTTGGTCTTAACCTTTCTTCATCGCATAGAATTTTCGCAGATGGATTAATTTGTTTTATTATTTCGTCTGCTAAATCTCCTATTGCTATTTCTTTCATAGTTGCAATATTTATTTCTTCGCCTATTGTATTTGACGACTCATAGATTGCTTTGAATCCATTGACTGTATCTAAAACATAATTAAAATCTCTAGTTGGCTTCAGCGCACCTAATTTTATTTCCTGTTTGCCAGACAGCAACTGCCCAATAATTGTCGGAATAACAGCCCTAGCTGACTGTCTGGGACCGTATGTATTAAATGGCCGTACAATGGAAATAGGCATATCAAAACTACGGCAAAAACTTTCAGCTAATTTGTCCGCACCAATTTTCGTTGCCGAATATGGTGATTGCCCTTGATATGGATGCTTCTCGTCAATCGGCACATACTGTGCCGTCCCATATACTTCTGATGTTGATGTAACAAGGATTTTAGATGTATCTAATTCCCTTGCAGCCTGTAATACGTTCAATGTCCCTTTTATATTTGTATCTACATAAGAATCCGGAGAAGAATAGCTAAATGGAATTGCAATTAATGCTGCCAAATGGAATATGCCATCCACACCTTTTACTGCTTTTCTCACGCCATTTGGGTCTCTGATGTCGCCGTAAAAAACCTCAATCTCGTTTTTTATTTCCTGAGCAAGTGTATCCAGCCATCCATAAGTTCCAAAGGAATTATAATATACAAAGGCTTTTACCTGATAACCAGATTTAACCAGTAATTCTGTCAGATGGCTACCAATAAACCCATCTGCTCCTGTAACCAATACTTTCCTCATATCCTTTACCTTCATTTAACACCCTTACTACTTTAAATAATAATGTTCTATTTCATCTTTTATCATATGATATATTAATATTTCAGTCATGCCGCTGGAGGAATTTACAGCAACCGCAATCTGTTCTATTGCATTAATATTAATTGTTTTGTCGTCAAAAACATATGACCACGACCTTGTATCTTCTCCATAATCCAAATTGTCCCATAAATATTGTCCTGATACGGTCTTAAATACAAAAAAGGGCTGTGTTCCAAAGATTTCCTTTTGTGCAGTGATTCGAATCACAGCCGTATTTCTTAGCTTATTAATAGATGGAAAAATTTGTAATTTTCCATATTCCGGGGTTAAACCCTCTGCCCTTTGCATTGCTTCAATTGCATTGCAAAAGTAAAAATTAACATCTGTATATTTTTTTGACGTCTGGAATATCAAACTTTGAACATATTTAACTTCTTCACGCATATCTCTAAAGTCATGATTTGAAAATGATAATATTGTTGGTCTTCCTTCTTTCGCTTGAATAAACGCCTGCTCTACATCGCTTATCCCTATCTTAATCAATCTTGAATCCAGACTTAAACATCTTGTAATCCATCTATGGCAATTACCCGAAACCTGATAATCGTCATAACTTGGGTGATACGGCGACCATGTTTTCGTAGCCCTTCTCCAATCACCGTACCGTCCATCTATCAAATCAGGCTGACGTTCTGCGTTTTCCTTATAATATGAATTGCATGAATAATCAAACGGTATCCACTGCTCCAAAAACCAATGAGAATCCGGACGCTCCGCCTCCATTCCCGCCCGATACGCTGCCGGGAAAGAATGATTATCAATCACCTTTCTTGCCAAAATCTGAAAAAGATTATCAGAATTCATATATGCCGTTCCCGCATAATTATATGCTCCGTTAAATGGCAATGCATGATAATGAAATTGCAATGTATCAAGCTTATCACTTTTATTCTCATACAATTTCATTTTATAATGATTGTATATATTTCCAAATCCTGAGTCTCTGTGTCGGGGATTATCTCCTGTAAATCCTACATGATCCATGCAAAACCAGTTATATACCCACCCACCCCCACCAGAATCAGTCAATTGATTCCGAAACTGTTCTGACATCAACTCATCCAATACTTGGTCTATCTGATCCCATGTTTGCAATGTTTCAATGCGTTTAGGTGCAAAAGCATCTGCAACAAGAGTTTCTATTCCGTTTAAGTCTACTTCACCACGCTGAATCCTTTTCAAGTTTTCCATAGATGCCTCCATCTCCACGCCAAAAATCTCTTTTAGACGCTCAAAGGTTGCATCCATAGTTTCATACAGAGGACCCTCCGTATCAATACAATGCACTACATAAACATCTTTGCTCAATTACACATCCTCCTTCTTAAAAATCTTGCAGTTGAATAATTTCATCATAAGCTAAATCCTTCTTTGCAGATTTCCCAAGAATAAACTCATAATACTGTGGAGAGATCCCATCGCCCGGTCTTTTAAAATCAATATCTTCCATATGAATTATTTCGCCTTTTTTTATCTTTCTTGCGGCAACTATACTCCTTTGGAATGCATTTCGTCTTTCCTCGCTTTCATTAACCAGTCTTCGATAACTTCCGAGCATTTTATATCCTATTGTTGCCGCCTCACAAATCGTTTTTAGTTCGTATGGATTCGCTGAAATTTTATGATCCCATCCATCCATATCCTTATCAAGCGTAAAATGCTTTTCTATTATTTTTACCCCTTTTGCCAGTGACATTATTGGTGCAGTGATGCCAATAGTATGGTCTGAATAGCCTATCGGGTATCCGTAATTTTCTCTTAACATATCTATATTGTTTAAATTCACTTCGTCGTCTTTAGGCGGATAAATCGAAACGCAATGTAATAATACAATCTCACTGCATCCAGCGTATTCCAAACATTCGACCGCATTATTTATTTCTGTCATTCCACATAACCCTGTGCTCATAATAATCGGTTTATTCTTTTTTGCTATATACTTTAAAAACGGAATATTATTCAAGTCCATAGACGCAACTTTAACAAACGGCACATTTAATTCATCAACCAGTAAATCAACTTCCTTTCTTGAAAATGGAGTTGAATTAAAATCGATTCCGACTTTATCACAATACTCCTTTAATTCTGCATGTTTCTCCTCATTAATATGGTATCTGTCAACTATTTGTTCCAAAGAGTAATCATCCCTGTTTCGGTAATCATCTCCTAGGAAAAAATTATCATCATAGGTTTTTCTGGAAAAAATAGACTCCTTTGTCCAGGATTGAAACTTCACACAGTCAGCACCGCAACAAGCAGCCTCATCAATTATTCTTTTAGCTAATTCCATATCTCCATTATGATTTGCTCCTATCTCAGCTATGATATATGGCTTTACATTATTTTTTAATAACTTAGAATAATCAAACACTATATTCCCCCCTCATGTTCTTTCTCCTTTGTAAGATAAATTCCGCATATTCAAAGTCTTCCAATGTATCAATATCAACAGAATCTCTCCTATTCATGATATATGGAATCGTTCGCTCACAATAATAGGTCCTTTTTTCTTTTAATAAATGGTAATCTAATATATAAATAGCCCCATTGGGAATATATTCCTTCCAATTATTCTGTCGATTAAAAAGAATGCCATTTTTTAATCCATAATTCGCAGAACATAATAATCCCTCTTTATTAACAAGCAGATACCAACTGGCTGGAACCTCTGCCCGCACCACTGATACTAAAGTTTTTGCCCTTTCTCTATTAAACAACTTACACGCTTCGTCAACATGCTTTGCTGTTCGAAATGGTGTTGTCGGAAGCAATACTATAAACGGTTGTTTAATGTACTCTGTGCCCAATCGCTCTATAACATCTAAATACACATCCACTGCTGAACTACCATCTGCTGCCAATTCCTTATTCCTTAAAAAAGGAATCTCTGCCCCATATCTTTCTGCAGTTTCCGCAATCTCTCTGTCATCCGTACTCACAATTACTTGGCTTACAAATCTTGAAGCACACGCCGCTTCTATAGTGTAAGCAATCAACGGCTTATCTCCTAAATATTTTATGTTCTTTCCCGGGAGGCCTTTCGATCCTCCTCTTGCAGGAATAATCGCCAACATACACCTTATCCTTTCACCAATAAAAACCAGTTAAAATCATCCATTGGAAAAGCTTTATCTCTGTGATAAACAAATCCATAATCCAACAGAGTAATATCGGAAAATTTTTCCAACATCTCTCCTGCAAAGTCTCTTTTACACAATTGCCCGTCATGCCCCCTGTAAGTTACATTCACAGGAACCGGATTATAATACTCTATAATCAAAATATACTTTTTACTGTAAAAATAAAGTTTTTCATATACAAAATCTAATTTATCAGGGTCAATATAAATCAATACTCCATTTGTAAATGTAAGATCATACTTATCCATACCGTCAAAATCATATATAGAAGTATTATGCACCCTCACATTTTTAATTGTTCCACATTCTTCTGCCGCCTTTTTATTAATTTCAACAACATCCATCTTTATATTTGGATACAATTTTTGTAATGCT
>ERZ778514.1102-NODE-1102-length-21485-cov-27.189314_pt1 | contig 21485 bp, 28 predicted proteins | sample MGYA00510344_ERZ778514 | MGnify/ENA primary metagenome ERZ778514 (study PRJEB29527, sample SAMN07138968) | mouse gut metagenome | material: feces | host: mouse | place: China:Nanjing | collected 2016-01-25 ...
TCCGGCAAATTCCTGAACGGCAACGCCGGCAAGGTGCTGACCGATGAACAAACCGGTTATCTCGCCACGCTGATAAGCAACCCCAACAACGTGCAGGACACTGTGGTGGCGAAAGCCTACAACGTGAAAGCCCGGGCACTGGGCTGGAAAGAGATAACAGCGGCCGCCGTGGGAGTATGGCGCGAGAAATTGCAATTAGAGGCAGCCGCCGGGCGGTTAGGCGTTACCAACTTCCGAAACCGCAAGACCATGCAGGTTAAGCGCAGCCGACCGACCGCCCCGTTCCTGATGTGCTCGCTTGACGGCTGGACCGTCGAGCTGCTGTATCAGAAAACCAAGACGGACAGCAAGGGACACAACATAACGACCTACACCAACCGCCTTACAATCGTGGTAGTGCTTGACCCGTGCGTCGACTATCCAATGGGCTACGCCGTCGGCGACCATGAGTGCCCGGAACTGATAAAAGCGGCATTAAGGAACGCCGCGATCCACAGCCGGGAGCTGACCGGCGAAATGCTCAGATACAACCAGGTGCAGAGCGACCGCTACGCGATAAAGACCATGACCGACCTGTACGCAGTGTTAGGCGACAAGGTGATACCGGCACAGGCGCACAACGCAAAATCGAAGCCCGTAGAGCCTTATTTCAAGCACTTAAACATGACCTACTGCCAGCTGTTTCCGAACTGGGCCGGCTACGGTGTAACGACCGACCCGATGCGGCAACCGAACAGCGAGGCGCTGAACAAGAGACGGCACAGCTTCCCCGATGAAGCCGGACTCCGGGCGCAGATAGATGAAATAATGAGGCTGGAGCGTGCGCAGAAAATCGGCAAGCTCATGGAGAAGCTGGCGAAGCTGAAACCGGAACACCGTCTGCCCATGAGCCGCGAAATGTACCTGCTGAACTTCGGCGCAGAAACCGGCTTTAAGAACGTTTTGGAGGGCTGCGGACTGCGCCCCACCATTTTAGGCGTGAAGCGTGATTATGACTGCTTCGACCTGACATTCAGGGACCACGCCTCAGAGCGCTGGACGGTCAAGTATGACCCCGAGGACCTGACGCAAGTTCTGGCAGTGAACGAAGCAGGCACACGCCGCTATATGCTTGAGGAAAAGTATGTGCAGCCAATGGCATTAGCCGACCGGAAGCCCGGCGACGCAGAGCAGCTCCAGAGGGTGCGCGACTTCAACAAAGAGCTGGAAGCCGAGACCGCGCGGCGCATGGGCGACCACTTCGAGGGAGCCCGGCGCGTGATAGAGCGGGCCGCAGAACTGCCGATCCACGGCACCCCGGCACTGGGCGCGTGCATGGAAGACCGGCTCATGCTGACGGACAGCCGCGGGCAGCACAAAGACAACCGCAGCCGCAAAAGACTTGCCGCCGCCGACATCGAAGCCTTAGAGGTGGAAACCGTGGAGATACCTGTAACACGCCAGGGCGACGCGGTGGAAAGTGTGAAAGTAAACGATTATTCAATTTTTTAAGACGTAAAAGGACATGACAACAGAACAGAAACAACAGATTGCCGACCAGCTCCGCGCCTACTGCGGGCAAAAGGGGAGCCAGAACAAAGCCGCCAACAGCCTTAACGGGGTGAGCAGCGCGACAGTCAGCAAAATACTTTCGGGACAGTGGGACACAATAGCCGACGACATGTGGCGGAGCATAGCCGCCCAGACAGGGACAGCCGAAGCCAACGGGTGGCAGGTGGTGAAGACCCGCGCCTACGATATAATGACATTCACGCTTGCCAGCGTGCAGGCCGACTCTCTGACTGCCGCAGTTATCGGCGGAGCCGGGAGCGGCAAGACCGAAGCCATAAAGAACTACACCGCAGCCGGACGCAATGTCTATCACATGGTCTGCTCCGAGTATTGGAACCGGCGCACATTCATGGCGAAACTGTTGCAGAACATGGGCGCGACGGTAGCGGGCACCACGGTAAGCGACATGATGGACAATATCGTGGACACGTTGAAGCGCAAGGACTCGCCGCTGATAGTTCTGGACGAGGCCGACAAACTGAGCGACCAGGTGCTTTATTTTTTCATAAGCCTGTATAATCAGCTCGAGGACCAGTGCGGCATAATCCTGACCGCGACCAGCAACCTGAAAGCGCGGATTGAAAAGGGGCTGCGCCTGAACCGCAAAGGGTATGCGGAAATTTACAGCCGCATAGGGCGCAAATTCGTGGAACTGCCGCTGCCGGACAGTGAGGACATAGCGCGTGTATGCGTTTCCAACGGCGTGCGCGATACCAAGGCAATAAACAAGATCGTGGACGAGGCAGACGGCGACCTGAGGCGCGTAAAACGCAGCGTGTGGGCCATGCTGAAAGGAGGTGCGCAATGAGTGGAAAGATAACAGTAACTTTCAAGGGCGGCAAACGTCGGGTTCTAAAATCGCCCGACACGCTGCCGATGATAGACGGGCGGCGCGAGGCTTACTTCGTGTTTAACAATTTCCAGGTTTATACCGGGTACAGTGATGGAGAGGTGGACGAGGACGGCGATTTCTGCGTAAGGGCTGCCAATTCAGGCATAAAAGGCGTTGCCGGCATTGGCTTGCCTGCCGCCCGGCTTATGGGCTGGGCTTATGTGAACCCCAAAAGAGCGAAAAAATGAAACCTTACCCCGTAAATTTCAAGTTCCGCGCTGAGTTTGACCTCATGCCGTCATGGCTGCCTCAGGTGCTCCAGGACTGGCTCGAGGAGGGCTGGACGTGCGACATAACAGTGAAGCGAGTAAAAGGCTGCTACGGGCCTAAAACGGTGCGTGTGATGATAGAAGCGAACACCACCGAGGACCTGGCGGCGAAGCGCAAGGCATTAAACGCGATGATCGAGGCCAAGGGCTACGGCCCGGAGGCACTGCGAGAACGGCCGCGACCGGCGAAAAAATAAAGAGCAATGGGCAGAGCGATAAGTAACAAAAACGTGCTGGCGGCACAATTCGAGACCGCAGACTTCGACGGGCCGTTCCTGGCGAGCTTCGGCCGCCCGGAGCTCCGCGGGGTGTGGCTTATCTGGGGCGACAGCGGCAGCGGCAAAACGACTTTCACGCTCCAGCTCTGCAAGTATCTGGCCGGCTTCCGTCGCGTGGCTTACGACAGTCTGGAACAAGGTCTGAGCCTATCGCTTCAAAAGGCATGGGAGCGCGTGGGCATGGCGGAAGCCGGCAGCAATATAATCCTGCTGAACAAAGAGGACTTGCCGGAACTGTGCGCCCGACTGCGGAAGCGCAAAAGTCCTGAAATAATCGTGATCGACAGCCTGCAATATCTGGACAAATTCTACATGAAGCAATTCAAGGATCTAAAAGCTGAATTTCCTGACAAACTGTTCGTGTTCATAAGCCAGGCCGACAAGGCAGGCAAGGATCCGGACGGGCACATAGCGAAAAAGATACGCTATGACGCGGACATCAAAATCAAGGTCGAGGGCTTCAAGGCATTTGTAACAACGCGCTACGAGGACCGGGACAAAGGCGAGGGCGGCGCGGACTTCATAATCTGGGAGCAGGGCGCAAACGACTACTGGGCCGAACAAATCAAATAATTACGACTATGGCAAAAGAAAACAAGACAATGGACGAAATACACCGCGGACTGCTGAAAAAATATCATACCCTTTGCACAGTTCTGGGGCTTGATGATGAAGCGAAGCGTGCGATCCTGACAAGCTGGGGTGTTGAGAGCAGCCGCGACCTGACGCAGCACCAGCTCATAGACATCTGCGGAAAGCTGAGCGCCCAGGTGGACGAGAAGCAGGGCACGGCACGACTTGACAAACTGCGCAAGCAGGTAATTGCGGCAATCGGCGGCTGGCTCCGGGAAACCGGGCAGCAGTCGAACATATCAATCATTAAGGGCATAGCCATGCGCGCCAGCGGTTACGCCGATTTTAACAAGATACCGAGGGAGCGGCTGCGCAACCTCATAGCGACATTTAACAACAAAGTCAAGGACGCCCGGGCGGTTGACGCTCTGACCGACGCGATGCTGATGCAACATTATTCGGCAGGCGGCGAAATTGACCCCACGCTAAACTAACGAGCCGATGAAAAAGGACAAAAAAGTGTGCTGCATCTGCGGCAAAGAATTTACAGAGTATGGAAACGACCCATACCCTGTAAAAGAGGACGGCGAGTGCTGCCGGTCATGCAATTGGGGCGTAGTTATTCCCAAACGAATAGAACTAAGCACAATAAATCAAGACCCACGAAATTATGACCCACGAACTGGAAAAAATTAAAGCCTACATACTGGAGCAGACGGAGGGCATGGCAGAGAACGCCAAAATCGAGCTGCTGGACGCCCTGGCATGGTGGGCGAGCGAGGAAGCCGGGAGCCTCAATTTCGAGAGCCCGGACGCAGAAGATTATGAATAACGCTGAGCCGGTGTAAAAGGACATGCACCGAAACAGTTAAACACAATTTAACAACCACTTAAAACCCATTTAACAATGAGTGAACAAGTAACAATGTCAGCCGCAGAACGCGCCGAATGGGAAGCGTTCAAGGCTGAAAAAGCGAAAAAGGAAGCTGCGGAGCAACGCAAGCAGCAGCGCGAGACCTACGCGCAAATGGTCGATGATGAACTGGAGCAGGCAATCCCGGAACTGCTGAACCTGAGCGGCGACATCAAAGCCGTTAAGGATACGGTCTTCGGCAACTTCGCGGCCATTATCGACATGAAAGCCGAGTTATTCGGCACCAAGGACGGCGGCCAATATAGCCACACGTTCACGAACAGCGACAGCACCCTGCGCCTCACTCTGGGGGTCAATACTGTGGACGGCTACCGGGACACAGTGGAGGACGGCATCGCAATGGTGCGCGGCTATATTGAGAGCCTGGCGACCGACGACAAGAGCAAGGCACTTGTGTCGGCAGTTCTGCGCCTGCTGAGCCGGGACGGTCAGGGGAACCTCAAGGCCAGCCGCGTGCTCCAGCTGCGCAAAATGGCAGAGGAAAGCCGCGACGACCAATTCCTGGAGGGCGTGAAGATAATCGAGGAAAGTTACCAGCCGAGCATCACGCGCCGTTATATCCGGGCACAGCGCAAGAACCCCAAGACCGGGGCATGGGTCAACATACCGCTGGGCATTACCGATGTGGACCTGCTGCTGGAGAATGAAACGACCCCGGAACCTGATGCGGAAGCAGAGGGAACCGAGGCGGAGGCAGCGGAATAAAAAAGACCGCGCCAGCGTGCTGCCTAAACAGCCAAACGCCAGCGCCGAGCCTTGTGTAAAAGGACGGTGCAAAGATACAAATAAATCGGCGAATGGCAAAGAGAAAAAGGCACAAAAGCACATTGGCGCGGGCAGAAAAAGTAAAAGCGCTCACGGCGTTGCACTATGAGGCCGGGAACCAGGCCAAATGTTACAAAGCCGTATGGCGGCACTGGATAGAGCCTGAGTTTGGTATCTGCTACCGCACCTATCTGAACATGCTGGGTCTGCCCCCGGACACGGAAAGCCGCCAAGACACGCAACCATCGTTATTTGATGAACTGTAAAAAAACGCCCCTGACGGACGCAAGAGCCGCCGGGGGTGTTGTTGTATTAGTCAGCCTTAGAAATCGCGACAGAGAGTCCCGAAACAGCCCTGACGGGGCGCCTTGCGGTTAAGTCCTGCACGCCGCAGACATATCGCTCCACATTTTCGACAATTTCCGCGTGATCGTGGTTGGTTGCCGATGTTGTGAGCATGAAGCCGGAGAAATTCTCGCCGCGTAATCCCTGCATAGCGGCGTTAATGGCGTCGAGCAGGTCGAACACCGCCAGGGCTTCATTTATGCGCGGGTCCTTGTGCCCGTGTGTCGGCACGGCACGGGTAACGACATGGAGGCGGACGGCAAGAGAACCCCGGCGCGCGCCCATGTTCTGCTGCTTCCATTCGACCGCCTCAAACTCAACGAACACGGCGGGGAGCGCGAAAGCCTTGCCGCCGTTGAGGGTCTGGACCTGATTGTTCCAGAGGTCAACGAAAGCCACGCCGGGAACGGCAGCCACGGCGTCGGCGATAGCCTTAAAAATCTGTTTTCTCATTTTCGTAAAAATTCGGTAAGTGATAAATTGAACTTTTGGAGGTTGCGGTCTATGGCTTCGCGGATGATGCGCTGCGTGTCGGGACCGTCGCCGATGAACTGGCGCTGCGGCATAGTTATGATCTTGCCGGTTTTCATAAGAGCCATGCGCTTCCACGCTTCGTCTTTGGTTTGTTTGTACTTGTACCAAAAGAAGCGTTTCATTTTGGCGGTAACGGTTATTTTGCCGCCCTCATTGTGGAGGGTTGTGTAAGGCAGAGCCGATGAGAAGCGCACACCGTCGCCCGACACCTGCCCCTGGGCGGAGCGGCGCATGGCGCTGCTGACCATGAGCAGCGAGCCACGGGGGTAATTGTGGGCGCGGGGCTTCCACTTGTCGGAGAAAAAGCCCTTACGTTCAAAGTTGCGGTCGAACTCGTCGGAGAGGTCCACGCGCATATCTTCGAGAATGTCGGCTTTTAACTTGCTGGGGTCGAGCATTAAATTGGTGTTTAATTATTGTTATATCAGAAAAATGTTGTAAATTTGCGGCAATATGGAAATACCGGCAAAAGTCAGACAGGCGGCGCAGTATCTTGTTGATATGTACGGCGACCACATAGAGCACCTCGGGCAGTACCAGGGTGCGGAGGCTTTTTATTACCGTTTTCCTGATGATGTAACCGCTGGCTTTCCCCCGGTGTACCTGGTGAAAGGCGACAAACTCCGGGAGGTGGGCGAATTTGAAGCCCTTGAAATAATCGGGTCATTTGTCGAAAATCTCAGCGAAAGCGACATTAAATAGTTTGTTATCCACTCGCATTATACCGCGGCAGCCGTGCATGGTTGCCGCGCCGTTTTTACCGAGCCAGTCCAAATCGTGGCTTTCACGCCCGGACCCTTTGGAGTTGTCATGCTGCGGCTCAATATAGCGCAGAGTGCCGTCGGCAAAACGTTGTAAAATGGTGGCATGACCGCCGCCCCCTTTCCAGCCGATAGAGAGCATATAAACGCCGGGATCCTTGCAAATCTCATTGAAAAACTCCACATACCTTTTTTGTGTCATAAGTTTGTATTTTTTACCGGCCATCCAGTCGTTGATGCTGGTATGCTTCGCCGGCGTTCCGTCGAGATTTTGCCACTGTTCCCACAGCTGGTTGCCCCGGCTCAGGTAATCCAGTTTTGTGCCTGGAGTGTTCGACTTCGCCGTTACGTTAAAGCCCATGAGGCGCAGCGCATAGGCGGGCGAACAGGTCTGGCAGTTTATACCATAGCCGCGCTCCTTGCCATAATTGGGGTTAGCGTGCTGCTTGTCGGCGTCGTCCACGCTCATAGGCTTGCCCTTTGTAATGCCGAGGGCTTTTTCTATTTCCAGACAGTGCTCCGCAACGGGCTTTTTTTCCGCTTCGGTCAGAGTGTCGGGCAGTTCCGCGATAATTTCAGCGATGCGCTTGTCGCGCTGCTGTTCCTCACTCATTTGCTCTATTGCCTGTTTAGCCGCTTCGGGTGCTTTGAAATACGGGTGTTTGGGTGGGAACAGTTGCAGGTCCTTGCCGGGATTGAAACGGAAAATCTGCTGTTTGGCGGCTTCGGTGCAGTTGTTGCCCCGGAGCATGGAGAGGGTCGGGTCGCTCTGGGGATATTTGCCCTTGTGGACCTGTACGGCGGTGCATCGGCAGTTCCAGCCGTTGGGCGGCAGATAGAGCGACCAGAACGGGTCGGAGGGCGGCAGCGTGGTGCCGTGCAGAATGGCGTGATCCTCACGCACGCGGTCGTCCTGGGCGGTGCGATATTGCAGGTCGTAACGGTCGCCGTCTTTTTCAATCTGCTGCCAGCGCGAAGCCATGAGGGAGGCGCCGACGGCGTGGTTATACTCCGCATAGAGGTAATTGTGATTATATCGGTTGTTTACCGTTTCAACATCTTTGCGGAACGTTTCAAAGGGTTTAATATCGCCCTTGTCGGTCAGGAGGGACAGCCCCACCTCGCGCAGAGTGTGGTAAGCCTTGAACCCGGAGAAAATAAAAGCGTTATTTTCGAGGGCGTAGCGCACCACTTCGGGGACCTCATGGGGAACGCCGGAGGCAATAGCCGTTTTAAGCTGCTTCACTGTTTCGGCAATGAGGCGGCGCGCTTCGGGAGTTGTGAGCTGCGAGGCATCGAAGCCGCCGGCGTTGTAAACCATGCCGGCAGCGTCAAAAAAGGCCGTGTCGTCAAAATTGGGCTTGTCTGTCGCGTCCGCGAGCTCCAGCAAGTCATTTTCATACAACGACCCCAAAGCGGCGTTAAACGCGAGATATGAGCGCCGGAGCCGCCCCGCCGTGTCAGCCAGCTGCAAGGCGGGGCTCAGTCGAAAAAACGGTCGGGCTGAGTCTTGCTTTCGCGGGGCTTGTCAATGGCCACGCCGTATTTGTCGGTGAAATAGTCGGCGGGAATTTCGTAATACTCCAGGAGCAGGCGTTCAATCTCTCGCTGTTCGGCCGGGGTGTAGCTGGCGGCATTGTTCCAGACAAAGCGTTTGCCCTTGACCGGGAAGCCGTGGGCGGCCATGAGCGGGAGCAGCCGGCCGTTTACAGTATAGCCGGCCATAGTGGCGTCGGCTTCGGTGGTACGCTCAAAAATTTCAAGATGCACCTCGGACTGAGAGAGCGAGGACCCGGAGTCAATGGTCATGGTCTGGTTAAGAATGGCCTTTGACATTTCCGAGTTACAGCGGTCAATGCGGCGGTCGAACACGTTGTAAGCATCGCCGCGGCTGCTTTCCTTGATCTCAATGTTGGTGCCCTCAGGGAACAGACCCCAGAACGCCGCGCCCATGTTTTCGAGCGCGTGCTCCACGCGGGCACGCTCGCTTTCGTCCGGGCTGTTGGTAGTGGCTATGCGCATAGGCTGGCCGAATATCTCCCCGAACATATCCCAGAACGTGAGCATATTCTTTTTGCTGATGTAAGAGCAGGCACATTTGAGCAGGAGGCCGAGGTTGCGGGGCTTACCCACTTCCACGCACCAGTTGGCAAAATCGCCCTCGCGGTACGGAATGCCGCTGCGCCAGTCGTCGCCGGGGTTAATGACCACGCGGCCATATTCCGGGATCACATGTTTACGCGGCACCAGTTCCACACAGTCGTAACGCATGACGCCGTCGCCGCGAATGACATCGCCCAGCTGTATGAGCGAGTGCCCCCAGTATGCGGAGTCCAGCACATAGCCCAGGAAATCGGCGAACCATTCCTGTTGCAGCAGTTCCGTGGCGGCGACATCTTCCTTGCCGTTGCTGTCGACGAGGCGGAAATCCTTTTGCAGCACTTTGCCCTTGCGCTGGGCGATACAGCCGGAGAGGTGGGCGTCGAGCTCACAGTCGGCGTAAATGTCATAAAGCCGCTGGCGGTTTGGGTTTTCGTAGTCGAGTGCGACCTGGTGGGCGTTGCGCCAGTCGTTAATGTCCTTTTTAGTGAGTGTGTCGGTCTGCTGGAGCAGCTGCGCGGTTATCTTGAGACCCTGTTTGCTGGAAGCCATTCGCGCCAGGGTCATGACTTCGGCGCGCGTGGGGCGGTCGAACCAGTCGCGAATGCTTGTGATTATATTGGCCATTATACGGAGATGTTAAGTTAAACGGATATTGCCGGCACTGTCGAGGCGGAGGACGCCCGGCGCGGCAAGCCGGAGAGCCGGGGCGACCACCTGCACAGTTACGGTCTTATAGAAGCGCGTGCCGCCGGTGGGTATGACATGGACGCGGGCAATGCCGGGACGGAACGGCAGAATCCTGCCGTCGGGCTCCACTCCGGCAGCACCGCCGAAAGCCTGGTAAATGACATTCTGGAGTGCGGAGGGTGGCAGCACGCGGGCACTGATGAAACGCGGCACAGGGTTGCCGAGAGTGAGCTGTGCCGGGCAATCGACGCGGAGGCCGTCGGGCACCGGGGCGGCTGCCAGTTCCGCACGGTCGGCGACCGCTTCGAGGCGCTGGCGGCTCTGTTCCGTGAGCTCACGCTGGGCGTTTGTCGCAGTGGCCGCGTCAGTGGCAGACTTCGCGGCAATGTCGGCGGCTGCCTTTGACTTGTCGGCGGCAGTTTTGGCGGTGTTGCAATCTCGGACGGCAGCTGCGGAGGTGGTGTCAAGTTCCTGTGCCTGTTTCAGCACTTTGTCGGTGGCATCGCAGGCGGCAGTGGTTGCCGCCTGAGCGTCGGCGGTTGCGGTGTCGGCGTTGCGCGTGGCGGTCTGAGCGTCAGAGGTGGCGTCGGTGCAATCCTTGAAAACCCTTGCGCCTGTGCGCGACAGTTCCCCGGTCAGTCGCTCCGCTTTGGCAGCGGCAGTGTTGGCCCTGGTGGTCGCGGCGTCCGCTTTTTCGGCAGCTTCAAGAGCCGGACGCTGGAGGATCTCAATCTGCGCCGGCGTAAAATCGTCGAAAGTGAACGGCAGGCCGCGGGTATAGGCAGCCACCACGCCGGACTCGATAACGCCCAGAGCATCGTCGCCGAGGTGCCAGAGCTGCACGGCCATGTCTTCGGGGTAATAGACATTCTGCACGCCGTCGGGCATAAAGCCGTTGACCAGCCGCAGGTGCAATTCATGTTTCAGCACACCCTCGCAAAAGCCGTGATCCTTGAAAATGACCAGGAGGGCATCGCCGTCGGGCGTGCAATTAGTGTACTCGCCGCCGACACGGGAGGCTATGAACTGCCGCCCCGGCTTTACCCAGTAGCGCAGCTCAAAATCGACTTCGGCAGGGATAGCGACAAAAGCCCCGGCGGCATCGCGGAAGCGCTCGCGGACAATGAAATCGCTTTTGTAGTTTATATGTCTGATAGAGTCCATTATGTAAGCCTTATGTTACCTTTGCCGTCGAGGCGGAGGGCACCGGCCGCAGTGAGGCGCAGGCGTGGTGGCACCACTTCAATGCAAAGAGATTTATAAACCGATGTGTCAGCCGTGGCGACAGCGTGGACCGTAGAGCGGCCGAGTGCAACGGGCCGCACAAAGCCGTCGGGGGTAACTTCGACCGCCTTGTGGTCGCTGATGAACAGGACAGAACCGAGGCCGAAGCGCGGGAAAAGGGCCGCGCCGATTTTCTGCCGCACGGGGTTGGAGATAGTAACGACCGCCGGCACCGAGGTAATATCCACACGCTCCGGGGCATTGAGGTTTTGGGTGGAGAGCTTCGCCACGAGAGCCTCCACCAATGCGCGGGTCTGTTCTGACCGCTGAATTTCGGCGGCGGCATTGGCGGCGGCAGCGTCGGCACCGGCGAGGCGTGCGTCAATGTCGTTTTGCAGTTCCGGCACGTTCACGGAGAGGAACAGGCGCACGGCCTTGTTAATATCGCCGCAGGCTTCCGTAAGGTCGCAAAAGAGCTGTCCCACCTGCTGGGCCGATATAGTTTTAGCCTGCACGGCGTCGCGGATAGCTTCGGCGCGCGCCAGGAGGTCGGCGGTGTCAAGCAGCTGCAAATTGTTTTCTGTGAGTTGGGCCATATTTGTGAGGGGTTAAGATTATGAAAAAACTTCGCTGAACGGGTCGGAGAAAATGCGTGTGAACTGCTGTTTGCTTTCTACCTTGACAGGTTCTTTGCGGTCGAGCAGGTCAAGCACTTCGTCCACCTTGTCGAGCACGAGGGCATCGTCGTTACGGTCTATCCAGGGGCGCAGTACAGACGGGCGTTTTGTGCCGGTCTGATAGAGCAACTCCTTATATTCGGAGGGGTCTATGTCAGTGGCCGGGCAGATATGCCGGAGGGCGTAGGCCGAGCGGACGGCAGGGCTGACGACATCTTCCAGCTCATAGTTGAGCGTCTGGCCGTCGGCGAGCGTAGCGGTAACGGGCAGACCGTTGCGCTGCGCCAGGGCGAACACGCCGGCGGCGGAGCCCAGGACAATGACAGCAATGTCGAGTAGTGTCTGGCGGTCGTTAACTGTTATCTGCATAGCTTATGAAATTTGCACCACGCCGTCGGGCGACAGTGTGAGGTTAGAGACATCGAGGCCGCAGGCGCGGAGCATCTTTTTAGCGTTGCCGGGCCAGAACGGGTCAGGCTCCCCGGCGAGCATAAGGGGAGCTTCGGCACCGAGGAGGGGGTGTTCCTTGAACTCGCCGCGACAGGAGCGCAACACCAGTTCGGCGATGAAGCCTGAGGCATCGGCGACGACAGCGGCGGAGCGCTCTACAAGGAGGTCGCCGGTGTTAATATCAATCTGCAAACCGTTCATTGCTTAATTTTGGTGTTTTCGTAATCGCCGCGTTTTGTCGTTGTGAGCTGAGCGCCGAACCAAGAGGCGGCGGCAGTTTTGAGCGCCGCGCCACCGTCCTGAGGTGCCGGGGTCCAGCCGGACATCGCGGTTTTTAACTTGTTAATGTCGTTTTCAATCAGGTTAAGGCGTTTAGTCAGATCCTCAATTTTTATAAGGCCGCCGAGGTCGCCGCCGTTAAAAATGATGTTTTCGCGGTTAATGTCGGCTGACATCTTTTCGGTTTTGATGCGGAGGCCGTCGGCGTCCATGACGGCGGAGGTGTCGCCGATCACAATTTCGGCGGACTCAATTTTTTCAGTGAGCAGCACCACCCCGGCGGCGCCGTCTGCGACAAACCCGACGACCACAAACGACCCTTTTTCCGGGAACAGGCAAAAGCCATAGTCAGCCTCCTGGTTAGCCTGGAGATTGACACCGAGCAGGGGCGCGCCCTCATTTATGGGGGTGCAGTCAATGGTGCGGGCGTTTTTGTCTACTTCGTCCACGGTGCACACCAGGGCGACCGTTTCGCCGTCGGGCTGTGCAAGCTGCCGGATAATGTTTCGTAAGTCTGACATAACATTAAGAATTAAGCGACGCGGAGACCGAGGGTTATTTCCTGACGGAAGCCGCCGTCGCCGTATTTGATCACTACTTTTTTAACCTGGTACACGCCCATTTTTGTGCCGTCGATAATTAAGCCGATAGCGTCGAGAGGGTCCACGAGCTTATAACCGAAAGTGGTAAAAGAGCCGGTGAGGCCGTCGCGTTTCAGGCGTTTTATTTCCTGCTGGGCCCAGGCTTTCAACTCGCTTTCGGTTTTGTTGTAGGTGTGCAGGGTACGGTGTTCACCGTCGCTGTCGCCGACCTCAACCTTGATTTTTTTATTATTAGGCATGAGGCTGACCGCCTTAACGCGCAGGCGCATATTTTCTGCCTTTTGCTGCTGGAGGCTCTGGTCTGAAATGATGTTAAGCCCGGTTTTGAACACTTGCGCCGGGGTGCTGTCCCGTTCAAAGAGCACACCGCAGTAAAGCACCGGCTCGCCGTCCTCATAGCGGAAAAATGAGCGGATACCCTGTTCCGACAGTTTGCCGAGCAGAGAGGCCACGGTGTCAGCGGTAACGCGGTAAGCTCCGAGCGACTGTTCCCCCATGATGTTGAGGCGGTGGGTAATTCCCTGGTCCTTGAGCAATGTTTCGAGGGTAACGGAACGGTAAGCCTTTTTGACCGCCGGCATCTGTTTGAGCTTGAACATATCGTCCTCGCAAGTAATGACCACGGGCGTTTTGAAGCCGACATCACGCACCCAGCCGACAAAAGCCAGTTGTAAGTTGTCATCGTAGCCCAGGGATATGCGCACACTGTCGCCGCGATGCACCGGAATTTCAGCCGAGCCGTCCCACTTCATTTTTTTAGGCAGGGTTATTTTGGCTTCGGCGGTGAGCTTTTCGGTGTCGCGTGTAATCTCCACGGCAGTAACAAAGTCGAGCGACCAGGAGCGGTCGCCCTTAATCTCAACTTTTGCGCACAGTCTGAACATTGCTTAAACGGTGTTTAACGGGTGTTTAATAGTCGTATCTGTTTGGGGGCATAGAGCCGGAGCGCACGGGGTTGCGGGTGTCGGTGTTTCCGTCCGGGGAGATATAAAGCGGGAGATCCGGGGAGGCTTTGGAGCTCTGGACATCGCGGAGCCATTTAACGGCATCGTTATAGAGGCACTCGCGGCGCTCATGGCCCATGTTCTGGGGAAGACGGTGGACCATAAGCCACAGGGAGATGTTAACGGCAACCTGCACCAGCATGGCATTACGGCACGAGCCTGAGGCGGCGAAAGCGCGGTCAATGTCGTAACGGCTTCGGAGATAGGAGGAAATCTGCTCCAGTGCGGCGGCTTCGGCGACTTCGCGCGTTTCGGGGCTTTGGGTTATCTGCTCAAACTCGTAGTCGTCGCAGACAGAGCGGTAATCTTCAACAGTCAGGAACATGTGCGCGAGGTTTTGGGGGTTGCTTCATAAATGGCAATCTGGCGGGCCTTTTCAGCGGTCAGACCGGGGAAACGCTTTTGCCGGATCAGCTGCTTCACGCCCTGCATGGAAACGCAGACGGGGCGCCCCTGGTACACGAGCACCAGGAACTTTTTGCGGTAGAGGTCAGCGGAGCGGCGGGCTTCGCCGATCGCACGTTTTTTGCGCCAGTCGAACAGGAGGGCGCGGAGATAGTCGAGAATTACCATAATATATTTTTAGCTGTTTTCCTCATGCCGAAAGAGGGGGTGAAAGATTGGACGCGGGTATCACGCTGTAAAATCCAGATAGCGCCCTCGTCGGCATCGGGGGCGTCGTCGTGGCCGCGCATACCTTTTTCAAAAGCAAGAGTCTGGTCAATGCCGGCGAGCATGTCGGGGTCGTCGCGCTGGGAGTCGTCGTAGGTAACAAAGCCGCGTTCCCACAGGGGGCTGACAGCTTCGACACGCTGGAACTTGTCGGGCTTTTTGCGCTTGTCGCCGGTAATGGGGAGCTGGTAGCCGCGCAGTTCTCCCTCGCGGCGGAACTCGTCAAGTATTGTGTCCTGCATGAAATTGGCCTCCATGTACCAGCGCACGGCAATGCCCTGGGCGCGCGCCCACTCGTAGAGGTCATAACACCAGCGGACCATTTCGGCCACGGAACACTGCCGGACAAAAGCGCGGAGGTGCCAGAGCTGGGAACCGACCTTGCCCCAGAGCTTCGCGGCCTTAAAGTCGTTTTTGGTGGAGCCCTTGAAGCTGGGGTCGATATACAGGACAATTTCGGAGAATTTGGACCAAGCCGGGCGTTTGCCCCAGCGGATCCACTCATTTTTGAACACGGCACCCTCGATAATTGGGTTGTTCATGTATTCCTTTTGAAAAGCGCGATAACCGGCGACGGCTGCAAGGTCCTGCACTTCGGCAGGGGTCCATTTGGCAGCCCATGAGATTTTGCCGGCGCGGTCGTAGATGTTTACGCGGGTAACGTGGACAGTCTTAATCTCGCACCACTTCGCCAGGACGGAATTTTTTGCAATGAGGTTGCCAACCATGAAAAAGCGACCGCGGCCGCCGTCGAGAGTGCCGAACAGAGCGGAGCGCACCCAGTCGAACAGTTTAGAGACACGGGCGGGACTTTCCACCAGCTCGTCATCGTCGAGGTCGTCGATAACGACATAATCGGGGCGGTGTGAGCGGTAGCGCAGACCGCGTGGGGACTGACCGCGACCACGGGCAAAAAACGCCACTTCGGAACGGGTTACAAACTCGCCCTCTTCCCAGGATCCGGCGTTGTACTGTTCGCCGAAATCGGCAATATAACGCTGGTTGTACTGTAATTCGGCCTGAATGTCGCCGAGCAGGGTTTTTGCGTTGTCCTCAGACTTGCCGACCAGCACCATGACATTTATTTCGCGCCCCTTGACTTTGGCAGTGCCGAAAATCTCAGCACCGAGAATGTCCCACGCCATAAGCCACATGGGGATAAATACGTCCATGTTGGTGGATTTTGCCGCGCCACGGTGCCAGACAAAACCGGCCTTGAGGTTGCGGTTTTTCCTTATTTTGTTGGCGGCATCGATATGGAACGGCGCGCAGGGCGTCGACTGCCCCGTTTCGGGGTTTTCGGTCCAGTGGGGGAAATAGTGATCTACGAAATCGGCATAATTCAGCAGCAGCCGGCGCAGACGCGCAAGGCGCTGCTCGGCTGTTTCGTTTATGTTTACGGCGGTGGCGGCCTGGACCGTCTCGCAGTGCTGTTTCCACTTTTCGCGTGCTTTTAATATCTCCGCTTTCGTAGCCATGCGTTAAAAACTTTCTTTGAGCTTTTCGGAAATGAAAAGGTCGTGATAATGATTTATTGTTTTGAGCAGTTCCGGGGTAACATTGGGGTCGAAGCTCATGCGGTATTGCAGCCATTTGCTGAAAGCCATAAAAACCTCAATGACATCAACGACTGATGTTTTTTTGTCGAGGCGTTCAACGGTGGCGGCGAACTTGACCAGCTTGTCGGCACTCGCCGCAGTTTTCTCCGGGGAGGGGTCCGCGGCCAAATCCTCAAGCAGCACGTTAATGCTGTTAAGTATCTTGTTGACCAGTTCCGGGCGTGTGATGTTGGCGGCGGCGCGGGCCTGTTCCCAGCCGCCGTCTGCGACCCATTTAGTAACAGTCTGTGCGGACACGCCGACCTTTTCGGCAATGGACTTCTGCGGCTCCCCCTGCATGTAGAGCAGGCGGGCGTGTTCGCGCTGCTGCTCACGGTCTTTTTTAGTAGCCATTCATAATAAAATTACCTGAATTAGATGCAGCGCGCCCACTGCGGGCACGCTTTCACGGTGCAAAGTTGGGGGAAAATCACACTATAATAAAAAAGAGTGTAAAAGTTTTACACTCTTTTTGTTAGGGTTGTGAACTATCCTCAACTTTGCAGCGCAGAACGACATAAAAGCTATATCGCGGCGTAGAGCAGAGGCCAGCTCGCCGGGCTCATTCCCCGGAGGTCGCAGGTTCAAATCCTGCCGCCGCAACAACAATCAAAGCAAGGTAAAAAAGATTGAATAAGTGAAGCCCGGGCGCGGCGGACACACCCCCCTCCACCCACCATCGCGCCGCCGCGCCCCCGGCTTTTTTGAAATTGACAATGAAAGAGGTAATCATAAGCACCGAAGCCGTGAACAGTTACGGCAGCCGCGTACTGACCGACGGCATAGACCTGAGCCAGTACGAGCGCAACCCCGTGCTGCTATGGATGCACCGTAGGAGCTGGGAGCCGGGAGCCATGCCGATAGGCAAGGTCGAAAATCTGCGCGTAGAGGATGGCAAGCTGATAGGCACCCCGGTATTTGACCAGAACGACGACTTTGCCAAGCGGATAGAGAGCAAGTGGGAAAACGGTTATCTGCGCATGGCGAGCGCCGGGCTGGAGCCGATAGAGACCACACCCGACCCCGCGCTGGTGTTGCCCGGACAGACGCGCGAGACCGTAAGCCGGTCAAAGCTGGTAGAGGTCAGCATCGTGGATATAGGCGGCAACGACGAGGCCCTGCAACTTTACGGGCAGGAGGGCAAACTGCTGAAACTTGCCGCCGGTGAGGACAGCCCCGGACTGCCGTTGCTCCAGGAGAGAAAAGAAGCCGACCCCGAACCGGCCAACACCGGAGAGGGCGAGGAAAACAATAACCCCAAAATCAATTTAACAAAAATGACAAAAGAACAGTTAGCACTCCTCGGGCTTCCCGAAACGGCAACCGAGGAACAGGCGACCGCCGCGCTTAACCTGATGAAAGGGCGCGCCGACAACGCCGAGCAAATCCAGCTGGCAGCCGTAACGCAGGCGGTGGACCAGGCAGTGGCAGAGCGCCGAATCCTGGCAGAGCAGCGCGACCACTTTATCAAGCTGGGCAAGAGTGCCGGCGTGCAGATGCTCCGCGACACGCTCAGCACCATGCGCCCCCAGCAGAAGCCCGGCGAGGTTATCAACCTGGGCAAACAGTCAGCCCCCGGCGCCGGAGAAGCGCCCAAGACCTACACCAAGCTCAGCGAGGTGCCCGAGGCCGAGCGCCTGGAGCTCCGCAAGAACAACCCCGGCGAATATATGCGTCTGTTCAAAGAGGAGTACGGCATGGAGTGTCCCAAACTTGAAGACTAAACACCAAACCAACCACAACAATGAAAAGTAAATTTTTCGCTAAAATTTTCGGCCTTGTGTGCATGATGCTCACGGCCGTAACATTCAACGCTGCGGCCGGCGCGACGCTTGCCGTGGCCGTAGGCTGCGCCCCCGGCGCCGGGGCAGTAGCCGGCAATGTGCTGGCGCTTGTAGGAGGCCGTTTCGCCCCTGCCGGGGCGCTTCGCGCCGGAGTGTTCACAGAGATATGGACCGGCGAGATGATCAAGGCTTTCCGCACCGCGCCCGAGGCGCTGGGGTGGATGCAGCGTATCCGCAGTTACAACCAGTATGTGAACCAGGACGTAATCCATTTTGTGGCAATCGGCGGCGACCCTGCCGTGCTTGTCAATAACACGACCTATCCGCTGGCCATTACCGCGCTGACCGACGCCGACAAGCCTATCAGCCTGGACAAATTCAGCACCGAGGCCACGCCCGTAACCAAGGACGAGCTCCACGCCAGCAGCTACGACAAAATGGCAAGCGTTCTGGAGCGCCACCGCGAGGCACTGCGCGAGAAGATAGCCCAGCGCGGCATCCATGCAATCGCACCCGACGAAAACGCAACGGACATCCCCGTTATCAAGACCACCGGCGCGAGCGACGGCACCCGCAAGAAAATGACCTTTGCCGACCTGCTGAACCTGAAGCGCCAGTTTGACAAAATGGGCATACCCGGCAAAGATCGCGTGCTGGTGCTTTGTTCCGACCATGTGAATGACCTGCTCGAGACCGAACAGAAATTCAAGGAGCACTACAACATGAACCAGACCGACGGCAAGGTCTGCCGTATGTATGGCTTCGACATCTACGAATACGACGGCACGCCCTACTACAATATGAGCACCGGCAAAAAGCTGGCATGGGGTGCAGTCCCGGCGGCTACCGACGCCCGCGCATCTGTGGCGTTCTATGCAGGCCGCATGATGAAAGCCTACGGCAGCGCAGAGTTTTACCACAGCGAAGCCAGCAAAGACCCGCTATACCACCGCAGCCTGGTGAACTTCGACCAGTACGGCATCTGTCTGCCGCTGTCCTCAACCAAGTGCCGCGCGGCAATCGTAAGCGCCAAGGTAGCAGCGTAACAATATAGCCGAATGACAACACTAAGGAAAGGCAGCAGAGGCGCGGAGGTCAAGACCCTGCAAAGGAAACTGAACCTCATGGCCGACGGCATTTTCGGACCTTTGACCGAGGAAGCGGTCAAGGAGCTGCAAAAGGCCAAGGGGCTGACGCCTGACGGCGTTGTCGGTGCCCGGACATGGGCCGCGCTGGGCGTTGCCGCCGGTGGGCGCAAAGTAGATGAAATCATTCTGCACTGCACCGCCACGCCGGAGGGCGAGGAATTTTCCAACGCCCAGATCAAGGCGGCGCACCTTGCGCGCGGTTTTTCCGACATAGGCTATCACTTCATCATAGGGCTTAACGGCGAGGTGCGCCGGGGACGCCCTGTGGCGATAGCCGGGGCGCACTGCAAGGGGCACAACACGCGGTCAATCGGCATCAGCATTGTGGGCGGCTGCCCGCCGCGCACAACGCCGGGCTGGAAAGACAAGAGCAAGGACACGCGCACCCCGGCGCAGGAGGCTGCGCTTGTTAAGCTGGTAAAAGAGCAGCTCAAGCAATACCCCGGCGCGACGGTGCACGGGCATAATGAATTTGCCAACAAGGCGTGCCCGAGCTTCAACGTAAAAACATGGCTCACGAAAGTGGGCATTAAACAGTAACGCATGAATGAGCGGCGAAATAATCACAATCATAGTATCGGCGCTTGTGGCGGCGATAGCTACCCCGGTAGGGGCATGGGTTGGCAGCCGGCTAATGCGCGCCAAGTATCAGGCCGAGGTGGACCAGCTGCGGGCAGATATGAAAGACAAGCTCGCCGAGGTCAAGAGCCACGAGCTGGAGAACGTGCGCAAGGCGTCGGACATACTCATGGAGAGTATTGTTCCGCCGCTCAAAGCCGAAATAATCAACTTACGCAATGATGTTCAGAGGCTCAACAAGGCTTTGGAGCGTATTTGGGGCTGTCCTCATGTTGACCGCTGCCCTGTCAAATACGAGCTGCTGCTCCAGCCGAAAGGCGGTGGAGCAGAGCCGGACGGAAGCGACGGAGGCACTGACAGCGACCGGGCACACCGAAAGCCGGAACGAGGAAAAGCGCGAGACGACCCGGACGGAGCAGACGGAGGGTGTAACGGAAACGGAGATTGAAATCTACGACACCACACAGCCCAAAGACCCGGAAACGGGACTGCCGCCGGTAAAAGCGCGCGTAAAGCAACGGCACGACCAGAACGGCACCAGCCGGACGGTCGAGCAGACGGCAGCCGCCGCGACCGCCGAGAGCGACACCGCCCTGGAATATGAGGGCGGGGAGCTGGACGAGGTAACGGTAACGGCCACCAAGGCGCCGAGCCTGTGGGAGCGCATGAAACAGGGCGCGGCATGGGCGGCGGCAATAATGATCCTGGCAGCAGCCGGGTGGATAATTTACAAATTCAAAAAACGCAAACGACATGAGCAACGAAAATAAAGAAGCAGCTGCCGCCCATGAGGGTGCGGAACAGCAGACCGGTCAGCAGCCCGAAGCCGCCGAATCCAAGGCAACGAAAGCCAAGAGCGAGTCAAAGCCCAAGGCGAAAACCAAGAGCGAGACGGAGAGCGGCGCAAGTGTCCTCAGAGCCGTGGGAGTGGAAGCGTGCAAGCGCCACCAACTCACACAGGCATGGGTAACGAGCGACGGTCAGGTATTCCCCCAGGAGGGGGACGCCAAGGAGCACGCCCGTAATCTGGGCGATAAAACAACCCTAAAAGTAACCGCGAAATGAGCACGAGCCTAAGTATAAACCGCCAGAACGGCAACGTACCCAAGTCGCTGCCGGGCGAAGACCATATCACGGGTCTGGTCATATACATGGCCGCCGGCGACATACCGGCTGGCTTCAAGACTGAGAGGGTGCAGGCACTTTCGACCATAGACGCAGCCGAGGCCGCCGGGATCGTGGACTATACCACGGCCGCGGACGGCACGCAGACGGCAGCCCCATGGGCCGTGCGGGTGCTTCACTACCACCTGAGCGAGCTCTACCGCATCAACCCGGCTGTCAGCCTGTATGTCGGCATCTTCGAGAAGCCGCAGGGGGATAACATGACCTTTGCGGAAATCAAGACCGTGCAGAACTTCGCCGACGGGCGCATCCGCCAGCTCGGCGTTTGGTGCGGCGACCGCGTGCCGAGCGAGGACGACCTGGTGGCACTCCAGGGACAGGCCGACACGCTGGAGGCGCAGGGCGCGGAGCTGTCGGTGGTGTATGCGCCGAAAGTAGCCAACGTGAAACAAATCTCCACCAAGCTGGCCGGCGGCGGCAAATGCCGTGTCAGCGTCGTAATCGGCCAGGCTGGCAGCGGTGTGGGCGCCGAGCTGTACAAGGACAAAACCAATGCCGCCAAAGCGAGTGTCAGCGGTCTGGGCGTGGTGCTGGGACTGATAAGCAAAGCCAAGGTGCACCAGTGCATCGCATGGGTCAAGGAATTTCCCA
>ERZ778514.1119-NODE-1119-length-21301-cov-6.379130_pt1 | contig 21301 bp, 20 predicted proteins | sample MGYA00510344_ERZ778514 | MGnify/ENA primary metagenome ERZ778514 (study PRJEB29527, sample SAMN07138968) | mouse gut metagenome | material: feces | host: mouse | place: China:Nanjing | collected 2016-01-25 ...
CTTTATCATATTTGTTTTATCTATATAATTAGAAAGAAAGATAAGGCTGTTTACGAATTATTATCTGACTACACAATTTGAATATTCTCTGATTCAAACCCGCAGATAAAATATTATAAGCAGGGGACTCCGTATATCCCCTGCCTAAACAAACCATTTTCTGCTAATAAAAACTGGCAAATACCGTCGCCCCAACGACAGTACACAACCCACTGAGCACGATCGCAAGACTGCTCATCGCACCTTCTACTTCTCCCATCTCCATCGCTTTCGCCGTTCCAATCGCATGAGACGCCGTTCCGATAGCGATACCTCTCGACACAGCATGTCTGATCCGAAACACCCTGCACATCAGTTCTGCTATCATATTTCCAAGTACTCCGGTAATGATGATTACTGCCGTCGTGATCACTACATATCCGCCAAGCTCTTCTGACACACCCATTCCGATCGCTGTTGTGATAGACTTCGGGAGCAATGTCACATACTCCTCATGGGACAGATGGAAAAGGACTGCCAACGCAAGCACTGATCCAAGACTCGTCAGCACGCCCGCCAATATTCCTATACATATAGCTACGACATTCTTTTTCAGAAGTTCCATCTGCTGATACAGCGGAATTGCCAGACTGACTGTCGCAGGAGTAAGAAGATAACTCAGATACTTTGCGCTATTATTATATGCATTATAATCCACTTTGAATATCAACAAAAATCCAATAACCAGAACGATAGAAATCAGAAGAGGATTCAGTATCGGCAACTTCCATCTCTTCTTAGCCTCCATTCCTATCAAATAGCTGATCAGGCTTATCACTACTCCTGCAGTTGCAGAATCCTGAAAAAATTCATTCATGACCTTTTTTTCTCCTTTCGATCAGATAATCTGTTACCTTGCCTGCCGCGATCATTACAAAACATGTGTTCAGAGGTATCATTACGCATAACGAAGCCAGAATCCCCTTTATCTGCGTCCATGAAGTCACCAATCCTGCCGCTGCCGGAATAAACATCAACGGCATGATCTCTATGAGAAATAATCCCGCCTCCTTTACTTGTTCAAGCTTCACTAATCTAAAGGTCAGCAGCAGAAATAACAGCAGAAGTCCATAGATACTTGCCGGAACCGGCAATGGTATCATGTACTTTAATACCTCTCCGGCAAATGTAACCGCCAGTATAATCCCAAATTGCTTTATATACTTCATGAAAATTCTCTCCTCACATTCTGTGCCTGTATTTTTTACGTACGCTTACCGGCATACATGCATAAAAAGAGGCAAAGCTTTTATACTTTGTCTCTTTTCCCTGTTATTCAACAACTAATATATTCTCATATTCTTCATACCCGACACTGTATTTATCTGTTATGAATACCGTCCCGTAAAACGGAGCAAACGTCACAGAGCTTATGATATCAAACTTGGAGTTGTCACAAAGCACATAACAATTTTTACACTGCTCCATAGCTGTCTGCTTCACCATCGCTTCATTGGCATCCGGCGTTGTGCAGCCGCTTTTTTTTGCCACTCCGTTAGTCCCAAAAAAGCCCTTCGTAAAATGATACCCCTGAAGCATCCGCATTGCCTGATTTCCGATAATCGCCTCTGTAGAGGCCTTCAATTCACCGCCTATCAGCAGAACCTTCATCCCTTTGGACACAAGACGCTGGGCATGAGCGAATGCATTTGTCACAAAAGTAGCCCTCTTTTCACCGATATAGTCTAACATGTATCCTGTCGTCGTACCTGCGTCCAGATAAATAAAATCCTCCGGTTCTATGAGCGATGCCGCATACTTTGCGATTCTCTGCTTTTCCTCCCGGTTTAAGTCCAGCTTCTGAGCCACCGTATATTCGTGGGCAGTCACAGCATCGTTTCCTGCTGTGACTGCACCGCCAAATACTTTGACAAGCTTACCTTCACGGTCAAGCGCTGTGATGTCCCGGCGCACTGTAGATTCCGATGTGTCCAGCATATCCTTTACTTCCGTCACCGTGACACTTCCATTCTCCTCCAGAAGTTTTAGTATCAGTTCATGCCTTTGCTTTGTTAACATCTATTTTCCCGCCTTGTACTCTTCTACATTCGTCTCCAGCACTATTTTCCGAATCGGGAGAATGCTTCCCGGTGATACAGACAGCTCGTCAACCCCCATTGCAAGAAACTCTTTTGTAAGTGTCTGGTCTGCGCCAAGCTCGCCACAGATACCCGCCCAAATCCCTGCCTTGTGCGCATTTTCCACTACTCTGGAAATCATGCGCAGGATTGCCGGATGATGGGAATCATAAAATTCATCCAATTTCGTGTTCTGGCGGTCAATTGCAAGAGTATACTGTGTCAGATCATTTGTACCGATACTGAAGAAATCAACCTCCTTCGCCAGCTCATCACTCACGATTGCTGCTGCCGGAGTCTCGATCATAATGCCCTGTTCCGGTTCGCCATATTCGATTCCCTGATCTGTAAGCTCTGCCTTTACAAGCGCCACGATCTCCTTTATCCGCTGCACTTCCTTCACACTTGTGATCATCGGATACATAATAGCAATCTTTCCATACGCACTGGCACGGAACAATGCGCGAAGCTGTGTCTTAAACACTTCCGGTCTTGTAAGACAGATACGGATTGCCCGATAGCCAAGCGCCGGGTTCTCCTCATGCTCCATCTCAAAATAATCACACTGCTTGTCAGCTCCGATATCCAGAGTACGTATGATAACACGCTTGCCTGCCATCGTCTCCGCCACTTGCTTATATACTTGAAACTGCTCTTCTTCTGTAGGATAATTATCCTTCTCAAGATAAATAAATTCACTTCTGAAAAGTCCGATTCCGCCGGCGTCATTCTGCAGAACTGTCGCAAGATCTTTTATATTGCCGATATTCGCATACAGCATGACCTTTTTACCGTCAAGAGTAACATTCTCCCTGCCCTTCAGCGTCTGGAGAAGTTCTTTGCGCTCTTCATCCTCCTGCTTTCTCTTTTTCATCATCTCAAGAGTCTCTTCATCCGGATCAACATATATCTTTCCGGCTGCTCCGTCTACAATTCCAAGCTTTCCGTCTACCGACTCATCCAAAGGAATCGGGGTTCCCACAAGTGCCGGAATCGCCATGGTTCTTGCCAGAATCGCCGTATGCGAATTCAGCGAACCGTGAACTGTGACAAAGGAAAGCACCATGTCCTTATCAAGCTGCACAGTCTCTGACGGTGCAAGGTCATCCGCCACGATAATAGACGGCTCATTCGTTCCGGCTCCCCGCCCGCTCTCTCCGTTTAATATAGAAAGAACTCGCTCGGAAATATCTTTTACATCCGCAGCTCTCTCTCTCATATAATCGTCATCCATTGCCGCAAACATCTGGGCAAAATTATCTGCCGTTGATGCTACCGCATACTCAGCATTAATCCCCTGCGTACGCACCATATTTTCAATGGAATCGTTGTAATCATCATCATCCAGCATCATCTGGTGAACCTCAAAGATTGCAGCATTGGTCTCTCCCACTTCCCGGAGCGCCTTGTCATAAAGTCCCTGAAGCTGCCTTACAGCCTCAGCCTTCGCAGCTTCATAGCGTGTAATCTCAGTCTCTGCATCATCAACCTTCACTCGCTTAACCTGCTGCTCACCCTTTTTATATACACTGATCTTGCCGATCGCAACTCCATTAAAAACACTCTTGCCTTCATATATATTCATATTTTGGTCTCCTTCTAATATAAGGGGGACACATCTTTTGCATCCCCCTTTGCGAGCACAATTTGCTGTCCGCCCGCAGTCCTTCCCAGACGTCCAGCCCACGCCTATTCGCAAAACGCACCTTCGGTGCTTTTCCGCTGCTTCGCAGCTCTTTTTGCTCATATTCTCGGCGCTCCCTCAGACCCGCGGTCTACTGCCAAATTCGTGCGAGCACGATTTGTCATCCGCCCTTGGTCTGGCTGAACTGGTTGTTATAGGTTTTCCTGCATGAATTTACTTACTTCTTCGTATGCTTTCTCTTCATCTTCTCCGTCGAATGTAAGCGTTACTTCGTCACCTTTCTTTGCGCCGAGTCCCATTACTCCGAAGATCGCCTTTGCGTTCATTGCTTTTTGGCCTTTTGCGATCTTGATATCGCATGCAAATTCCTTAACTGTCTTTACAAGGATTCCTGCCGGACGTGCATGAATTCCTTCTGGATCTGTGATTACATACTTAAATTCTTTCATTGTTTAATTCCTCCGTTTTCTTTTTTATTAACTTACTGTACTTTTTTCTTCAGAATTCCTAAAAGGAATGCCGAAATTACCGTTCCCACTACTAAAGCCACCAGATACATCACTGCGTTCTCCATTACCGGTACTACGAAGATCCCCCCGTGAGGCGCCATCAAGGTACATCCAAATATCATGGAAAGTCCTCCTGCCGCTGCCGAACCAATAATACAGGACGGCAGTACGCGCGCCGGATCTGCTGCTGCAAAAGGAATCGCTCCCTCTGTTATAAATGCAAGTCCCATAATAAAGTTAGTCGGGCCAGACTCTCTTTCTTCTTTTGTAAATTTGTTTTTAAATAACATGGTTGCAAGTGCAATCGCACACGGAGGCGTCATACCGCCGATCATAACTGCTGCCATTACATCATAGTTTCCAGAAGCAATTGCCGCTGTACCGAATACATATGCTGCCTTGTTGAACGGGCCGCCCATATCAATTGCCATCATGCCTCCGAGGATCATTCCTAACACAAGCTTACTTGAACCGCCCATACTTGTCAATCCATTATTTAAGGCTGTGTTGATTCCTCCCATGATGGGTTCTACAATAAATGTCATCAAAAGTCCCATGATCAGGATTCCAAGAACCGGGTACAAAAGAACCGGCGCAATCTTTTCAATCGCTTCCGGCAGCTTATCACATACAACCCGAAGCGCCTTGATAATGTAGCCTGCCGCAAATCCTGCAACCAAAGCGCCGAGAAAGCCTGACGTTCCGTTAGCAGCCATCATACCGCCTACGAATCCAACTGCAAGCGCCGGTCTGTCGCCAATCGCCATAGCGATAAATCCTGCCAGCACCGGGAGCATAAATCCGAATGCCACGCCGCCGATATTTTTAAATAGCGCAGCTACTGGAGTGATCGTACCAAAGTTTGCTCTCTCCGCAGCCTCTAAAGCATTCATATCTACCAAAAGTCCGTCAATCAGGAAGGATATCGCGATCAGAATACCGCCACCTACTACAAATGGCAGCATGTGGGATACGCCGTTCATAAGCTGTGTATAAATCTGGTGCCCCACGCTTCCCCCTGATTTTGCAGAAGATGTGCTTGCCGATGCATTCGCACTCTTAAAGACCGGCACATTCCCCGACATCGCAAGTTCAATCAGCTCATCCGCTTTATTGATACCGTCGGATACCTGACGCTCGATAACCTTTTTACCGTCAAAACGATCCATAGGAACCTGCGCGTCGGCCGCAACGATAATGCAGTCAGCCTCCGCGATTTCTTTCTCTGTAAGCATATTTTTCGCTCCGCCGGAACCTCTTGTTTCAACCTTGACAAAGCACCCTTTTGCTTTAGCGGCTTTCTCAATTCCCTCCGCCGCCATGTAAGTGTGGGCGATTCCTGTCGGGCAGGAGGTTACCGCAAGGATCTTAACCTGATCCGCAGCCGCCTCTCCCATATCTGCAAGACGCTCATCCACGCTCTTCTTCTCATCATCTGCCTTATCAATAATTGCAAGAAACTCTTCAGCAGAAGCAGCATTTCTTAAGTTAGAAGTAAATTCCTCATCCATAAGCATCATCGACAGTTTACTTAAGACGTCCAGATGTATATTGTCCTCGGTGTTTGGCGCCGCGATCAAAAACATCAGTGTTACCGGCTCACCGTCAAGTGAGTCAAACTCCACCCCTTCTTTCACAACCATCGCTGCAAGTCCCGGTTTATCTACCGCATCACATTTTCCATGGGGAATCGCAATTCCTTCACCGATACCGGTAGTGCTTTCTTCCTCTCTGGCATATACCTGTTTGCGGTAACCTTCCTCATCATTGATCTTCCCACTCTTAGCCATAAGTGCGACAATCTGGTCAAGAGCTTCATTCTTGCTCTTAGGCGCTCCGTCAAGCGCAACGCTTCGTACGTCCAGCAAATCCGTAATCCTCATGTTACTTCCTCCTTAATTCCTAACTTATTTTTTCCTTCTTATTGCTTTCTCCTGCTCTGCTTATCTAATTCTCCTGCAGCTGTCGGTACACTGCTTCAATTTCCGGTTTTGTTGCAAGATTTTCTGAAAATGCACTTGCGCTTCCGGATGCCACTCCCATGTGAAACGCATGTTTATAATCCTGCTTTTCCATATAGCCCGCCATAAAGCCTGCAACCATGGAATCTCCCGCTCCTACACCGTTGATGAGCTTACCTTTAGGCGCCGGGGTGTCGTAGACGCTTCCGTCTTCTGCGACAAGCACTGCACCCTCGCCTGCCATGGATACAAGAACATTCACCGCTCCCTTTTCCTGAAGCTTTTTCGCATACGGTACAACCGATTCTCTTGTTTTTAATTCCACCCCGAAGATCTCTCCCAGTTCATGGTTATTGGGTTTGATCAAAAATGGGTGATACGGCAGGACATTCAACAGCAGATCCTTTGTCGCGTCTACTGCGATCCGTACCCCTCTGCCGTCTAAGCGCTCCATGATCTTCTGATATGCGTCGTCCGGCATGGACGCCGGTATACTTCCTGACAGGAACAGTACGTCTCCCTCGCCCAATGTATCAAGCTTATCCATCAGCATCTGCACTTTCTCTTCGCTGATCTCGGGGCCCATACCGTTGATCTCCATCCCGTCAATGGACTTAAGCTTTAAGTTAATCCTTGTAAAGCCTTCGTCAATCCAGATAAAACCATTCTTAACGCCCATCTTCTCCAGACGTCTTACAACCTCTTCTCCTGTAAAACCTGCGATAAATCCCAGCGCCGTACTCTCAATCCCAAGATTCATAAGGACTGTCGATACATTGATGCCCTTTCCGCCCGGAAGCAGAAGTTCTGAGCTCGTGCGGTTCGTGAGACCAATCTTAAAATCATCAACCGATACGATATAATCCAGTGACGGATTAAATGTCACCGTATAGATCATTATGTCACCTCCTCATTTTTTCACGTATTTGCTCGTGTTTGACTTTCTGAATTTAGTATATCGCCAAATTCATTCAAAGTCAATCAAACTATTCCACAAATTTTGTGACCGATTTTGGTTGAATTTGCACAAAGCCTTTTTCTCTCTAACAAGAAACACCCGCCTGATCTTACAGGCGGGTGTTTCTACAATCTTTGATTTTACACTCGATACAGCTTCCTTGCATTCTCCTCTGTCTGATTCACGACTTCCTCGTAAGATACACCCTTCAGCCTTGCAATCTCCTCCGCCGCGTATTTTATATAGGAAGAATTATTGCGCTTTCCACGGTAAGGCTCCGGCGCAAGATACGGGCAATCTGTCTCAAGCACAATGGAAGTAAGAGGAATCGCCTCCACTGTCTCTTTAATGCGCCTTCCGTTTTTGAACGTTACCACACCCCCGACTCCGATATAATATCCCATCTTCACATACTCCTCTGCCATCTCCTTTGAATAGGAGTAACAGTGGATTACGCCACTAAGACCTTTTCCATGTTCCTTCATAATTTCCATCGTATCCTGCGCTGCCTCGCGGCTGTGAATATTTACCGGAAACTTAAGCTTCCTCGCCAGATCAAGCTGCCGGATGAACCATTCCTTCTGAAGCTCATGGGATTCCTTGTCCCAGTAATAATCTAAACCAATCTCTCCCACCGCCACAACCTTGTCATTCCCAAAAAGCTCCTTCATACGGGCAAACCTCTCTTCATCAAGGCTTCCAACCTCATCCGGATGAATTCCCACTGCTGCGTACATAAACGGATACTTCTGCGCCATATTCACAACCCTCTCGCAGGACTCATATGCAGCGCTGACGTTTACAATCGTACCGACACCTTTTTCCCGCATGGAATTCAGCAGCTCATCGCGGTCATTGTCAAATTGCTTATCATCATAATGTGCATGCGTATCAAAAATCATTTTAAGTAATCCTCTCTTTCTCGTCGGCCCCAGTTCGGCGGTGAAAAGGGGATGCCAGTCCAGACTTCCCCTCTATCAATATCTATAGTTTTCTGCGATATCTGTAACGCTTTAATCTCCGCTTTCTGGAAAAATATTCCCGCGCAGCCAGATCATAAAGAATAAGCGAAAGCAATATCCGCAGATCCACCCGGGCATCACCCCGGGTTATACCTGCCAAGCACAAAAAAATACCCGCCATGCCCGCCACGCGAACGTCTCCCACGCCAATCAGGGAAAGAATCACTAAAGCTAAGGTAAGGCAAAGCACCGTATAATGGTCAATCAGGCTCCCTAATCTCTGTTGAATCCCATAGACCATGTTCCGTTCTCCTCCGAATGGCTTGTGATATGAATAACTGGATAAAATTATGTTAAATCAAGAAACCTGATCCCTCGCGGGAAGGATCAGGAAAAGCAAATACTGCAAAACAATAAATTTATTCAGTTAATAACGCGCAGATTATTTTTCACAAAAAATTTTTATAGCTATACATGAACATTATAAAACAGGATTTCAAACACTGTCAAGAAAACTGCGCGGCATTTTCACAGCATCTGCGCACGAAGCTCCTCCGGGGTTTTCCGCGACAACAATGCCGGCGCGATATCAAATACACTTCTTGCCCCGCTCTCGCCCGCTTTCGACAGCCTGTATGCCACCCGCGCGTAACACACAAGCACGCTGGCCGTAAACTCCGGGTTAGAATCCAGTTTCAGAGAATACTCAATCACATGCTTATTCCCCTCGCAGCCCGTTTCGCCGCTTCGGATAACGAACCCGCCGCGGGGCATCTTACTGTGATCCGCCTTTAGCTCTTCCTCTGTGACAAACGTTACCGTCGTATCATACTCGTCAAAATAATTCGGCATCGTCTTGATCGCCTGCTCAATCGCCGCCTTATCCGCCCCGTCCTCGGCAACCACATAGCACTCCCTCAAGTGCTTATCCCTTGTAGTAAACTCAGGTTCGCTGCCGCTCCTTACTTTGCCTACCGCCTCCTCAATGGGGACTGTATACTGGATGGCGTTCTTCACCCCGTCAATGCGGCGGATGGCATCAGAATGGCCTTGGCTCACGCCCTTGCCCCAGAATGTATACGTGCTGCCCTGCGCCAGAATAGACTCCGCGTACAGGCGGTTCAAAGAGAACATCCCGGGATCCCAGCCCACGGAGATAATGCTCACATTACCGCCGGCCTTCGCCTCCTTGTCCACATTTGCAAAATACTCCGGAATCTTCGCATGAGTATCAAAGCTATCGATCGTATTAAAGTTCGCCGCAACCTCCGGCCCGATAGCCGGAAGGTCTGTAGCGGAACCACCGCAAAGCACCATCACGTCAATCTCATCCTTCATCGAAAGCATGTCGTCAAAATGCTTTACCGCTGCACCTTCCGTCTTTATCGCCACTGCCGCCGGATCTCTTCTGGTGAAAACAGCTTTTAACTCCATATCCTCATTGCGGACGATCGCCTGCTCGACGCCGCGCCCGATATTGCCATATCCTACGATACCGATTCTAATTTTTTTCATAAATTATATCTTCCTTTCCTAATTATTCCTGCTTAACAGATCTCCGCCCCTGCCGGCATCTCCTTCTCCGGCGTCACAAGCGCCAGATTCCCATCAGCGTCTTCCGCGCACAGAAGCATACCTTCCGACAGCACTCCGGCCAATTTCGCAGGCTTTAAGTTCACAAGCACCATTACCTTCTTACCCACCATCTCTTCCGGCGTATAGTGCGCCTTGATCCCTGACACGATCTGCTTTACTTGGCTGCCGATCTTCACCTGAGAGCAAAGCAGTTTCCTCGACTTCTTCACTTCCTCGCAGGCAATGATCTCGCCCACCTGAAACTGCATCTTCCCAAATTCCTCAAAGGTAATCTCCGGCTTTGCCTCGATATCGATCACCGCATCCTCTCCCGATGCCCCATCGCTTCCCGCCGCATCTTCGGATTCTTCCACCGGCGGATGCAGTTCTTCCACTTTCTTAAGCACTTCCTCCATATCCAGCCTTGCAAATAATATCTCCGGTTTTTCCGTTACTTTTCCGTCGCCAAGCTGCGCCAGAATCTTCTCCGAAGTCTCCGGCATAAACGGCGCTAACTGCCTTGCACCGGACTTGATACTCTCAAGGAGATTGTAAAGCACGGTCTCAAGACGGTCTTTTTTCTCTTCCTCTTTCGCAAGCGCCCATGGCATCGTCTCGTCAATATATTTGTTGCATCGTTTAAACAGGTTGAAGATCTCTGTAATCGCATCTGCCACACGCAGTTCATCCATTTTCTTTTCTACAATCGGAGGTGTGCGCTCCACAACTGCCTTAAGGTCAGCGTCAACCGCTACGTCCTCATCATTTAAGGCCGCGCCCTTATCCATCACTGTGCCGCCGAAATATTTATTCGTCATGGAAATGGTTCTGTTCACAAGATTCCCCAGCGTATTGGCAAGCTCAGAATTGATCCGCTCCACCAAAAGCTCCCATGAGATCACTCCATCGTTGTCAAACGGCATCTCATGGAGCAGGAAAAAACGCACCGCATCCACGCCAAAGAAATCCACAAGTTCATCTGCGTAAAGCACATTTCCCTTAGACTTACTCATCTTCCCTTCGCCCTGAAGAAGCCATGGATGTCCGAAGATCTGCTTCGGCAGCGGCAGATCAAGCGCCATCAAAAAAATCGGCCAGTAAATCGTATGGAAACGAATAATATCCTTTCCAATCAGATGAAGTTGTGCCGGCCAGTTCTTCTTAAACTGCTCCGTACTCTCACCCTCTGCATCATAACCGATACCAGTAATATAGTTGGTCAGCGCATCCAGCCATACATATACTACATGCCTGTCATCAAAATCAACCGGGATTCCCCACTTGAAAGAAGTTCTGGACACGCACAGGTCCTGCAGGCCCGGAAGAAGGAAATTGTTCATCATCTCATTTTTCCGGGACACCGGCTGGATAAACTCCGGATGGGTGTTGATATGCTCGATAAGGCGGTCCGCATATTTGCTCATCTTAAAGAAGTAAGCCTCCTCCTTGGCGGGCTTCACCTCACGTCCGCAATCCGGACACTTTCCATCCACAAGCTGGGATTCTGTCCAGAAAGATTCGCAGGGCGTACAGTAAAGTCCCTCGTAGGAGCCTTTGTAGATATCTCCCTGATCATATAATTTCTTAAAGATCTTTTGTACCTGTTTCTCATGGTCCTCATCCGTAGTACGGATGAATTTATCGTGGGAGGAATTCATCATATTCCAGATATCCTTCACCTGCCCCGCCACGTTATCCACATACTCCTTCGGCGTGACGCCGGCCTCCTGAGCTTTAAGCTCAATTTTCTGTCCGTGTTCATCTGTTCCAGTCTGGAAAAACACATCATATCCTTGACTTCTTTTGTATCTGGCGATGGAATCCGCCAGAACAATCTCATACGTATTGCCGATATGCGGCTTGCCCGATGTATAGGCAATCGCAGTTGTCATATAAAACTTTTTCTTCTCCATGTTCCTTACCTCTCTTTTCTTTTTAAATATACACTTTTATGATACAGGAGACGAAATTACCTGTATCACAAAAAAAACTCCCCCGACTTTCTTACGAAAATCAGGGAAGACGAGCATACCCGTGTTACCACTTCCATTTATCCGCTGCCTCACGGCAGGAATCTCACCAGGTGCCTCTTTCTGACACCCTACCGCTGTAAAGGGCGGTCCCATTACGGCTTACATCTGAAGTATCAATCGCCCATAATCCTTATGATCCCTCCGTCTGCTCACCGCACCGCTCAGAAGCCATCTTCCGCATATCTCCCTCTCATCCCTCTCAGCAGCCTCCCGGACACGGCAGCCTGACTCCATCATTACATAATGAATACTGACCTTCGCCGCCTTCAAGGATTCGGGACTTCTCTGTAAAGTCTTCAAAATGCGTACTCTCTTCCTCACTGCGTTTCCTTTATAATAGATATTGAGAATGGTAGCATATGAACCCTCAGGATGTCAAGGGAAACGCAAAAATTAAATCATCTAAAATCATTAACATCTTTGCTGCCGCATATAAATATTAAAAACCTTTTGAGGCTTAGGTATGTCTATCTCTACTTCTAATAAGCGGTCTGCGATCATCGCCGCCATATTTGCCGCGACGCTATTCACTACAATTCTCGGAATGCATCATTTTTACAAAAATGAAAACCAGCAGTTCGAGGAATATACCCACAACCTTTTCTGCCAGGAGGTTTCCGGCAATACGATTTCTCTCCATTACACTTTGAAAAACCCTGCTGCCTACGGCATTACCGATACTCCTGTATCCATCGGTTCCTGCACCTCTGATACAGGCTCAGTCTGTGCCGCTATCGAAAACGCACTTGCGCTTTTGAAATCCTATGACCGAAGACGTTTATCGTCTGAAAACAAACTGACTTACGATGTCCTTGAAGATTATTACACAACGGCCTTCGAGCTTGCCCCCTACTCCTTATATGAAGAACCCCTCTCACCACTTACCGGCACCCAGTCACAGCTCCCGGTCATTTTGTCAGAATATCAGTTTTATGATACCTCTGATATTAATACATATCTGAAACTGCTGAAGAAAGTTCCTGATTATTTTGACTCTATACTTGAATTTGAACAGGCAAGATCTGAAAAGGGCCTGTTCATGTCTGAAAACGCACTGGATGATCTTATGGAAGAATGCCGTGCCTTTGTAAAACTTCGCAAGGACAATTACCTGTACACTTCGTTTGAAGAACGGCTCAACGAACTGGAAAAAGGCTTGTCCGAAAAAGAGAAAAAGTCGTTTAATCGCGGAAAATATGTCAAGACCAATGATAAGTACATCCAAAAATACATCTTCCCGGCCTATAAACAGTTAATCAATGGACTTGACGCGCTCCGCGACGACTGTGCGGCTGACAAGACCTCCGGCGGTTTATGCGAGTTTCCGGGAGGCCGGCAGTATTACGAGCTGCTGGCTGGCAGCGAAACAGGCTCTGAGCGCAGCATTCCGAAGCTTCAGGAACTGGCAAGGCGGCAGATCATGGAAGATTTAGGTGCTATGCAGACCGCTCTGGCGCAGCTCGGCGCTTCCAACCTTTCCGCCGAGGATGCGGACTCACACACCTCTGACCTTTTTTCCTCTCAGGGTGCAATACTTGAAGATTCTAATCCAGTGTCTATTTTAAATACGCTGGAGGATAAGATGAAGGACGATTTTCCAAAACTCCCTGCTGTTGATGTGCAGGTAAAATATGTCCAAAAATCTCTGGAGGAATATTTGAGTCCGGCATTCTACATGATTCCTGCCCTTGATAACGCACAGTCCAATGTTATCTATATTAATGCAGGACATATTCCAGATGATCTGTCCCTGTTCACGACTCTTGCACATGAAGGGTATCCCGGACATCTCTATCAAAATGTATATTACATGAACCAAAATCCGGATCCCGTCCGCTGTCTGCTTGGATACGGCGGATATACAGAAGGATGGGCAACTTATTGTGAGATGCTAAGCTATTATTATGCCCCCATCCCAAAGGCCGAGGCAACTATCATGCAGAAAAATGGTTCTATCATGCTGGGGCTTTATGCTCTGTCTGATATGGGAATCCATTATGACGGATGGTCACTATCAGACACTGTATCCTTTTTTCGGGATTATGGTATTACAGACTCGCAGGCCATCAGTGAAGTCTATGACCTGATCGTTTCTGATCCGGCTAATTATCTCAAATACTATATCGGTTATCTGGAATTTCTTGAGCTGAAAAAATATGCAATCGAAGAATGGGGCAATCGGTTCACCCAGCAGCGTTTTCACAGAATCGTTCTTGAGACCGGTCCTGCCCCCTTTAAGATACTGCGGCAACAGCTTGATTAAAAGAAATTTTTCCCTAAATCTATGCAACTGAAGATAATTTTGAAAAAGGCTATGGAATTTTGTTTCCACAGCCTTTTCATGGATTTACATTGCCCCCGCAAGTATTGCGCTTGCAACCAGTCCTGCAAATGTGGCAAGCAGCGCTCCCGTCAGCGTATATCTCGTCTTCGTTACCTTGGCCGTCATAAAATAAACGCTCATCGTATAAAATATTGTCTCTGTACACGACATACTGATCGATGCTACCAGACCGATATAAGAATCCGTCCCATACTCCTTATAGGCGTCAAGGAGCAGCCCTGTTGCCGCGGAAGACGAGAACATTTTTACTACAGTAAGAGGGACCAGTTCTCCCGGGAATCCAACATACTCTGTAAATCCGCTTATAAGCTCCGATAAAAAATCCAGAAACCCGGAAGCTCTCAAAATCCCCACTGCCACCATAAGCCCGATCAGTGTAGGCATGATTTTGATCACAGTAAAAAATCCGCTTTTTGCTCCCTTTATAAATGTATCATATACATCTACCTTCATTAGTACTCCGTACCCCACGATCAGAAAAATTACAAGTGGCACGATAAGGTCTGCAATGTACAGCAGCATTTTCACGAAACCGCCTCATTTCCTCATGAAATCTATTTTCCATTATACGTTTGTGCATTGAAAATAATTCATGAAACACCTATACTGTATATTATGATGAAAGCGTCAGAAAACTTTCCGGCTACACAAGCGGAATACTTTTGACATCAGACTAAATTTCAAATGAGAAGGTGATAAATTTATGAGGCATTCTGCAAAACAGGGAAAAGACTTTAGTCAGGGAAGTGTCTGTGTCAATATTCTCCGGCTTGCAATTCCCATGACTTTAGCGCAGCTCATCAATGTGCTGTACAATGTCGTAGACCGTATTTACATTGGCCATATTCCTCATACATCTACTGATGCGCTGACTGGCATCGGTCTGGCTTTGCCTGTCATTACTATCATCACTGCATTTGCCAACCTGTTCGGCATGGGCGGCGCGCCTCTCTTTTCAATTGCAAGAGGTGCAAATGAGCCTGAGAAAGCCGGACAGATCATGGGAAATTCTTTTTCCATGCTTCTCTTATCCGGAATGATTCTTTCCGTTGGCTGTTATATATTTAAAAAACCTCTTTTGTACCTGTTCGGTGCAAGCGACGTGACATATCCTTATGCCAGCGCTTATATATCCCTGTACCTTCTGGGCACTTTGTTTGTTATGATCAACCTTGGCATGAACAATTTTATCAATGCACAGGGGTTCGGAGTGACCGGAATGCTCACAGTCTCTATCGGTGCCGTACTGAATCTGATTTTCGATCCTCTGTTTATCTTTGTATTTGACATGGGCGTTAGGGGTGCCGCGATCGCAACGATCATCTCTCAGGGAATCTCTGCCCTGTGGGTACTTCGCTTTCTGACTGGCAAGGACGCACTGATCAGACTGACCGCAAAGACCTCCGCATTGCAGCCGGCACTCATAAAAGAGATTACTGCACTCGGCCTCTCTGGATTTGTTATGGCCATTACCAATGGGGCGGTACAGATTATATGCAATGCTACTCTGCAGCGCTACGGCGGCGACCTGTATGTAGGAATCATGACAGTTATCAATTCCGTCCGGGAGATTACAACTATCCCGGTGACGGGACTTTCTAACGGCGCGCAGCCTGTGATCAGCTTTAACTACGGCGCGAAAAAATACGACCGGGTAAAATCCGCCATAAAGCTTACTACTGTCTTCGCTATCATATTTACATTTATAACATGGGCATTTATTTTCTTTTTTCCGCACTTTATCATCCGTCTGTTCAGCAGCGAACCGGATCTGCTGAGAGATGGAATACCCGCTATGCATCTGTACTTTTTCGGAATCTTTATGATGGCGCTGCAGTTTTCCGGACAGTCCGCTTTCGTTGCTCTCGGCAAAGCAAAGCATGCCGTCTTTTTCTCCTTGCTTCGCAAAGCAATCATCGTGATTCCGCTCACTCTCTTCCTCCCAACAGTTGCCGGGTCTGGCACTGTGGGTGTGTTTTTAGCAGAACCGATCTCAAACTTTATCGGGGGAACAGCTTGTTTCACCACTATGGTTATAACCGTATGTAGGCAGCTTGAAAACGAGAAAGATAAAAGTGCCGAAAGCCGCCCCAGAATTCCCCTCAGGCACTGAATATACTTCCGATCACCCGCATATCTTAATTCGAGAAGGCAACAAGGAGTGAACGATTCATGCTGAATTATCTATGGGCTGGAATGATCGTGATCGGAATCATATTCGCCTCATTTACGGGGAAGATGCCTGATATCACAAATGCCGCACTAGATTCTTCTAAGGAAGCTGTAGCTTTATGCATTACCATGATGGGAGTTATGGCATTCTGGGTAGGACTTATGGAAATCGCATCAAAAGCCGGAATTATTGAGAGCGCTTCCAGAAAGATCCGTCCTCTTATCCGGTTTCTTTTTCCGAACCTCCCTGCAGGCCATTCCGCCGAAGAGCACATTACAACAAATATCATAGCCAATGTTCTGGGGCTTGGGTGGGCGGCGACCCCGGCGGGATTACGGGCGATGGAGGAACTTTCTAAACTAGAGGAAGACAGAAGGGCGGGGAGGATGCCCGGGACGGTGAGGAAACGGGGGATTGCAAGCAACGAGATGTGTACGTTTTTGATATTAAATATTTCGTCGCTGCAGCTGATCCCGGTGAATGTGATCGCGTACCGGAGCCAGTACGGATCAGTGAACCCGGCGGCAGTCGTGGGGCCGGGGATTGCTGCGACGGCGGTAAGCACAATTGTAGCAGTGGTGTATTGTAAGATGATGGATGGGAAGCGGAGAGTGTGAGGCTCTCCGTTTTTGTGATAAAAATGATTTATAGTGTATAAAACTAATAAAAATGTATTAAATTGGATAAAAAAGGTTTAATTATAATATATAAGTGGTATAATAAATAAAAATGGAAAAGGAGAAACTGATGATGGGATTAAAGGCGGAAGATGTGTTCAGACCAGGTGCATTTCCTGAATATACTTATATATCACGTAAATCTGCAGTTTCAGATCTGCCATATGAATTTCGTTTAATGCAGGCAATAAAGGTGTCTGGCTTTTTGACTTCTTTGGTAGGCCCTTCTAAAATGGGAAAAACGATTTTATGTGAAAAGGTTATAGGATTTGAAAAGATTGTGGAAGTCTCAGGAGCAGATTTTAGTTTAGAGACAGATTTTTGGAAAGTGGTTGCCGCAAAAGTCGGTTTGGCTTATGAAGGAGAGTTTTCTTCAGAGAAAATGATTGCTGATACCAAAGATAAATATTCGAAAAAAGAAACCTATTCTTTGACAAAAGATAAAATTATAGAATACTACAAAAAAGAAAATCTGGTTTTGGTTATCGATGATTTCCATTACGCGCAGGAAGAGAAACGGATGCAGATTGCACAGCAACTTAAAGATGCAATCCGAAGAGGATTTAAGGCAATTGTTGTTTCCTTGCCCCACAGGGCAGATGAAGCAATTCGCAGGAACGCAGACCTTTCAGGACGATTAAGCATGATCAATATGGAATCATGGGAAGTAAATGATCTAAAAGAAATTGCAAAAGTAGGATTTGAAAAACTGGGCATACAGATTGAGGATAATGTTACAACACAGATTGCGGTAGAAAGTTTATCTTCTCCGCAGTTGATGCAGTACATCTGCTTAAATATCTGTACGATTTTGGAAATGTCAGGTAGAGACGACTGGTGTGTAAAACCGGAAATTTTGAATATTGCATATCGATATACAACTGCAAATTTTGAATATGGTGATGTGGTATCCCTGATGCAAAAGGGGCCAAACATGAGAGGAAAAAGCAGAAACAGATTTCGAGCAGATAATGGGAAGGATTATGATCTTTATGAATTGATTGTAAAATCCATTGCAGAAAATCCACCTATTATGAAATTGGAATTTGAGGATGTTAAAGAGCGTATTTATTGTTTGATTGCTGATGATTGTAAAAAACCTACTCCGCAAGCTATAAAAGAAAGTTTGGTTAAGCTACAAGAATTATTGGATGGCCGGGAGGATATATTCAAAGTTCTTGATTGGAAGGAAGGAGTATTGTATATTTTAGACCCTTTATTTTTGTTCTATTTACGCTGGGAAGGGGGCGGAAATAAAGATGTTTAGTAATTCCGGTAGTATACAACAAGCTATGGAAATATTGGTGTGCGCAAAGGACAGTCAGTCATTTCAAGCCGCGATAAGCGCTTTAAAAGAGCAGATGAAAAGAACAGGAATGGATTCGCAATATTTAATTGATTTGGAAAGAAGGGCCTACTATCTCCCGAATGAATATTCTGATAAAGATACAAAAGAAAAGATGCTTGAAGCCAAAAAGAGAGTGATAGAGTACATGAATGAGATTATGAATGTAAATGAAAACGGCAGATTGCTTTTGGATGTACTGGGAAATTTTTATCTTTTTTTGGAAAATCTTTTCGAAAGGAGACTTCATAAAAAAGGAGGGATTCAAAAAGAGCAGTTAGAAGGATTAAGAATAAAAAATGAGTACGATGTCCAACATTTGTTGTATGCATATCTTAAACCACTCTATCCAATGGCAAGAGCAGAGGTAAATGAGGATACGGGATATGGTACAGTCAGGTCGGATATTTTGTTGGATTCGAAAAATACTATTGAAGTAAAGTGCACGAGAAAAGGAATGGTATTGAAGAAGCTGGTCGAGGAAATAGAAGCAGATATGGTACATTATAGCGCTAAGAATATTTATTTTTTCATATATGATAAAGAAAAATTGATTGATAACCCTTGTAATTTTAAGAGCAGTTATGAAGAAAAGATGAAAGACAAGCATATTTATATTATTATTCACCAGCCTAAGATATTATAAATTTCGATACTTAGTATCTAGAAAAGATGAATCGCTTTTTCGTGAAGAGCCGGAATGCTGTTATGATAATGGAAACTGATTAGGCAGATAGGAGAACAATTTTTTAGTCTTAGCTTGACACAACCGTATCGGTCACAATATGGGAGCGTGAATCCGACAGCGATCGTGGGGCCGGGAATTGTGGCTACGGCGGTGAGTACTGTGGCGGCAGTGGTGTATTGTAAGGTGATGGAAGTGAAGCAGAGGACATGAAGGGTCTCCGTTTTCTATATTTTTGCATTTTCAAAATTCCTTTATCATGATTTATCGTGTACAAAAATGCAGGAACAGGGTATAATACGAATAGAAAATGAAATAAAATTTGTCTGGAGGTGATGCTATGGCTATTAAAACAATTGAGATTTTGAACGTAATGGTATTTAAGCGCCATTGGAGAAATAAGAATGCCAATATTAAGGAAATAAAGGAGGGCGATTCATTTAATGATGGGTTCAAAATGGAATTTGGAGAAGGAATCAATGTTCTGATTGGTGAAAACGGAGTTGGAAAGACCACTATTCTAAAAATGATCTATGCGGCAACACAGTGGTCAATCAAACGGACGGACCAGGGAAAAACAAAAAAACTGGTACAATTTTTTTCAAACAGCCTGAAAGACAGTGATGATTTAAAGAATACAGAAAACAAAGAAGATTATTGTTATTATAAAGTGTCAGATGGTACGCATAGTTTTGAAGACAGTCTTTCGCACAAAGGCATATTCAATTATGATCAATGGCTTGGGCTGGATATACAGTCTGTATTTATTCCTACAACAGAAATGTTGTCTCATACCAAGGGATTTCTTGCACTGAACCAAAAATATAATATGCCTTTTGACGGAACACAGATAGATATTATTGTAAATGCTTCTTTGCCGGAGACACGGGAAGTTTCAGCCATTATGAATAAAATTCTTGATAAGATCAGCGCTGTCATTGACGGAACGGTTATTTTGGAAAATGATTCTTTCTATATGTTAAAAAAAGACGGCCGAAAAGTGGATTTTTCATTAGAGGCAGAGGGCTTGCGCAAATTGGGTCTGCTCTGGAAATTGATACGAAACGGTCTTTTAGAAAAAGGAACAATCTTTTTGTGGGATGAACCAGAAGCAAATTTAAATCCTGAATTGTATCCTCTTGTGGCAGATATTTTGTTGGAATTACAAAATAATGGAACTCAGATTTTTGTAGCGACGCACAGTTATAATTTTGCAAAATATTTAGAAATACGACGTACATCGAAAGAACAGGTGGTATTTCATAATCTATATAGAGGTCAAAACTCATTATCAGATAAAATGAAAAAGACAGCGCCATGGATGGATGACGATAACGATGCAGTATACAGTCAGTCTGCTTATAGGATGGGAGATATTGAACGTAATCATATTATGATCGCAGATAATAATCTTCTTGACGAAGTGTATGAGTTATGAGGAAAAATCTATGGAAAATATATTTATAGAAGAAAACGGTGCATACAGTCTTGACTGTAGAACCGCCGTATGGGCGACCGATAAAATGCATGAAGATTACCATAACGCAGGAATACACATAAATGACGTTGATTTTTTGATCGAAAATGCTACTCATATCCTTATGGTAGAATATAAGAATGCATGTATTGAAAATGCTGAGAATCCTAATGCATTTCATCCAATGGAAGAAAAGAAAATATCTATTGCAACACGAAAATTTTATGACTCTCTACATTATTTGAGATTGTTAGAAAAAGATAAACCCATTCAGTATATATATATTCTTGAATATCCGAATGGAGACGCGACTACCAGAAAAAGGCTGCGAGACAGATTAAAAACAGAATTGCCTTTTGTTCTTCAAAATAATATAGGAAAAGGTAAAAAATTGATAGAACGAGTAGAGGTTCTTTCTATAGCTGAATGGAATGCTGATAGCAATTATAGAGAATATCCAATAAAACGCGTCACTCTGCAATAAGGGGTTTGCTGTATACAGATTTAGGCTCTTTCTGCCCAATGACAAGTGCAGAAAGAAATAAGCCTCCTGGAAAATAAGGAATTTTTTAGTCTTAGCTTGACACAACCGTACCGGAGCCAGTACGGATCAGTGAACCCGGCGGCAGTCGTGGGGCCGGGGATCGCGGCTACGGCGGTAAGTACATTGGTTGCGGTGGTGTATTGTAAGGTGATGGATGGGAAGCGGAGAGTGTGAGGCTCTCCGCTTTTATAATATTTTACCTTGAAAATTCTTTGTTTTTCAGAATAAACGCATGAACAAGAAAAGCATACATTTGTTGCGAAAACTATACAACAATACCATTACATTTTTCACTC
>ERZ778514.1122-NODE-1122-length-21254-cov-6.253691_pt1 | contig 21254 bp, 18 predicted proteins | sample MGYA00510344_ERZ778514 | MGnify/ENA primary metagenome ERZ778514 (study PRJEB29527, sample SAMN07138968) | mouse gut metagenome | material: feces | host: mouse | place: China:Nanjing | collected 2016-01-25 ...
GACCGTCAACAGTCTTCTGAGTAGCGGTAGTAGAGTGAACAGTTGTCATCAAACCATCGGTGATACCGAATTTGTCGTGAAGAACTTTAGCCACGGGAGCCAAACAGTTCGTTGTGCAAGAAGCGTTAGAAACGAACTGAGTACCCTTTTCATATTTATCGAAGTTAACGCCGCATACGAACATAGGCGTATCATCCTTAGAAGGAGCGGACATAACTACATATTTGGCACCAGCTTCGATGTGAGCCTGAGCTTTTTCCTTGGTAAGGAAAAGGCCTGTAGATTCTACTACATATTCAGCACCTACAGCATCCCATTTCAGATCGGCCGGATTACGCTCGGCTGTTACGCGGATAACATTACCATTTACAATCAATTGGCTCTTTTCAACGTCAGCTTCAATAGTGCCTTCAAACTGGCCGTGCATTGTATCATACTTCAACATGTATGCCAAGTAATCTACGGGGCAGAGGTCGTTGATACCTACAATCTGAATGTCGCTGCGAGTCTGAGCGGCGCGGAATACGAAACGGCCAATACGACCGAAACCGTTAATACCTACTTTAATCATAACTTTAATTTAACTATTAAGATGGTTAATATATTTTTCTTTTCTGTTGTTCAATGTATTAAGGATATGTTGTGACATGCCCCTCTTTTCACTGCAAATTTACGAAATCCTTTTTGTTTTTTAAGCACGTTTGGCGTATAAAAATGTGTGAAAATCCTTTTTTTATTCTATTTTTATTGTAAATGACGGACTCTTATCAAAGATGAAGAGGGTATGATTTAGAAATCAATGCTTAAACGTAAGTTGATTTGTCGTCCGGTCAGGTAATTCGGTACGGCATATTGTGTGTTGGTTATGTCCGTTACCCAATAATATGAATTGACGTTCTTGATATCCATAATATTGAAAGCGTCCAATCCTAGCCATACATTTTTTACTGCACGTCCCCAAGTTCTTTGGGCATTTTGTTTTTGGTCGCCCCAAAGTCGGTAGCTCATGCCTATATCCACTCGCTTATAGGCTGGTGCGCGAAATGTGTGTCTTTCACGACTTGTATGAGGTGGTCCGAAAGGGAGTCCGTCGGCAAAGGCGGCTTTGAGAGTCAGACGCCAGCGGTCGGTACCGGGAAAGTAGTCTGTGAAGTATAATGAAAGATTATAGCGCTGGTCTGTTGGACGTGGTAGCCAGATGCCGTTTAGTTTTTCTTTGGTTCTCATCAGGGAAAACGTTATCCAAGAATCTGTTCCGGGTACAAACTCCCCAAAGAGTTTGAAGTCTATACCGGTTGCATAACCTTTTGAGAGGTTTTTCCCATAATAAACAATGCGAACGTTGTCGATGCTGTAGGGGATAAGATTGGAGAGCGCTTTATAATATATTTCTGTAGTGAAGCGGAAGGGGCGGCCGAGCATTCGGAAAGTATAGTCGCTACCTAATACGAAATGTATGGACCGTTGCGACTTTATGCCTTTATTGAGGATGACGGAGGATATTCCTGCCGTATTTGTTGTGTCACGAAGTTCTTTGTAGAATGGTGCCTGATAGTAAAAACCAGTTGCAAAACGGAACGTCCAGTTGTTGCTGAATGATGGTAGAAGTCCCAGCGATAGGCGTGGCGATAGTAGGGTTTCTTTGTTCCAGTCCCAATGCGCCAGACGCAGGCCGTAGGTGAGGTTAAACAAGCCTATGTCTGTTTTAAAGCGCCATGCGTCCTGTGTGTATGCTTCGAGTCGGTTGGCCGTCAGCTCATTCTGTGACCGTTGGCTGTAGATGAGCATAAGACGGTCTGGTTCTGCCGGAAGTGAGTATCCCATAGAATCGCGCATTTCCCATTCCCGCGCATTTTCTCTGATATGTTCGCGCCGCCAGTCCACGCCGGCCTGTAATGTATGGTCTTTTACTTGTGTGCGGAATCTTAGCCCTAAGTTGAATACATTTGCTTTTAATCGGTTGCGGGCATGTTCCATATAAGTTCCAACGCCCAATTGTTCTTGTGTGGTCGCTTCGTTAAGCCAGTATTCGCCTTGTATGTCGTAAGTCTCCTGTTCCTGCGTGGCGAAAGACGATGCTTGCAGGGCCAGAAAAGTTTGTGGATTGAAATGTCGTGTGAGTGTGGCTGCTCCGAAGAGTGTTTTGAAGTTGTCTTTTTCCTGTCCGTCAAAGTAGACCTTGAAAGATTTGGCGTCATAGAGGGTGCCAAATTTCGTTTCACGGTCTTGCGGCTTGAAGTTGTAATGATTGTCGGAGATATTGCCCATCATGTCAAGGCTCCATCGTTGGTTGGGGCGCCATGATAATACGGCTTGATAGTCGAGAAAGTTCGGTTTATATTCGCCGTTAGTGTCGGTTGTTCCGAGTAGGTGTCGTGTGGTCTTATAGCGGATAGAGGTCATAAGGCTGACGTGCTTGTTGCCCCAGCCGATGTACCCGTTTGCACCTAGCATGGAGGCAGCGGCGGTAGCTTCAAATTTTTCCGGACGCTTATAAATGATATCGAGTACGGAAGACATGCGGTCGCCATAACGTGCCTCAAAACCACCTGATGAAAACCCGATACTTTCTACCATGTCAGAGTTGATGATGGAGAGACCTTCTTGTTGCCCGGAGCGTATCAGCATCGGACGGTAAACTTCTATGCCATTGAGGTAGACACAGTTTTCTTCGAAAGCTCCGCCGCGAACGTTGTATTGCGAGGATAATTCATTGTGGGTGGACACACCAGCTTGTGTCGCTATGATTTCTTCTACGGCATTACCTGTGGTCGATGGCATCAGTTTGCTGTCCGTAGGTTTGATTTTTTGTGTAGTTCCGGTTTGCACGCCTTGTCCCTTGACGGTGGCTTCCTCTAACATGGTCTGTCCGTAAGATGGCAGAATGATGTCTATGCGTACTGAGTCGGATGGCGAGTTGAGTTTGCGCCGTCGGGTTTCATAACCGATGAGAGAGTAAATAACGACAACCGTATCACGTGAGGAGCAGTATAAACTGTATTCTCCCTTGAGATTGGTTACCGTGCGTACTCCTTGAGCCTGTATTCTTACATTGGCCAACTCTATGGGGTCGCCCCGGTCGTCACGTACGGTACCGAATATGCGGCTACGCTTTTGCGCTGCCGTGTTCATAGCAACCGCACACATTATTATATATATAATCAGCCTCAGACTATTGATGCTTCTCATGCTTAGTTAATGAATGGAGTTTATTCTTTGCGACGGGCAAACACTTGATTGATACCTTGCTCGCGGTGGAAAAGTTGCACTTCAACGCCGTATTTGTTGTGGATATATTCTGCGGTGTGTTGTGCGCTGTAAACACTGCGATGTTGGCCGCCGGTGCATCCGAAACAGAACATCAGTGAGTTGAAACCGCGTTCTATGTAACGTGTCACATGGGTGTCGGCTAAAGCATAGACGTGTTCAAGAAAGCGGAGAATTTCGCCGTCTTTCTCCAGAAATGTTATTACAGGGGCATCCAGTCCGGTTTGTTGCTTGTAAGGTTCGTAACGTCCGGGATTGTGTGTGGAACGGCAGTCAAATACATAACCGCCTCCATTGCCCGACGGGTCTTCGGGAATACCTTTTCTGTAGCTGAAACTCCACACGCGTACAATGAGGTTTTTTTCAGTTTTCTCTTTTACTGATTCCACATGTACCGGCGTTTGTCGGTTGGTTGCCGGGAGAGTGGAAGAAAAAGAGGATGGTGTTTTTTCTTCAGTGCCGGTCAGGCGTTTTAATATTTCTTCCAGATAGGGGTAAGGGATGCATACCCCATCGAGAATCTGCCGCCGCAGGTTTTCGATGGCTGGTGGGATGCTGTCGATGAAGTATTGCTTGCGTTCGAAGTATCCGCGCAGGCCATAGGCTCCCAGCACCTGCAGAGTGCGGAAAAGTACAAATAGCTGCAAGCGGTTGCGGAATGCCTCTTCGTCAAAGTTGATGAGTGAGCGAAGTTCTTCAATATATTCAGCAGTCATTTCTTCGCGCAGGGCGTGCGGATAGCGTGCCGAGGCTTGCCACAGGAAAGAGGCAACGTCGTATTGCAGGGGGCCTGTTTGTCCTCCTTGAAAATCAATAAAGTGCGGCGTGGGAGACATCATGACATTGCGTGCCTGAAAGTCTCTGAAGAGAAATGTCTTTTTTTCGGTGCATGATGGCACAGTAAGGTCGCTGGCCATGTGTATGAGGTCGTTCTCCAGCCTCACTTCATCGCAGGCTATGTTTTTGGTGCGCAGAAAACAGTATTTGAAGTAGTAGAGGTCGAACATGGCGGAGCGTTCGTCAAAGTGGCGTGGCGACAGAAGACGTTCTTCATCAAGTCCTTCAGCTCCTATCACTTGTATGTGGGGAAGCAGGCGGATAGTCTGACGTATTTTCCGGTGTTCTTCTTCGTTGTAACCGTCGCTGGCTTTGCGTCCCCGCTCAAGTGCCTGATAGAGCGAGGTGCGTCCCAGGTCTGTTTGCAGATAACAGGTGGTATCGTCTGAAACTGCTATCACTTCAGGCACCGGCAGATATTTGCCGGCAAAATGCCGGCTCAGGTAAATGAAACACCGGTTTTCTTCGGTGTCAGGACTGATTACTCCGATGACACTTTCCCCGTCATTGCCTGTTAAACGCACATAGTGGCGGTTGCTGCCGGCCTTTGGCAGACTTTCCGTGTTTTGCGGAGTATGGCCGAAGTTTTGACGATAGAGTTCAATGAGGCGTTGCATGGCTTTTGATGAAATTTGTTAGGGGAATGTGTCTGGGAATTAACGGCTTGATTGGATTTGCAGGATGTGGACGGCTACGAGAGCGGCTGTTTCGGTGCGCAGACGGCTTTGTCCCAGGCTGACGGGTTTGTAGCCGGCTGCAATGGCCGTCTCGACCTCTTCAATACTGAAATCACCTTCAGGACCTATGAGGATGGTGGCATCGCCTTCGTGTGGCGCCACGTCGGCAAGGAAAGGACCTTGGTATTTCTCGTGGCAATGGGCTATGAATTTCTCACCGTTGCGTGGTTGGGCTATGAATGTCTTCAGAGGCGTCATTTCAGCCACTTCCGGCTTCCAGGCCTTGTGACTCTGCTTGGTGGCCGATACGACGATGCGTTCCACCCGTTCAGTCTTTACCACACGGCGTTCGGAGTTCTTGCAGTTCAGAAAAGTCAGTTGGTCCAGTCCGATTTCGGTAGCCTTTTCGGCCAGCCATTCCATGCGGTCTATGTTCTTTGTGGGGGCTACAGCCAAGTGGATGTGTCCTCTCCAGTAATGCGGGCCTTCGGTTGTATGCTCTATGTTGAGCATGACACGTTTTTGAGAAGCCACAGTTATTGTACATTCGTAGAAATGTCCCTTGCCGTCGGTGGCCAGCAGTTCGTCGCCTTCTTTCATGCGCAACACGCGCACGGCGTGGCCGGCTTCATCTGCCGGCAGTTGGCTGTCGGCCGGTAGGCCGGGAGCATAGAAAAGGTGATATTCTTTCATGATATGCGGAACTTAGGGATTGCCGGTGTCTTTTTGACGGCTGTTTATTTCATCACGCAACTGTGAGGCCAGCTCGAAATTGTCGCTTTCCACGGCCAGGCGCAGGGCCTCTTTCAGAAGATCGCCCGACATGGCAGTCAGGGGGATAGCCACCTGTCCTTCTTTGGATTGACGGTTGTGCAGGCGGTTGAACTCCTCTCGGTATATCACAATGGGGCATCCTTGTTCCAAAGAAGTGGCGATGCCTTGTGCCAGTTCCGTGTTGAGAATATGTTCATCATTGCTCCCGGCTTGCTGCCAGAAGATCGTGGCAAAGAAGTGGCCGGCCTGTGTGTAGCGCACTACGACCCGTCGGGGCGTAATGGCGAATACACGTGCCAGTTTGCCCATGAGCTTTGTTTCTGGAAAGTGCTGGTTCTCCAAGGCCTGACAAATCAGTTGGAATCCTTGTTTGTCAAGAATGAGGGGCAGGTGACGACTGCCCTCGCTTTCGCGCATGATGAGCAGGAATACGTCCGTCAGGGTGGTGCCTTGTGTCAATCCTTCGGGGGTCAGTTCTATGTAGTCTTGGGTGTCGTAGGTCATATTCGTTTCGTAATACTTCATACGGATGATAAAAATACGGACCGCAGCCAGGCCGGATCGTTTTAAAAAGCAAAGATACATCAACGCAGGCAGAGGACAAAGCGATTGATGTTTTTTTTGTGTACGGAGCGTCCGGTGAATGCTCTTAAAAGGGGAATAAAGGAGGTAGCCCGTATTTTAACATAATTTGCTTTTGGCTCGAAAATGTTGTATCTTTGTAACAGCAGAGCGGGACTTTCTTATGGAAAGTCCCGCTTTTTCGGTGTTTTTGAGGTGTGTTTGCAGATATTTTAGCCGTATTTTTACTGTAATTTCTCCGTATTGCAATTTAAATTCCAAGTATTCGTGTTATTTTTTCAATACGGACTTTTAAAATTCTCCGTATCGGAGTTTGAAAAACGGGTGACGAAAATGTAATGGAAAGTTAAAAATGTTAATCTTTCTGTGTCTCTAGATGGCGTGGAATATTAAAAAATCCCCATTCTTCTTTATATAAGAAAAATGGGGTGTTGTCACAATGTTTTATTAGGAATTATTAATGGTGCCGGCCTGTTGATTTCAGAGATTTAGTTTGATGCCGGCAGAAAGCGATTTGAAACTTGGGCCGAAATTAGTGTTCAGCATATTGCAGGGACTGTATTTCACGTAAACGCCAAGACCTTTCCAGCCGAATCCTGCCGTCAGATCCACAGTTACGGGCTTTTGGTGGATATGTTTGTCCATATCTTTGATTTTCTGTCCGTCCAGTTTATATCGTGTCTTGATACTGGCATAGGTGTTGACGTTAAGAATGGCGCCAAGGTCTATTGAGAAGTTTTTTGTCAGGTCGTAAGAGTATGTAAGAGGAAAGGTCAGGCTGAATATTTTTATGCGCGAAAAATGAATGTCGGCTCCTTCGGGATAACTGTCTGTAACGATGAAGCCATTGTTGTCTTTCACAAAACGCGAGTGTCCGGTCATGCGGTAATTGCGCCAGTTGATACCGAAACCGATGGAGAAGTCACTGCGGTGCGTTCGCGACAAGGTGTGCAGACTTAGGATGTCGGCTCCGATTTCGTAGGATGATGCCATGTCTATGTCCATGTAGTCGGGTGCTTTCAAGGCTGTGACAAAACCGAAATGGATGCTGCCGCTTCTGATTTCGTGGCGATGACTTCGGGATTTCTTTTTCTTCTTAAAGGGAAGGGAGAAATCCCATGCGCCACTATGCTCGTTGATGAAAGTTATGTCGTTGTTTGTCAGAGTCTTTGTGTACTTGAATTCGTAATCCTTGCTAGTTGCACTACCTTTTATCTGTACTTGTATCAGATGGTCGTTTTCGGTTACGACAACTTGATTGGGCGATGCTACGTCGGCTATCGTGTCGTTTGCTTCGGTCGCAGTGGCTGCAATGGAGGTCATTGCGGCCAGCAGGAATGTCATTGTTTTTTTCATGATAGGGGTGTTCCTTTTTGGTTATGGTGTGTTTTTTATTTTGCAAAAGTTTTCCGCAAATCCTCGATGCTTGCCGTTCCTTCCATGTAGATGAGTGTCAGCGTAGGTTTGCCGCCTTTTCCTAAGGCGTTGTTACGGTAAAAAATGTAGCGGTTGAGAGGCTTTTTGCTGAGAGGGGGCAGCCTGTAGAATCCGTAGTACAAGCGACCGGCTTTTAGTCCTGTTTCCTTGTCTGCAGCCAGTCGGGTGTCGTTACGGACCAATTGCTCGATGTACTGCCCGTCTTTGCCTGTGCCCGACACTGTGAGACTGCGGAAAAGGGTGAGTCCGTATTGACTGATTTGTCGGCCTTTTAGGAGTACTTCGGTGGCATCTTTGTGGTGCTGGTACTTTCCACCGAACAATTCTTCGATATGCAGTCCTTTTTGTGCAGTCAGTGGCAAGGCGGCCGTCAGTGTCAGAACTAATGAGAGAATAATTTTTTTCATTTTCTTGCTGTCTTATTCTTGTTCCAGTGTTTCAAACATAGCGCCCAATTGGTTTTCGATGGTCAGTTCCTTTTCAGGGTGATTGACATTTTCTAACGAACCGTACATTTGTTGCATTACAGCATTGGTTTCTGTTATTTTTCTTCCGTCAACGTAGGCTACGCACGCATTGGCCAGATATTCCGGATGGGCGGACGTGAAAGCCAGCCAGGAGGTGGCGCCGGTGGCAAATATGGCGGTTAAAGCGGCGGCAGCTGACCACATGCGGCGTTTTGAAGGGCGACTTTTGGTCCTGTTCTTGATTGGAGACACCTGTTTCTGCTCCAAGTTGCGGCCTGTAGCGATAAAACCCATGACTGCTCGTAATTCGTCATATTTTCTATTGTTTCCGGCCGGAGAGCAAAGGAAATGCCGCAGGATATTTTCTTCTTCGTCAGAGGTTTTGGCCTCAAAGTAGCGGACCGCCAGTTCATCGGCTTCGGCAACAGTGGGAATATTGGATTTATGCTGCGTTTTTTTGGGGGGGATATCGGCTCGTTTCATAAGCTGTCTGTTTGCTGTCTGTAACATTCTCTGATGGTTTTTCTCGCTCTTGACAATTGCATCCTGACGGCTGTCTCCTGCATGTTCAGAGCTTGTGCTATGGTTTCAAAACTTTCACCCAGAAACTCCTTGCGTCTTAGAATTTCGCGTGCCGTCGGTGATAATTTTTGGTCTATGAGGGTTTCAATGCGGCGATATAGTTCTTCGCGTTCGGTTATCGCTTCTGTCTCGTTGTCAAACGTCAGCTCATGTTCCTCATCCAGTTCGTTTATCGGGAAGCGTTTGCGCTGTCGCAGGGTGTCTATGCTCAGGTGTTTTACAGTGGTTGTGAGCAAGGCTGCCGCTTCGTTTTCTGTTTTGATGCCATCGCGTTTGGACCAAAGCCGGCAGAAAGCATCTTGCAAGGTATCGGCGGCTTCATCATCGTTGCCCAGCATGGCTCCGGCCATGCGGTGCAGCCTTCTCTTCAGGCGTTGGAACGCCGGCAGAATGGGGGAGATGTTTGTGTCGTGCTCTTGCTTCATTTTTTATTGTTTCTGTTTAGATAACGCAAAGGAAAGGGATTTGTAACGTAAAAGAAGAAATTTTTTTAAGTTTTTCTTTTGAAATACTTGAAGGGCGTGAGGTTTTTTGTAAGTTTGCAAAGTCTCGCCGGACTATTTGTCCGTAAAGAGGCGTGAAAACTTTATTAATTATCGTGTTGATGATTCGAAAAATGTTAGCGGCTCTTTCGTTTTTGTACTTTAGTGTGGCTGCTATGGCTTCTTGTGTTTGTGACATGTCTGAAGCTGGTGTCACTGGCGATATTGTCGTAATTGGTCAGGCATTACCCGAATTTTCTGTCGCACTTTCCGATGGCCGTGTGGTAACTCCGGAAACTTTTGCCGGACGTCCGGCTGTCATTGTGTTCTTCAGTACCGAATGTGTGGATTGCCGCAAGGAACTGCCTGTCATTCAGCGATTGTATGAAGAAAGAGGCGATGCTGCCGGTTTTGTATGTATCAGCCGCGCGGAAGGCGAGGGTAGTGTGGAAACTTATTGGCATACGCACGGATTGACGTTGCCTTATAGCGCGCAGACTGACCGTGAGGTCTTCCATCTTTTTGCTCGTGGTACGATTCCTCGTGTTTATGTCTGTGACGCAGAAGGCACGGTCAGAGCGGCTTTTGCCACAAAAGTGACGTATAAGAAATTGAAAACAGAATTGGATAATTTGATTGCGAAAGATTAAATAAAAAATAATATCTCGTTTTATATGAACGTCTTTTCATTGAAACTCCGCCTCACGGCGATGAATTTTCTGGAGTTTGCCGTGTGGGGTGCTTATCTAACCTCTATGGGCAGTTATCTGGCCAAGGCCGGCTTGGTTGAGTATATAGGATGGTTTTATGCCGTACAGGGTGTGGTTTCTATCTTTATGCCCGGATTGATGGGGATCGTGGCTGATAGATGGGTGCCGGCCCAACGTCTTTTGGGGCTTTGCCATATATTGGCAGGTTTGTTTATGGGAGCTGCATCACTTTATGCTGCCGGAACAGAAGGGGGCGCTTTGGATATGGCAACCTTCTTTACACTCTATACCTTTAGTGTAGCTTTTTATATGCCTACGCTCGCTTTGAGTAATTCTGTCGCGCTTAATGGATTGGCACGTGCAGGCTTGGATACAGTCGCAGCGTTCCCGCCTATTCGCGTGTTCGGTACCATTGGTTTTATTTGTACAATGTGGATTGTGTCGCTGATGCATTATGAAACCACATCCGGCCAATTTCTTGTGTCGGCTGCGCTCAGTTTGTTACTTGGCCTTTATGCACAGACTCTTCCCGGATGTCCTACTAGTAAGGGGGGGGAACGCCGGTCGCTGAAACAATCTCTCGGACTTGATGTGTTTTTTCTTTTCAAGCAGAGACGCATGGCTGCCTTTTTCCTTTTTTCTATGCTCCTTGGGGTATCGTTGCAGATTACTAATGGCTTTGCCAGTCCGTTTATCAAGGAATTTGAGAATGTTGCCGCGTACGCCGGCACGTTTGGTGTGGAATATACAGGTATGCTCATATCATTGTCACAGATCAGTGAAGCGTGTTGTGTTCTGCTCATTCCGTTCTTTCTGAAACGTTTCGGCATGAAGCGCGTCATGATGATAGCCATGTTGGCATGGGTGCTCCGTTTCGGCTTCTTCGGTTTTGGCAATCCAGGGGAAGGTGTGTGGCTTTTTGTCCTTTCTATGCTGGTTTATGGAGTGGCTTTTGATTTTTTCAACGTATCCGGTGCTCTGTTTGTGGACCAAAGTACCTCGCCCGACATACGTTCAAGTGCTCAGGGATTGTTTATGATAATGACTAATGGTCTTGGTGCCAGTATCGGTACGCTTTCTGCTCAGGCTGTCGTGAATCATTATGTGACGGAAGGAATGTCTCCGGAGCAGAAAATCGTCGGTTGGCAAACTTGCTGGTATATCTTTGCCGCTTATGCCCTTGTTGTTCTTCTTCTCTTTGCAGTTGCATTTAAGGAAAAAGAGGCAAAAGCAGTTTGATCTCCTTGAAATACCTTGCCGATAGGAAAGAATATCTTTTTATGAAGACTCCATAGTTTTCGAAGCCCTGTTACATTGTTTTATCAGTGTGACAGGGCTTGATGATTTGTCTTACAGAGAAAATAAAAGGCATTATATCATGGAAGGAAGAAGAGGGAGCGGTATAAAGGGCTGATCATTTGATTTCTATGTCAAGATGGGCAACCAATCCACGCAGTCCGTATTCGGAAAAATCGTTTTCTTGATACGGCAAGTATCAGGATTGATGCTGAAGTTGAAGGCTGAGGAAAAATCGGCCTTCTCCAGATTTGCTTTGAAGAAAGACGAACGTTCAAGATTACATCGTTCGAAAACAGATAGGGACAGATCGGCTTCATCGAAATACCCTTCGTATATTTGGCAGTCGCTAAACCGGCTTCTCCGCAGTTTAGTACCCGTAAGGTTGCAGTAGTCGAGAAGAGAGTTTACGAAGGTCAGATCTCCTGAGAATTTGCTGATTTCCGTTAGGTCGGCCCCGGTGAGTTTGCAGTCGGTGAAAGTTACTTCCCGGAGGGCGTTCTTCCATTTGGATAGGGCAAGATTACACGTTCTGAACGTGCATTTTTCAAAAACAGTGTTCAGGATAGTCCGGTTGGAGAAGTCGCATCCGATAAATGTACAGTTGTGATATTCGTCATCGGCTTCACTGGCATTGAAAGCGATGTTCTCAAAGCATTGGTGTTCTGTCATGTTAATGAGTAGTGGGGCGGTTGTTTCAAGGATAAAAGCTTTATTGAAAAAAGGTGTCAAAAAGTGAAATAAGGCAATAACTTTTGAATATGGTCCGTTGAAAATTCGTTGTAGAGTTGCAAGTCGTTCCAGCTTTTTAATCGGCCGTATTTTCGGCGGTAGTCGAAAATGATTTTTACCTGTTCATAATTAAGATAAGGATGGCGGACCAGCTGCTTGAAACTGGCTTCGTTGACATTCATGCGGTGCAGTTCCGGTTTCATCTCTATAACAAACCATCGCTCGATGCCCTGAGGAAGACCTTCAACTTCTTTTATTTGGTGGGCAGACACAAATCCTCCCAGCCGTTCACGGTAGCGGCAAATCTTTCCGGCATAATAGCTGCCGATGCCAGGAATATGCTTCAGCATCGTCGTGTCGGCTTTATTCAGGTCGATGACAGTACCTTCCGCATATTTTTCGGTTTGCGGAAAATGCCGTGTTGTCTTCTTGGCTGTGTCTTCCGTTGTGTGATGTCCGTTGGGTTCTTTGTCTATACGGATGAAGGGACGCAGTCGTTTGAAATCCTTGTCGCTCAACCCATAGAGTCGTGAAAAATCATCGGATGAACGCCATTTCCCGCCTTTATTGCGGTACTTCATGAGGTTGCGGATCTGCCAAGGGCGCAATCCTAGTCGCAGCAGTGTGGCAGAGTCGGCCGTGTTAGGATTGAAAGGGAATGTTTCGGGAGCCTGTTGGCGGTTGAGGTGCCGGTGGCGCAAACTGTCAGCTGCGGAGCGTTGTTGCATTTGCCGGTTGAAGATGGCGAGTTCTTGTATTTCCGCCTCGGAAAGGTTGCCGCCGGTTGTGGCGCTTGTGCAATGGCGCAGCAACAGGCCGCCACCAATGATGATGGTGCTGAGAAGCATGGCCACAATGATGTGGCGGCCGTTGCGGTAATGTGGCATAAACTGGGAAAGAAGGGTTGGCGGTTTAACTGAATCCGGAGTCTTGGGATGGTGTGTACCGATTGGTGGGAGATTTTATCCTTTTGTTTGCGAATAGCCAGCCTTGTGGAGCAACTCCTTTACTGCGGGACGCACATCGCCTTGCAGAATGATTTCGCCATCCTTGGCGCTTCCGCCTGTCGAGAGTTTTGTTTTGAGCATTTTCCCTAGTTCTTTCAAGTCGTTGTCCGTTCCCACGAATCCCGTGACAATGGTTACCGTCTTTCCTTTGCGCCCCGCCCGTTCCATTTTTATGCGCAACTGCTGGGCGGCCGGGACTAAAGTGTCAGGTTCCTCATTCTCTGCGGCATCTTGATAGTTATAGGCTGGATTGGTTGAATACACCACGCCCAGCCGGTCTTTCCAGTCGTTCTTAGCCATGTAATTGTTGATTTTTCGGTTATAGTACCGGCTCATGCCGGTATTGTTGGAGTAGCGTTAAATTGATTGAGGCCGGAAGTCGAAGCCGGCTCTTACTGGTGTCTATGTGCAAAATTAATGATTATTTGGGTTAGTCTGCCGGTAAGTCTCTTTTTTTATTTTATTTGCGGTTGATGCAGGTTCGTGTTTTTCAGGTCGACCGGTGAGATGCCGGCATAAACGGGTATTTTAACATAATTTGCTTTTGGTCGAAAAATTTTGTATCTTTGTAACGGATAATCAATTATTCCGTATCTGATTGATACACATATAGCGAATGCTATGATAGAAAGTTGTTGGTAACGATTTGGCGACTTTGGAACTGCACTAATCTTCTGCATTATGCTTTGTCAAACAACTCTGATACAAAAGTAGCCAAATTCCTTGATTGAGCAAAGAATTGGGCTACTTTTTCAGTTATAATCCCCTTTTATAGTTATAAATAGTCGTAATAGGTCATATTTCAGTCATAATTTATGGATTACGACTTCAGGAACCAAGTTCGACCTTCAGGAGTGATTAATCCTTTTTCTTTCATCTCTGAAAGAATGTTACCCAACATTCGTTCTTGTTGCTCATGTGTCTTATTTTGCGGCAGGACTTCTTTCAAATAATCGAATATCGCATCACGCTTTGCTCCTGTAGAACCTGCGTTTTGCAAATACTGCAAAATCATTTGTTGAATTTTAGATTTGTCAAGACCTCTGTTACGTGTATATTCTGGTAATTGATGTGTCTTCTTTGCCACATCAAGCGAAATATGATATTCAGAAACATCTCCCTCTAATAAGCCCCTTTCCAATAGTGCCACTACATTGTCCTCCGAAATACGATGCCCTTTTTGTACGGCATCCAACAATATACAATCTTCCAATGTCAAAGTGTCATTTTCCTTTAAGAGTTTGGTATATTTCTCATTGATGGAATTACCATATATTTTTACGCCTACCTCTTTGTTCGTTGCATCTATTTCATAATCGGGCATCGGAAAATGACGACGCCACTGTTCGTTGAACATCTTCTTGATTCCTCGACTTACAGTGTCAATCATGTTAAAGTTCACCATTGCCCGGCAAAGACATTCATTTCTGAAATGACGCTGTGGTCCTTTGGTTGCCAATGCTTTTTGCAAAGTACCGGGAATGAAGCTACCTCCGTTTTCATAATACAGATATCCTGGATTTTCCACAAAATTGATACGTTGTTGCAGGGTGTAATCTTGATGCGCAATGGCATTGTGAAGTGCCTCGCGAATAGTATAATCATCATATTGCTTCATCGTATCAGGGAACAATGTTCCTCCAGGTAATTCTCTCATAGTCAGATTTCGTATTTTACCCAGAATCTGATCTACGGTCAAAATGAACGGAACTGTAAAATGTTCGTAATCTACAACCTCTTGATGTTCATCACGTAATGTCCAAGTTACCTCCGCCACAGCTGGACGAAGTTTAAAAACTGACACAGGCTTACCCAGAAGAATAATAGCAGCACGTGTCAATTTGCCATCAATCATGATACCGCTATTGCAAAGCAATTCTTCTACCGACCATGCGTCAATTTCTTCTGACGGGATTTTAGAAGCATGAACCTTTTTGAACATTACACGTGCCTTTGCAATAGCCAATTCGTCCAAGTCCGCCAATGTAGCATTGGGAACGATCTCGGCAGACCAATCCTTAGCTTCAAATATAGGTTCTTCAAGAATCGCATCCAGCCTTTCTTGAGTCATTTCTACCAATGAATCTTCCACACGTTGCCATGCCTTTTTGTGGGCATACACAGGACGTCGAGGCAAATGCTTGGGAATATGAATCACCCAAACTGTTTTCTGTGTATCCTCAGTTATATATTCATTGATACTCAAGCCTTCTGATGAAAGGTTTGTGCAATGTTCTATCAACTTCCAAACAGCAGACTGGGCATTTAGATTGAACTTCGTAAGATCTGTTCCCACTATCTCCAAAGTCTTGTCCTGCACACCAATCACAAGATGCCCACCTTCCATATTGGCAATGGCAGATACATATGAGATTACATCATTCTTTTCGTCTCCTGCAAAGGAGTTTTTCAAATTCTTCATCTCTTTCCATTCACAGCAGGCATTTTCCTGTGGGAATTCGCGAAGCAAGTATTGTTGAAGTTCTTTTGAAATCATAATTTTATTTTAAATATTCCTTGTACTCAGTTCTTAATTTCTGCCCAATCTCCGCTATTATGAGCACCTGGTTATCTATGGCATCGGCCAACATATGAGAGGCTTTTACTCTTTGCTCATGCAATGCCGCACATAATTGTTCTGCAAATTCAGACGGTTCAACTGTTGCTATCTTGTGCCCTATTTCAGCAACAAGAGTAAGTAATTTGTTTATGCAATCCATAGATTCTCTTCCATGATATTTCTTTTCTATGTCAGAAAAATCATAGTACAAGTAAATGGAATTCAACCGGCTTTCTGTTTCTTGAAATAGCTTGTTAGACTTCATACAAGCCACTTGTATTTTTTGTACTGTAATAGGATTACAATCTTTGTCATACTCTTTTAATGCAGTTTGAAGCATATAATACATATCAAGCGTTTCTTGATACCACGACATAGCTTTCTCAACTACCTCCAATTTACGTTGAAAGACCATAGTACGTAGTTCGCGGTTATGCTTAACTCTATCAGAGATAGCATTAATGATGGCTTGTATTATTATTGTAACTAACGAGCCTATTAAGCCGGCGGTAATGTATTGTTCCATAATAAATTGCACTTTAATTAAAGTAATTAATTTTTAATAATGGTATTACTATGATAATTAGAATAGTTTTAATTGTTTTTCCTCATCTTCTCTAATCTGTCTTTTGCGTTTACCTTCCGGTGTTTCAACAGGTTTGTCGTTTTCAAAATAATGATTGACTAATAAAACCTCATAGCCGGATATACGCACCTCTCCCTCTGCATTTATTTTTTTATGTGTTATTAAATGACAATTGATAGAGGACCCATTTTTGAATAAAACTTTACCAGTCTGAACCAAAGTTTTGAACTCGTTTGACTTCATTGTAAACGAAATCACTTCACCATTGTATATACCAGTCCATTTGTACTTCCCTTTTTTCAATACAGGAGATACAATCTCAATTATTGCATTTTCATCATTGTCCGGTTCTATTTCATCAGATGTCATGATATAATTAGGAAAATCCACCTTGCTTATTTCCTTTTGGAAATACATGTTTGATTTAGAAGCATCTGTAATAGAAACGGTAACTTTGTCTACTTTATTACAACCACTTATAGCTTCATAGTAATTGGATCTTTTTTTCTTTACAACATTTTCATCAATACTACGACTTAATCTTGCGGTTTCTGCTTCAATTTTGGCTATATCATATTTAAGTTCAGCTACCTTTTTCTGTTCCTTAAGTTGCTTTATCTCTTCGCTCTCAAACACTGACTGAATTGACATTCGGGTTAATTCATCCAAAGTGGTAGTAAGGGGAGTGCCAAGAACATTTGTTATAAGATAAAGTGCTACACCTACCTTAAGGGCGTTTTTGTCATTAGACTTGAATTTAAACCAACTACGCAATCCACCTTCACCAAGCGGTTCTGTTTCGATTTCAATATCAACTTTTAATTTCTGGGATATTTCTTTGGCAATACCAAGAAATTCGTATTCACACTTATTGAATACGATTGCATTCATAGTATGACTATTGTCATTAAACCAATAATGCAGTTCAATAGTATTTCCTTTTAAAACAGTTATGTCAGTCATTGTATTCCTTTTAGATTAAATGTACTTTAGCTAAGCCAATAAAATCTTTTCAATTTTATTTTAGATATTTGTCCAATATTTCTTGTTTCTTTATCGTACACTCACACATCTTTTGCTTTAGTTTAGCAATCTCATCTTCCATAAGCAATAATTGTCGGACTGTTTCATTCTGAATATCAATATTAGGTAACTTTATAGTAAGAGACTTCACTCTTTCTGTTGAAGCACGATTAGAACGAGAGAAACGCTCTGCCTCACCAGCTTTAAGGAGAGGATAAACCAAATATTTTGGATTAACAACGCTCTCATCTAATACTCTAATAACACCACAATGGTCGGTCGGATTAAAAGGTTTTTCTGCTTTTTGGAAACCTACCATCCAATCGCCATCAATACCCCATAGCACAGATGGTTTTGAAAAATCAGAAAGCACTGAGTGATTGGTCTTTCCAAATGGTTCGAATACATTGGCACTATAAACATCATACAAACCATCATTTACAATCTCAGATTTTAAAACACGGCGGCCAATTGATATATCGAATAAATCGGTTTGACTAAGAATTGTAAGGTTATGAGCCTGAGATTGAGATTGGTGCATTAAATTCTCAATATCTTGTTCAATCTTTATCATACAAAATGTAGCATTATTATAATCTACGTCAACAGCATCAAATTCAGAAGTTAATTTATCAATAATATCATCTGGTACGTTTGGAATAGGCATTTGAGTATAGAAAAATTCAGGTACTCGTCGATGACCGCTTGCTCCAGTCATGTTTGTTGCTGCTATTTTTCTAACTTCTTCTCTGTTTAAATACTCAAATAGAAATTTTGAACGATTCCTTGAAGATGTTCTAAATACGTGATATTCTGTACTTCCAAGTCCTAAACCGTTTGTTAAGCCTTCTGCTAAACAGCATTTCCCATTTTCCATACATGGAGTGATCTTCGCAATAAGGACATCATTCTCTCTGAAATTCGTATATCCACCAGAAGATAATTCTTGAAGACTTTTTTCTTCCATTTTATTAATTCTTCCAAATCCCAATGATGACATTTCAATAAACGAGACTTGGGTTAGTGGATCAATGCCTCTAAGCTCTTCTTTAGAAGGGTTGATAGCCGTACAGTATTTTTTTAGTGGAATTATCTCATACTTACTTTCGACATTCATCTTCAGTGATGCCTTCAATTTTATAGATTTGTCAAATGCAGTCTGTTTAAACTCTATCAAATCATAGAGATTACTTATTGAAAGAATCTCAGGCATATCATCAGGAATAGAGACTTCTTCTCCAAGATAATTGGATCTGATGATAGAATTTATTTTAGCCATATCATTATAATCTTGAGGATTAAAAAGTGGTGTCTGAATACCTTTTATACCTTCAATTTGGTGTAGTGTGTCATCTTCTTCACCATTGCCTTCATCATCATCCAAATTTTGTTTTGCTACATTTAGATACTTAATGCCCTCATTTCCTTTGCTGTCGCTCCACTCATACCCGAGGAATCGTTTCATATTTGCTGTTCCTGATGGCGATTTCACTATAACCACAGGATTCGGAGTTGTCTTAGCCAAAATGAAATAGTAAACTTTTTCTTTTTCAATGGCAATGATGAACTGCAAGAAAGCCTTTGTTTCTTGCTTTTTCTTTTCTTCTTCGGGCAATCTTTTATAAGCTTGAGTTTTTTGACGACTGATAAATTTAGTTCTTATTTCCTTTGCTTGGTCACAAACGCCTTTCATGGCATTACGTTGATTGCCAAAGAATGATGTATGATAGGCTTGTATAGTTTCATGTTCCAAGAATTTATCAGTCATACTTCCAGCCAAGAAAGCACGATAGTCCTCCCATTCAAATCCACAATAATCACAATATGCTTTTAGTATGTCTATGTCATCATAAATTTCATTGGATTCACAGTTCTCATAATTACAGAACCAACAATCCACTCTGTTTTTATAATGCTCAGCATCAGGAGTATTAGTTTCTTTCCTTCGCAAAAACATCGTGATGGTATTAGTTCCTGTCTTACCAAATGTACCACTACCAAATTCAACCAATGCCACTATGTCGAATTGCTGAAGAATGATTTCACGAACTTTTGCGTATATGCCACCCTTATTCAAAACAGAAACAGGCAAAATAATACCAGCCACACCACCGGCTTTCAACAATTGGGCAGCACGTTCGATAAAGAATATCTCTATTGCATTGTTTTTGGCTATATTGAGGTTATCGTTGAAAAGCGAATATTGCTTTCGTTGTGTTTCTGTTAATGTCTCTAAGAAGCCTTTGACAGAATAAGGTGGGTTGGCAATCAACACATCGTATGTCCCTCCTTTCACATTGTCATTTGGAATAAGTGCATCTGAATAGATTATCTTTGTTTCATCATGACCATACATAAAAGCAGATACTTTTGACACCTTTGATAGGCGATACTCTTTTTCTATGCCAGTAATGTGAGCATAAAACTCATTCAGTGGTATAGAAGGACGATATTTTTCTACATAATCTTTTATTTGTACAGCATACTCTGTCAAGAAATGACCAGCACCACAAGCATAATCAATAGCAGACGGTATATCTTCGCAGTTCTTTATAATCTGTTCTAAGGGCAAAGAAGAAACGAGAAAACGCACTATTGGCATAGGAGTAAAGAACTGGCCCTCACTCTGCTTGACACCTTTATTCAAGAAGCCTTCAAATAAATCACCCAACAACTGGTTCTGGTCTGAATCCTTCAGTTTAATGTCTTGCAGCATCTTGACCACTTTGAGCAAAATAGCTGCATTTTGTTCGAAAAGTTTCTTGTTGTGCACACTGATAAATGAAAAATCATTATCAGAGAAGAACTTTAAAGCACGAAAGTATCCAATAATGGTTTTCTTGGTTGCATCAGGATCATTCTTGAATCTACGGAATGCCTTTTCTATTTCACTGTTTTCAATATAAGTTACGTCTTCATTCAGAAAACGCTTCATGCCATCACGATAAAGTTTTTGCAATCTATCTTGCAGTCGATAATAGTCATCGTATGCAGCTCCTTTCCAATAAAAGCTCAAATCATCGGGGTTGTTAGTTTCGTCAACAACTTTAGCTAGGAAAAGATTCACTAATTTGTCAAAGGCATTTTCATGTCCTCCCACATTATGTTGACGTAATATCAAAGCGAATTCATTGTATTTCTTCTGGATGGCATCGTTATCTACAGATTTCAAGTCTCTGATTGTATATTTACTTTTTCCAATTCTGTAAGGCTCTATATCCTCTTCAAACAGTCCTCGCGTAGAATAATCATCATGATAGGTTTCATGCCATACATTATAAAGTTGCTTGTTGTTTGTCGCATCTTTGTAGCTCCTATCGGAATCCTCATTCGTAAGTTTCTCTTCGTTATCCTGGACGTTAATAAGATGATAGTTCTGTTCTATCTTTCCGTCTAAAATATCAGCAGTGTAAAGACAAAGAAATTTTGTCGCACGTTCTTGTTGATAATAGCTGAATAATTGAGCACCATCTTCTTTTGTGTCGTTCCATGCTCCATCAAACTCTCGTCCCCACGTCTTACATTCTATTATTAACAGAGATTCCTTGTCTTCGTTAGATCCATCGAATCCTCCATTTTTAAACGTTCTTACCCAAACGTCTGCATAACCACCTTTTGCACTATGCCCTAGTTTCCACGTAGGCTCCAATTCTATATGGCAAGGACTATAACCTTTCCATAAAAGGCGGTCTACACAATGCAACACAACAAGATTCTCTGGTTCTAAGAGATTACAAGTTGTTTCACGGCCAACAGTAATTCCACATTCTCTGTAATAAACGTGCCCATCACCACTAATATCTACCTTTAATGGCTCACTTACATTCATGTATCTCTTAGAGTAAACGTTATTATCTTGTTCAAACTCCAGTAATGAAAGAAGTTCTTTGATATTACTTTTGTCCATGTCATTTTATTTTAAAGAGACTAACAAATTCTGCACATCAACCTCCAATAAGGTTGCAATTTTCACCAATGTAGCCAAATCCGGTTGGGCCACATTTGAACACCATTTAGACACAGTTGACGGATTTTTCCCTAATTGTTCTGCCAACCATTTGCCTGTACGTTTCTTTTCTACAAGCACTATTTTAAGACGATTTATATCTTCCATTATAATCAATCTATTGAATTTAACGCAAAGGTATTTGTTTTATTGAGAACAAAAGAATATTTGCTCAAGAAAAGTTTTCAACTTACTAATTCTTCCGACTTCGGAGGAAGAAGTTCGCGGA
>ERZ778514.1151-NODE-1151-length-20888-cov-4.475304_pt1 | contig 20888 bp, 20 predicted proteins | sample MGYA00510344_ERZ778514 | MGnify/ENA primary metagenome ERZ778514 (study PRJEB29527, sample SAMN07138968) | mouse gut metagenome | material: feces | host: mouse | place: China:Nanjing | collected 2016-01-25 ...
GATAAGGATACAAAACCGGCGTCCATTCCCGTCTTTTCCACCATGAAAAAAATGGAAAAAGCCACAGAAACGTAATTAATGCGCCCAGTATGAACAGCGGTTTTTCAGCCAGAATGACCAGATAATCGATCAGGTATTCCCACTGAAACGGCCTGTCCTGACGAAATTCCACAATCGCCCGAAAGGTATCTGCCGTATACCGGTCATAATCTGCGATCAGCCAGTTCTTCAGATTGATACAGTCTGTCCTGGTCAGTCCCAGCGCCTCGTATTCTGCCTGATACTCGTCCCATTCCGGCACTCCATAGTCCAGAAGCTGCTGTCTTGCCCTGTCATATTCCCGATAATGTGCCTCCGGACTCCCCGGTGTATAGACCAGTACATTTTCCAGCAGAATACTTCCCAGTACCATCCCAAAAGCCAGCATGCAGGGCATGCAGTCCCGGAGAAGAAACCTCTTCAGATCCCGGTCCCTCCTTACAGCCGGTACGCGGCCCAGCCACAGTCCGAATGCCATGATGGTAATCATGCCAAAGGCATGGAAACGGATCCAGCTTCCAAGAAGCAGAAACAGGATGCCGATGGACAGAATCCCCGTTCTCTGCCAGGCCGTGTATCCCTGCTGCCCTTCTTTGTCCGAAGCTTTCCGGCTGCCGTCCGGCGTACAGAACAGCAGCACATAACCGGCCGCCGTTACCACTGCCGCCGTCTTTGTATACTGAAATTCCACATACAGCGGCCAGGCGCAGGCAAGTACCAGCATAACCGCCAGAACCGCACCCGTCCGTTCTGTACGGCGAATCCATACACAGCCGACTGCACTCAGGGACAGGAATATCATTCCGTACATCACCAGCGTATACCAGTTCACCCCGGGTATCAGCAGGTAAAAAGCTTTCAACAGCCATCCAAATCCACTGTGGATATAGATAAAATACTGTGTCGGAGCTCCATATGCCCCTGATGCGATCGCAGCCAGTGAAAATTCATCATTCGACCCGTAGAACGGATGCAGAAAAAGAACTGCATATGCCACCACCAGTATGTGAAATACCAAAAACAGGCACTGCTTCTGCCTGACCGATAATCTTCCCTTCTTCACCATGTTCTCCTTCAGTCTCAAATTCGGTAAAACAGATAGGAAATGCCGCAAAACACATCCCCCGGCTCCCGCCGACACCTGCCGGGAACCGGAAGATACGCTCTGCGGCATCCTCTCCCTTACACCTTTTAGTTATCCAGTAATTTATCCTCGCCGTTCCAGCTGTACAGCTTGCGGATCTCTTTTCCGACTTTCTCTGACGGATGCTCTGCCGCCAGTTTTCTCATCGCCTTGAAATGAGCCTGTCCGCCTGCTGCGGACATATCCAGAAGAAATTCTTTTGCAAAAGAACCGTCCTGGATGTCCTTCAGGATCTTCTTCATGGTTGCTTTGGTCTCTTCCGTAATCAGCTTCGGTCCGGTGATGTAATCCCCGTACTCAGCGGTGTTGGAAATAGAATATCTCATTCCCTCGAAGCCGGACTGATAGATCAAATCCACAATCAGCTTCATCTCGTGAATACACTCAAAATATGCATTTCTCGGATCATAGCCTGCTTCGGTCAAAGTCTCATAACCCGCCTGCATCAGTGCGCATACACCGCCGCACAGCACTGCCTGCTCGCCGAACAGGTCGGTCTCGGTCTCGGTACGGAAAGTAGTCTCCAGAACGCCTGCCCTTGCACCGCCGATCGCCAGTGCATAAGCCAGAGCCATCTCCAGCGCTTTTCCGGTCGCATCCTGATGAACCGCTACCAGACACGGTACACCTTTGCCCGCCTGATACTCACTTCTTACAGTATGCCCGGGTCCTTTCGGAGCGATCATGGTAACATCTACGTTCTTCGGAGGCACGATCTGATTGAAATGAATGTTAAAGCCATGGGCAAACATGAGCATGTTGCCTTCTTCCAGATTCGGCTCAATATCCTTTTTGTACATGGAAGCCTGCAGTTCATCGTTGATCAGGATCATGATGATATCTGCCTTCTTTGCAGCCTCGGCGGCTGTATATACCTCAAAGCCCTGTTCCTCTGCACGCTTCCAGGATCTGCTGCCCTCATAAAGCCCGATGATCACGTGGCATCCGGACTCTTTTGCATTCAGCGCATGCGCATGTCCCTGACTGCCGTAGCCGATGACTGCGATCGTCTTCCCTTCCAGCATGGAAAGGTTACAGTCTTCCTGATAATAAATCTTTGCCATTGTTTCTCTCCTCCATCATCCTAAATGTGTTTGCTTTTATACAAATCGTAGTCCACAAGCTTCCCGTCTCCGTTGTGCAGCTTCACATCAGAAGTGCCTCTGGAAAGACCGGTGAGACCGGTACGCGCAAGCTCCAGAATCTCCACGTCCTCCAGCATACGGAGGAACGCATCGATCTTTGTCTGGCTGCCTACCAGCTCAATCACCAGAGAATCTATGGAAACGTCTACGATCTTTGCCCTGAAAATATCGGCAATCGATATAATGTTCTGACGGTTTTTTGCATCACAGAGCACCTTCAGGAGCACCAGTTCCCGGCATACAGAACTGTCCGGCATGAGCTTCTTGATATCCACCACGTCCTCCAGCTTGTTCAGCTGCTTCTCGATCTGCTCAAGGATGATCTCATCCCCTCTTGCCACCACCGTGATCCTTGTAAATTTCGGATCTGCAGTCACGCCTGCAGCGATACTGTCAATATTATAACCACGCCGGGTAAAAAGCCCTGCAACACGGCTCAGAACACCTGACGAGTTTTCTACAAGAAGTGAAAAAACCACCTTGTCCATCTGTCTCCCCGCTTTCTTCATTCACTCTGATAAAGCATTATTTTTTCAATACCAAAATATTGTAACAACGAACGCTTCCTTTGTCAATTATTTTTGCCAAAGACGTTCACCATTAAAGCCTGCGCAGATATTCATCCAGCCATACAAACCGTGCGTCGATAAATGCCTCAATCTCCCCGGTTCCCGCCACATTGTTGCTGTCCGGCCACCTGACGGTATCCCGGGCGAACGCACCGGAACCGGTCAGATACTCCATCAGCTCCCGGGCGTGGGTTTTCCAGTATTCTTCCTTTAAAAATGTCCCGCGCCATTCTTCCCATGTAATCCTCATGTCTTCGGAAAGCCCGCTGTCGTATTTCTGCATGTTGCGGAACACCTCTTCATTCAGCCACCGGCAGGCAAGCTCCGGATTATAGCGGATATTCTTAATATCCTTCTCTTCTCCTTCTTCAAAGTCATCGCCCCAGGAATAATTCTGATCCCATGGAATCCGGCGGATGGTAAAGGTTCCGTCTGCGTGAACCACGGTGCTGTAAATGATATTTTTAAACCGGTTATCCATTCCCGCAATCGCATTATAATACAGGTCATATGCAATGAAATTCTGCCGGTCGATACAGTCATACAGCTTTTCCAGATCTTCCTGCGACTCCATCTCATACCCGCTGTTCCAGAACCTGCGGAAAGGCTCCCACAGACCGGGCGCATATATTTTACCGGCCTGACGGATGTTGACTCCGGCACAGCTGAAAGACTGCAGCTGTTCGCTCTCGTCAAAAAGACGGTCATCCGGCCACTCATCCGATGCTGCTTTATAAATCAGGTCCTTTTCTTTATTCAGGCTCAGAGACTTATAGTCTGTAGGTTCCACCAGCCCGTACAGTCCCTGATAGCTTCCATTTATGATCAGTTCCAGATATTCCATCCGGCAGCCTGCATCGGCCTTCGTCTCCGTTCTTTCTGCAATCTGGTTCCACAGATCAATGGACAGTTTGTCCCGCAGCTTGCTCCGGTCGGAATACATGGCTTTCAGCTGCCAGTCATTGTCGATTCTCATCCCAAGCAGAGAGGTTTTCCGGCCCGCTTCCCCGTCTTCCTGCAGAAGTTCCAGACGATATCCGATCTTTTCAAACCGTTTGCTCGCATTGCCGCGAATATTATAGTAAATACGGCTTTCCTCTGTCTGATAATTCCCCTGAAGGCTCTTCACCGGATCAAATACCCGCACTCTGGAATCGGTCTCTCCCATATCTCCGTCAATGCACATGACCGGAATCCCGGTAAAGAGCACGGATACTTTTTGATAACCGGTCTCATTATAGATGATACACGCAAAAACATGCCCCGCAGCAACTGCATCTTTGATATTATCAAAAGCTTCGTCTGCTTCCCATATGACAGAAGCCGGCATACCGTCCGCCGACGCACAAATCTGCCCTTTCCAATGGTCTTCCTCCATATTTCTGGGAATATAATACCGTTTCTCTTCTGTTTCGTAGGGAATCTCCACCCCATTCAGCCAAAGACCTGCATCCGTTTCCGGAGAAAAGCAGACTTTGTCTGCCAGAAGAGAGGAGACTTCTTCCTCTGAAAGCACGCTCGCTCCCATTACCTGCGCGGACGAAAAAAGAAACAGATACCCGGCAAAAAGACCGGCTGCCAGCAGGCTGAAGCTCAGGATGATCACTTTTTTCATAATTACAGACTCTTCTTTATTTCCCTGATATATTCCGGAGTGGTCCCGCAGCATCCGCCGATCAGGGACGCTCCGCAGTCCCTCAGATGAAGAACATGTCCGGCAAATTCTTCTGCCTTCATACTGTAGACCGCTTCCCCGGTCTCTGTAATCACAGGCATTCCTGCATTGGGTTTTGCCATGACCGGAATCGATACGGTATCTTTTAACTGACGGATGACTGCCTCCAGCTGATCCGGACCTACCGAGCAGTTGACGCCCGCTGCATCCGCCCCCATGGCCTCCAGTGCAGCGGCAGCTTCCGCCACTGACCCACCGAAATACAGATTTCCGTCTCCTTCGCAGGTAAACGATATAAGCAGCGGCAGATCACACACTGCACGCGCCGCATCGCAGATTACCAGCGCTTCTTCCTGAGACAGAAGTGTCTCTGCCACCAGCAGATCCACTCCTGACTCCGCCAGAAAGCCGATCTGCTCCTTATAGATTTCCAGCAGTCTGTCATAGGTCATGGGGCCATACGGCTCCATCGGTTTCCCTGTCGTAGACAAATCACCTGCCACGAGTACACGCCGCCCCATATGTTCTACGGTTCTGGCCGCCAGCGCCCGGTTCAGTTCCTCTGCCTGGTCCGCCAGCCCCACGTTCCCAAGCGATATCCGGTTCGCGCCAAAAGTCGGCGCATAGATGATCTGCGATCCTGCCAGAGCATACTCTGTCTGGAGCTTTTTTATGGCCTTTGGATGCTCATATACCCACTGCTCGGTACAGACTCCCGCCGGCATGCCCATACTGCGCAGACAGGAGCCTGTCCCTCCATCCAGAAGTACTGTTCCCTTTTCTGTCAACGCCCGAAATTCTTCCCTTGTCATTTTTCTCTCCATTTCTTCCTGCAAAACAGCGGTTTTCGAACCATTCCCGCAGTCAGTCCGCTTTCATCCGAAAACAGCTCAGTTCCAGGGCAGTTCCGGATTCTCGATCTTCTTATCCCGCAGCATCAGATCCGCCATCGCCTCTCTGGCCGGCTTGTTTTCAAAAAGCACCCAGTTCACTTCTTCCACAATCGGCATGTTCACACCATATGTTCCGGCAAGCGCCATGGCTGCCCTTGCAGAATACACGCCCTCTACTACCATCTTTACTTCATCCATGGCTTCCTGCATGGTTCTTCCCTGTCCAATCAGATACCCGGCCTTCCGGTTCCGGCTGTGTCTGGATGCACAGGTTACGATCAGATCTCCGATTCCTGTCAGACCGTTGAAAGTCTCGATCCGTCCGCCCATGGCAACCCCCAGACGGCTCATCTCCGCAATGCCTCTGGTAATCAGTGCCGCCTTGGTATTGTCGCCGCAGCCAAGCCCGTCCGCCACACCTGCCGCCAGAGCAATCACATTTTTCAGCGCTCCGCCCAGCTCGATCCCCAGCATATCCGGGCTGGTATAGACGCGGAATACCTGATTCATAAATATATTCTGGATATATTCTGCCGTTTCCCGGTCCTTTGCCCCTGCCACAACTGTAGTGGGGATTCCATGCCCTACCTCCTCCGCATGGCTTGGACCGGACAGAACCGCCGCATTGACTCCTGGAATCTCCTGTTCTATCACATCGGTCAGAACCATCCGTGTACGCTCTTCGATTCCTTTCGCCAGATTCACGATCACGGTTCCCGGCTTTACATAAGAAGCCATCTGATGCGCCGTGCTTCGAACGGCTGTAGACGGAACTGCCAGAATCAGCAGCGCCCCTGCTTTCACTGCCGCCTCCAGATCCGAAGTAAACTGTACAGATTCTGAAAGCTTTACTCCCGGGAGCTTTGTATCGTTCTCCCGTATTTCTCTCAGCCTTTCGGCCTCTTCTTCTCTGTGGGACCATACCGTCACCTCATGCCCGTTGGTGTCCAGCACCTTTGCGATGGCCATGCCCCAGCTTCCTGCTCCGATCACACTGACTCCTGCCATAATCCTCTCTCCTGAAAAAATAATTCCTGTTCCTCTGCCCGAACGATCTCTCCGTACCGGACACAGACTGCCTTACTCTGACTTCTTCTGAAAGATTTTGCTCTCTGTTCCTTTCAAAAGCCGTACAATATTGGCCCTGTGGCGATAGATTGCCATACAGGCAAGCAGCACGCTGATGGCATAAAATTCCATCAGATGTCCCTGATTCATGCCATAATATCCGTTCTGTCCGAGGACTGCCAGAACCGCCACCAGCTCAATCACCACGAAAATCGATCCCAGCGATACATACCTGGTCAGAAGGACCGTCAGCAGAAACGTGGATGCCTCCAGAGCTGTTACAATGGGTCCCAGCGTCAGAACAAGCCCTGCCGTACAGGCAATTCCCTTGCCGCCTTTGAAGCCGAGCTGTGCCGGATAATTATGCCCCAGAATCGCTCCTGCTGCCGCATACATGCCCAGAAGAGGCAGCCAGTCCGCATCCTGCCTGTGAAACAGGACCCTCACTGCCACAACGGCAAGCACCGTCTTTGCCACATCTCCCAGAAGCACAATGATACCTGCCTTTTTACCAAGCACCCGGAGGGCATTGGTCGTTCCGGCATTGCCGCTCCCATGCTCCCGGATATCGATCCCGTTCATCCTTCCATAGATATAGGCAGTCTGAAAGATGCCGAACAGATAACCAATTCCAAGACTGATCAACCGCTCCATGCCATCACTGTTCCTTTCTCTCACGTATGATAAATTTCAGGGAAGTTCCTTTAAAGCCAAAAGCATCCCGGATTCTGTTTTCCAGATAACGGGTATAGGAAAAATGCATCAGTTCTTTATCATTGACAAAGACCACAAAGGTCGGCGGCTTTACCGAGACCTGCGTCACATAGAAGATCTTCAGTCTCCGCCCCCGGTCTGAAGGAGGCTGCTGTATGGCAACTGCTTCCATAATGATCTCATTAAGCACTCCTGTCTGGATACGGAGCGTCTGGTTCTCGATCACCATGTCAATGATTTCAAAAAGCTTCGGCAGCCGCTGCCCGGTTTCCGCTGATATGAACACAATCTCCGCATAGGGCATGAAAGAAAGTACCTCTCTCACCCGGCGGGTAAACTCATAAATGGTTTTGTCATTTTTCTCAATCGCATCCCATTTGTTAACCGCGATCACGATGCCTTTTCCCCGTTCATGGGCAATTCCTGCAATCTTTGCATCCTGCTCGGTCACACCCTCCATGGCATCGATCACCACCACCACCACATCCGCACGTTCTACGGCGGTTACGGTACGGATAATGCTGTAGCGTTCCAGTTCTTCTTTGATCTTGTTCTTACGCCGGAGCCCTGCCGTATCGATAAACACATATTCCTTTCCATTCCAGCAGATATCCGTATCAATGGCGTCTCTCGTCGTTCCTGCCATATCCGATACAATCACCCGGTTATTGCCGGTCAGTCTGTTGATGATGGAAGATTTTCCCACATTCGGCTTGCCTACAATGGCAATCTTGGGCCGGTCGTCCTCCTCTCCTCCGTCTGCATGTTCCGGAAAATGTGCCACTACTTCATCCAGCATGTCTCCGATTCCAAGCCTGGACGCTGCCGACACCGGAATCGGATCTCCGATTCCGAGATTGTAAAATTCATATACATCCGCCATATATTTCTGAAAGCTGTCCACTTTGTTTACCACCAGAATCACCGGCTTGTGTGAGCGGCGAAGCATATCCGCCACCTTGGAATCCGCATCCTGCAGTCCCTGGCGTACATCCACCAGAAAAAGAATCACATCCGCCGTGTCAATGGCGATCTGCGCCTGTTCCCTCATCTGGGACAGAATCATATCGCTGCTGTCCGGCTCGATTCCGCCGGTATCGATCATCGTAAAGTTATGGTCCAGCCATGCGATATCTGCATAGATCCGGTCTCTGGTCACGCCCGGCGTATCCTTGACAATGGAAATATTCTCTCCCGCCAGCGCATTGAACAGTGTGGATTTTCCCACATTTGGCCGTCCCACAATTGCTACAACTGCTTTCCTCATATCTACCTCTTTCCATGTTATTCCACAATATGCCTCACAAGATCATTTCCGCCTGATTCTACTATGGATATTTCGATTTGTAAAGCATTTTCCACTTCTTCCACGGTCACATCATCCAGAAAGACCGGCTCTTTGCTTTTGAGCATGTGCTCCGTGATCAAAAGCTTCTCTCCTGATATCCTTCCTTTCAGCTGCCTGATCAGATCCTGCCCGGTCACAAGACCGGCCACTGTAATCCTCTCTCCAAAAAAACGGTTCTGAACGGGAATCACCTGGATCCGGATATCAGGATATTTTTCCCGAATCCTCTCTGCATGCCCTGCAAGAAAAGGAGCCGCAAGTTCTCCGGTTGCGATCGTTATTCTCCGCTCTCTTGCGTCCCCCGATACCCCTTCCAGAGCAGCCTTTACTTCCTCTTCCAGAAGCCTCACCATGCCGACTCCATTTTCCAGCTGCGGATAACCGTCATACCTGTCCTGCTCCGGTACAGGCTGTCCTGCCAGAATATACCATTCATCTCCCGCATGAATAAAATGCGTGCCATGCATATCAAAAATCTTCTTCTGCCACCTGTGGATCATCTCCAGAACCTGGCAGGCATCTTCTCTGGTAAACGGTTCCAGCGGATACAGACCGTCCCGGTAACGGGTCAGCCCCACCGGCACGACCGACACACTCTGAAGCTGTGGCAGATATTTTGTCAAATCCCGGATGGACCGCTCCAGCTCCTCCCTGTCATTCACTCCTCTGCACAGAACGATCTGACCGTTCATCACGATTCCGGCTTCCTTAAGCCTCTGTACCTTCTTATGGATCTCTCCCGCAAAACGGTTATGGAGCATTTTACAGCGAAGCTCCGGGTTCGTTGTATGAAACGAAATATTGATGGGAGACAGTTTATAATAGAGGATGCGGTCCAGATCTGCATCGCTCATATTGGTCAGCGTCAGATAATTCCCCTGCAGGAAGGACAGGCGGGAATCGTCATCCTTAAAATACAGGGTATCCCGCATTCCTTTCGGAAGCTGGTCGATGAAGCAGAAAATACATTGATTCCTGCAGGAACGGTAATCATCCATCAGGCCGTTCTCAAATTCCAGCCCCAGATCCTCTTCATATTCTTTCTCAATCTCCAGTTCCCATTCCTCGCCGCTTCTCTTCCGGATCAGAACCTGGATCTCTTCTTCATTCATCAAATACCGGTAATCAAAGATATCCACCGGAACCTGCCCGTTCACGGACAGCAGTACGTCTCCGGGCTCGATCTCCATCTCCTGCGCAATGCTCCCGGGAACAACCGCACTTATTATGTGTTCCATGCCTCTTAACCCTCATTTTCTTTCTTCATCCATATAAACGGCACTAAATTCCTGCACGCACAGAACTTTGATCCCCGTGCCGTTTATCATACTTTTCCGGCAATTTTCAAATGCCAGATATCTATATAAACGGCACTAAATTCCTGCACGCACAGAACTTTGGTCCCCGTGCCGTTTATCATATTTTTCCAGCAATTATTAAACACCAGATATATACTATACTAAATATTACCGGAAAATGCAATGTTGCCCTTTTTGGTCTGCCAGACATCCGTTCCGTTACGGATGTCTGATACCCATTCCGGTCAGGCTGCACAGAGCAAACATCGCCATATTCATGCATACAATGGTTGCCCCGACCGGTGTGGCAGCCAGAATCGAGAGGAAGATCCCGGACGAAGCGCAGACAACCGACAGCACTGCGGATGCCAGAATCACTCCGCGGAAGCTTTTGAACAGGCGCATGGCAGAAAGCGCCGGAAAAATGACAAGCGCCGATATAAGCAGCGAACCCACAAGCTTCATGGCCAGCACAATAACAGATGCCGTGACTACTGCAATCAGCAGATTATACCTGCCTGCCTTCATCCCGGTTGCCCGGGCAAAAGTTTCGTCAAAGGTCACCGCAAAGACACGATGATAAAAAACGGTAAAGATCACCACCACCAGCACGGACAGAAGGATGCACAGCCGCACATCTGAGATGGACAGGGTCAGGATCGCTGTGGAGCCGAACAGGGTGCTGCATACATCTCCGGTCAGATTCGCCGATTTGGAGAACAGATTTAAAAACAGATATCCAGATGCCAGCGCACCTACAGATACCATGGCAATCACTGCATCCCCCTTCAGTTTTGTGTTTTGTCCCGTGCGAAGAAGCAGAATCGCCGAACCTATGGTAACCGGCAGGACGACCACCATATCATTTGCCACATCCAGTACGGTTGCCGCAGCCATGGCGCCGAACGCCACATGGGAAAGCCCGTCGCCGATAAAAGAAAACCGTTTTAATACAAGGGATACCCCCAGCAGGGAGGAAGACAGTGCAATCAGCACTCCCACCACCATGGCATACCTTACAAACGGATAGCTGAAGTAGACTCCAAATATCTCAGACATGTATTTGACCTCCCATCCTTGAAAAACAGGTCTTTCCGATTTCGCTTTTCAGATAATCTTCCTTTGTTCCAAAAAACAGCGGCTCCTCGCTGATATGAAGAATGCGGTCCGCATAGACAGCTGCCGCATGAATATCATGAGACACCATGATAATCGTGATCTTCTCTTCATGGTTCAGTTTTTCCAGAAGCTCATACATTTCCTGAACGGCTGCCGGGTCAAGCCCGGACACCGGCTCATCCAGAAGCAGCATGTATCTGGTTGCACAGAGCGCTCTTGCCAGCAGAACTCTCTGCTGCTGGCCCCCGGACAACTCCCGGTAGCAGCGTTTTGCCAGATGCGCAATGCCGAGCTTCTCCATGTTTTCTGCCGCCCTCTCTTTTTCTGCCCTCCCGTAGAACGGACGCCACCCAAAACGCCCCAGGCAGCCGGACCGCACAATCTCCTGCACCGATGCCGGAAAATCCTTCTGTACGACCGTCTGCTGCGGCAGATATCCGATTCCGTCTGTCTCCAGGCCGTCATCCATGCAGATCTCTCCTGACATGGGTTCTTTCAGCCGGAGCATAGCCCTGATCAGCGTGCTCTTGCCGGAACCGTTTTCTCCCACAATGCACAGGTAGTCTCCTTTGTTCACTTCAAAGTTCAGGTTCTGCACCACTGCTTTTCCCTCGTAGCCCAGTACCACATCTTTGCACACAATCTGTGCCATAACATTCTCCTTATTCTTAAAAATCTGCCGCTGGAAGCGCTTCCTTCAGCACCTCCAGATTCCGTTCCATCACAGAGAGATAGCTCTCTCCTTCTTCGATATCCTGTTCGCTTACAGACTGCATGGAGTCAAGAAGCAGCACCTTCTGGTCCCCGGTCTTCGTGTTTCCTGCAATCGTCCGGGCGATCGCCCCGTCGGAACCATCTATTTTCATCACCGCCGGAAGGTTCAGTTCCCCGGCTTTTTCCGCCAGAAATACAATCGTTTCAAAGCTGGCTTCCGTCTCTGCGGCGCATCCGGCAAACGCCGCATAATATGCAATCCCATAATCATCCATCAGATACCGGAACGGAAAACGGTCGCCAAACAGCAGCACCGGCATGGACGCCTGTTCCACTGTCCTTTGATATTCCATATCCAGCCCATGAAGCTTTTCCTGATACGCTCTGTTATTCTGTTCATAAATATCCCGATGCCCGGCATCCAGTTCACCAAGGGCCTCTGTGACCGCATCGCATACGGTCCGGGCATTTCGAAGAGACAGCCAGAGATGTTCATCATATTCCTCATGCGCTTCCTCTTCATGTGTGCGGTGTTCCTCTGCCTCTGTTTTTGGGTCATGCCCATGTCCCTGTACGGTCTGCATGCCTTCTGTATATTCTTCCGTTTTCGCGGCATCCTGCAGAAGTTCCATCAGATTTAACATACGGCAGTCCGGATTGCCTGCATGTTCCAGAGCCTCCTCCACCCAGAAATCCGATTCGCCGCCCACATAGACAAACAGATCCGCCTCCGATATCGCTCTCATATCCCATACCGTCGGCTGATAGCTGTGCAGATCCGCTCCGTTTTTCATAAGAAGCGTCAGCTCTGTCTCTTCTTCCCGTCTGCCAAGAATCTGCTTTACCCAGTCATATTCGGGAAATATGGTACAGACGATCCGAAGCTTTCGGTCCGGATTATCCTTCCTGTAATCTTTTTGATTCCCGCATCCGGCGGTTTCTGTCAGAAGGAATACCAGAAGCAGAACAAACCATATCCCTTTTCCTGTTTTTCTTATCATTCCATCTCCTGCCCGCTGCAGCCCTCGCATTGTCCAAACAGAACCGTCCGCCCTTCATCCAGCTGGAAATGATGTTTTCTCATGACCTGCCAGAACAGCGCTTCGCTTTCTGTATCTTCCATATGGTACAGTTTGCCGCACACCGAGCATTTCATATGCAGATGACGGTCACAATGCTCTCCGCATACCATCTGGTATAAAAACTTCCTGCCGTTTCCTTTGACAAACCGTTTTACCAGACCTTCTTCCACCAGTTTCGGCATAATACGGTAGACCGTGCTTTTTCCGGGCGCCGCCGTCAATGCCGTTTCCTGTTTCAGCCGCTCGCACAGCTCTTCAATCGTAAAGGACTCTTCACTGTGTGCTTTCATATACGCCAGAAGGACTCTTTTCTGCTCTGTCTGATACTGAGCCATACTATCCCCTCCAATATGAGAATTACTCTCATATTATAAACCTGTTTTCAAAAAAGTCAAGAAAAAGAGGTGCTGCAAAACACCTCTTATCTGTCTGTTCCATATTGACCGGTTCCGTCTGCCCTGTTTTCCGGCAATTTCCAAATGCCGGATCCATACAGAAACGGCATCAAATATCTGCTTTTACACACAGATCGCTGACACAGCATCTTTCGCAGTACGGCTTTGTCCTCGCCGTACACACATCCCTTCCATGGTAAACCAGCCTGTGGCAAAAATCGCTTCCTTCTTCCGGCGGAATCAGCTTCCACAGCGCCTTCTCCACTTTTCCGGGTTCTTTGATTCCATCCACCAGCCCCATCCGGTTCACCAGACGGATGCAGTGGGTGTCTGTCACGATCGCCGGCTTCCCGAATACATCCCCCATAATCAGATTTGCACTTTTCCTGCCCACTCCCGGAAGCTTTAACAGTTCCTCAAAATGATCCGGCACTTTCCCGTTGTACTGATCCTTCAGAATCTTCATACATGCGCTGATGTCCCGTGCCTTGGTTCTTCCCAGACCGCATGGCCTGACGATCTCTTCAATCTCCTCCGCCTTCGCTGCAGCCAGCGCATCTACATCCGGAAATTTCTCATACAGCTTTTCTACAACCACATTCACTCTGGCATCCGTGCACTGCGCTGCCAGCCGAACACTCACCAGAAGCTTCCAGGCATCATCATAATCCAGCGTGCAGCCTGCATCCGGGTATTCTTTTTTCAGCCGCTCGATCAGCTTTTTCGCAAGTTCTTTTTTCTGTTGTTCCTCCATAAAGCCTGTGATTCCTCTCTGTCATAACCAGATACAGCTTCCGTCTCCGTACATTTGCACCGGAAACAGAAGCCGCATCCTGCAGAACCTTCTACACTCTGATATCGATATATTCACCCAGTCCGGCAATCGGAACGGAATCCATCATCTCCGTCAGCACCTCGCCGGTCACTTCCGCTGTATCAAGGATCTTATCCAGCATCGCAACCCCCACATTTGTACTCAAGCTGGCAGCAGACATGGAAACAGATAATGCTCCAATATCCATATATATATCACCTCCGTTGCCACTATTTTACCAAATCTTTTGGCCGGAATCAACTGTTATTTTCTTATCAACCGTTTATCACCGCCGCGGGGCATTAAAACCGGGAACAGACAGCATCCGGTATCCCTTATATCCGATATAAAAAAAGACTTCCCGCGCCAGAAAGGGCAGCTTTGTCTTCAGACTGACAAAACGGGTAGTCGGCGTAGGACATGTATATGCCTGGATCCCATAGTCTGACGCCATCCGCATGGCGCGCTTCATATGGAGCGGGTCACTGACGATCAGGGCATCCTTCAGTCCGTGCTCTTCCATCAGCAGACTGGCATAATACATATTTTCCTGCGTAATCTGGGACTGTTCCTCCATGAGAATATCCTCCTTCGGCACACCGTTTTGAACGGCATATTCTGCTGCCGCCCATGCCTCCGAGCAGACGGCGCCGTCCCCATATCCGCCCGTCATAATGAGACAGTCCACATAACCGTTCTCATACAGCCAGATGCCATGACGGATCCGCTCACGAAAGACCGGCGAGGGTTCTTCGCCCGTCACGCCTGCCCCAAGGACGATCGCCGCATCTGCCTCCCGAAGCTCTGTCCTTTTGCTGAAGGAGACGATCTGCCATGTGTTGACCAGAACACAGAGCAGAACGAACAGAAAAAACCACAGAATCAGGTACCGTTTTCTCCATCTCATAACACGATCTCCATACCCGTACAAAGCTGGCATACCTGCTCCCCCAGCTCTTCCTTCAGGATCTCAAACGCCGGCTGTCCGGTACAGTGTCCTGTGAAAATTTTATCAATCCCGGTGGAACGGATCCTTTCCGCGAGCGCCCGGACATCTTCCGGCGACGTATGATAAAGATGAAATCCTCCGATCATCGCATGGATCTTTTTGTCCGGATATGCTGACACCACTTCCCGGATGATATTGTCCGCACCTCCATGAGAACAGCTGCTGCAGATGACCAGTCCTTTTTCCGTATCAAAGATCAGGCTCTGCTCATGGGCAAAGGAATCCGGCCGATATCTTCCGTTCTGACGGATATAGAGATGATTCTGCTCTCCATATGCCTCCAGTCCTTCTGTATGATGGGCAAGAAGGCTCACGCCCGGAACGATCTGACAGCCGTCCTCTGCGTAGATGATCCGATCCCTGTAGGTCTTCAGAAATCCTCTGCGAATCCCAATATATTTATGAAAAATCCAGCGCTTTCCATAGCAGTTCTCCTCCGCGCCCTCCCGGATGTAAAACGGCGCCATTGTATTTCCGGCAAAAAATGCGCCCATTCCGTCTGCATGGTCATAGTGGGCATGAGACAGAACGCCGAATTCCACCGCCCCAAGGTCAATCCCCAGCGCCTGCGCATTTTTGGCAAACCGGTCGGAAGCGCCGGTGTCCAGAAGGATCCTGTGCCCCCTGTATTCTACATAAACAGAAAGCCCCCACTCGGCAGCCAGCGTGCCCTTTGTCCGGTTATCTATCAGTATTGTTGCTTTCATCCTCTCTTTTCCTTTCCGGCAGACTCACCGTGCCCGGACTGCCCACCGCAGCTTCGCAGAACGCGCCCGACTGTTCCTTCTGCATTCCTCTGCCGAAGGACGGATGGCATCAGCCGCAGTCTCGCTGTACCGACCTTCCTTGAAAAACCGTCTGAATGATTTCTTCACCAGCCGGTCTTCCCCCGAATGGAACGTCAGAATCGCCGCCCGGCCACCCGGACGCAGCGCCCCCGGAAGCTTTTCCAGAAATTCATACAGTACTTCATATTCCTGATTCACATCAATGCGCAGGGCCTGGAAGGTCCGCTGACAGGATTTTTTCACCGTTTCTTTCTGCTCTGCTGCCGGCAGGAATGAAAGCGCCGCTTCGATGATCTGCCGAAGCTCTGTTGTTGTCTCGATCTTCATGCCCCGCCTCTGCCGGAGGATGACCTCTCTGGCAATCTCCTGCGCATAAGGCTCGTCCGCATTTTCCACAAGCATTCCTGCAAGTTCCTCCTGAGCGATCCCCCGCAGACGCTCTGCGGCGCTCATTCCTTTCCTCTGATTCATCCGAAGGTCCAGCGGCCCTTCCGTCTTACAGGAAAAACCCCGGTCCGGATTATCGATCTGCATGGAAGACACTCCAAGGTCCGCCAGTACAAAATCAAAGCCTCCGGCTTTCTCTGCCACCTGATCCATCTGTGCAAAATTCAGAAGGTGCATCGTCAGAATGTCCTCTCCATATCCCAGCGCCCGGAGGCGTTTCATGGTCTTTTCCGATTCTTCCGGGTCCACATCCAGTGCATGGAGGTGTCCCTGTCCCTCCAGACACGAAAGCATCCGCTCTGTATGTCCGCCATAGCCAAGCGTTGCGTCCATTCCGGTCTGCCCCGGCCGAATCTGCAGGAAATCCAGAATCTCCTGCACGCAGATGGAGATGTGCATGCCCGCAGGGGTATTTCCCTTTCGGATGACCTTTTCAATGGTATCCGCATACTTTTCCGGCTGCAGCTCCTTGTATTTTTCCCGATAGCTTCTTGGATGTGTCCCCCGGTAGCGGACACGGCGCCTGTGTGTTGTCTCCTGATGCTCCATATATTCGATTTCCTTTCCCTTTTTCCGGCATCACATTATCTTTCTCCAAATTCCCGCTGTATGCAGTACTCAATCACGGATTCCATCTGCGGCGACACCCATTTATCCCTGTGATACAGAAACTGCTTCCAGATCTCAATCTTAAAATCCTGCACCTGTATGCAGGAAAGCTTTCCCTCCTGTACTGCCCGTTCCGTCACATAATCCGGAAGATACGAGATCCCCACTCCCTGCTCCGCCAGAGAACAGAGCAGTCTTGTGCTCCCCACCTCCAGCACCGGTTCAATTTCCAGAGACATGGCAGCCAGCTGTTCATCCATGAGCCTCCGGTAACTCATGCCTTTTTCCGTCAGCACAAACGGCTCCTGCATCAGTTCCCGTACAGATACCTTGGGCCTTCTGCACAGCGGATGGCCGGTTGCCGCCACAAAGTGCATACCCACCTGCTCCTCCCGGACAATTACATATTCCGTATTATAGATATGATTGTCGAGCGTCAGGATGGCATCCGCCTCATTGTGGTCGATCAGCCGGAACATTTCTTCGGTCCCGGTGGCGATGATCTTCAGTGTAATACCCGGATACCGGCTCCGGAACTCTGCAAAACCTTCCTCCAGCAGAGAATCGCACAGAGAATCCGGTACCGCCAGCCGAAAATGCCCTGCTGCCTCTTTCTTCTCCTGCATCTCCCGTTCCAGCTCCTGCGTCAGCTTGCTGATCTGGTGCGCATACTGCAGCACATCCCTGCCCCGTTCCGTCAGCGCAATGGTATGATTGATCCGTTCAAACAGCTGGACATTCAGTTCCGTCTCCAGCTGCTTGATCTGAAAGGACACCGTGGACTGAGAATAGCCCAGCGTTCTGGCCGCCTTGGTGAAACTGTTTTTCTCCGCCACCTGAATAAAGGTCATCAGATTTTTAACATCCATTTTTTCAATCCTGTGTATCATCATTATCAATTTTACAGATATTCTCTTTTACTATATACTAAACACATAAGAAATGCAAATGATATGGGGGTAAAAATGCTATGGCTGTTTTTCAATTTGTATACTGGATCCTGTGGGGAGACCTGATTACCATCCCGCTTCCGGGCGGGAGCTCTCTGGGGCTTTCCCTGCTGGTACTGCTTCTGATCCCGTCCGGCATCTATTTTACCGTCCGGACCCGTTTTCTTCTCTTCCGGCGGTTTTGGGACATGCTCAGGATTGCCGTCGAGAAAAAAAATCCAACGCAGAAAAATTCCATCTCCGGCCTGCAGGCGCTGATCATTTCAACCGCCACCAGAGTGGGCATGGGCAATCTGGTGGGCGTCGTTGCCGCCATTTCCGTCGGCGGTGCGGGCGCGGTCTTCTGGATGTGGGTCACCGCTCTTCTGGGCTCTTCCACGGCCTTTGCAGAAGCCACTCTGGCACAGATCTACAAAGAAGAAGATCCCCTGTACGGCGGCTACCGGGGCGGTCCGGCCTACTACATCCATCATTTCTTTCTGAAAGAAGACAAAACCCGCAGAAAATCTGTCGTCGCGGTCCTGTTCGCCATCTCCGGCCTGATCTGCTGGTGCGGCATCAGCCAGGTCATCGGCAACTCGGTTTCATCCGCCTTCGAAAATGCCTTCCACATCCCGCCCCTCTTTACTACGGCGGTTTTGGTGCTGATCGCTGCAGTCATTGTCCTTCGGAAAAACGCCACGGTCAAAGTACTGGATCTCATTGTTCCCATTATGGCAGGCTTTTATTTTCTGCTGACCATTGTCATCATTCTGATGAACATCGGTCAGATTCCGGCGGTCTTCGCACGCATTTTCTCGGAAGCCTTCGGACTCCGGCAGGCAGCGGCGGGCGGCTTCGGCGCCGTCCTCATGAACGGAGCCAAGAGAGGACTTTTCTCCAACGAGGCAGGAAGCGGCTCCGCGCCCTGTGCGGCCGCTGCGGCCGACATCAGCCACCCTGCCAAAGAAGGACTTCTGCAGTCCTTCGGCGTCTTCATCGACACCATTGTGATCTGCAGCTGCTCCGCCATGATCATGCTCCTGACTCCCGAATCCATGACGCAGGGACTCGAAGGCATGGATCTGCTTCAGGAAGCCATGCATTATCACATGGGAAGCTTCGGCGTTATCTTCATCGCCGTCGTCCTGTGGCTTTTCAGTTTCTCGACGTTTATCGGCATCCTGTTCTATGCAAGACCCAACGTAGCCTACCTGTTCGGAGACAACTGGCTGTCTCAGACGCTCTACAAGGTTCTGGCCCTTATTATGCTTTTCATCGGCGGTCTGGCTGCGTATACGTTCGTATGGGATCTGGGTGATGTGGGAATCGGACTGATGACGATCTTCAATATGATTGCGCTGATCCCGCTGTCCGGGCAGGCGCTGAGATCGCTGAAAGAATATGAGAATCTGCTGAAATAGCAGGTTGTAATTTCCCGGTTCCTGACACGGTCATGTTCACCCCTGCGCCGGTATTTTGTCCGGCGCAGGCTGATATTTCCGGAAGATTTATGCCTGTCGTGACAGCGTGTACCCGCGCCCGTTTACCTTCATGACCGGTGCGGCAACCAGGAACGCACTGGGGTCTATGGCGAGCACCCGGTCCCGAAATGCCGGGTACTGTTTTGCATACACAACGCTGAATATGGCTTTCTGTTTTTCTTTCTGATAACCGGTTTCAATATTTAAAAACGTCATTCCGCTGTCCAGATCTTTTAAGACCGTCTGTGCAATCTCCTGATGACGGGGAGAGATAATGATCAGTTCCACCTTCTTCTCTCCGGACAGGATGGTCCGGTTCATCATTCCAGATGTCAGAACAATGACAACAATCCCGTAGAGAATCCCGTCCCAGCCTCCGCGGAAGATCTGCAGGGCAAGGATCATGATATCAAAAAATACCATGGAATTTCCCACCGGGATTCCTTTCAGCTTCTGCAGGATGCAGGGCGGAATATCCATCCCGCCGGTGGAACCTCCCGCCCGGATCACCAGACCAATGCCGCTTCCCATCAGTACCCCTGCGAAAACGGCAGAAAGCAGGACATCCTGAGAAAACCAGGTTCCCACCGGCTGCGTCTCAAAGATTCCCAGAATCACCGGATAGATGACCGTGGAACATAAAGAAGTCATTGCAAATCTCTTCCCGAGAAAGAGACAGCCCAGCAAAAACAGGGAAAGATTGACGCCTGCTGTAATGACCGAGATCGGCGCCGGTATCCAGGACTGGATCACCAGGGCGATTCCCGTAGATCCGCCCAGCATAAATCCATTGGGAACCACGAACGCACATACGGCAAACGCCAGCAGAGTATTTCCAAGCAGTATGTAGAGCAGCAATTCCAGTCTTTTCATCCTTGTCCTCCATTCTTCGCCTGGAACCGTTTTTTCATGGCTGCAGCAGGTCAGGCGCATATGATATCCGTCTGCAGCTGTCTCTATTATAGACCGAAAGAGAAAAGAGATTGTTGCATATACAACAATCTCCGGAAAATTATCGATTTTTTTGCTGCTCCACGATCTCCTGCAGTGCCTGACGGTCAAGAACTTTTATAAATCCATATCCCCGCTTCAGCCACCCTTCCTGTTCAAATTTCTTCAGAACAGTCGTCACCGTGGAGCGGTTCAGCCCCAGCGACACCGACAGTTCTTCATGCGTATAGGGAAGCACACCTCCTGCAGTCCCCTTTCCCACCGAATCCGGCGCCGTCTCATCCAGGATATAGCCTGCCATCTTTCCATACCGGTCCAGCAGGCACTGATCCTCCATCCGTGCCGTCAGATGATCCATGGTATTGGAACAGAGCTGCAGAAAATGGAGGGCAAATCCTGTCTTTTTCTGAAACCACGGAAGGACATCCGTCATTCGAAAAGAAACCAGCAGCACTTTATTGACTGCCTGTACACAGACAGGACGTATATTTCCTTCCATAAAAGCCGATTCCCCGAACAGACGCCCGGCTTCCACCACATCCAGCGTCAGCTCCCGCCCGGAATACAGATTGGAAAAGACACGCACCCGTCCTTTCAATATATAATAGACCTTCTCTGCCGGATCCCCTTTCATATAAATGAGATGTCCAGGCT
>ERZ778514.1152-NODE-1152-length-20847-cov-8.356964_pt1 | contig 20847 bp, 20 predicted proteins | sample MGYA00510344_ERZ778514 | MGnify/ENA primary metagenome ERZ778514 (study PRJEB29527, sample SAMN07138968) | mouse gut metagenome | material: feces | host: mouse | place: China:Nanjing | collected 2016-01-25 ...
GCGCGCGCCTCTCGGCGCAGCGCGAGGCGGGGCGCGGATGGCGCCTGGCGGCCGCCGCCGACCTGCGCACGGGGCGCGACGGGCGCATCGAGGGGGTCTTCACCGATGCTGCGACGGCGGCCCTGAGGGCCGACAAGCGGTGGCGCTCGGGGCGCGGGCTCGCACTGACGCTGCTGGCGCCCCTATCGGTGCGGGGTATGCGCCTTTCGTCGGTGGAGGAGGCCTTCCGCCTGACGGGTGACCCCTACTACAATCCCGCGTGGGGGCTGCAAGGGGGGCGGGTGCGCTCGTCGCGCGTGAGGCGCGAGTGGATGCCCGCGGCCGTGGGGCGGTGGAGCATGCCCCTCGGGGCGGCCGCGTCGCTCGAGGTGTCGTTCGGCGCCGAGGCGGGCGTGCGCCGATACAGCGCGCTGGGGTGGTACGACGCGCGCACGCCCATGCCCGACAACTACCGCTACCTGCCCTCGTGGACGGGCGACGGGGCCAACGAGGAGGCGTGGCGCCGCGCCGACCCGCGCTATACGCAGATCGACTGGGACGCCCTGATCGCCGCCAACCGCCTGGCGGGCGGTCCGGCGCGCTATGCGCTCGAGGATCGGGTCGTGCGCCGCACGACCGCCGAGGCGCGCGCGTGGCTCACCGTGCGGCCGTCGCCCTATCTGACGCTGGGCTGCGGCGTGGAGCTCTCCTGCGTCTCGGAGCGCAGCTACAAGCAGCTGCGCGACCTGCTCGGGGCCCGATACCTGCCTGACATCGACCACTATCTGGTCGACGACGACACCTACGGCAATCTGCTTCAGAACGACCTGCGCCGCCCGGGGCGGCTCGTGGACGAGGGCGGCCGCTTCGGCTACGACTATGCGCTCCGAAGGCGGCGCGCTGCCGTGCGTCTGGCCGTGGAGTGGCGGAGCGACCGCCTGCGCGCGGCCGCCGATGCCGTGTTCGGCGCGGCGAGCGTCGTGCGGCGGGGCTACTACGAGAAGGAGCTCTTCCCCGGTGCACGCTCCTACGGCCCGTCGCGCACGCTGCGCTTCGTGCCCTACGCCCTCGGTGCGGAGGTGGGGTGGAGCTTCTCGCCGCGCAGCTATCTCGCGCTCGCGGGCCGCATCGCCGCTGCCGAGCCCGCGCCCGAGGCGCTCTTCTTCCAGCCGCTCTACAACAACCGCACGGTCGACGACCCCGTGCCGGAGCGCCGCTTCGGCGCCGAGTTGCGCTACCGCCGCACGGCGCCCCGCGCGACGATCGAGCTGGCGGCTTTCGCCTCGGCGTCGTTCGATGCCATGCTCACGCGTCGCTACTACGACGACCTGGCGGGGCGCTACTGCGATCTGGCGGCGCAGGGGATCGGGCGACTGGCGTGGGGCGCCGAGGCGGCCGTCGAGTGGCGGCCCGCCGACCGCTGGCAGGTGGCGGCGACCGCCTCGGGCGGGTGGTCGGGCTACATCCGCGATCCGCGCCTGACGATCCTCTCCGACAGCGACAATACGGCGGTCGACGTCGGGGCCGCGAGCCATCTGGGCGGTTGCCGCACGGGCGCCGTGCCGCAGATGATGCTCTCGGCGCGCGTGGTGCACTTCGCGCCCCGCGGCTGGGGATTCCGCCTCTCGGCCGGATATGCGGGGCTGCGCTATGCCGAGCCGACCTTCGTGCGGCGCACGGCCCGCGTGGCTCTGGAGGCCGGTACGACGCCCGAGGCCTTCGCGGCTCTGGTGGCGCAGGAGCGGCTGCCGGATGCAGTGACGCTCGACGCGGCGCTGTTCAAGAGCTTTTATTTCGGCCGTTCGCGCCTCACGCTCTCGTGCACGGCCGACAACCTGCTGGGCACGACCTGCCCCTACGACGGCTACGAGTCGATGCGCGTGGGGCGGCTGCGGAGCGGCGCCGACGAGGCGTGGCGTCCCCACGCCACGCGGTACAGCTATGCCGCACCCCGTTCGGTGACGCTCTCGGCGGCGTATGCCTTCTGAGGCAGCGGCGAGGGAGGCGGGACTGCCGGCCCGGTCGAGCGGTTTTGGGAGAGCGGGCCGGTCTCGTGAGGGGCGATCCGGCGGGTCTCCGCGGGGCATGCTGTCGATTCGGCGATAAATAATCGGCTGTTTTCTTGGCCGTTTCGTTTCGATTTCGTAAATTGAGGGCACCAAACCCTAAAACTTTCAACCTATGCTGATCGGTGTCCCCAAAGAGATCAAGAACAACGAGAACCGCGTCGGGCTGACCCCGGCCGGTGTGCAGGAACTCGTCCGTCGCGGCCATCGCGTCGCGGTGCAGGCTTCGGCCGGCGAGAACAGCGGCTTCACGGATGACGACTACAAGGCCGTCGGGGCCGAGATCTTCCCCTCGATCGAGGCGGTCTACGCCGCGGCGGAGATGATCGTGAAGGTCAAGGAGCCGATCGCCCCCGAGTATCCGCTCGTGAGGCGCGACCAGGTGGTATTCACCTACTTCCACTTCGCTAGCAGCGAGCCTCTGACCCGCGCGATGGTCGCCAGCGGGGCGGTGTGCTGCGCCTACGAGACCGTAGAGCGCGCCGACCGCTCGCTGCCGCTGCTCATCCCCATGTCGGAGGTCGCCGGCCGCATGTCGACGCAGGAGGGGCGCTACTTCCTCGAAAAGCCCCGCGGCGGCAAGGGCAAGCTGCTGGGCGGCGTGCCGGGCGTGAAGCCGGCGAAGGTCTTCGTGATAGGCGCGGGCGTCGTAGGCACGGCGGCGGCGCGCACGGCGGCCGGAACGGGTGCCGACGTGACGATCTGCGACATCTCGTTGCAGCGGCTCACCTACCTGGCCGACGTGATGCCCAAGAACGTCAAGACGCTCATGTCGTCGGAGTACAACATCCGCGAAGAGCTCAAGACGGCCGACCTGGTGATCGGTTCGGTGCTGATCCCCGGAGCGAAGGCCCCGAAGCTGGTGACGCGCGACATGCTGCGCGACATGCAGCCCGGCACGGTGATGGTCGACGTGGCCATCGACCAGGGCGGCTGCTTCGAGACGTCGCGCCCGACGACGCACGAGGATCCGGTCTACTACGTCGACGGCATCCTCCACTACTGCGTGGCCAACATCCCCGGGGCGGTGCCCTACACCTCGACCCTGGCGCTGACCAACGCCACGCTGCCCTATGTCGTCCAGCTGGCCGACAAGGGGTGGCGCCGCGCCTGCCGCGAGAACCGCGAGCTGGAGCTGGGGCTGAACGTCGTCGGGGGCAAGGTGGTCTACAGACCCGTGGCCGAGGCCTGGGGGCTGCCCTGGGAGCCGATCGAGCTGTGACGGTGCGGGCGGGGCTTCCGGGCGGAGCCCCGCCTGTCGTTTCCGGCGGACGGCGTTTTCCGATTCGGGATAATTTCACTATCTTAGCGCCCAAAATCAGCGTATATGGCAGGATCTAATTTCGTGGATTACGTCAAGATATTCGCCCGCTCGGGCCACGGAGGCGCCGGGTCGGCCCACTTCCGCCGCGAGAAGTTCGTGGCGTTCGGAGGTCCCGACGGCGGCGACGGCGGCAAGGGGGGCAGCATCGTGCTGGTGGGCGAGCGGCAGTACTGGACGCTCATCCACCTCAAATACCAGCGCCACCAGTTCGCCGAGGACGGACAGTGCGGCTCGGGCGCCCGCTCGACGGGCAAGGATGCCCCCGACATCGTCATCCCCGTGCCGCTGGGCACGGTGGCGCGCCGCGTGGTGGAGCAGGAGGACGGCACGACGACGACCGAATACGTGGGCGAGGTGACGGCCGACGGCGAGCGGCTGGTGCTGCTCAAGGGCGGCCGCGGAGGCCTGGGCAACTGGCACTTCAAGAGCGCCACCAACCAGACGCCGCGCTACGCCCAGCCGGGCGAGGAGGGCGACGAGGGTGCCTTCATCCTGGAGCTGAAGGTGCTGGCCGACGTGGGGCTGGTGGGCTTCCCCAATGCGGGCAAGTCGACGCTGCTGTCGGTGGTCTCGGCCGCCAAGCCCAAGATCGCCAACTACGCCTTCACGACGCTGGAGCCCAACCTGGGCATCGTGGAGGTGCGCGACCACAAGTCTTTCGTCATGGCCGACATCCCCGGCATCATCGAGGGTGCGCACGAGGGCCGCGGCCTGGGCACGCGCTTCCTGCGCCACATCGAGCGCAACTCGGTGCTGCTCTTCATGATCCCGGCCGACAGCGACGACGTGAAGCGCGACTACGAGGTGCTGCTGGGCGAGCTGACGCAGTACAACCCCGAGCTGCTCGACAAGGAGCGGCTGCTGGCCGTGACCAAGTGCGACATGCTGGACGAGGAGCTCATGGAGGAGATGCGCGGGCAGCTGCCCGAGGGTATTCCGTCGGTGTTCATCTCGTCGGTGGCCGGGCTCAACATCCAGCGGCTCAAGGATATGCTCTGGGAGGCGTTGCAGAAGTAGAGCGTCTCGGCCTATTCGTGTAGCGGGCCCGCGACCTTCCATCGGTCGCGGGCCCGTTTTGTCGTGCGCGTACGGTCAGGGGGTGAGGATGCGGCGCGCGGTGATGCGCAGCGAGTAGCTGCCGTTGAAGCAGTCGACGATGCCGCAGAGCGTCACGGGCCCGGCGGGCAGCGGCTCCTCGGCGTAGAGGCACGAGGCGGAGGTGCGGACGGTGAGCCGGCGCCCCGCGGCGTCGACGGCCGTGCGTTCGGTGGCGACGGGGCGCAGCGTCGCGGGGTCGAGGTCGCACCATGCGGCCGATTCGGTGAAGCGCAGGCCGTCGAGACGCACGTAGGTGTCGATGCGCTCGGGCGTCCGGATCGCGTCGGGGGTGAGGGGCCCGACCTCGGGCATGCCGGCGTGGCCTTCGCAGCGGAGGTGGCGCGAGATGCGATCGGCGGGGATGCGCGCGACGCCGTAGCGGGCGTCGGGGGCGCTGCCGAGCACGACGCGCCCGCCGTAGAGGCCCAGCGCCAGCCCGTCGCACTGCACGGTGACCGTGCTCCCGAGCGGGAAGAGATCGGCCAGCCGCGCGCGGTCGAGGGCGATGCGCAGGCCGCCCGTGTCGTCCTCGATGACGATCTCGTGCGGGAACTCGCCGTAGCGGTCGTTGGCCGTGACGACGCCCCGCACGGCCAGCGGCTCCGCGACGACGTGGCCGGCAGCCGACGTACAACGCTGCTTGAGCGTGCGGATCGAGCGCAGCGACCCCTCGGGCACCTCGCCCAGCGAGAGCGTCGAGGCGCGGTCGCAGCCGGCGGCGAGCAGCAGGCAGAGCAGCGTGCAGAGCCGCGCCGCCAAGCGGCGAGGCCGGAGCCGGGCGGCCGTTCGGGTCGGGCGGTCGTGGTGCGGGTGCGGAGCGGCTGGGCGCATCGTGTGCTGCGCCCCGCTCCCTGCCGCCGGCCGTGCCGGGGCGGACGGGCCGTTACTCTTCGCTGCAATCCCTTTCATCGCGCAGTTTGAGCAGGTACCGCCCGCGGGCGTCGTCGTATTGGAGGATGCCGCGCAGGATGCAGCGCCCCGCGGGCGGCTCGCGGCGGGCGAAGTCGGCATATTCGCTCACGTAGGTGTGGATGGCGCGCCCGCTCTGGTCGACGAAGCGCCGGTAGCCGGCCCAGGAGGCCTCGTCGAGCTCCTCGGGCTCGTAGCGCAGCCCCTCGATGCGCACCAGCGTGCCGCACAGCCCGGGGGCGAGCTCCGCGAGCGGGAGGCGCGTGGCCTCGACCGGCCCGACGGACCCGGCGCGGCGGAGCACGGCGTCGAGCGCCGGACGCGAGGGGATGTAGTCGGTGGGGTAGCGGCTGCCCGGGGCGGGCGGAGCCCCCGCCTGGAGCACGCCGTAGGAGCTGCCCAGGGCCAGCCCCCGGAGCCGCAGCGTGACGGGGCAGCCGACGGGAAAGTCGACGTGGAGGCGGTCGACCGCCGCGCGGATCTCCATGCCGGCGCCCTCGTGCTCGATGGTAAGCGTGCGGTAGAAGTTGCCGCTGCGGTCGTCGGCCGTGACGCGGCCCGCGACGACGAGGTCGCCCTCGACGGTGACGCTCCCGCCCGCGTGGAGCCGCCGCAGCTCGGCGATGGTCGTCGTGGCCGCCTCGGCCTCGGGCTCTCCGGGCAGAGGGAAGCCTCCGTCGTGGCAGGCGGCGGCGAGCAGCAGCGCGAGGAGCAGGGTGAGGTGCTGGGCGGGGCGCACGGCGTTATTCGATGCGTGAATCCTTCAGCCCGAGGAAGTAGAGGATGCCGTCGAGGCCGATGGTGGAGATCGACTGGCGCGCCGTGGCCTTGACCTTGGGCTTGGCGTGGAAGGCGATGCCGAGGCCCGCGAGGTTGAGCATCGGCAGGTCGTTGGCCCCGTCGCCCACGGCCACCGACTGGGCGATGTTGATCCCCTCGAACTGGCACAGCAGGCGCAGCAGCTCGGCCTTGCGGCGGCCGTCGACCACCTCGCCCAGGAAGCGGCCCGTCAGGCGGCCGCCCTCGACCTCCAGCTCGTTGGCGTAGACGTAGTCGAAGCCGTACTTCTGGCGCAGATAGTTGCCGAAGTAGGTGAAGCCGCCCGAGAGAATCGCCGTCTTGTAGCCCACGCGCTTGAGGATGGTCATCATGCGCTCCAGCCCCTCGGTGATGGGGAGGTTGTGGGCGATCTCCTCCATGACGGAGACGTCGAGCCCCTCGAGCAGCGCCACGCGCTCGGTGAAGCTCTCGCGGAAGTCGATCTCGCCCCGCATGGCGCGGGCCGTGATCTCGCGCACCTGGTCGCCCACGCCCGCACGCTCGGCCAGCTCGTCGATCACCTCGGTCTCGATGAGCGTCGAGTCCATGTCGAAGCAGATCAGGCGGCGGCTGCGGCGGTAGATGTCGTCGCGCTGGAACGAGACGTCGACGCCCGTGTCCGAGAGGTTCATGAAGGCCTCCTGCATGGCGCTGCGCTCCTGGTCGGTGACCGACCCGCGCACCGAGAGCTCGATGCACGACTTGGCCGGGCCGTCGCTCCCCTCCAGCGGCATGCGGCCCGTCAGACGGCGGATGGCGTCGATGTTGAGCCCGTGGTGCGCCACCACGCGCGTGACCTCGGCGATGTGGCGCGCCGTGACCTCGCGCCCGAGCAGAGTGATGATGTGGCGGTTCTTGCCCTGGCGCGCCACCCAGGCGTCGTACTCCTCCTCGGCGATGGGGGTGAAGCGGATCATCACGCCCAGCTCCGAGGCCTTGAACAGCAGCTCCTTCATGATGAAGCCCGACTTGTCGGCCGTGGTCTTGATGAGGATGCCCAGCGTGAGCGACTGGTGGATGTTGGCCTGGCCGATGTCGAGGATGAAGGCGTCGTAGTGCGAGAGGATCTCCGTGAGCGAAGAGGTCATGCCGGGCTTGTCCTCGCCCGAGATGTTTATCTGGATGATTTCGATGTCGTTCTGCATGGTCTGATGTGCGTGGGGAATGGGGATTTCGTAAAAAGCATTACAAAGTTAATAAACTTCTCTTTTTTTTGGCTACTTTTGCCGCGTAAACTTCATTCCGATAGCTATGTTTTGGACCACCCTCCTCCAGGCCGACGCTCCGGCCGGCCCCCTGATGCTGCCCGACAGCGTGCAGAAAGCCAACTTCGCCCAGACGGTCGAGAAGCTGGCCAACCTCGATCTGCACGAGCTGCTGCGCTCGATGCTCTCCGAGTCGATCTGGATCCTCGTCAAGATCGCCGTGGCGCTGGCCATCTACTTCGTCGGCCGCTGGATCGTGAGGCGCATCCTGCGGCTGCTCGACGCCGCCTTCGAGCGCCGCCGTGTCGACGTGTCGCTGCGCCAGTTCATGCGCAACACCGTGAGCGTGGTCTTCTCGCTCATCCTCATCATGATCGTCGTGCAGACGCTGGGCGTCAACGTCACGTCGCTCATCGCCGTCTTCTCGGCCGCCACGCTGGCCATCGGTATGGCGCTGAGCGGCACGGCGCAGAACTTCGCCGGCGGCGTGATGATCCTCCTGATGAAGCCCTACCGCGTGGGCGACTTCATCTCGGCGCAGGGCCAGTCGGGCACCGTGCGCGAGATCAAGCTCTTCTCGACGGTCATCACCACGGGCGACAATCAGACCATCTTCATCCCCAACAACTCCATCGCCACGGCCATCGTCGACAACTACTCGACGGCCGAGCTGCGGCGCGTGGACTGGACCGTCTCGATCAGCTACGGCGACGACATCGACGTGGCGCGGCAGGCCATCCTGGAGATTCTGAAGGCCGACGCACGCGTGCTGGCCGAGCCGGCCCCCGTGGTGTGGGTGGCGGCGCTGGCCGACAGCTCGGTCAACCTCTCGGCCCGCGCGTGGACCCGCAACGCCGACTACTGGGATCTCTTCTTCGAGACCAACGAGAAGCTCTACAAGACGCTTCCCTCGCGCGGCGTGCGCTTCCCCTTCCCGCAGCTCGACGTGCGCATTGAAAAAGAGTAGCAACGATTATCAATAAAGCAACGACACTATGGAACTGAACGAAATTCTGGCCATCTCGGGCCAGCCCGGACTCTACAGATACGTGGCGCAGTCGACGCGCGGCGTGATCGTCGAATCGCTCGTCGACGGCCGCCGCATGAACGCCGCGGCCAATGCCAAGGTCAGCGCGCTGACCGAGATCTCGATGTTCACCGAGGGCGACGACATCGCCCTGGCCGACGTCTTCACCCGCATTTACGCCCACACGGGCGGCAAGGAGGCGATCAGCCACAAGGAGGCGCCCGAGAAGCTCAAGGCCGCCTTCGCCGAGGTGCTGCCCGAGTACGACCGCGAGCGCGTGCACGTGTCGGACATCAAGAAGTGCTTCGCCTGGTTCAACGTGCTGGTGGGCGCCGGGTTCACCGAATTCAAGCTGCCCGAGGAGAACGAGTAGCGCGGGGTGCGGCGGGCGCTGCGGCGATGCGCCGGCAGAGCGCCCGCGATGCAACGAAAAGACCGATCGGTATTCCGATCGGTCTTCTTTTTTTTGCCTCTGCGCCGGGGCGGGGTAGGTCGTAATGCCCTTTATTTGCCGGAAATTCCAAGCGATATGGCAACGATAAAGGTAAAATTACGCAAGTCGACCGTGGCGGACAAACCGGCGACGGTCTATTATCAGCTTTCGCACTGCGGCGAGCGCGTGCAGATCACCACCCGCATGCACCTGCCTCCCGAGGAGTGGGACGCCGCGAAGGGGCGGCCGCATCCCGGCACCGACCGCGCGGCCGCGGTACAGGCGGGCATCGACGGCGACGTGGCCCGCATCCGCCGGATCGTGGGGCAGCTGGAGCGCACGGGGCGGAGGTTCGCCCTCGGGGAGGTGGTCGGGCTCTTCCGCGCGCCCGCGAACGGCAGCTCGCTGACGGCCTTCATGCGCACGCAGATCGAGGCGCTCAGACGCTGCCGACGCTTCGGCACGGCCAAGAACTACGAGCGCACGGTCAGCAGCTTCTCGCAGTTCCTCGCGGGCGCCGAGCTGCCCTTCGAGGAGCTCACCGAGGAGCTGGTGGGCGAGTACGAGGCCTACCTCGCGGCGCGGGGCGTCTCGCGCAACTCCAGTTCGTTCTACATGCGCAACCTCAGGGCCGTCTACAACAAGGCCGTGCGGTTGCGGCTCACCCCGCAGAACAGCCCCTTCGAGGGGGTCTACACGGGCGTGGACCGCACGCGCAAGCGGGCCGTCGACAGCCTGCTGCTCGCGCAGTTGCGCCGCCTCGATCTGTCGGGCGATCGTGCGCTGGCGCTGGCGCGCGATCTGTTCCTCTTCAGCTACTGCACGCGCGGCATGGCCTTCGTCGACATCTCCTTCCTGCGCAAGTCGGACGTGCGCGACGGCGCGATCCGCTACGTGCGCCGCAAGACGGGCCAGCCGCTCTGCATCCGCATCGAGCCCGGGATCCGCGAGCTGATCGACCGCTATGCGGAGGCGACGCGCGAGACCCCCTACGTCTTTCCCATCCTCACGCAGACCGAGGCGCTGGCCGCCTACCGCCAGTACCAGGCGGCGCTGAGCTGCCACAATCGCCAGCTGCGCAAGCTCTCGCGCCTGCTGCCCGACGATTGCCGGCTCACCTCCTACACGGCGCGTCACAGCTGGGCCACGGTGGCCCGCAATTGCAACGTGCCCCTCTCGGTCATCAGCGCCGGCCTGGGGCATACGACCGAGCGCACGACGCAGATCTATCTGGCGATGCTGGAAAATTCGGTCATCGACACGGCCAACCGCACCATCATCGGTCTGCTGGAGGGATAGGGGCGAAGGGGAGGGTAGACGGCCGCTTCCACTGGATCCGTCGCCGGAGCCGGGACCGGGGCTGGAGCCGGGAGCTGGAGTGTCCGACGCCTCTGCGCCGGCGCAGAGGCGCCACGGCCCCCGCCACTACCCACGGCCCCCGCCGCACTCCGCACCCTCGCCGCACCCTCGCCACACCCTCGCCGCACCCCTGTTGCCGAACGGCTCCGCACCGGGTGTGAACCGCGTGACAGGCTTTGCGGGCGGGGGAGAGGGCATGGCACGAAAAAAGGTCCTTCGAAAAGGACCTTATGGAAGGGGATGCAGAATTTTTCGTTCTTTAATGTATGGACACTTCAACTTTATTGATTTCTGGAATTTACAAATCGATCAATGACCGTTTTTAAGTCTTGTTCGAATACCTGAAATGCTTTCAGCTGCCTTAACGGTGAAAAGTCGGTTATATTGTCTGCCACCAGATGCGTAGCAAAGTGGGGATTGAACTTATGCAGGTTTCTTCCTTTCAGTCCGCTTGCCGTTTTAATAATTTGTGCAATAGCTCTTTCGGTTGTTTTTCTTGTTCGATACGCTTTATTTGAGGCAATTCAAGCAAACCTTTATAATGCCTGTTCCCTGCCGCTTTTTTTATGGCGTCCGTATCGAACAGCAGCCACGATTCCATCATCTTGATCGGAATGACGCATATTGTTTTTTCGTTAGTTCCCTCGTCATTGATCCCTTCTCGGATCTCGCGTTTGCGTTGATCTAGAATTTTAATGTCCGTGGTTTCGGCATCCCGGTGGTAAAAAATCACATCGAACTGATATAGCTGTTTTGCTAATGCGAGTTTTTCCGATATGGTTTCTACTTTTTTAGGAATCGCCCTAAAATCGACCCAGTACCCTTTTATGGGTAGTTGGGGGTAGTTTGTATCCAACGTCCAGTCAATAACGGACTTTAAAATATTGTCGGAACTCCCGTCTGCGATCAAAATATACTTCAACTCCTCCATGGCATCAAAATAATGTCGGGTAAAAATATCGAAGAGTTTCTTCTTTACGTATTTTCATAGAAGGTACATATTGATCGGGCAGGCAGCCTCGTTTGCCTTCTACATAACTCTCTATATCTCCGACATTTGTCGTTTCAGCCAGTTTGTGCTCGCTTCTCCATGTCGACGGGAGGGCAGAGAACGCCGTAACCAGTATTTTCCGAGAAAAATATTCATGATAGATCTGTTTGCTATCTGCAAAATACAAATCGTTATAAGGTATGTCGCTCGCAACGATAGTCGAATGGGTGTTTATAATGACTTGTCGAAGCGGGTTGTCCATATCTACGGCAAAATTGGTATCTGTAGCTATTTCTTGTAACAAGTTGGTCATAGCTTTGATCTTCTTGGGATTGATGCCATTTTCAGGCTCTTCCAAACAGATGATGCCATTGTTTGCGGAATCGACCTGAAGAATTACTAAACCCAAGAAACGCAATGTTCCGTCGGATAGGGATTGCGCCGGAAGAGTGAGCCCGTTCCGAAATTTAGTCTCCAGGGTCAGCAGATCGCGTTTGTCGTCTCGATCGACCCAAAGCTCGGATATGTTCGGTATTAGATCTATGACTTTGTTTGTTACTTCCTGATATATATCACGGGTCGGATTTTGATTGTCAAGACGGTAAAGCGTTGCGGGTATATTGGCACCATTCGCCTTTATTTCCGCATTCTTTACTTCATAAATCGTATTGGACTGTCGGAGCGCGGTTGGCTCTAGTTGCAACATCATCCAATCGCGCATTTCCTGTCTGACGAGAAATGCGGTGGGGGATTCTGCAGTTACCGTGGACAGAAGCGTTCGCGGCATTTTTTCCCGCTGAAACTCCATCGATACATAAGTTTTTTTTGTTGTCCTCTTTCTCAAAGACCCTTTGAAGCGGGAAACGAGAATGGTAGTTACGAAGTGTTGCAGCGATGCTGTGCCCGCTTGAGAGAGACGTTGCGCGAGCTGGGCGTGTTGGACGAGCTGCGGGGGTAGGGGCGTAACACCGTGCTGACGTCATGGTCGAAAGACTCTTTTTGCCGGTCCAGATCCTGCCTGGACGATACTGCTGCTGCTGTTCGAACGCTGTCACCTACAAGAAAATATCAGACGCCCGAAGCGGCAAATACCCGAAATTTTCTATCTTTATGATCGAATATTGCACGATCATGAAGCGTTTTCCTATTTTTATAACTCTTGTTTCGACATCTCTGTTCGTTGCCTGCACCGATTCGGGGCAAGCTGCAAGCGCATTGAACCGGGCGGAGTCATTGATGGCGGATCGGCCGGACAGTGCCAAAATCATATTGGAGTCCATCGACCCGAAGGCCCTGCATACCCGAGCGGGCAAGGCCCGTTTCGCCCTGCTGTATTCCCAGGCGCTGGATAAGAATTATATCGATGTGGACCGGGACACCTTGATCTCCCGGGCGCTGAAGTATTACCGGCATCGGGGCAATGCGCATGACCGCGCGCTGGCCTATTACTACTCCGGCCGCGTTTACGAAAATGCTGCGAAGGTCGATTCGGCGATCCTGCTGTTCAACCAGGCGGAGCAAGCGGCCCTCAAGACGGACGATTGTTATCTGAAAGGATTGATCGCCAATGTTCAGGCCGGTCTGTATGCCTCGCAGCGCTACCTGGATGCGGCCCGAAAGAGATACCTCGAAGCGGCCGCCTGTTATGCGAAGACGGGCCATGAGCAGAACCAGCTGCGTTCGTTGATAGGCGCCCTTTCGTCGATGCCTCCCGACAGGCAGTATGCCGGTCGGCAGCATTGTCTGATTCGAGCCGAGACGCTGGCGGTCGCGACCGGCGACCGATCGGCCCTGCTCTATCTGGCCCGTTACCGGGCCCATCTTCAGAAAAACGCCGGAGACTATGAGGGTGCTTTAACGACCCTGCGAAAAGGGGTTGCGGAGTACGCCGGTGGCAAGACTCCGAAGTCGTATTATTCCATCTTGAGCAGCATCCATATCAAGCGCCGGCAGCCGGATTCGGCATCCGTATACCTCGAACCCCTGCTTTCGGATGCCGGGGCAGCTCCCCGGGACCGGATCGAGTATTGCTACATGCGAAGTCAGATCTGCGCGTTGAACGGGCGATACGACGAGGCACTGGTCTTTTGCAACCGGGCCTTGTCGATCAGCGACTCCCTCTATTTTGTCGAGAAAGAACGCGCCATACCCGAGCTGAAGGCCAAATATCGGAACGAGCAGCTGGCCCTCCGCAACGAATACCTGCGTCAGATCGGCAAATATCGAGCGGTCGTATATGCCGTCGTGTCGATTCTTATGGTGTTCGTGTTTTTGTGGCGGCTGAATCTGCGGCGGAAAAAGATCCTGCGCCAGAAGCAGGAGATCGAAGAGTATCTCAATACCATATCGCGTCTGAAGGGCGAGTATGAGATGCTACGCACGCAGCGCGACGATCGGTCGGCGGGTGGGGAGTCGCATCCGATGGATACGGAGATCGTGGCCCGGCGCATCGATTTTCTGAAGCAGATACTCGACATCGCATCCAATTTCAAGCACGACAAGGAGAAGTTTCACGAAAAGATTGAAGGGCTGCTGACCAAGGGCGGGAGCGGCGCGAACAGAAAAGAGCCGAACGAGATTTTTCCGATATTCCAGGACCTGCTCGACTCCCGGCAGCCGGGCATCGTAGCCTACGTCGGGTCGAGATACCCTCTCTCCGAGCAGGAGCTCGCGCTCTATTGCATGATCTGCATGGGCATTTCGAAATCGGCGATTTGCTTCGTGCTGGAGAGCAAAAGCAAAACTTACTACAACTACAGAAATCTGCTGCGGAACAAACTCGCCATCACAAACGACGAAATGACGATCCCGCAGCATTTCGAACGCATGTGTTCGGAGTACCGAGCGAGCCTGCGGAGATAGGGCGTCTCGTCGCCGCCGTGGTTCGAGTCCGTGAATGAAAATTCACGGACTTTTTCGTGTTGCGCAGTTGTCGGCCACGCCGTTTCGACCGCGAAACGGAGGCTGGGGCGCCATAGGGTAATTAAAATTATTTAATGGTAAGATTTTCAGTGGTTTGGTGCTTGCGTTCGGGATATGCTCCGTCGCATGTTTTCGCTGTCTGTGTTATATATTTGTAATAAGTCAAATCATATAAAAAATTTACTTATGAAACATCTTGTTCTTTCGCTCGCAGCGCTCTTCGCCTTTGCCGGATCCGGCAATGCCCGATCATCCGAAACCGCCCCGAAGGGGGATTCCGATGATATCGTAATACTCACGGAAATCAAACCGGGCGAAGAGACGCCGGTCCGTACCCGCTCCGCCGTGCCCGACGTCTCGGCCTACATCGATTACGAGCTGGCGCAGCTGGAGATCGCATTCAACACCTGCGTAGGTAAGGCACGAATAGAGATCGTCGACGGTTGGGGGCGGTGCGTCCACTCCTCTTCGTGCGATATCGAAATGGAGCCCGCGGTCTGGATCTCGCTGCCGTCGGTCGCGGCCGATTACGTTTTGAAAATCGATACCTCCTCGGCCGTATATACGGGAGCTTTTTCGCTCTGACCCCGATCGGCGGGCCGGCCCGCCGCCCGGAGCGCGGCGTGTTCTTCCTCGACGCCGGGGTATCCGGTGGGAATACGCCATCGGGGAGGGTTGCATTTAGTTTAAAAAATTATGAAGAAAATCCTCTTTTTCCTGCTTTTGGCCCTCCTGGCGGGCCGGGCATACGGGCAACGGAACAACGACTTCGAGTCGCTGACCCTCATGGCCGACAAAGACGACATAGCGGCTTGCGGCTTCGTCCGCTCCGCACAGCCGCCCGTCGACACCTCTCGGCTGCGCGTCGTCTACCGGCTGACCTACCGCGCCGCGCCCGACGCAAAACCCCGTGAAACGGAGTGGCTGCTGGCCATAGGCGCCCGCCATACGGACTTTCGCAGCTGCGCCTACGCGCGGGCCGACACCCTGGCTTCGGCCAGCCGCAAGGGCGGTTTGCCCGGCCCCATGGTGCCGTTCGAGCCGCTCGGCGAAGTCCTGCGATCGATCGCGGAGGGACGGTTCGAAGTCTTGCAGCGCATTCCGTTCGAGCGGCGCCATGTCGTCCGCTACGACGAGAGCGCCGCAGCACCCGAGTGGCGGATGCTCGGCCGAACCGACACGGTCGGCGGATACCTCTGCCATGCCGCCGCGACCACCTATGGCGGCCGGGAGTGGACGGCATGGTTCGCCCCCGCGGTGCCGACGGATGCCGGACCGTGGAAATTGTTCGGACTGCCGGGGCTGATCCTGCGGGCCGGGGACGCCACGGGCTCTTACGCCTTCGAGCCGGTGAAGATCGAGCAAGCTGCGGTGCCCATGCCCGGCTGCGGCGTCCCGATCCGCACGGAGAGCAAACGCAAATGGCTGCGCATGGCGTGCGGCTTTCACGGATCGCCCGCTTTCTATTTCAGCGCCGGCGGCAAGCATCTGTTCTACATGCGAGGCTCGAAGGTGCCGCTCGGCGGCGAGTGGCGCATCACCTATAACCCCGTGGAGTTCGATATGGCGGAAACCGAAAAGCCCGTAGAGTAGGTAAATTTCAAAAAATCGATTTTATGAAAAGATTTCAGAACCAGCGCTTGACCAAAGCCGAAATGAATCGCCTGCATGGCGGTCTGTCTACCAAATTCTGTTCGTGCTACTCCTTGGACGGGGAACAAGAGTATCTGACATGGTTCCTGCCCGCCGATGCGTCTGCGGAGGAGATCATCGCCTCCATCGACGCCCATTATCAGGATGGGAGCCGGGGTACCTGCACCAACGTTTCGGCATAGACTTTAGGAGTGGCTTCAATTTAAAACAACGCAAATGCCTCTTTTGCTCCATTTGTTCCTCTCCCGAATCGGGATCCGCATCAGCCTGCTTCGGATCCGGGAGGCGTATTCCCGCCACCCGCTGCCGCACAGCGTGCGGGCGCTGAGCGACACGCTCGATGCGCTGCGCGTGCTCAATATGGTGTGCCGGCTGGAGTTCGGGCAGCTCTTCGAGATCGGAGGCCCCTTTCTGGTCAAGGCCGGCGAGGCGGAGTACCCCTTCCTGCTGGTCGAGCGGCTCGACCGCGAGCGGCAGACGATCGCCCTGCGCACGGCCGAGGGCCGATACGCCGAACTGCCGTTCGACGCCTTCCGCGCCGTATGGGACGGGACGGTGCTGCTGGCCGAGAAGGGCGACGAGACCGTCGAGGAGCCGTGGCCGCTCTATCGGGTCCGGCAGGGGCTGGATGCGCTCGACCGAAGGTGGGGTCGTTGGCTCGCGGGGCTGCTCGTCGTGGTGGCGGCCGTCGCGGCGCTGCGGGCGCCCGAGTTTGCGGAGCTGCGCTATCTCGTGAAGGCGGCGGGCCTCGCCCTCTCGTTCGCGGTCGTCGTCAAGGCGTCGTTCGACCCGCATCTCGCGCAGGGCTTCTGCCGCCTGGGCCGGCGCTCCGACTGCAACGAGGTCTTCCGCGCGGCCGGGGCCAAGCTCTTCGGGTGGGTGTCGCTCGGCGAGCTGTCGGCGGTCTACTTCGCCGCCTCGATCCTCTGGGGGTTGTTCGTCGCTGCGGACCCCGGCGCCCTCTTCCCGTGGCTCGATATGCTCGCTTTGTCGACGGTCGTCTATTCGCTCATCTGGCAGATGCGCCACCGCAGGTGGTGCCCGCTGTGTCTGGCCATCGACGCCGTGCTGGTGGCGGACGCCGCGCTCGAGGCGCTGCTCGGAGTGCCGTGGCGGACGGCGCCCGATGGGGCGTCGGCGGTCGATGCCCTGCTTTTCTGCCTGCTGTTCGGGGCCGGCGTGCTGGCGCTCCGCAGGATCGTCGTCGCGGCGGAGCGCGTGCGGGAAACGGATCGGCTGAAGTACAAGCACGAACGGCTGCTGAGCGACAGCGCGCTATTCTGGCAACTGCTCGAACGGCAGCCGAAAGCGGCCGCGGAGAGCAGCGCCTGCATGCCGATCACCAACTACGCCGAGGCGGAGCACACCCTCACGGTGGTGATGAATCCCTCGTGTCCCAAGTGCGCCGAGGTCCATCGGGCGCTCGCCGGCTTGGAGGGCTACCGCATCGAGCTGCTCTTCGCCGTGAACGAGGGCGACCGGCGGTCGCACGACATTGCTTTGCGGATCATCTCGTCGGGCATCTCGGACGAGTGGCCCCGGACCGAGCGCATCATCGGCGCGTGGTACGAGCGGCACGAGCTGCCGCCCCATTTGGCGGTTCACCCGCTGGCGGGCGAGGACCTCGACCGGCACCGCGACTACTGCCGGGCGGTCGGGATCACCGGCACGCCGACGATCCTCGTCGACGGCCGGCGGCTGCCCGATCTGTACGATGCGACGGATTTGAACTATCTGTTATAACGGACACGCGCTGTCCGACCGCTATTCGCCGCGGCCTTGCCCGCCGAGGCAAATAAGAAGCCTTCCCGCGAGGAAGCAAAACCGAGTCTGACCACTCACAAGTTCAACTAAAACGCAGAAAGGCATTGCAAAAGTAGTAAACTTTTTCGAGAGACGGAAAGTCTTCGAAGAACGGCGGCCCCGGACCTCCCGTCGAGAAGCAAAAGTCCGAAACCGAATGAAACTCGAACTTTAAAACTACAATTATGAAAACGATGAAGAACTTCGCTGCACAGCAGCTCTCCAAAAAGCAGATGAACGACGTGAAGGGCGGTGATAGCCATATCTGGTGTGCTGTCTATTTAGATGGACGGGTAGAAATGGGTATCGCAGCAACCGATACGGTTGCTGATGCCGAACGGCAACTTACGCAGATGTACGAAGGCGTCTACGATAATGTGCGCGTCATATGCGATGAACGCTTCGATTAGTCCTTGATATTAGTCTAAACCACCTCGCTGTAGCAGAATCCGCTACAGCGAGGTCTTAACCTTTTGAAGTCATGAAAATGATTTTGTTCTTTCTGCTGGTCTGTGCGACGTCTGCCTGGGCGCAGTCGGGGAAACGCCATGTTTCGATGACCAATTGCTCGGAAGTGGGTTACGGGCTGTGCGACCTCAGCCAAAAAGAGACGATCGACACGACGCATCTGACTGCGACATATAAGCTAACAACCGTTCACGAGGGCAGTCAGCGATGGGCCCAAATGATTTTGCAGGTCGGAGCGCGCTATACCCGATATTTCGGTCTGTTGAAACAACTCAACGATGAGTATTATACAATGTTCCTGCGCAGACAAACACCCTCCGAGGAGTTCATCGACCGCCAACGGGCTGCCGGAAATGGCGGCGAGCGCTTCGCCATGGTCGTCATAAACGACAGAACGACAGCCACGCGAAAGGTCATTCATTTCATCCCGATTACCAACGATCGGACGCTCTCCTACGAAGAGCCGATCGAACCGATGTCTTGGGAAATTACCCAGCGGCAGGATACGGTCGCCGGCTACCTCTGCACGCAGGCCGAGGCGGATTTCCGTGGGCGGCGCTACCGCGCCTGGTTTGCGCCCGATATTCCGCTCAATATCGGGCCGTGGAAATTCGCGGGGCTGCCCGGGCTGGTCCTGCGCGCGGAGGATGCGGACGGAGCGTTTGTTTGGGAGTGCGTGGGCATCGAAACGGCGCGCGAGCCGATCTTCGACTATCGGATTCCCGACAAGAGAACCACCCGGGAGCAATATATCAAATGGGAGCGGGCCTACCACCGGGCACCGGCCACGATGCTGAACTTGGACGGGCGGACGGTGTTCAAACATTGGGACCGATCCACGAAAACTTCGCGGGAGCTCGGCTCCGAATGGACGCTGCCTTATAATCCTATCGAACTGGAATAAAATAAAACCCTCCGACCATGTCTTTCCCCCACTACAAGCAACTCGACGCGATGGATTGCGGCCCGACGTCGCTGCGGATCGTCGCGCAGCACTACGGTCGTCACTATTCGCTCCAAAGCCTCCGCGATCGGTGCCACATCACGCGCGAGGGGGTCTCGCTGCTGGGGATCAGCGACGCTGCCGAGACCATCGGCCTGCGCACAACGGGCGTGAAGATCACCTGGGAGCAGCTGCGCGACGATGCCGGGCGGTCGGGATCACCGGCACGCCGACGATCCTCGTCGACGGCCGGCGGCTGCCCGATCTGTACGATGCGACGTATTTGAAATATCTGTTGTAACGGATACGCGCTGTCCGACCGCTATTCGCCGCGGCCCTGCCCGCCGCGGCGAATAGGAAGCTTTCCCGCGAGAAGGCCGCATCGAAGTTTGACTAAAAATTTAAAAGGGCATTGCATAAGTGATTTATTTTGCCGACCTTACCGATGGATGCGCGGCGAACGGCGGTTGCGGGCCACCCGTCGAGAAGCAAAAGTCCGAACCAATCAAATCTAAACTTTAAAAACTACTATTATTATGAAAACGATGAAGAACTTCGCTGCACAGCAGCTCTCCAAAAAGCAGATGAACGAAGTAAAGGGCGGCGATGGCCACAATCCGAATCAGTTATGGGAATGTCACTGGGAAGGTGGTATGACGATCATCGCAGAAAAGGATTTCCCGCAACTGGAGGAAGATATGTATATATCCGGCATAGAGGAGATTAACTGCAAAATGATATAAAATCCCTTACCGGCCGACCAGTTATTTCGGGTCGGCCGGTAAAAAACACAAGATTATGGTTCAACGATTTTTTCTTTTATGCTGTCTGCTGACTTCCCTGGCCGGATATGCCCAGAATCGGAGCCAATACACGCGCCGCATTTTTCTGGCTTCCGCCTCGAAATATGCGCCGCGCCCTTGGAATCTCCGCGACAGCCTGATCCGGGATACCTCCGTTTGCCGGGTCTATTATCGGCATCGGTTCGTGATGGATACTATGCAGCATAAGGAGGTAACCACCGTGATGGTGTGCGACATTGGAGAGAGCTACACGTCGTATTTTAGTCTGGCCCTGCGGCTCTCCCATGTGATTTTTACGAAAGTGAAGGCCGAGGCGGAGAAGATGGGCCGCTATGCCGGCATGAGCGTGCGTTATACGCCGACGGAAAGCGAACGGGAGCTGAAAGAGTTCGCAGGTGATGCCGGAACGGTCAATAGCGAAATATGGCTCGATCGGTCGCAGTGCACGCTGACAGAGCGGGCGGCCGACTATGCAGAAGAAAACATGGCTTATGAATATGAAGAGCCGCAGCCCGTACTGGGTTGGAATGTATCCGGGGAGCATCGGCAAATATGCGGATACGATTGTATCAAGGCAACTATCCGATTCCGCGGCCGGGAGTGGACAGTGTGGTTTGCGCCGGAGATACCGCTTCCCTATGGTCCATGGAAATTGGGCGGTCTTCCCGGGCTTATCCTCGAGGCTGAAGACTGCCGAAAACACTTCGTATGGGAGTGCTGCGGCATTGAGCAGGAGGTCCGGCCGATGGCACGTTACGTCATTCCTACCCGCAAGCTGACCCGCAGCAAGTTTAATGACTGGATGACCCGGTTCCATCGTTTCCCTTACGAAGTCATTGACGGTGGAAGAGGAACGACGCTTATTCAAACCAACACCGCGCAGGGCTTGAAAGCGATGGACAGCGATTGGACGCTGCCTTATAACCCCATAGAACTCGAATAAAATAAAACCCTCCGACCATGTCTTTCCCCCACTACAAGCAACTCGATGCGATGGATTGCGGCCCGACGTCGCTTCGAATCGTCGCGCAGCACTACGGTCGCC
>ERZ778514.1157-NODE-1157-length-20821-cov-4.557209_pt1 | contig 20821 bp, 14 predicted proteins | sample MGYA00510344_ERZ778514 | MGnify/ENA primary metagenome ERZ778514 (study PRJEB29527, sample SAMN07138968) | mouse gut metagenome | material: feces | host: mouse | place: China:Nanjing | collected 2016-01-25 ...
ATATATTGCTATTTTACTAATAATCAATAACTTAATTTCGTCGAACTGACGTTAATATTAAAATTAATGGCATGAAACACAAAACAGCATCTATTTTCATATCATACCTTATTATGGTCTCGTGCGCGGGTGAGAGGCAGCCGGTGGATTACGTAAATCCATATATAGGCAATATAAGCCATACTTTGGTTCCTGCATTTCCTACCGTCCACCTTCCGAATTCCATGCTTCGCGTATACCCGGAAAGGGCTGATTATACATCGGAATATCTTGACGGTCTTCCGGTGATTGTGACTAACCATCGGGAGAGGTCAGCGTTCCGTATTTTTGTCTCCAATGATGAGATTGTTGACTCTGTGGCATTGTTGAGCTATGACAATGAACATATTACTCCGTATTCTTTCAGGGTCTCGCTTGCAGACGGAGCCATTGATGCGCATTATGCTGTCTCCGGTCAGTCTGCAATGTATGAGTTCAAATCGTTGCGTCCTGTCAATGTCTCATTGTACAGCATGCAAGGAGAGGTCGGCTATGATGAACATGGGGTATGGGGTGTTCAGACTGTCGAAGGAGATACAAGGGTCTATGTCTATCTTCAGACATTGCAGAAGCCTGTCGGGACCCGTATCCTGAATGGCAATCAATTTATTATGGACTTTGATGAAGCTAAGGTGAATCTTCGCTATGGCGTTTCTTTCATCAGTGTGGAGCAGGCCAATCTTCAGCGTGAAATCTGGGATTATGATATGAGGGCACTTGAGAGAACGGGCCGCAGGATATGGAATGATGCATTGGGACGTATAAAGGTAAAGGGCGGCAGTGAAGACCAAAAGACGGTTTTCTATACTTCTTATTACCGTACATTCGAACGGCCTATATGCATGAGTGAAGATGGCAGATACTGGAGTGCTTTTGATGCTTCAGTCCATGATGATGGCGGGGTGCCGTTCTACAATGATGACTGGATTTGGGACACTTACCGTGCAGGTCATCCGTTGCGAATCTTGATGGACCGGGAGATTGAGGAGAATGTGCTCCGGTCTTTTCTCCGGATTGCAGAGCAGGATGGAACGGGATGGATGCCTACTTTCCCTGAGGTTACAGGTGATAGCAGGCGTATGAATTGCAATCACGCCATTGCCGCTTTTGCGGATGCGGTAGCCAAAGGACTTGATGTTGACATTGAGGCTGCATGTGATGCCTCATATAAAGCTTTGACGGAGAAGACCCTCGCGCCATGGAGCGGAAAGCCTGCCGGAAAACTGGATGAATTTTATTGGAAAAACGGATATGTGGCGGCTCTGCGCCCTGGAGAAAAGGAAACGGATCCTGTGGTCAATGATTGGGAAAAGAGGCAGTCTGTAGCAGTGTCTCTTGGTACGGCTTATGATTGCTGGTGTATGTCACGGATTGCACAGGCGGCCGGCAGAGATTCGCTTGCAGCCTTTTTTGAAAGGAATTCATTCAACTACCGTAAATTGTTCAATGCGGAAACGAAGTTCTTTCATCCCAAGGATGCATCAGGAGCTTTTGTGGAAGATGTGGACTATGATTTTCCCGGAGGCCTTGGGGCGAGGGAGTACTACGATGAAAACAATGCCTGGGTGTACAGATGGGATGTCCAGCATAATATAGATGACCTGATTGCCTTGATGGGAGGTGATGAGGCTTTCTGCAGGGAACTTGACAGAATGTTTGCCGAGCCCCTCGGCCGCGGCAAATATGCATTTTATGCCAAACTTCCGGACCACACCGGCAATGTCGGTCAATTTTCAATGGGGAATGAACCTTCTCTTCATATACCGTATCTGTATAATTATGCCGGTGCTCCATGGAAAACCCAGAAGCGTGTACGCCAGCTTCTTGATGCCTGGTTCAGAAATGATGTCATGGGAATCCCCGGTGATGAGGACGGCGGCGGCCTGACTCCTTTTGTCGTGTTTTCATCTTTGGGCTTCTATCCCGTTACTCCCGGAAAAGCGGAATATGCTGTCGGCAGCCCATTGTTCAGTAAGGCATCGGTGACTTTGTCCAATGGAAAGGTTTTCAGGATTGTTGCAAAGAATGTTTCCCGGGAGAATAAGTATGTTTCTTCTGTAATGCTTAATGGCCAGGCTCTGTCACGTATGTTCATCTCTCATGATGACATAATGTCCGGTGGCACCCTGGTGCTTGAAATGACGGACAGGCCGCAGAAGAATGTTATGGTTATGCAATAAAACGTAGCACAAAAATACATTTAAAGGACAGGCACTTGCCTATTTTATAGTTGGGGTAGGAATGGAAAACGGACGCTATTGCTTCTTTTCCGAGACGGATGACAGCAAGATCATTGCTGACATGAGCAAAGACGAGGTTGTGAACAATATGATGAACTACAGCCCGTCCACTGCCAGGCAGCTTGATGATATAATAGGAGCTCTTCAATAAAAACAGACTAATTTACCAATTCTATAATCGCAGGGATTGCGACGAGCATAAATCGACATTGTTCTATAAAAGCCATTGGGATGACAGAAACTGTTTTGGTCATCCTTTCGTGTTTTATGTCGCCTGTGCGAAGACCGTACATTCGGCGTCTTCTCGTCAGCTTTCCAGATTCGCGATGTGAAGCGCAACCCCGAGGGACTTGATTTCGGAGCGTAGCTTGGACGGGAAGTTCCTGTCCGATACTATGGCGGTGAGTTCCCGTACGGCACAGATGTGCGCGAAACTTCTTTTATAGCATTTTGTGTAGTCGAATACTGCTATGGTCTCCTTGGCCATCGATATCATAGTCTGGTTCAGGTTGGCTTCCTCCAGGTTAGGTGTGGATATTCCTGCCGTGATGTTGAAACTGTCCACTCCGAGGAAAAGTTTGTCACAGTAGAATGACTTTATGTTGGATTCAGCTATCGGACCCACTACGGACTGTGATGACAGCCTCAGGTGACCTCCGAGAAGAATGACTGGAAACCTTTCGTATTTCAGTGCCTCGATAGCTATGTTGATGGCATTTGTTACTATGGTCAAATGTTTGAATCTGTGCAGGTTTTTCACTATCTCCAGCGTGGTTGTCCCGGAATCTATCAGAATGGTGTCTCCGTCTTCGATAAGGGATGCCGCCAGTTTTCCTATGCCGGCTTTTTCCCTTGCGTTCTCGAATTCCTTGGTGTCGATAGGCTGGTCGAACGCGCTGTCTGTCGCAGGTATCCTCATTGCACCTCCCCTTGTGCGTATGAGCAGGCGGGTCCTGTGCATTTCGTTAAGGTCTTTCCTGATTGAAACTTCCGAAACTCCGAATCTTTTTGACAGCTCGTTTACCGTGACATTGTTTTTCTGTGTAACTAATTGCAGGATAATTGCTCTTCGTTCTTTTGTGGCTATCATACGGTCAATTTTTTCGCAAAAATAGCAAATTAATCCATAAAAAAAGTGAAAGGTTGCGAAATGTTTTGAAATATTTTATTCTTAAAAAAGTATTATGCTTTAAATGGTTGTTTTATAGTGTTATATGTATTGCTTTGCTGTACTGTGAATAAAAACGAAATATAAATAGTCTTTCATATTGATTTTGAAAGTTTCGGAATGGGATATATTTGTAAAACATAAGTTTTCAAATTAAACCAACAATGGAACAGTTTTATACCTATAGGGAAATCAGACAGCAGCCGGATGTATGGCTTAAGGAGTATGCTTCTATCCTCTCAAGAAAAGACGAAATCGTGAAATTTATCAGACGCTATCTTGAAGACGGATATGAGATATATTTTACAGGAGCAGGTACATCCGCATATATCGGTGACGCATTGGCGTTTGCATTTGCCGGCACGGTGTTTTCCGATTGCAGGTCGGTGCCCACTACGGATATCGTGACGGACTACAGGACATTTTTCCCCGAAGGGAAGAAGGTGCTGCTTATTTCTTTTGCACGTTCCGGGAACAGCCCTGAAAGTATCGGCGCAGTTAAGATAGCGAACAAGGTGGCTACGGGGATAGCCCATATATTCATTACTTGCAATGCCGAAGGTGAGCTCGCAAGGATGGCCTCCGGATCTCCTGAAAATACTCTGCTGGTGCTCTTGCCTCCGGAGACCAATGACGTGAGCCTTGCCATGACGAGCAGTTTCAGTACTATGGTCATGTCGTGTCTGATGCTTGCTGAAATGGATTCAGCTGATTCTGTAGGGGAAAAGGTCGCTGCAGTTTCAAGATTGACTGCTGCTGCTATGGACAAGTATGAGGGAGTCCTGAGGGAGATTGCCAAAAGGCCGTTCAAAAGGGCTGTGTTCCTCGGCTCCGGGTTTCTGAAAGGAATAGCGGAGGAAAGCCATCTCAAACTTCAGGAACTTACTGACGGTGATGTGATGTGTACTTTTGATTCTTTCCTGGGATTCAGGCATGGTCCCAAAGCTGTGGTAAGGGAGGGACCTCTTTTGGTGTATCTGCTTTCGGATGATCCGTATACAAGACAGTATGAAATTGACCTCATACGTCAGATTGACGGGAACAATCGTGCCGTGGCACAGGTGCTCGTGTCTGCTGATGACGTGCAGATAGACGGAGTGGAGTTCGACGCCAGGATCGTGCTGAATGAAGAAAAAGCGGAGCTGGGAAATTATGGCTATGTGCCATACGTTTTCGTGGCCCAGATGCTCGGATGCTTCAAGTCCGTAGACCTTGGGCTTTCTCCTGACGCTCCTTCCAAGTCCGGGAACATACATCGTGTGGTGAAAGGTGTTACAATTTATGATATATAAGAATATGGCAAAGACAGAACAACTATTGAACAGGATTGCAGAACTGGAAAAGGAAACAGGCGTTAAAAGGACCGTTTTTGCGGCATGTCCAAATTCAATCGCGTTGATTAGGGCCGCCTTCAGGGCTGCGAAGAGGAACAATGCCCCGATATATTTCGCGGCTACGCTCAATCAGATAGATGGGGACGGCGGATATACCGGAATGACGCAGAAGGAGTTTATAAAGACATTGGAGTTTGAGGCCAAGGCTATCAATTATAAAGGAATGTATATCGCGGCCATAGATCATGGCGGTCCTTGGCTCAAGGATATCCAGGCCGTGGAGAAATGGAGCACGGAAAAGGCTATGGCCGGAGTGAAGAAGTCCTTTGAGGATGCCATAGCAGCAGGATATGACCTTATACATGTCGACCCTACCGTAGACATAAATGTGCCGAAGGGGGAGGTGATAGATATCGATGTGGTGGTCAGGAGGACCGTGGAGCTTATAAGGCATGCCGAGGATTACAGGAGGGCAAACGGATTCGCTCCAATCTCATACGAGGTGGGTACTGAAGAGGTACATGGCGGGCTTGCTGACGAAAGGACTTTCGACAGGTTCCTCGTCGGTCTCAAGGAGGGGCTGAAAGAAGCCGGTCTGGATGACGTGTGGCCTTGTTTCGTCGTGGGCAAGGTGGGTACCGACCTGCATACTGCCACGTTTGACCCTCAGGTGGCCAGGGAGCTTACAGCGAAGGTCCGTCCTTACGGCAGCTGGATCAAGGGACATTATACCGATGATGTGTCCAATCCCGAGGAATATCCTCTTAGCGGAATGGGGGCGGCGAATGTAGGGCCTGAATTCACGATAAGCGAGTATGATGCTCTTGCGGAACTTGAGACTGAGGAAAAGGCTCTCTATGACGAGGGCAAGGTAGCCAAGCTTTCCAATATGACCGACACTTTGAACTCTCTTGTGCATAAGTCCGGGCGTTGGAGAAAGTGGCTTCTTGCCGACGAGCAGGGCAGTGACCTCAATGAACTGTCTCCTGAAAGGTTCCAGTGGATAGTTAAGACATGCAGCCGCTATATCTGGCAGCATCCCGAGGCGCTGGCGGCAAGGCAGAGCCTGTATGAAAACCTGGACCGTGTCGGAATTGATGCGGAAGAAATGCTTCTCGGACGTATCGAGCATGACATGGACAAATATTACAATGCTTTCAATCTTATAGACCTTAACAAATGGCTGTAGACAAAAAATATGATGTAGTCGCATTGGGTGAGCTCAATGTGGACATTATCCTGAACTCCATAGACGGGTTTCCTGAGGTCGGCAAGGAGAAATTTGCCGGAAGTATGACGCTTACGCTTGGAAGCAGTACGGCCATATTCGCGGCCAATGTGGCGAGTCTCGGCTCAAGGACCGCGTTTGCCGGAATGGTCGGGCGCGACAGCTTCGGTGACCTGGTCAGGAAGAGTCTTGAGGACAGGGGAGTCTCCACGGAATATCTTGTGGAAAGCGACTCGCATGCCACTGGGGCGACGGTGGTGATGAGCTACGGAGAGGACCGTGCGAATATTACCTATCAGGGGGTCATGGACATCATGTCCTTCACGGACCTGAATCCGGAGCTGTTCAAGGAGACGCGACACATACATATCTCTTCCGTTTTCATGCAGTCTTCGCTGATGAAGGACCTTGTCAAGATTCTTGAAACTGCGCAGAGGGCCGGAGTGACGGTCTCTATGGATACTCAATGGGACCCGTACGAGAAATGGGACTTTGATTACAAGTCTGTTTTGCCGTATGTGGATGTTTTTATGCCAAATGAGGTGGAACTTAAGAATATAACTGGGAAGGACAGTCTTGAGGAGGCTGTGGGAACTGTAGTTCCTTTCCTTAAAGATATGCTTGTCGTGAAATGCGGAAGCCGGGGATCTTTGCTGGTTATGAAGGACGGTATATGCAATACTATGCCTGCTTTCATTAATGAAGACGTCGTGGACGCCATTGGGGCCGGTGACAGTTTCAATTCGGGATTCGTGCACGGCTATGTCAAGGGCTTGTCCGCCGTGGAATGCCAGAGGCTCGGAAATGTGACCGGAGCTGTCAATACGACCGCCGCCGGGGGAACCGGGGCTTTCGTGTCCAAGGAGGCCGTGATGAGGACGGCAAAGGACAGGTTCGGAGTGGAAATAGGACTGTAATACGTAAATATTATGACAAATAACCACATATTAATGACTTTAGCCTTGGCCGCGCTCGTCTCGTGCGGTCGGGGTGAAGATGCGTGGGGACTTCAAGATAATCCGGCCGATCGCATCCTGCTTAAGGATTACAGACCAAAGTCCGTTTTCAATGTGCCCGTAACCTTGGTGGAAAAGGCAAAGTATCCTGTAATTGATATGCACACCCATGATTATGTCGGCACCAAGGAGGAGGTTGCTTCCGTAGTTGACCTTATGGACAAGGCCGGGATAGAGGTTGGGCATATAATGCACTGCAACTGGATAGGGGAGCCTTTCGATGTCGTGGTGGAGAAATATTCCGGCTACAAGGACAGGTTCCGTTTCTGGTGCTGTATCGATTACACCGGTTTCGGACAGGATGACTGGGCGGACAGGGCTATCGCGGAGCTTGAAAGATGCCGCGAGATGGGTGCCGTGGGTATCGGAGAACTCGGTGACAAGGGACTTGGTGACATGTATGCGAGGCCTGTCGAAGGTAAGGGCATAAGGCTGAATGACCCCAAACTGAGACCTGTTCTTGCGTGGGCTGCGGAACATGGCTGGCCGGTTTCCGTCCATATAGCCGAGCCTATATGGATGTACGAGGCTGTCGACGAACGCAATGACGGGCTTATGAACGGTGCGAAATGGCAGGTGGACACTACCGTGGAGGGTTGCATGGGATATGACCGGCTTATGGAAATGTTCGAGGACGCCGTCGCTTCCAACCCGAATACCATATTTATCGCAGACCATCTTCTGAACATGTCCCATGACCTTACGCGTCTTGGAAGGCTTATGGACAAATACAGGAACCTTTATGTCGATATTTCCGGGCGTTTCAGTGAGTCTTCCGTGACTCCTCGCGCTACAAGGGCGTTCATGCTCAAGTATCAGGACCGCATTCTCTATGGAACGGACAACACTCCTTCGGAGAGTATGTACGCACACACTTTCCGTATCATGGAGACGGCTGACGAACACATCTATAGCGACGATTCCTATCATTGGGCCTTGAGCGGCTGGGACCTGCCGGATTCCGTGCTGAAGAAAATCTATCGTGACAACGCGCTTGGGCTGATGTCCGGCAAATAACCCCGTATCGTTATGAAAAATACTTTTTTTATGTTGCTGCCATTGACGGCAATGGTGATTGCCGGCTGTAGACCTGACAAGATAGTGAGTGGAGAGGCCACCCTGCAGGTTACGGACGACATGGCCTGGACATTGACTTTCCCTCAGGGAAGTGTGATCCTTTCGGACAACCTTGTGACCGACGGAGGAGTCCTTGGGAGTTTCGGCCTGGAGTCGGTGTCCTCCGAAAGGACTGACCGCGGCATGCTGTTGCGTGTTGAAGGCGAAACTGACGGCATCGTTAAAAGGCAGGAAGTGGAGGTGAGGGATTCCCTTGAGAATCTCTTTATCTTCAGGACATCGTATGTGAACGGGACAGGCTTTCCTGTGACCGTGACTTCATGGGAGGGCTCGAACTTCTCTCTGGATGCGGACCTTGTGTATTCATTTCAGCCGACATCATCTTCAAGGAGAGCGGACTGGGTGCTTCCGGTGGAGCCTGGCTTCTACCAGAGAAACTACCTCGGGATGAACGACTCGGACTATGGCGGAGGCATACCGATGGTGGACTTGTGGACTCCCGAGTATGGCGTTGCCGTAGGTCTGGACGAAAAGGTGCTCCGTCTTGCCGCCATGCCTGTGGAAAGGCCTGTCGGGAGCGATGTGACCACCGTCGGCATCCGTTTCGAATATACTGAGCCCGTAACCATCGCTCCCGGAGAATCCCTTGAGACATTTTCCACTTTCGTGACGACCCATACCGGGGACTATTTCAACGCTCTCAGGACATTCTCTGACATGATGGTCTCGGAAGGTTTCTCTTTCGCCCCTTCGGAGCCGGAGGCTTTCGAACCTGTGTGGTGCGCATGGGGATATGAGCGCACCTTTACACCGGATGAGGTGATAGGGACTCTTCCGAAAGTCAAGGAACTTGGTTTCAAATGGGTCGATGTGGATGACGGATTCCAGATTGCCGAAGGTGACTGGAACACGAGGAAAGGTTTCAAGGGAGGAGACAAGGCCATGAGGCGCATCACGGACGAGATACACCGTCTCGGAATGAAAGCCAAACTCTGGTACGCTCCTCTCGCTGCTGATCCCGGGACCAGGCTTCTGAAGGATACTCCTGAAGTGCTTCTTGAGCAGAAGGACGGGACTCCGGAATATATCACATGGTGGGACAGCTGGTATCTTTCCCCTGTGAATCCATATACCAGGAAACATACTTCCGACATGATAGACATGTTCATGAAAGACTGGGGATTCGACGGTCTCAAACTTGACGGGCAGCATCTTAACCTTTGTATGCCGGACTATAATCCTGCCAGCGGACTTTCATACCCCGAGGAGGCCGTGGAAAGGATGCCCGAGTTCTTCAAGGACATCTATGACAGGGCCAAGGGCATAAGGGAGAATGCCGTGGTGCAGCTTTGTCCGTGCGGATGCGCCATGAACTTCTATCACCTTCCTTATTTCAACCAGGCCGTAGCTTCCGACCCTGAGTCAAGCTGGCAGGTTCGTCTCAAGGGGAAGGCCTATAAGGCCATGAACAACGACCTCGCCTATTATGCGGACCATGTGGAACTTACGGATACGGGACTGGACTTTGAAAGCCAGTTCGGCATAGGCGGTGTTCTCGGAAGCAAGTTCACCTGGCCGAAACCGAATCCTGACGTGAAGAGTGGAGGCTATCTTCTCACTCCGGAGAAGGAGGCCCTGCTGAAGAAATGGATTGCCCTTTACAACGAAAAGATGCTTTCGAGAGGCAGGTATCTCAACCTCTATGACATAGCTTTCGATTTGCCGGAGGCTCATGTGATAGTCAAGGACGGGAATATGTACTATGCTTTTTATGCCGAGGAATGGGACGGCATGCCGATAGAGCTGCGCGGACTTGAAAAAGGACGCGACTATGTTGTCTGCGAGTACACCACGGACGGGAAGAGAACATACTCCGTCAATGGTTCCGACCCTTGGATATCCCCTCGTTTCAAAGGAAGCTATCTGATAGAAGTATATTGAACCATATAAAGTCTTGCAATTGTCATAGAATTGTTCTGATGTTTTAGAGTCAGACTTCTTGTGTGCATTAACCGAAGTTATCGTAAATAACACTTTAATAATATCAAGTCAAATGAAAACAACAACAAACATCAAAGGTGTGTTGACATTGGTATTTCTGATGTCCGCTTTTTCCTTGTTTGCCCAACGGCAGTATACCGTCACAGGCAGGGTCGTCGACGCTGACAGCGGCCAGCCTCTTGTCGGTGTGGCGGTGCTTGATTCCGGCGGTGGCGGAGTCATGACCGATGCCGACGGAAGCTATACTGTCACTGTGTCGGACAATTCGGTCCTTACATTCAATTATTTGGGTTATCTTGATGCCGTGGAGAATGTTTCCGGGCGTTCTGTCATAGATGTAAGGATGACGGTAGATTCCAAGATTCTTGACGAGGTGGTGGTCCTGGGATATACGAGCCAGAAGAAGAATGAACTTTCCAGCTCCGTGGTTTCCATAAATGCGGAGTCATTGAAAGACGTGACGACTTCGGACCTCGGGAATATGCTTCAGGGCAAGGCTGCCGGAGTCCTGGTCATGAACTCTTCGGGACAGCCTGGAACCGGTGCGGATATCCGTATCCGAGGTACCGGTTCCATTTCGGCAGGTGCAGCTCCTTTATATGTGGTGGACGGAGTTGCCGGGGGCTCTTTCAATCCGAATGATGTAGAGAGCCTGACAGTGCTCAAGGATGCTTCGGCGACCGCTCTCTATGGTGCCGCGGCGGCTGGAGGTGTCATAGTGGTGACCACCAAGTCTGCAAAATCAGACAGGGTGACAGTGAATTTCCGTGCTTCTGCGGGTATAAAGAAAGCCTTGCATGGACGTTTCTCGCCTATGGATTCCGAGGAACTGTACTATCTGCAGAAAGGGATATATTCCAAGGCCATGTTCCAGTCCTTGCGTCCGAAAAGCCTTCTTGACCAGGATTTCGATTGGGTGGACGCGGCGTTCCGTACCGGTGTCGTGCAGGACTACTACGCTTCTGTGGCCGGACGTGCGGGAAAACTCAGCTATTTCGCAGGCATAAGCCACTATGACGAGCAAGGTACCCTTATCAACACGGACTATAACCGCAGCTCCGCGAGGGTTAACCTTTCTGCTCCTCTCGGGAATAAGGTGAAGCTGGACCTGCGTCTGAACTACAACCGCTCCGCAAGCCAGCAGGCTTCGTCATACGTCACCCTCGAGGGTGCGTACCGCAACCTTCCTTGGGATATACCTTACGACGTGAATACCGGGGAAATCCTTTATGTGGACAGCAAGGTACGCTCCGATGACGGCAAGCCGTGGTACGGGCATGACCCTTACAACTTCCTGCACAACGAGCAGTACAACTGGGCCAAGTCCAAGAATGAGGATTTCATGGGAGACCTTCAGCTTACATGGAATATAACCGACTGGCTTATCTTCACGACCACCAACCGTTTCAATTCGTCCAACTGGACATACGACGAGTTCATCGACCCACGTACAAAGTCACCTTCATATAGCAACGGATATGTCTACAACAGCTTCGGAAAGGGGACCGGCTTCGGCACCACCAACCTTTTTAAGGCGGCCAAGGATTTCGGTGACCACAGTGTCAACGGCGTGGTGGGCATTGAGTATGGCGAGGGATACAACCGTCAGATGTGGGCTTCAGGAACTGACATGCCGTCAGGACAGGCTTCCTTGAGCAATGCCGTGATGAAAGAAATAGGAGGCTACGACTACAGGTCACGCTCATGGGCTTGGCTCGCACAGGCTCAATATTCATACAAGGGCAAGTACATTGTCACAGGTTCCGTACGCTATGACGAGACATCGCGCTTCGCACCGAAAGCCCGCGGCGGTTATTTCCCCGGAGTGTCCGCAGCATGGCTGATAAACAGGGAAGGATGGATGATGAGCCAGAATGTGGTGTCTCTCCTGAAACTCCGTGCGGGATACGGCAAGACTGGAAATGACGCGATAGAGAACTTCCTGTGGCAGGATACATACAGCCTTTCCGCACAGTATCAGGGAGTAGTGGCGGCTGTCCTCGAAAGGCAGATGAACCCTAACCTGGGCTGGGAAGAGGCATATATGGCAAGTTTGGGACTCGATGTCACTTTCGCTCCGGGAATCGACGTTACCGTGGACCTCTATGACACGAGGAATACCAATCTGCTTCTTGCCGTGCCTCAGGCGCCGTCCACGGGCTTCTTCGAATTCATGGACAATGTGGGAACTGTCAACAACAGAGGTATAGAGGTGGCAGTCGATGCAGACATCTTCAACAGGAAGGATTTCGGATGGAACGTCGGGTTCAATATAGGATTCAACCGGAATACCGTGAAATATCTCCCTAACGGGGAGTTCCTTCAGAAAACTTCAAACGGTCTTTCGCAGCAGGTGAAGGTCGGACAGGACATCTTCACCTGGTATATGCCAAAATGGCTCGGAGTGGATCCTCAGACCGGTGACCCTCAGTGGGAAGTTGTTGAGGATGACGGCACATCCCGTGCCACGAACGTATATCAGGAAGCCACGTTCCAGAATGTCGGCAAGGCTTCGCCTCTGATGCAGGGAGGTATAGGCACTTCCATAAGATACAAGGGATTCACACTTTCTGCGAACGGTGCGTTCATCTATGGCAACAAAGTGTTCAACCAGGCTCGTATATCCATGGACTCGGACGGTGCATATACGGACTATAACATGATGTCACACGACAACGGGCTCGGGTGGTCCCGCTGGGAGAAGCCGGGGGACATCGCCACGCATCCGAAGCCAGCCCTGAACGGCAACAAGTCGGCTCATGCGATATCCTCTCGATATCTGGAGGACGGAAGCTTCTTCCGCCTTAAGAATGTGACTCTTAGCTATGATTTCCCTAAGACGTGGATGTCCAGGATAAGGTTTCAGGGGCTGAGGCTGTATGTGTCGGCAGACAATGTGGCCACGGCGTCAAGGTTTTCCGGAATGGACCCGGAGGTCAGGCTTGAAGGCACGGACTGGGAACTCGCCGGTACCTACTCCACGAACTATCCTGTCCCGATGTCCATTGTCGGCGGTATCGAGATCACGTTTTAAACAGCTTACAATAAATCGAAATTTATATGAAGAAAATAATACTGATGTTTTCGGGCTTGGTCGCATTGGTGTCATGCGAGATGGATTTCTACCGTTCGGATACGATGACCTCAAGTCAGCTGAAGGATGATCCCGGGGCGGCGGTCTATACTACTGACGGAAACTATGCCCTTTTCAAGGATATCCTGATGTACAACGGTTCGGAATATTCCAACAACACATACGTCCGACACTATTTTCAGATGACTGAGTTCCGTGGAGACAACGCCTGCCTTTCGGGACGTACCGAGGACCCGCTGTACGAGGCTATGACATATAGCGACAATTCCACGCTCTATAATCTGAGTTATTTCTGGTATGTCGCCTACAAGATCATATATGGGGCGAACTCCAACATCGAATCCATACAGGAAGGAGTTTCGGTGGAGAGCGACCATATGCTCGGAGAGAACTATTTCATGCGCGCGATAGTGCATCTCCATCTTTCCAACCTTTATTCGCGTCCTTATTCCAGGGGACGTGACAATCCCGGTGTCGTACTCCGTACTTCGACGGATTGTTCCGTAACCGAACGCTCGACTGTAGGCAAGGTCTACGACCAGATAGTGTACGACCTGAAGAAGGCTGCCGACCTTATGAAAGGAGGCAAACGCAGGGGGAATGCCGGATATATAGGCTACGATGCTGCAAGGGGGCTTCTGACGAGGGTCTATCTCTATATGGGCATGGATGACGAGTGCATCGCCCTGGCGGATGAAATGCTCGGGTCTGACCCGTCGTCCCATCTGGACACGGACCTGGACAATTATTTCGCGAATGCGCGGGACTCCAAGGAAACGCTCTGGTGCGTAGGTAAGATCGCGACGGATCCCGGATATAACGGAAAGAGCCAGATCGGCTCCATGTATTATGACGGCAACGGTGCCGGATGGGGTGAAATCTATTGGTCCGACCCTCTTGTTGAGTTGTATTCCCGCTATCCTGAAGATTTGAGGTTCAAGGCTTATTTCAGCCAGCTGGCCCCTACGGAAGACGGGAGCAAGATGGTCCATTGGCCTCTCGTGGATGACAAGAATGACTTCCGTGGCAATGCGGTGGTACATAAGGTAAATTTCAATGACGCTACTGGTACATGGACTTTCACCTATGACGGAAAGTCATACGAAGTGAAGACCAGGATGGTTGACGGCTGGCCTGTCCGCTATATCGAAGGATATACGACCGACGCCCTTGACGATGACGGTGTCGATGGAGGTACACGGGTGTATGTAAGGGATAACGTATCTGCCGCCGCAGGTGTCCGTCAGACATATCCGAAATATCTGATGTCGAAGTTTTCCGGACAGGACGGAGACCCTATGCTGTCGTCTCCTGTGATGATCAGATGGGCTGAAGTCATACTCAACAGGGCTGAGGCATACGCGCATAAGGGCAATGTCGCAGGTGCGTTGGCCGATGTCAATGTGATACGCTCGAGGGCCGGGCTTTCCGGAGACGCGCTCATGACGGAAGAAAACTGGAAGGGGAAAGGCTATGGGGACATCCTTGACGTAGTGCTTGACGAGCGCCGTCTTGAACTCTGCTTCGAGGGACACCGTGCCATCGACCTCTATAGGAACGGAAAATCTATTGACCGCAGGTTTGCCGGTGTACAGAAATGGGAAATCCTTACTCCGGAGCGGCTTGATGAGGTCTATCCATATTGTATCCCTTACGATGAAGTGACCGTAAGCGGTATCCCGAACAACAAATAGAGTGTACGGAGAACCACAATTATACATTAACTAAATCTTTTTTACAATGAAAAAAATCATGATGATGGCAGCCATGTTCGCTGCAGTGATGGTAAGTTTCTCGGCTTGCGAGAAGGAACCCGGAAAGACTCCCGGAGGTAATGGTGACGATGAGGAGGAGCCTTCATTCGCAAGTCCGATCAGTATTGACGGCGATTTTTCCGATTGGGATGCCCTTGACCCTTCCAAGGTGTCTGTGGCTTCGAATGTGGAAGGAACGAAGTTTTCCGCGCTTAAGCTTGTTAAGGTATATGCCGACGAACTTTATGTGAATGTCTATCTTGAGTGGGATACGGACCAGGTCGCGAATGACGGTTCCGCTCCCAATACCGTCCATGTGTATTTCAACAGTGACAATGACAAGGCTACAGGCGGTTATGGGGACGAGTTCTCCGACGCATGTATAGATTTCTGCCTTGAGAACGAGGTCATCAGCACTGCCGGGGAGTATGTGTCCTGGGACCCTGCTTTCTTCAAGTGGTGGGGCGAACCGAACGGTACGGGCTGGCTTTGGACGGATCCGGATATCACTCCTGACTCGAGCAACGGCTGGGGAGCTATCCTTCCTAACGGTTCCGGTATAGCCAAAGGCATGGGAGCCAACGGAAAATACGAGCTTCAGATCATGCGCGAGATGATGGTGGGATGCACTTTTGCGGAGACTTTCAGTGTGGGCTTCGACGTTCAGGCCAACTGGTCAAGTGTTGGCGTGCTTCCTAATGCGGCCATGACGGAAGACAATCCTAACGGCCTGGCCAATACCCTTTCCGTGACTATTGACAGGACTGTGGTAGAGTAGTTTGCGTATTTCATTCCGGCGGGTCGCCTTTTTGTGACGGCCCGCTGTCTTTTTACATCAGATGTTCATTGACATGAAACGGAACTGTCTTTATTATATTGTATTGTGCCTTGCCTTTTGTGCCTTGGCCTGTTCTTCTCCCGAGGCCGGCGGTGGTCCTGACGACATGTATGCTTCTCTTGAAAAGGTGACTTATGCGGCTTCGGATGAAATATTCCCGAATCCCGAAAGGGGATTCTTCTCTCACCTTGAAATCTCCAGTGACGGTGCACAAAGTCCAATTTCCAAGGACTTGTACGAAAGGGAGCGACTTCTGAACCGCAGCCTGGTGTATACGATATATTATATGCCAGACTTTCTTTCCGGGCCTATTTCGGATGACTACCTCAGTCTTCTTGAAACCAACCTGGCGAGACTTAGGGAGGTCGGTTTCAAATGCGTGCTTCGTTTTGCATACAAGCGTAGCTATACGGAAGCGGACCATCCTTGGGATGCTACCCAAGAGGTCGTGAATTCCCATCTGGACCAGCTTGCTCCGATACTTAAGGAATACTCCGATGTGATTTTTTGCCTTGAGGCAGGATTCGTAGGGACTTTCGGGGAATGGTACTACACGGACAATTACGGCTTCGAACCGCGCACGTCCGAGGATTATGAGCCGAGACGCCGGCTTCTGCACAGGCTTCTTGACATCATGCCGGACGACCGTCAGGTGCTTGTTCGCTATCCTGCCGCCAAACTTAAGATCTTTGACATAGGTGTGAAGGATTCCATTACAGTGAACACGGCTCATGACGGGTCTGACATATCTCGTGTCGGGACCCATAACGACTGTTTCGTGTCAAGCACGAACGATGTCGGCACATACCAGGCCGCCGAGGAAAGACCGTATGTCTACGGCGAGTCCCGTTACACTATTTGGGGAGGCGAAACCTGTGCCGTGACCGCCTATTGCGACTGCAAGCGTGCCTTGCCTAAATGCGAGGAACATCACATGACATATCAGAACAATTCGTATCATCCAGGCGTCATAGCACGCTGGCGCGACCAGGGATGCTATGACGAGATTGACCGGAGGATGGGCTACAGACTCGTGCTTGACAGGGCGTTCTACGGCAAGAACCCCGTAGCCGGAGATTCCATGAGAGTGGTGCTCAAGATAAGGAATGTCGGGTTTGCAGCTCCGATGAATCCACGTGCGGTGGAGCTTATCTTCGTGGACGGGAACGGCAAAAGGACAGTATATCCTGTCGGTGGCGCCGACCCGCGTTTCTGGTTCGAGAACATGGAGTCCACGGTGGACACTCGGATTGTGATTCCTTCCGACGCCAAAGGCAAGTGCTCCCTGTTCCTCAACCTGCCGGACCCTGAAGTCACTTTGCATGACAACCCTTGGTTCTGCATCCGTCTGGCCAACGACGGCTTGTGGGATGCAAGTACGGGATATAACCTGCTGAGGGAGATAAATCTATGATGGATATCGTCAAATGTTTGTCGGTGTGTCTTGTTATGTCCCTGCTCTGTGCGTGTGCCGGTCCCGAGCGGGAACTGGCTGCGTATTGGAGAGGGCATGATTTCACATCATTGGAGTCCTTTGGGGACATACGTGCCGCCGAGGATGAATTTGACGGATATGTCAGACTTTTGGACAAGACCAGGCCGGATGTGGCAGGCAAGTCCCTGACGGAGTTTCTTGATTCCGCTTCGGGGAATTCTGTCGCATACGCGGTGTGGGCCGGATGGTGCGAGTCATATTTCCATTCATTGGCCTCCCCGTACAGGAACGATGAGTTGTTTTCACTTTTTCTTGACAAGGTGACGGAGGACGGTGTCCTTGAGCCCTATATGCTCGGTAGGTTCCTGATGATGAGGAAGGTTTTTCATAACGGCCTTCCGGGAGCTCGGGTTTCCCCCGTAGTGCTGAAAGACGCCGGGGGAGTGGAGTTCAGTCTTGCTGACTATGCCCCGAGGCGCGTGCTTGTGCTATTTCTCGATGCTGGTTGCTCTTCTTGCCTGCAAAAGGTGAATGAAACGGAGGCGGAGTATCGCGGATGTGACCTGGAAAAGGTCGTAGTCCTTGTCCATGGCACTCCGGCCTTGACCGCGGGCCTGGCCGCAAGGCTTCCTGATGGCTGGCGTCCGGCATGGTGTCCCTCCGGTGAACTGGAGGCCGGTGAAATATATGATATCACGCTCCTTCCTTCAAGGATAATTGTAGGAGCCGACGGACTTGTCGGGAAATCATATCATTAGGACTTGTCCTTGAATTTTGTTCTTCGGGCCTGACAACCGGTCTGGAGAGAATATGTTTATGAATATTAATGATTATCTTTACGAAAATTATGTGCAGATCAGATTTTCTTATGCTCGCCATATTGTTCTGGCTTTGTTTCGCGTGCTGTGACAAGCGTCAGGACGCGACTTCGGGAGATGACCGGAGGTTTGACGTGACCTGGCCTTCGACAGAAGAGGATTTCTGTAATCCGGAGCGTGGGTTCTATCATCAGTATACCTTGAAGTTCAGTGACGGAAATATACCGTCTCCTGTTTCTCCCGTCGCTTTGAAGACCAACAGGGTGGCGAAGAGGACGCTTTCCCTGACCCTGTTCTATCTTACCGACTTTATGGACGGAGACATAAGCCAGGAGGCCCTTGAGGTGATAAGGCAGAGCCTGCAGGCCCATCGTGACGGAGGGTGCAAGGCCATCCTTCGCTTCGCGTACAAGGACGGATATGGAGAGTCGTTCCACCCGTTTGACGCTCCGGTGGATGTGGTCCTTAGGCATGTGGCGCAGCTCAAACCGATATTCCATGAATATGGGGATGTCATATATGTGCTCCAGGCAGGATTCGTGGGGGCTTGGGGCGAGTGGTACTATACGGACCATTTCAACTTTCAGCCGGAGACTCCTGAGGATTATGAGCCTCGCCGCAGGCTTGTCGAGGCTTTGCTTGACGCCATGCCTGAAGACAGGCAGGTGGCGTTGAGGACGGCAGGCTACAAGATGAAGATATTCGGAACTTCCGTGAAAGACTCCATAACGGTAAAGACGGCCTTCGACGGGTCTGACCTTTCCCGTATAGCCGGACACAACGACTGTTTCATTTCCGACCCGACGGATCTCGGCACTTTTACGAGCGAGGCCGAAAGGGAGTTGTGGATGGCTGAAACCGATTATGTCTCGATGGGAGGGGAGACCTGTTCCGGAAATGCCGCCTACTGTGATTGCGCTCCGGCGTATGTGGCATTGGAGTCCTATCACTGGTCATATCTGAACCATGCCTACCATTCTGGGACATTTGACCTTTGGAAACGTAACGGGTGCTATGATGACATTTCTCGTCGTCTTGGCTACCGCCTCGTGCTTGAAGGTGCGAATTTCAGAGGTGTTTTCAGCCCAGGGGAGGAATTTACGATAGATATTGGTATACGAAACGAAGGCTTTGCCTCTTTGGTTAACGTGCGGAGCCTTGAATTCGTCCTTGTCGGTGAAGATGGTTCGGAATATGTGTTCGGGACAGATGATGACCCGCGTTCTTGGAAAGGCGGGAATTCTTATAGGATAAGGCGGACATTGTCCCTTCCTTCAGCCCTTGAGCCAGGCAAGGAATACACTTTGTGCCTCAATCTTCCCGACGCTTCCGGACAGTTGAGGGATAAGCCGGAATTCAGCGTGCGCCTTGCCAATAAAGGTGTCTGGAATCCAGAGAACGGCTATAATGAATTGAAATCTTTTGTTGCGGAATAATTTTTATTGGATCTATTATATGACAAGAAAACTGATTCTTTTGTTTCTCGCCGGGATTCTGGTCTCGTGCGTTCCCGGTGGTGAGACCGTGTCGGAGATGCCTTTGGAAGAAGGGGAACATGTCTGGGGAGGGCTCGTCAAGGACGGTTCAAGGATGCCTTTCAGACCCGGGTTTGAGCGTGCCTTGACTGAAAATCTTGACAATCAGGGGCAGGCGCTTCTGTTGACTGACAAGGGGCGTTACGTGTGGAGTGACAAACCGTTCACTTTTTCTGTTAAGGACAATGCTGTCGTCATTACGGAAGCCTCCGGTGAGGTAAGGACCGGCAAGGTCGGGGAATCCCTGGCGGATGCGTATGGCTTTGCGTCCCGTGAATTCTTTCCGGCGGACGGTACTCTTCCTCCTGCGGAGTTCTTTGAAAGTCCGCAGTACAATACCTGGATAGAGCTGATGTATGAACAGAACCAGGAAGGTGTACTGAAATATGCCGAGGGTATTCTGAAGAACGGACTTCCTCCCGGAATCATCATGATAGACGATACATGGCAGGAGGACTATGGCAAATGGGATTTCAATCCTGCCAGGTTCCGTGACCCTAAGGCTATGGTGGACAGGTTGCATCGGATGGGGTTCAAGGTGATGCTTTGGATCTGTCCTTTCGTTAGCATGGACCAGTATCTTATATGCAACGAGATAAACTCGTTCAAAGGCTTTCTGCTTTCCGGAGAGGACGGGGCCAAGAGTTGGGAAGAGGCCTCCCTGCCTTATCCTGTCCGCTGGTGGAACGGTACTTCCGCCGTACTGGACCTTTCCAATGAAAGGAGCATGGACTGGTTCCGCTCCCGTCTGGACTACCTTGTGGAGTCCTATGGCATAGACGGGTTCAAGTTCGATGCGGGTGACTACGTATATTATCCTTCCGACGCTTTCAGCAAAGGCGGTCTTTCCGGTAACGAGCAGTGTTCCCTTTTTGCGACTCTAGGTCTTGAATATCCTTATAACGAATATCGTGCGGGATGGCAGATGGCCGGAAAGCCTCTCGTGCAGAGACTGCATGACAAGGCTCATTCCTGGGAGGACCTCGGAAAACTGATTCCTGAAATGCTTGCCGAGAATATCCTCGGATACTGCTTTTCCTGCCCGGACATGGTAGGTGGCGGAAGCTTTGCCACATTCCTTGCCGGTGAAGTGAACCAGGACCTTATCGTCAGGTCGGCCCAGTGCCACGCCCTGATGACCATGATGCAGTACTCCCTCGCCCCATGGCGTGTCCTGGATAAGGACCACGATGCCGCTCCCCTCAAGGCCGCGCATATGCGTGAAGACCTTATGCCACTTATCA
>ERZ778514.1173-NODE-1173-length-20646-cov-6.288864_pt1 | contig 20646 bp, 17 predicted proteins | sample MGYA00510344_ERZ778514 | MGnify/ENA primary metagenome ERZ778514 (study PRJEB29527, sample SAMN07138968) | mouse gut metagenome | material: feces | host: mouse | place: China:Nanjing | collected 2016-01-25 ...
CGCCGAGATAACCGGAAACTCTTTTTGAAGCTCTAACAGAAATTTATTGTATCCGGTCAGTTTGTTTCCTGCAATCTTCATAACATAGGAAGAAAGATAGTTTGCGCTCATGTCAAGTTCCTTTTCCTCGATATCGTAGTTGACCCATATGACATAAGGGGTGGAATACCAGTCTGCCTTTTCTTCTGTTGACAGTTCTTCTACATCCTTTCCAAATTGATTGCTGTAGAAGGTGTTTGGAAGCGGCGGCTGATGGTCGCCGAACATTACGATGATTGTCGGGTCATCTATTTCTTTGAAGTATTCAACAAGCTCTTTAAACGCATCGTCGCTGATCTTTGCAAGATTCACATACTGCTGTGCCTCGAAAGTATTGAGGGCGGGATCATTGATCGTAATCTTAGGTTCAACAACGCCGGCTTTCCCGGAGTACCCTCCATGGTTCTGCATTGTGACATTGAATAAATAAAAGGGTGCGCTGTTTTCTTTTTTTGCTGCTTCATAGTCATCGATAATCTGCTGAAAGTCCGATTTATCTGAAATATAGTTTCTCAGCAGCGTATAATTATTATTTTCCTGATAATATTCCTGAAAGAAGCAATCGTTAAATCCCAGCAGGGGATAGACGATCGTTCGGCTCCATCCTGACGATCTGTAAGGATGAAACGCATTCACGCCGGCATAGCCCTGCGTCTTCATGCTGTGTGCCATAGAAGGAAGGACATCCCGGATGTATTCGTTGTATGGAACGCAGTGGTAAGGGAGGAATCCCAAAGTATTGCCTGTCAGAAACTCAAATTCTGTGTTTGCAGTATTGGCGCCTTCGATGGATACGTATAATTTCCCCTTTACTGTGTTTTCCTTCAGACTGTGCAGGAACGGAAGATAATCTTCTGACAAATTGACGGGATTGTTGTAATTCAAATCCGCTAACGATTCATTCATAATGGCAATAATGTTCGGCGAGCCATTTGCTTTTGCATCTGCTTCGGAGGCTTTATCGGACGGATAGTCTTTTGCTATTTTCTCCACCTCTTTCACAGAATAATTTTTCGGCTTTTCTATTCTGATAGAAGACCAAGACATCATAAATGAGAGAGCGTTCCCATTTTTGGCATAGGAGCGTTGCGGGTGCCATATTTTATGTTCCACCCGTTTGGGTATAAAGTCGGTATGTACAAATAGTACGATGAACAGAAAGGCATATGCCGCGCATGCGGCAGCAATACAAAGGCGCCGTTTCAGACGCGGCCCTTTATAGCCTCTGAGACTTAAAAATACGGCGGTAAATGAAAGAATATATACGACGCCCCATATTCCTGTCATGTCAAGCGTATAAGAGAAATTATCGGCTACATTGAATGCGGTTGCCGCGGACTGCACATCCGTGGCGAGTATGGGACAGCCCCGGAAAATCCAGACGTAGTAATTGGCAATATGCATCAGGAACGCCAGAAACAGAACAAGGATACTTGCGTACTGTGTCCGGTTGATCAACATATAAGCGATCAAAAGCAACAGAATGTAAATGCTCAGATTAAACAAAAACTGCCATGTGAATATTCTTTCGAGCATTTCTGAAAGGTGGTAATCGTTAAACCGGTCGCCCAGAAAAACACAGAGAACCGGAGTCGCCCAAAAGAAAATTCTAGACACAATCATCGTGCTGTCAATGGTTCTGGCGAATTTTTCCTTAATTATGGCATCGATGCGCCAAAATGGAATCAACACGAAGAGCAGGCTCAAGAAAAGCAGCACATACATATCAATTACAGCCCTTATATTATAAAAACTGTAATTAAAAGAAGCTCGAAGCCGATTGTCTATCGGCGTCTGATCCTGCGTAAGAGTGCCGAACAGACCGCCTTTCTCAGAATGTGTATAGATTCCGAATCCTTGCGGATTATAAGCATCCCGGACGATAACTTGAAGAAGATAGGTATTGTTTTGGGATAATTTTTGTGGATTTGCAAAAGCAAAAGGAGATCTTCTGGAAATACTGGTCAACGCCTTTTCCGTGCTCATCAGGGTATTGCCGTTCGCATCAAGGATATTGACGGCGACGCTTCCGGATGAAAGGGAATTTCCGTGATTGAAAAAACGAATCGTAACTAACTCCAAAGTTCCGTCCCATCCCTGAAATGGCTGTTCAAATGTTCTGCTCCCGGAGAAACGGATCAGCGATTCGGCTTCCGGAGAATCAGCGTTTTGCGACACGGCCTCGACATGTAAGCTGTAATAAATATCTCTGTTCAAAAACACAAAGAGCATCCCGAACAATAGAAGAAAAAGCGCACATGCTTTTTTGAACGCCAATATGCGGTTGTTTTTAATAAAGTCTTTTATCATAAGTACATCCTCACTTAACTTATACTAAATGATTTTAACGCATATATTCTAACACTTCGATGATAGAATTTCTACTATGAAATTATGGCAAATTTAAAAATTTTAAAAATCATATCTACACTTGAAATTTCAGACTGTTCATACTATTATGAAGAAAGATGGGAGTGAATGGGAAGATGGGAGTGAATGGAATGATCAGAGCATGTATTTTTGATTTGGACGGGACGCTTACGGATACGATCGAATCGCTGACGTACTCTGTAGGAGAGACGCTTAAGGAGATGGGGCTGCCTGCGATCACGAAGGAACAATGCCAGAGTTTCGTCGGAAACGGCGCAAGGGTACTGATAGACAGAGCTATACGGGCGGCGGGAGACGTAAGCGGTCTGAGGCTCGAGGAAGCGATGGAGATATACGGACGCATATTTGATGAAAACTGTACATATCATGTAATACCTTATGAAGGAATCCCAGAACTTTTAGAAGAACTTCGTAAGAGACAAGTGAAGCTGGCGGTTCTTTCCAACAAACCTCACAGGCAGACGGTGAAGGTTGCGGAGACGATATTTGGAAAAGGAATCTTTGACGTTGTATGGGGGCAGCAGGGACGAATTCCCAGAAAGCCCTCTCCAGAAGGAATCTACGCTATATTGAAGGAGCTTGGAGTGGAACGAGACGAATGCATCTATGTGGGAGATTCCGAAGTGGATATTGCTGCGGGAAAGAATGCCATGATGCAGACAGTCAGTGTGGCATGGGGATTTCGGACGGAAGAAGAACTTAAGAGCGAAGGAGCGGGCTGCTTGATTCACAGACCGGAGGAGCTTCTTAGATTTTTTTGAATATAGAAGACTGAAAAACAAATTTTTATAAAGTATAAAAAAAAGGGAGGACAGTTTTATATGTATGAGTATGATGAAGAGTGTCTCAGGACTTTTCTGAAAAATCAATCCAGATTGTTTGACGAACCGGTTGCAGAGACGCTTGAGGAAGCGGAAGCCTTCTTAGAAGACTGCATGGCGGCAGTGGTGGACAGCATTGAAGAAGTACGGCAGTTTTTAGAGGAGGACGGACTTGACGTGGATGGGATGTCTGCGGAGGAGCTTGAGGAAGCGTCAGAAGTATTCGCGATTCCGAATGGGAAATACTTGATTGTGGAAGGCTGATAAAAAAGCCATAGCTGCCTACTCGGCAGTTATGGCTTTTTCTAAGGCTTCGTCTATTGCGCTTGTAAGAATCTGAGAGGTGTAAGGGTATTCTTCGGAATACTCGATATTGTCCAGAGACTGCTTTTCATATACCTGCTCCGCAATATCTTCAATGGTCGGCTGTATGAGCGGATACATGGTAGTCACGGTTTCATCTAGATTGGAAAAGCGGATGGAGTTGATATGCGACTCGTCTACCGTGACTTCTACTTCCAGCGCCGTATTGTTAAGCGTCACGGTGGAAGTATAGACACCGGGTACATATTTATCTGCTTCTGCATTTGTTTCCTGACTTTTTGGCCGGAACATAAATATCAGTAATATGATCAATACGATTGCTAAAACTGCGAAAATAGCGGTATATACAATCTCTTTCATATGCAATACAACGATTTTAGTTTTGGAACTCATAGTGTCCTCCTCGTAATGGTATGTTATTTGGTTCTTTATAATGTATGAAAGAAATGCTGAAATTATGCATCATAAGTTTGAGCGCAGCGGGAAATGTGCGTGACAAATCGGGAGCATTCCTGTAGAATGTAAAAAGGAAAAGACGGCGATTATAGATGGAACAGTAATAAGATGAGGTGAAGATATGTTTTTGATCGTAGGGCTTGGCAATCCCACACTGCAGTATGAAGGGACAAGACATAATGTGGGATTCGATGTGATAGATTTGCTGGCGGACAAATATAATATAACAGTAGAGACAAGAAAAGGGCGCGCATATATTGGGAAGGGCATGATGGAAGGGAAGAAGGTCATCTTAGCAAAGCCCCAGACTTATATGAATCTGAGCGGGGAGAGCGTGAGAAGCCTTGTGGATTATTATAAGATTGACGAGGAGAGCGAACTTCTTATAGTCTACGATGATGTAAGCCTTGGAGTGGGACAGCTTCGGATACGGAAGAAGGGGAGCGCTGGAGGTCATAATGGAATCAAGAACATTATCTCCCATCTGGATACGAATGTATTTATGAGGATTAAGATTGGAGTGGGGGAGAAGCCGAAAAAATACGACCTTGCCGATTATGTTCTGAGCCGCTTTTCTAAGGTGGAGCGTGAACAGATGGAAGAGGGGTATGAAAAAGCAGTCAGGGCGGCGGTCATGATCTTAAATGGAGAGACGGATGCTGCCATGAATGAATATAACAGAAAAGCAAAGCAGGAGGAGGCATGAGAATGCAAGCCTTGATAAGCCCCCTTAGCGAACTGGCAGAGTTCGGAGAATTATATAAGATCAGAAAAGAAAAGGCGGGGATGATACGGGTCTGCGGATGCGTGAATTCCCAGAAAACACATATGATGTATGCACTGAGCGATGGCTGTAAATATAAAGTCATCGCCTGTCCCAGTGAGTCAAAAGCAAAGCAGGTGTATGAGGAATATCGTTTTCTTGACGGGGATACTTATCTTTATCCTGCAAAGGATCTGCTTTTTTATCAGGCGGACCTTCGGAGCAAGGAGCTGGCCCGCCAGCGGATGGAAGTGATCGAAGCAGTTATTTTAAAGGAATCGATTACGGTGGTCACAAGCTTCGACGCATTCATGGACTCTCTTCTTCCGAAGAAAGTGATAAAGGACAGGGTTATAAGGATCGCGGGGGATACGGCGGTCGATATGGATGAGATGTCCTTAAGGCTTTCTGAGATCGGGTATGACAGGGAGGAACAGGTGGAAGGTCCCGGACAGTTTGCGGTGAGGGGCGGAATCTTAGATATCTATCCCCTTACGGGAGAACTGCCTGTCCGGATCGAGTTGTGGGGAGATGAAGTAGATTCGATTCGTACCTTTGACGTAGAATCCCAGCGGTCAATTGAGAATCTTGCAGAGACCGTTATTTATCCGGCCATAGAGTTTCCGAGGGAGAATGAAGAGAGAGTGTCATTTCTTGAATATTTTGACAGGGAGGATACGCTTCTGTTCTTAGATGAGCCGCTGCGTCTTCTGGAAAAGGGGCAGGGTGTAGAAGAGGAATTTATGGAGGCGCAGAAAAAGCGGATAGAGAGCGGATATGAGATGTCCGATATGGAGGCAAGACTTTATACGGCAGAGGAGATCGTTCGGCGAATGAATGCGTATAGAAGTATAGGGCTCATGGCGCTTGAGATGCGCTGTAAGGGTTTTGAAGTCCGGGAAACTTATAATCTCCAATGCAAAAGTGTGAATCCTTACAATAACAGTTTCGATATGCTGACACAGGATTTAAAGAGGCTTAAGAGAAACGGATATCGGGTGATACTTTTATCCGGCTCCCGAACGAGGGCGAAGCGGCTGGCAGAAGATCTCAGAGATTATAACTTGAGCAGTTTTTACAGCGATGATATGAAGCGGGAGGTGCAGCCCGGCGAGATTATGACGGTGTATGGTTATGTGGCGGAAGGGTACGAGTATCCGTTCCTTAAGTTCACTGTAATCTCTGAGACGGATATCTTTGGGAAGATAAAGAAGAAAAAGAAACGACGGGTGTATGAAGGAAGGAAGATACAGAGTTTTGCGCAGCTAAAACCGGGAGACTATGTGGTCCATGAAAGTCACGGGCTTGGAATCTATCAGGGGATAGAAAAGATAGAAGTGGACAAAATCTCCAAGGATTATATGAAGATTTCTTATGCGAAGGGCGGGAATCTCTATATTCCTGCGACGCAGCTTGACTTGATCCAGAAGTATGCCGGTGCGGATGCCAGAAAACCAAAGCTTAATAGTCTCGGCACGCAGGAGTGGAACCGGACAAAGAGCCGGGTGCGGGGTGCAGTAAAGGAGATCGCGAAGGATTTGGTAGAACTGTATGCGGCGAGGGAAAAGTCAGAAGGTTACCAATATGGCGCGGATACGATCTGGCAGAGGGAATTTGAGGAGATGTTCCCTTTTGAGGAGACGGAAGATCAAACACTTGCTATAGAAGCTGTGAAGCGGGATATGCAGAGCAAAAAGATTATGGACCGCCTTATCTGCGGGGATGTGGGATACGGTAAGACAGAGATCGCCATCCGTGCGGCATTTAAGGCGGTGCAGGAGGATAAGCAGGTGGTCTATCTGGTGCCGACGACCATTCTCGCACAACAGCATTATAATACATTTTTGCAGAGAATGAAGGATTTTCCGGTGCGGGTGGATCTGATGTGCAGATTCCGCACGAGTGCGCAGCAGAAGAAGACGATTGAGGATCTAAAAAGAGGACTTGTGGATATTGTGATCGGAACCCACCGGGTGTTGGGGAATGATATGAAGTTCAAGGATCTGGGACTTTTGATCATCGACGAAGAACAGCGTTTCGGAGTGCAGCACAAGGAAAAGATCAAGAAGATGAAGGAGAATGTGGATGTATTGACTTTAACTGCCACGCCGATCCCAAGAACCCTTCATATGAGTCTCATCGGTATCCGGGATATGAGTGTGCTGGAGGAAGCGCCGAATGACCGTATGCCTATCCAGACTTATGTTATGGAGTACAATGACGAGATGGTGCGGGAGGCGATCGAGCGGGAATGCGCGAGACAGGGGCAGGTATACTATGTCTACAACCGGGTAGAGGACATCGCGGAGGTGACGGCGAACGTAAGGAAGCTGGTGCCGGAGCTTAACGTAGCATTCGCACACGGGCAGATGAAGGAGCGTGAATTGGAACGGATCATGTACGACTTCATCAACGGAGAGATCGATGTGCTGGTTTCGACGACTATTATAGAGACTGGTCTTGACATCTCTAATGTAAATACAATGATCATCCACGACGCAGACCGTCTGGGGCTGTCTCAGCTCTATCAGCTTCGGGGGCGCGTAGGGCGTTCTAACCGTATGGCTTATGCATTTTTGCTTTACCGGAGGGATAAACTTCTTCGGGAGGTAGCGGAAAAGAGGCTGGCGGCTATCCGAGAATTTACGGATTTAGGTTCGGGCATTAAGATTGCCATGCGTGATCTGGAGATCCGCGGCGCCGGCAATCTTTTAGGAGCAGAGCAGCACGGTCACATGGAGGCGGTCGGGTATGATCTCTACTGCAAGATGCTGAATGAAGCGGTGCGTCTTCTGAAGGGAGAAGCGCAGGAGGAAGAGTATACCACGACGATTGATCTGAATGTGGATGCGTATATTCCTGACAGCTATATCCCCAATGAATACCAGAAGCTTGATATCTACAAGCGGATCGCCGCCATAGAGTCAGTAGAAGAGATGGAGGATATGACGGAAGAGCTGATCGACCGATTCGGCGATATTCCGAAAAAGGTGGAGAAGCTTCTTTTCGTTGCGGGCCTGAAGGCAGAAGCGCACAGCGCCTATATCACGGCAGTTGAACAGAAAGGGGATACCTATACCTTCACCATGTTTGAAAAGGCGAGGGTGATCCCGGAAAAGATTCCGGAGCTTATCAGGCGTCATAAGGGTGAACTGGTGTTAAAGACTGATACGCAGCCTCCCTGCTTTGTCTACCGGAAGCTGAACAAGAATAAAAAGGAAGAGCAGTTAAGTTCGACGGATATTGTGAAAAGTATGTTAAATGACATAAAGGGATTGATAGAATGTTAGAAAGAATGTATAATATATAAGTTGACAGGTACTAAGGAGGATTGTGGCATTATGAAAAAAAGATTATTAATGATTGTTGCTGCAATGATGACCGCTGCGTCATCTTTGACGGGCTGCAGTCTGGTTTCCGTGAATCCGAATGAAGTAGTGGTGAAGGTGAATGATTCGGAGATCACGGCGGATGTGGCAAATTTTTACGCAAGATATACACAGGCACAGTATGAGACTTATTTTGGGGCGTATACGCAAGGCGATATGTGGAATACAAAGGCGGAGGAAGGCAAGACTTATGAAGAATCCGTTAAGGCTTCCATTCAGGAGGAATTAAAGCAGATGCTTCTTCTGGAACAGCATATGAAGGATTATAACGTGTCTCTTTCAGACGCTGAGAAAGAAGTGATCCAGAAGGCGGCCAAAGAATTCGACGAGGATAACTCGCTGGAGAACAAAGAGAAGATCATGGCTGATAAAGCAACGGTAGAACGTATGCTTACTTTGATGGCAGAAGAGCAGAAGATGCGCGCAGCGATTCAGGAGGATGCGGATCAGAATGTCTCTGATGAAGAAGCGGCCCAGAAGAAAATGGATTATGTGTTGTTCTCCTATCAGAAAGAGGAGAGCGAGGATGAAGAGTCTGACGAGATGACAGATGAGGAGAAAGCAGCAGTAAAGGATAAGGCAGAAAGCTTTGCAAAGAGTGCAAAAAAAGACAGTCAGAAGTTTTTGGAGATCGCGCAGGATCAGGGAGCAGAGTCGCAGGAAGCCACATTTGATGCAGAGACACAGGTGCCGGATGCTGACCTTATCAAAGCGGCGGATACTCTGAAAAAGAATGAGGTGACAGATGTGATTGAAACGGATGACGGATGTTATGTTGCCAGAGTCACCAGCCTGCTGGATAAAGATGCAACGGAATCCAAGAAGAAAGAGATCGTCACGGAGCGGGAGAATGCGTTGTTCGCAGAGGTTACGGAAAAATGGATGGATGAAGCCAAGACCAGTGTGAATAAAAAGGCATGGAAGAAGATTGATTTTAATGATTTAGGAATTACGATGAAGCAGGTGGAAAAAGAACCATATGCGGATGACGTCATGACGGATGATCAGGCAGAAGACGCGAACGAATAAAAATAAGCATATAAAAACCTTCAGACGGCACGTCTTTTCACCTGCCTTATCTGAAGGTTTTTCATGTCTTACAGCTTGATATCCTTAAACAGATCTCCGAGGCTTGTTCCGATATTGCCTGCTTTTGGGATCTCAACCTTTTCTTCTTGCTCTTCTTTCACTTCCTCCAAAGCCTTCATGCTGAGACTGATCTTTCCGTCCCTGACGCCGATCACTTTGACATTCACTTCATCGCCCACTTTTAATACATCCTTTGGAGCTTTGACGCGCTTCTGGCTGATCTGGGATACGTGTACCAGACCGGAAAGATTATCCGGGAGACGGATGAATGCGCCGTAGTTCTGCAGAGTCTCTACGGTTCCGGTCAGAACACTGCCGACCTTAATGCTGGCAATCTTTTCATCCCGTTCTTTTCTTTCCTTTTCCTTCAGAATCTCGCGGGCAGAAAGGATCAGACGGTTTTCTGCCTGATCTGCCTCGATAACCTTTACTTCGATGTCTTTTAAAAGGTAGGATTCCAAATCTTCAATGTAGGACAGAGATAATCTGGAAGCGGGAATAAAACCGCGGATTCCTTCGACCATAGCAATCGCGCCGCCGTTCACGATGCCTTCTACCTTTACTGGAAGCACAGTTTTGTTCTCCTTATAAGATGCAATCAGATTCCATGGGTTGGCATCGTCAAAATGCTCCTCAAAATCAGCCATGGTCTGTGTCTCTTCCTGTAATAATTCTTCACTCATTGTACTTTGTTCCTTTCTCATCGTTCTAATATAATTAGTATAACATATAACCAGTGCATTGTTCAAAGAAAAAATAAGAAGAAAGAAAAATTAATAAGAAACAAAATTGTAGTTGACTTGACGAAGAAAAAATGGCAATCTAACTATTAGAAACTTTAAGGATAAGTTTTTATAAGGAGAATCATATGGGGAAAAAATCAAGAAAAGTGTATATTGTGGGGCATAAAAATCCAGATACAGATTCTATCTGCTCTGCCATTGCCTATGCAGAGTTAAAGCGCAGAGTGACCGGGGACGACTACGTGGCGAAACGGGCGGGCCAGATCAACGAGGAGACTCATTATGTGCTGAAAAAGTTCAAGATGGACGCTCCCGGACTTTTACAGAATGTCAAGCTGCAGGTAAAAGATATGGATATACATAAAATTGACGGTGTGGAGCCAAATGTCTCGATCCGTGATACGTGGAATAAGATGAAGGAGAACAATATCAAAACCCTTCCCGTATTAAAAGATGAAGAATTGGTGGGAGTCATCTCTACCGGAGATATTGCCACATCTTATATGGAAGTGTATGATAACCGGGTACTTTCTGAGGCGAGAACCCAATATAAGAACATTATCGACACACTGGACGGCAAATTGATCAGCGGCAATGAGCATGGCTGTTTTACGACGGGTAAGGTTACGGTAGGGGCTTCCAACGACGAACTGATGAAGGAATTTATTGAGAAGGACGATCTGGTGATCTTAGGGAATCGCCCGGAGGCGCAGGCCTGCGCGGTGAATATCGATGCGAGCTGTATGGTAGTCTGTCAGGACGCGGCGGTTTCACCGGAGCTGATAAAAAAAGCCGAGGAGCAGAGTATCGTCATTATCAGCACGCCTCATGATACTTATACGGTGGCGCGTCTCATTAACCAGAGCATACCGGTGAAGTATTTTATGAGTAAAGGCCCGCTTATCACATTCAGCATGAATGATTATGTGGACGATATCAGGGAGCGGATGACGAAGAATAAATTCCGTGACTTTCCGATTTTGGACCGTCACGGAAGATTCCGGGGATTTATCTCCAGACGGCGCTTCCTGAACGTAAAAAAGAAGCAGGTGATCTTAGTAGACCATAATGAAAAATCACAGGCAGTTGACGGGATCGAGGAAGCAGATATCGTGGAGATCATTGATCATCACAGGCTGGGCAATATCGAGACGATGGGACCGGTGTTTTTCCGAAACCAGCCGGTGGGATGTACGGCGACGATCATCACGCAGATGTATGAGGAAGCGGGAGTGGAGATACCGTCAAATATTGCGGGGTTACTTTGCTGTGCGATCATTTCGGATACATTGCTGTTTCGTTCGCCGACCTGTACGGCGATGGATGAGAAGACAGCGAAGAAGCTTGCCAGGCTTGCGAAGATCGATATGGAAAAAATGTCTATGGAGATGTTCAATGCAGGAAGCAGCCTGAAGGGGAAGAGTGCAGAGGATATCCTGTTTCAGGATTTCAAACAGTTTACGGTTACGGATACCGTATTCGGCGTTGGACAGATCAATTCTATGAACAAGGAAGAGCTGTCAGAGATTAAGGAGCTGCTTGTTCCGTATCTTCCGAAAGTGTTAGAGGGCGGGAAGATGGAGATGGTCTATTTTATGCTCACAGATATACTGAATGAATCTACAGAGCTTCTCTGCTGCGGACATGGAGCGAGGGCCAGTATTATCAGCGCATTTGACCTTTCGGAGGATACAGACCGGATCATCCTTAAGGGCGTTGTATCCAGAAAGAAGCAGTTGATTCCTACGCTGGTCGCAGCGCTGCAGCAGTAGGTGAAAGGAGAGAAACATGGGAAAGCAGATATGGAAGCCGGGCAATATGCTGTATCCGCTTCCGGCGGTGATGGTCAGCACGGCGGATACGAAGGGCGAGGACAATATTATTACCGTGGCATGGACGGGGACGGTGTGTACGGATCCGGCTATGCTGTACATTTCCGTGAGACCAGAGCGGTATTCTTATCATATGCTCTGTGACAGCAGAGAGTTTGCGGTGAATCTTACGACAGAAAAGCTTGCCAGAGCAACAGATTGGTGTGGTGTCCGTTCCGGCAGGGATACGGATAAATGGAAAGAAATGCACCTTACAAGAGGAAAGGCAGAGAAGCTTAAATTTGCGCCGGTTATTAATGAATCTCCGGTGAATCTGGAATGTAAGGTGACAGAGATCAAAGAGCTTGGCTCCCACCATATGTTTCTTGCCGAGATTCTGGCTGTACAGGTGGATGATGCCTATATGAAAAAAAACGGGAAATTTGAATTGAATTCTACCGGACTGATCGCCTATTCCCACGGAGAATATTTTTCTCTTGGGCAGTCGTCAGGAAGGTTTGGATGGAGCGTAAAAAGGGCGGGAAAACGTTAATTTCCCAGCCCTTTGATTTTTTCTCTGTAAATTCTTGTGAATAATAGCGTACACAGCAGTACCGACACAAACTCAGCGATGGGAAAAGACCACCATACGGCGGAAAGACCTGCGACTTTTGCAAATATGTATGCGATCGGAAGGATGACAAATAATTGTCTTGCCGCCGACACGATCAGGCTGTACACGCCATTTCCCAAAGCCTGAAAGGTAGAGCTTATGATGATACTATACCCTGCAAGCAGAAAATGAAGGCTTATGATCTTAAGAGCCGGAACACCGATCGCCAGCATATTGTCCGACGCATTGAACAACGAGGCTAAAAGGAGCTTCGGGCATGTCAGGAAAATGATCATGCCAAGAGCCATGATAGACATGGATATGGCAACGCTTAAGCGTATCGTCTGGGTGATGCGGCTTCGCTTTCTTGCGCCGTAGTTGTATGCGATGATCGGTATCATACCATTGTTCAGCCCGAATACAGGCATGAAGATAAAGCTCTGAAGCTTAAAGTACACTCCGAATACAGCGGCGGCCGTGGAGGAGAACGCAAGGAGGATCCTGTTAAACCCAAAGGTCATGACAGAGCCAATGGACTGCATGATAATGGACGGAACACCTACCTTATAAATGATACCGATGGTTTTCTTATGAGGGCGAAATCCCCGGAAGCTGAGATTGATCTCTTTGTTTCTTGTCTGGTTAAAATAAAAAGACATGCACACAGCCACGATCTGCCCGGTGACAGTCGCTACGGCAGCGCCGGCAATTTCCATTCGCGGAAAACCAAACAGTCCGAAGATCATGATTGGGTCCAGGATGATGTTGATGATCGCCCCGGTTCCCTGAGTAACCATATTGTAAAAAGTTTTTCCGGTGGACTGCATCAGCCGCTCAAAAGTAATCTGCAGGAAGATACCTGCCGACATGATCGTAATGACTCTTAGATACTGTGTGCCGTAACCTATGATCACCGGATTATCGGTCTGCAGGGAAAAGAAAAGCCTTGAGCCGAAGCCTCCGGCTATGGCAAATATGATGCAGCTTACAATTGCGAGAAACACACCGTTTTTCGCCGCCCGATCGGCGCTTTCAAAATCTTTTTCTCCTAAGTTTCTGGAGAGCAGGGCATTGATACCGACGCCGGTACCGCCGGATACGGATATCATCAGCGTCTGCGCCGGAAATGCCAGTGATACGGCAGTCAGCGCATCTTCACTGAGCTTTGCAACGAACATACTGTCAACGATATTATATAAAGCCTGCACCAGCATAGACAGCATCATGGGCAGGGACATGGTGATTAATAGCTTCGGAACAGGCATGACACCCATCTTGTTTTCCGGAGTTGTGATCTGTTTTTGTGTCTCAGACATTTTAAAACCTCCTTTAAAATATGCATTGGCTATTATATCATTCATATATTTATAATGCAATGATTTTATAAAGAAGCAAAAAGAGGTGTAAGTTTGGGGAGAGAGAGGAAGCAGCGAGACAGGAAGGACAAAGAAGAAAAGAAGATGATCCGCTGTCTGTGTGTCATGTTATATTTGTTTTGTATCTTAAATCTGATGGGAGTATCTTTAAATTTCCGTACAGAAGAGAAAATGCATTACAGTGATACCGAAGAAGTAAAAGAAGTAATATCAGAAAAAGTGTCGGGAGAAACTTCGGAATATGGGGAGATACCTCCCAAGATCGCCCTTACCTTCGATGACGGTCCGAACGCAGCGTGTACAGGGAGGCTTCTGGACGGACTGAAGGAGAGGAATGTGCGGGCAACTTTTTTTGTAATTGGGAAAAATGTGCAGGCTAATCCCAAGCTTATAAAACGCATTCATGAAGAGGGGCATATGATCGGCAACCATACATACAGCCATGCAGAGCTGAGCAAGGTGCCGGAGGAAAAGGCAAAAGAAGAGCTTACAAGGACCAGCCGCACGGTGCATGCCATAACCGGAGAATATCCTCAGTATATGCGCCCGCCCTACGGAGTGTGCAGCCGTGAGCTTGAGGATTCTCTTGATATGATACTGGTGCGCTGGACGATCGATCCTTTGGACTGGAAGACGGAGAATACGGATGAGATCGTAAAGAAAGTAGTGACGAATGCAGAGGAAAATGATATTATTCTATTGCATGACTGCTATAATTCTTCTGTGAATGCGGCATTTAGAATTATAGATATATTGCAGGAGAAAGGATTTGAATTCGTGACAGTGGATGAGCTGTTTTTGAATTAGGTTTACAATAGAAGGTGGAAGAAGATGGATTTATTTGATTATATGCGTGAAAGGAATATGGATAAAGAGGCGCCGCTTGCCTCAAGGCTTCGCCCCGCAACGCTTGACGAGGTGGTAGGGCAGCACCATATCATAGGAAAGGATAAACTTTTATACAGGGCGATCAAGGCGGATAAGCTTGGTTCGGTCATATTTTATGGACCTCCGGGTACGGGGAAGACGACGCTTGCCAAAGTGATCGCCAACACTACAAGCGCCAAGTTTACCCAGATTAATGCGACAGTGGCAGGAAAAAAGGATATGGAGGAAGTGGTGCGTCAGGCGAAGGATACGCTTGGGATGTACCAGCAGAAAACGATCCTGTTCGTGGATGAGATTCACCGGTTCAACAAAGGGCAGCAGGACTATCTTCTGCCCTTTGTGGAGGATGGTACATTGGTCTTGATAGGCGCAACGACGGAGAATCCTTATTTTGAGGTAAACGGAGCGTTGATCTCCAGATCCAGTATCTTTGAACTGCAGCCGCTTAGCAAAGAAGATATAAAGATATTAATCAGGAGAGCGGTCTATGATACGGAAAAAGGCATGGGGAGTTACGGGGCAGAGATTAATGACGACGCTCTTGAATTTCTGGCTGATCTTGCAGGAGGAGACGCAAGAAGCGCTTTGAACGCGGTGGAGCTTGGGGTTCTCACTACGGAGAGGGCTCAGGATGGAAAGATTCATCTGACGCTTGACGTTGTCTCAGAATGTATTCAGAAAAGAGTGGTTCGCTATGATAAGACGGGAGATAACCATTACGATACCATCTCTGCGTTTATTAAAAGCATGAGGGGCTCGGATCCGGATGCGGCAGTCTTTTATCTGGCGAAGATGCTCTATGCAGGAGAGGATATCAAGTTTATTGCAAGAAGGATCATGATCTGTGCTTCTGAGGATGTAGGAAATGCAGATCCCATGGCGCTTACAGTCGCAGTGTCTGCGGCTCAGGCGGTGGAAAGGATTGGGATGCCGGAGGCGCAGATCATTCTGTCGCAGGCTGTGCTTTATGTGGCGACTGCGCCTAAGAGCAATTCTGCGTGCAATGCAGTGTTTGCGGCAATGGAGAGTGTGCGGGCCAATAAAACAACCGTTCCGGCACATCTTCAGGACGCCCATTATAAGGGCGCGAAAGATCTTGGGCGGGGGACAGGCTATCTGTACGCCCATGATTATCCGAAGCATTATGTCAGGCAGCAGTATCTTCCGGAGGAAATAGGGGATGCAAGATTTTATGAGCCGGGAGACAACGGATATGAGAAAAAGATCAAGGCATGGATGGAATATATAAGAGAGGAGAACAGATGATGGAAAAAGTAACGTTTCGCTATGCAGAGAGAAAGGACGTGCCGCTGATTCTGGAGTTTATCAGGGGATTGGCAGAACATGAGGGAATGCCGGGACTGGTGACCGCCACAGAGGAGCTTTTGGAGGAATGGCTGTTTGACAAGCAGAAGGCTGAGGTATTATTTTTGGAAGTATCCGGGGCAGAAGCTGGATTCGCGCTGTTCTTTTCGAGCCTTGCGGCTTATCCGGGGAGGGGAGGTATCTATCTGGACGATTTGTATGTGAAGCCAGAGTACAGAGGACATGGTTACGGAAAGGCGCTGTTTAAGCGGCTGGCGCAGATTACGCTGGAAAGGGGCGGTATGAGGATCGAGTGGCTCTGTCTGAAAAGCAATTTGTCAAGTATTGGGTTTTATGAGGCAATCGGCGGGATGCCGCTCAATATGAGTACCACCTTCCGGATGGAGAATGAAGCGCTGGAAAGACTGGCGGAGGAATAGTTTTAGAACATTCTCATGCATTATAATTTGGGAGTACGGGTTGATGAAACCGAGAGAACAGAGTATAATTTGATTTGTAAATATCAATATAAAAAGCTGGGAGGAAACGAAGATGAAGATTTACGATGCAGTAAACAAGACAGAGGTAGAGATTGAGGGTACAAAGGGGCTGATCCAGATCATGAAGGATGGCCGTCAGGTGGATATCTATCTGAAAGAGAAGAAGTCAGACGAGGACGGCTATATGAGCTGGGATGTTGAGCATTGGTCAAGCGTGGACGGGAAGAGATTTATTCGCTGCTATTCACTGGAAGGCAGGGTACTTGGGGAGTCCACAGGACATAATATCTATGATCTTGAGAATGAATTTAAGCCGGAGGATTCGGCAATGGTTGAGAAGGTGGAGCTGAGTTAAAGGACTGTTTTGTGCCGCACATGAAAAAATCCTGCATATCAGATATCCGATATGCAGGATAATGAATCATTCACTGATACGAAAGTAAACTGCCGAATAGGGAGATAGTGTAAGCGATATGGTTTCTTTCTTGAGTTTTCTGACAGTTTCTTTTACTTCCTTGTACTGCTTTGTTCCGCCATAGATATCCCTGTCGCTGGCAAGAAGGAGGTGCAGCTCTTTTCCCTTTGGAACGGTCAGTTCAAAATCCTCCTGCAATTTATCAGAGAAATTAAACACGGCCGCAATTCGTTCTGAGCCGTCCCGCCGTTCAAATGCATAGAGGCATCTTGCCTCCTGATGGCAGTCCAGCCATTCAAAGCCATTCTGGTCGTAATCGCCGGAAGAGAGAGCCGGATGTTCAAGATACAGCATGTTCAAATCCTTCATAAAGCGTTGGAAAGAATCGTGGTTCGGATATTTTAAGAGGAACCAATCCTGCTCCTTTTTTTCATCCCATTCCCGAAGCTGCCCAATCTCATTTCCCATAAAATTCAGTTTTTTGCCCGGATGTGCGTACATGTACATATAAAGCGCGCGTGCCTGCGGGAACTTTTCTTCATATTCGCCGTTCATTTTCTGAAGGATCGTTGCTTTCCCGTGAACCGTCTCATCATGGGAGAGAGGCAGAAGAAAGCGGTCATTGTAGTAGTACATCATGGAGAAAGTGAGTTTATGGTAATTTTCACTTCTGTATTCCGGGGCTGTACGGAAGTAATCTAATGTATCGTTCATCCATCCCATGTCCCACTTATAATCGAAGCCTAACCCCCCTTCGGATACCGGTTTTGTGACGCCCGGATAAGAGGTAGAGTCTTCCGCGGCCAGAATAGCGGATGGGTGCAGGCTCTTAAGCCCTTGATTCATCTCCCGGATGAATCCGACGGCAGTGTTATTCACACCGCGGGCGGGATCGCCTTGCCAGTAGATGATCCGGCTGATGGCATCCATACGGATTCCGTCTACATGATATTCGCTGAGCCAGTAGTTGGCGGCAGACTGTAAAAAGCATCTTGTCTCCCCGCGGGAATGCATGAAATTGCAGCTCCCCCATTCACTGACTCCTACATCCTGATGGGGATATTCAAAGAGGGCGGTTCCGTCATAGTTGGCCAGAGCATAACCGTCCACGGCAAAATGTACCGGAACAAAATCCATGATAACGCCAATCCCGTTCTGATGGCAGGCATCGATAAACTGCATAAGCTCCCCGGCGGTTCCGTAGCGTGAAGTTGGGCTGAAAAATCCCGTATTCTGATAGCCCCATGACTCGTCGCAGGGATGTTCGGAGAGGGGCATGATCTCGATATAATTGTAACCATATTCTTTTAAGTAAGGAATCAGGATGTCGATCATTTCTACATAGGAGTACCAGTCGGCGGCCTTTTCAGAAGGCTTTTTAAAGGAGCCGAAATGAAGTTCATAGATATTTAAAGGCTTTTCCCGGCAGTCTGTGCGCTTCTGCATCCATTTTTCGTCCTTGAAGCTGTAAGTTGACAGATTTCGGATGATGGAAGCGCTGTTAGGGCGAAGTTCCATGCCGAAGCCGTAAGGATCGCAGTGGTCCATAAAAGAGCCATCCTGCCTGTAAATGCGGTATTTGTACATCTGCCCGGGTTCGGCTGTTTTCGCATGGCACTCCCAGAAATTACCATCATGGGTTCGGTTCATGGTCCATTCTTCCCAGTCTGAAAATTCACCGATTAAGGAAATCCTTGAGGCTCCCGGCGCAAAGGTGCGAAAGGTGACGCCGCCGGCCGACTCTGTGTGGGCGCCGAGAAATTTGTAAGCATCAAATATTTTTCCGGTATAAAATCCATAAAAATCCATTTCGTTGTCCTCCGTATAAAGTTGTTTTTTTGCTGTGAGTTTATTATAATGATAGAAAAATATTTTTTGTACCGACAGTTTTAGATTACAGTCGGATAAGCGACGATAGTCGAAAAGCGTCGGTTACCAGTATCACAGAAAGGAAGACGGGGGATGGATCTTAGGATTGAAAAGACAGAAAATGCAATTAAAAATGCGTTTATACAGCTTCGCTCTAAAAAGGCGTTGGAAAAAATCACCATCAAAGAGCTGTGTGAAAAAGCATATATCCATAAATCTACGTTTTATTCCCATTATCAGGATATCTATGAGCTGTCCGATACGATGGAGGCAGAGGTGGTGAAGAACATCACCGGCAGCATTCCCATATCCGGTCTCCATCCGGATAGCCTTTGTGCAGTGACGAGGGAGCTGTCGTATGGATTTATAGCTCAGAGCTCACTGATCAATATACTATTTTCCGGCAATGAGAGAAGCCATCTTGCCTATCGGATAGAGGAAAGTTTAAAGGAGATTATTTTTGAAAAATATCCCGATTATAAGAATGACCTGAAATGGAACATTGTGCTGAGCTATTGTATTCAGGGGGCATACTGGGCATTTCAGGGAAGCCGGGGACAGGATGTGAATCAGGTGATTGAGATCATCAGTGATATTACGAGAAATGTTTTCTAAACTTAGGACAATAGATGAAGGAAGGAATCAGATATGGAGAAGAGTGCAGGGAGAGAAAGGGTTGTTATGGTGCGCAGGACTTCATCAAAAGAACTGTGCCTGATATCATGCGGATATGAAATTGGGACGAAAAACCAGTCTTTCGGCCCTTCTGTGAGAGATTATTATATGATCCATTTTGTGACAGAAGGGGAGGGACATTATTACCTTAATCATAAGCATTACCGGATAAGAAAGGGGCAATGCTTCCTTACAGTGCCGGGGGTGAGCACTCTTTATCATGCGGAACCGGAAAATCCATGGGTATATATGTGGGTATGCGTAAGCGGGAGTTTGGCGCCAAGGCTTTTGGAGCAGTGTCGGATGAATGCCGGCATGCCGGTACTGGAGCTTCCGGATATGAAAAAGATAACAAATATTATTGAAGAGATGATGCGGCATGATGAGTTGTCTCCAGTGGATGAATGTACTATTCAGGGCAGTCTGTATCTTTTGTTCGCGGCGTTGCTTGAGCAGCAGAGGGCGGCATACAGTCAGACGGAGCAGAGTGATAACCGGTATGTGACAAAGGCTGTTGACTTTATCGGAGAACATATATCCGGGGAGCTTTTGGTAGAAGACGTGGCAGAATACCTGAATGTAAGCCGCGGCCACTTGTATGAACTGTTTCGGAGGGAGCTCGGGGTGTCGCCGCAGCAATTCCTGACAAATGCAAGGCTTGCAAATGCCAGAAAGCTTTTGACGGAAAATGATCTGTCAATTGCAGAGACTGCGGTTTTAAGCGGTTATAAAAATGCTTTTGCGTTCTCCCGTGCTTTTAAACAGGCAAACGGGATGTCGCCGCGGGATTTTAAGAAAACATACGGAGCTGCAATCATTCTATGATTGAAAGATAAGGCTGGCTTCGGATAGTGTCTACATTAAAACGTAAGCCGGAGGCTTCGTACCAACCATATTTTTTGTTCAGGTGATTTCCTTTATCTTCCCATTTTTCCGGGCAGTCTGTATGTTCCCAGTCTGTGGGGATCAGATGATGGGGCTGGGCAGAGGCAGTCAGCATGATCCGGCGGAGTTCTTTCTTTTCTTCATCTTTCAGCAATCCGGGCCTTGTAGATATGAACAATGGGGTGCCGCTTTCGGAAAGCAGTTCTGCCCACTGGCGGTTGAATTTCCAGTCGATAGGGCCGTCAATTCCTACACAGTCAGCATCTACTTCATAGAATTTCCGATGCTGCGGGA
>ERZ778514.1179-NODE-1179-length-20567-cov-7.054066_pt1 | contig 20567 bp, 14 predicted proteins | sample MGYA00510344_ERZ778514 | MGnify/ENA primary metagenome ERZ778514 (study PRJEB29527, sample SAMN07138968) | mouse gut metagenome | material: feces | host: mouse | place: China:Nanjing | collected 2016-01-25 ...
CATGGCCTACGACCGTTTTGTGGGACACTACAATGAATATCTCTATGACTTCGGCGCCGACCGTGCCCGCCCGCAGTCCATCAATTATCCTACCAATGTGTGGGACTATTTCACGACGCTGGGCAAATACCGCGGTCTTATCAAGATCACTCAGGTGAGCGACCGCAGTCTCGATCCCAACACCAACGCCCTTGACCACCCCATTTACATCAACCGCAAGTCGATCTACAAGAACGGTCGTCAGGAGGACTATCAGGAGCTGCGTGCCGAGGTGCCGGGCATTTTGGTATCGGCGTTGAACGGCAACAACGACAACAACTCCATGAACGGCTTCTATTTCCCGATCGACAAGGTGCTGCTCTACGATGATGCCACCCGCTCACAACTGGCCAGCGAGCGCATCCGCATAGAAGCCACTACCATGCTGCCCGAAATGCTTACCAACAATATGCGCCTCAACTGCATGGGATCATTCCCCAGAGGCTACTTCAAGAATATCCCGAACATGTCGGCCGGTACCATCATGACATACCTCTCATGTACCCACGACCGTCTGTCGGGCGGTAACGGCTGGCGCGACTATCAGGGCGACGAGTTCCTATTCCTCGGTCTGTTCGATTTCACCCTGCGTCTGCCGCCTTTCCCAAAAGACGGAACCTACGAGTTGCGCATGGGACTTTCGAACAACCCCAAACGCGGTATGGCCCAGATCTATTTCGGCGACGACCCCAACCGTCTGACTCCCACCGGTCTGCCTGTCGACATGCGCCAGTCGGCCGGTACCGTGGCCATTCCCTGGGTGGCCGACATCGATGGCGATGACATCACCAATGCCGAAAACGACAAGAACATGCGTAATCAGGGCTACATGAAAGCTCCGAAGTACATCTGCTGGACCAACCGCCAGCCCACCAACACTATCCGTACCAGTTCGGGCGCCATCCGCATGATCGTGACCACGGCCGATATGAAAGCCAACAAAACCTACTACCTGCGCTTCAAGTCGGCATTGAAGAAGATGAACGGCGAGTTCTTCATCGACTACTTCGAATACGTGCCCACCTCAGTCTACAACGGCACAACAGCCGAGGACATCTGGTAAGAACACCGTGCCGGTCCGGCCGGACCATAAAACCGGAAAGCACAAGGAACGGCGGGCATCCTGTCTCTTCCCCGCGAAGAACGGCCGGCTCACCATGTCATTTTAACACTTCTTGCTTTCAGCCGGAAAATATATTATCTTTGTAACAGCCAAGCGGGGCTTTCCTTCGGGGAAGCCCCGCTTTTCATGTGTTTCCGGCGATAATCCAAGGCAAAAAACGCATATTCCAGGCGCAAAAAGCATTACTTGGATTTTTTATTTGCCGTATTTGTGTTAAAATTCCGATACGGACTTTTGGACTTCCACTACTTCGAACCTACCTTTTAACTCTTGGAAATGTTGTGGAAAGTTAAATATGTTAAAGTGCCGGCGTTCCGCCCCGCCGGCGGAGAGTTTGCAGAAAATACAAAGCGTTTCCAACCAAAGCTGGGGCCGTTCTGCAAAAAAATAGTTAACTTTGCGCCCAACAGAACGCTGCCACAACGACCGCCGGAAAGCGGCAAACGGGCAGCGCCGTCAGCATGCAATAAAAAAACACCCGACGATATGGAAAACAAATTCAACCGGACACTCGTTACGGCAGCCCTGCCATACGCCAACGGCGGTGTCCACATAGGCCATCTGGCCGGCGTTTACGTTCCGGCCGACATCTACGTGCGTTACCTCCGCCTGCGCGGCCGTGAAGTGCTCTTCGTGTGCGGTTCCGACGAACACGGCGTACCCGTCACCATCCGCGCGCGCAAGGAAGGCTGCACCCCTCAGGAAGTGGTGGACCGCTACAACCGCGTCATCAAGGAGTCGTTCGAAGGCTTCGGCATCTCGTTCGACGTTTTCGGCCGCACCACCTCCGACACCCACCGTCACCTGGCCTCCGACTTCTTCCGAACGCTCTACGACAAGGGCGAATTCATTGAGAAAGAGAGCGAGCAATATTACGACGAGGAGGCCGGCACCTTTCTCGCCGACCGTTACATCACGGGGGAATGCCCCCACTGCCATGCGGAGGGTGCCTACGGCGACCAGTGCGAGAAATGCGGTACGGCCCTCTCGCCCACCGAACTCATCAATCCGCGGAGCACCGTGAGCGGCGGCGCCCCCGTACTCCGCAAGACCAAGCACTGGTATCTGCCCCTCGACAGGCACCAGCAATGGCTTGAGCCTTGGATCACGCAAGACCACAAGGAATGGCGCTCCAATGTGATGGGGCAATGCAAGTCGTGGTTTGACATGGGACTGCAGCCGCGCGCCGTGAGCCGCGACCTCGACTGGGGCATCCCCGTACCCGTTGAAGGCGCCGACGGCAAAGTGCTCTACGTATGGTTCGACGCCCCCATCGGCTACATATCCAACACCAAAGAACTGCTGCCCGACACTTGGGAAAAGTGGTGGAAAAGCAAGGATACGCGCCTGGTCCACTTCATCGGCAAGGACAACATCGTGTTCCACTGCATCGTGTTTCCGGCCATGCTCAAGGCACACGGCGACTACGTGCTGCCCGACAACGTGCCCTCCAACGAGTTCCTCAATCTCGAAGACGACAAGATATCCACCTCGCGCAACTGGGCGGTGTGGCTCGACGAATACCTCTGCGAACTGCCCGGAAAACAGGACGTACTGCGCTACGTGCTCACGGCCAACGCGCCTGAGACGAAAGACAACAACTTTACGTGGCGCGACTTTCAGGCACGCAACAACAATGAACTGGTGGCCGTTTACGGCAACTTCGTGAATCGTGCCCTCCAGCTCACCAAAAAGTACTACGGCGGAGAGGTGCCGGCCTGCGGCGAACTGACCGGTGCCGACCGCGAAATAATCGGTGAGTTTCAGGGCGTCAAAGCCGAAGTAGAGCGGCTCATCGAAGCCTTCCGCTTCCGCGACGCGCAAAAGGAGGCCATGAACCTGGCACGCATCGGCAACAAGTATCTGGCCGATTCCGAACCTTGGAAAATCGTCAAGACCGACCCCGAACGCGTCAAAACCATCCTGCACATCGCCCTCCAGCTCGTAGGCAATCTGGCTATCGCCTTCGAACCGTTCCTGCCTTTCTCCTCGCAGAAGCTCCGCGGAATGCTGGGCATGGGAAAAGTGGAATGGGACCGCCTTGGCAGCCTCGACCTGCTGCCTGCCGGACACCGGCTGGCCGAGCCGGAACTGCTCTTCGAGAAGATCGAAGACAGTCTGGTGGAAGCACAAGTGCAGAAACTCCTCGACACAAAAAAAGCCAACGAAGCCGCCAGCTACAAGGCACAGCCAGTCCGCCCCGACATAGCCTTCGAAGATTTTGAGAAGCTCGACATCCGCGTGGGCACCGTAACCGCTTGCGAACGCGTGCCGAAAGCCGACAAACTCCTGAAATTCGAAATAGCCGACGGGCTGGAAAACCGTACCATCGTTTCGGGCATCGCCAAACACTATGCGCCGGAAGACCTCGTAGGCAAACAAGTCTGCTTCATAGCCAACCTGCCGCCGCGCAAGCTCCGCGGCATAGAGAGCCAGGGCATGATCATATCGGCAGAAAACGCCGATGGCTCACTGAGCGTCGTCACCGTAGACCGTGAAGTGAAACCCGGCAGCCAGGTCAAATGATACCGACACCACCGGCGGGGCGCATCCTCAACGCACGTTATAAGGATGCGCCCCGTCTCATTAAAACCATCATCATCGGAAATCATCTTATTCCATCATTATCTTAACAATCAAAACAACACGTATGAAAAAAATCATCCTCACACTCATTCTTGCGCTCACAGCGTCTACAGCCATGCTCAAGGCACAAGCCGCCATATCGCCCGAATTTGAGGCCGACATCCGCAAGGCACTCACACTCACCAAAGGCAAGGAAACCATGTCGGCCACCATGTCGGCCACCTTTGAGGGCATGAGCGCCCAGCTCGGCATGACCGCAGAAGAAACACAGGCAATGAGCCGATTCATCGTTGATAAGATCTATCCGAAAGTGGAAGTGAAAATGATAGAGTTATGGGCCTCGCATTTCACCCACGAAGAAGTAAAGGGCATCGTGGCTTTCTATGAAACACCCGTAGGACGCAAAATGGGCGAAAAAGCCCCCGTACTGGCAGCCGAAGGCGCCAAAATAGGAGCCGGCCTATCGAGCGACATCCAAGCCGCCGTGATGCAGTTCATGCAACAGAAGAAATAACAGGCACACGCCTGCCCAGGCCGCCCCGGCATACCGCGCTCCGCAGTATGCCGGGGCGGCCATTTCTATATCCTCACGTCAAGCGCGCCCCCCTGAAACCATTCCACCCAAACAAACCACTGCGAAAAGTTGGTATTCCCCGTTTAATATTCATTATTTTATTGTGCCTTTTTTTTGCAGTCAAACGGAAATGTTTTACTTTTGCAAGGTAAACTGCCTGAGCCTGCTCTCAGGCGCTACGGCACACGCGCAAAACAATTTATTAAATATCAACTTAATTCAAAAATCTATGTGGTTAACTAATTCATCTATCGGACGAAAGGTGATCATGTCGGTAACCGGCATCGCACTTATTCTGTTCCTGACGTTCCATGCTTGCATGAACTTGGTGGCCCTTTTCTCTGCCGATGCCTACAACGCCATTTGCGGAGCCTTGGGAGCCAACTGGTATGCCGTAGCCGCCACCGTTGGTCTGGCAGCTCTCGTGGTGCTCCACTTCGTTTATGCCATCATCCTCACCTTGCAGAACCGCAAGGCACGCGGCGCCAACCGCTACGCCGTGACCTCAAAACCCGAAAAGGTAGAATGGGCGTCACAGAACATGTTCGTGCTCGGCCTTATTGTCGTGATCGGCCTGCTGCTCCACCTCTACAATTTCTGGTACAACATGATGTTTGCCGAATTTGCCAATGGCGGCTATGCCTTCGTTGCCGGCGACTACGCCGCCCACGACGGCGCCGGCCTGATAGCCTTCACCTTCCAGCAACCCGTTTACACCGTGCTCTACATCATTTGGTTTGTTGCCATCTGGTTCCACATGACACACGGTTTCTGGAGCGCCTTCCAGACACTCGGCCTCAACAACAAGGTTTGGTTCTGCCGCTGGAAAGCCATCGGTACCGCCTACGTAACCATCGTTATGCTCATGTTCGTAGCCGTAGCTCTCGCATTCTCCTTCTGCGGCGGTGCCTGCAGCGCAGCATAACCATTTTCCAACGGTCGGCACCGGCGGACACTCTTTCCGCGGCCCTAGAGGCACACACCGCACTACGGCCCGGCCCGCAACCGACGGCTCCCGTCCTCATATAACCATACACTAACAAACATCCGATCATGGCTAACATCGATTCAAAGATACCCGAAGGTCTAGTAGCTGAAAAATGGACCAACTATAAAGCCCACCAGAAACTGGTGAACCCGAAGAACAAGCGCAAACTCGACATCATCGTCGTAGGTACAGGACTGGCAGGAGCCAGCGCCGCCGCTTCGCTGGGCGAAATGGGATTCAAGGTTAAAAACTTCTGCATTCAGGATTCCCCCCGCCGCGCGCACTCCATCGCCGCACAGGGCGGTATCAACGCTGCCAAGAACTATCAGAACGACGGCGACTCCGTATACCGCCTCTTCTACGACACCGTAAAAGGCGGTGACTACCGTGCACGCGAAGCCAACGTTTACCGTCTGGCCGAAGTAAGCGCCAGCATCATTGACCAATGCGTGGCACAAGGCGTACCTTTCGCACGCGAATACGGCGGCATGCTTGCCAACCGTTCTTTCGGCGGCGCGCAGGTGAGCCGTACCTTCTATGCCAAAGGCCAGACCGGCCAGCAGCTCCTGCTCGGCGCCTACTCAGCCCTGATGTGTCAGGTCAACGCCGGAACAGTTGAGCTTTACACCCGCTATGAAATGCTCGATGTCGTTATCATCGACGGCCGTGCACGCGGTATCATAGCCCGCAACCTCGTAACCGGCGGACTTGAACGCTTTGCCGCACACGCTGTAGTACTGGCCACCGGCGGATACGGAAACACCTACTTCCTCTCCACCAATGCCATGGGCTGCAACTGCTCGGCAGCCATTGCGGCTTACCGTAAAGGCGCCTATTTCGCCAACCCTTCCTACGTACAGATTCACCCCACCTGTATTCCCGTACACGGCGACAAGCAGTCGAAACTCACCCTCATGTCGGAATCGCTCCGCAACGACGGCCGCATCTGGGTACCCAAGAAACTTGAAGACGCCAAGAAACTCCAGAAAGGCGAAATACAAGGCCGCGACATCCCCGAGGAGGACCGCGACTATTACCTCGAACGCCGCTATCCCGCTTTCGGTAATCTCGTGCCGCGCGACGTGGCCAGCCGCGCCGCCAAAGAGCGTTGCGACAAAGGCTACGGCGTAAACAACACCGGACTGGCTGTATTCCTCGATTTCTCACAAGCCATCAAGGACTTCGGACGCGACGAAATAGAAGCCCGCTACGGCAACCTCTTCGACATGTACGAGGAAATCACCGACGAAAGCCCGTATGAGACTCCGATGATGATCTATCCGGCCGTACACTACACCATGGGCGGCATCTGGGTGGACTACGAATTGCAGACTTCCGTCAAGGGTCTCTTCGCCATCGGTGAATGTAACTTCTCCGACCACGGCGCCAACCGCCTCGGAGCCTCTGCCCTCATGCAAGGCTTGGCCGACGGTTACTTCGTGCTCCCCTACACCATCCAGAACTATCTGAGCGACCAGATTACCGTTCCACGCTTCTCCACCGACCTGCCCGAGTTCAAAGCCGCCGAAGCCGCAGTAAAGAGCCGCATCGACCGCCTGTTCAACATCAAGGGCAAACGCTCCGTTGACTCCCTCCACAAAGAACTCGGCCACATCATGTGGGAACATGTAGGCATGGGCCGTACTGCCGAAGGCCTGAAGCAAGGTCTGGCAAAAATGAAAGAACTCCGCAAGGAATTCTACGCCAACCTCTTCGTACCCGGAACAACCGAAGGAGTAAACGTAGAGCTTGAAAAGGCCATCCGCTTGGAAGACTTCATCCTCATGGGCGAACTCATAGCCAACGATGCCCTTACACGCAACGAATCGTGCGGCGGCCATTTCCGCGAAGAATATCAGACGGAAGAAGGCGAAGCCAAGCGCGACGACGAGAACTACTTCTACGTAGGTTGCTGGGAATACCAGGGCAACGATGACACTGCCCCCGTCCTCTCCAAGGAACCGCTCGTTTACGAAGCCATCAAGGTACAAACCCGCAACTACAAGAACTAATCCGTAGAACCTCACTAAAAGACATCAGAAAAATGGCTAAGAATATAAGCTTTACAATCAAGTACTGGAAGCAGAACGGTCCTAAGGATGCCGGCCACTTCGACTCCCGCGAAATGCACAACATCCCCGATGACACTTCTTTCCTCGAAATGCTCGACATCCTCAACGAGGAACTCATCAACGAAGGTAAAGAGCCGCTCACGTTCGACCACGACTGCCGCGAAGGCATCTGTGGCATGTGCTCGCTCTACATCAACGGAACGCCACACGGCAAGACCGAGCGCGGCGCCACGACCTGCCAGCTCTACATGCGTCGCTTCAACGATGGTGATGTCATCACTGTGGAACCCTGGCGCTCGGCCGCTTTCCCCGTCATCAAGGACTGTATGGTAGACCGCTCCGCCTTCGACAAAATTCAGGCCGCCGGCGGCTATGTGACCGTACGCACCGGTCAGCCTCAGGATGCCAATGCCATCCTCATTCCCAAGCAGGATGCCGACGAAGCCATGGACTGCGCCACCTGCATCGGTTGCGGCGCCTGTGTGGCAGCCTGCAAGAACGGTTCCGCCATGCTTTTCGTCAGTTCCAAGGTGAGCCAGCTTGCCCTCCTGCCTCAAGGACGTCCCGAAGCGGCCAAACGCGCCAAAGCCATGGTAGCCAAGATGGACGAACTAGGTTTCGGCAACTGCACCAATACCCGTGCCTGCGAAGCCGTATGCCCCAAGAATGAGAGCATTGCCAACATCGCCCGCCTCAACCGCGAATTTATCAAGGCAAAACTCCACGACTAAATAGCATCAGGCTGATATCGCCCTGAAAAAGGGCTACTATACCGAGAATCCCCGCCGCGAATTGTACGCGGCGGGGATTCTCGGTATTCCATATCTTATCGGACAACTAATGCCCCTACATTTCAATAGGATAACACGGTTCTATTCTCAGCAACAACAACCCCTTTCAAAAAGCAGACTCCATACAAAGAAATGTATGGAGCCGACTCAATGTGTTTCACAACGGAATAATCCTTATTGTGAATTGCTTTATAATTAGTGCTGGCAAAATAAACATTTTTCCACGTAACAGCAAAATTAATTACCGATTAATTTCGTATATTTGTAAAATAACATTCAAAGGTACAACATGAAAAACATCATAGGCCTCGATTTAGGCACCAATAGCATCGGCTGGGCATGGATACAACACGAAGAGAAAGAAAAATCCGCCACAAACGATAAATTCCTTATCCCCACCGGAAGGATTATCAAAACAGGATGCCGTATTATCCCCATGGATGCTGAGATGATCGGTAATTTCGATAAAGGGAACAGTATCTCACAGACAAGTCAACGCACTAAGGCACGAATTGCCCGCCGCCTGAAAACCCGCTTCAAAAGTCGCCGGGAACGCCTCAACCGTCTGCTCAGACTGACAGGCTTTCTGCCTGAACACTACGCGGCCCAACTCGATGGTTACGGTAAGATATCTGATCATCAGGAACCACGGATACCCTGGTTAACCACAACAGAAGGCCAATGCCAGTTTCTATTTAAACCTGCCTATAAAGAAATGCTGGAATTATTCCGGCAAAAGCATCCTGAAATTAAGAGTGTACCTTATGACTGGACAATCTATTATCTGCGTCGCAAGGCGCTGACTGAAAAAATAACAGGAGAGGAACTGGCGTGGATACTGCACAGCTTCAACCATAAACGCGGATACAATCAAAGCCGTGATGAAGTGGAAGAGACCGACAACAACAAAACAGTAGAATACTTTAAGACTAAAGTAAAGGAAATCAGCAGCACAGGCGAAACGAGCAAAGGAAAGAACATCTATAAAGTCACATTTGAAAACGGCGTGGAACACCTCGTCACAGCCAAAGAACGGCCACAATGGGAGGGCACCGTGCGCGAGATCGTTGTTACCACGCTATTGAATGCCCAAAAGGACGGTTCCCCAAAAGTAACCACACGGATGCCCAAGGATGACGACTGGCAACTCATCAAGACGCGCACGCAGGATCTCATAAAAAAGGAAAATCTGACTGTAGGCGAATTCATCTTCAAGGCATTGCTTGATGACCCTTCGCAGAAAATCATCGGCGAACTTGTACGTACCATCGACCGAAACTTCTACATTGATGAACTGCAAAAAATTCTCCGACATCAAGAGAAGTCACATCCCGAACTAACCGACCGCACTCTCTACAAACAGTGTGTCGAAGCCCTTTACCCCTCCAACGAGGCACACCGCCGGAACGTGGAAGCATGGTCTATGTCACACTTTATCGTAAAAGACATCCTCTTCTACCAACGTCCACTCAAAAGCAAAAAGTCACTCATTGCCGAATGTCCTCTCGAGAGCCGCACCTTTCAGGACGAACAAGGCAACCTACACCGGACCGGCATCAAATGTATACCGCGCTCTCACCCCGCCTATCAGGAATTCCGCCTATGGCAGTTCCTTGCCAACCTGAGAATCGTTCAACGCCAAAGCCACGAAGACGGCCATCAACTCACCGACATTGACAGAAGCACGGAAATATTGAACGAAGAGGCGCTCGTAAAACTCTTCAATCATCTACGGAACGTCAAGGAAATCAATCAAAAGAACCTGCTGAAACTACTGGGTCTAAAGGAAGAAGACTATCGCTGGAATTATGTCGAAGACAAGGCATACCCCATGGGCGAAACCCGCTACCAACTGATTTCGCGACTGAAAAAGGCAGGACTATCCAATGAAGTGCCGGACGATAAAATGGAAGAGGCGCTTTGGCATCTGCTCTACTCCATAAGCGATTACGCCGAATTACAACGCGCCCTTTCCACCTTTGCCCGCAAACGGGGATGGGACGCTGAAGCTTTCAGAAAAGCTTTTGAAAAGTGCCCGCCCTTCAAGAAGGACTACGGCGCCTACAGCCTCAAGGCCATCCGCAAACTGCTCCCTCTCATGCGCCGCGGCAGCCATTGGCACGAAACAGCGATTTCCCCCGATGTATACCGGCGCATAGAACACTTTGTCAGCGGCGAAGAAGATACCGCCATCTCTCTCCATGTACGACAAATAGTGGCAGAAGAGGGACTACAAAACATATCGCAATTTTCCGGTCTCGCCCCCTGGCTGGCTGCCTATGTGGCCTACGGCCGTCATTCTGAGACGACAGACGCACAAAAATGGGAAACACCCGAAGAACTGGCCGAATACATCAGCAAGTTCCGGCAACACTCTCTGCGCAATCCCGTTGTTGAACAAGTGGCGCTCGAAACGATGCGTATCGTTCACGACCTATGGCAGGAGATGGGGAGCATTGACGAAATACACGTGGAAATAGGACGCGACATGAAGCAAACCGCCGCCGAACGCAAAAAAGCCCACGACAGAAATTTGCAAAACGAGGCCATAAACCTGCGCATCAAGGCATTGCTCACAGAATTCATGAATCCAGAAATGGAGATAAAAGACGTGCGCCCCTATTCGCCCCGTCAGCAGACACTGCTCCACATCTATGAGGAAGGAGCGTTTGAAAAAGCCCGGCATGACAATGACGCCGAACTCGAAGAGATGAACAACATCATCGACAAATTCCGGCAAACCGACAGCCAAAAGCGCCCCACACGTGCAGAAATCCACCGGTATCGCCTATGGCTCGACCAAAAATACGTATCACCCTACACGAAACGCCCCATCCCCTTAGCCGAACTCTTCACTACGGCTTACGAGGTTGAACATGTCATACCACGGGCACGCTACTTTGATGATTCCTATAACAACAAGGTAATCTGCGAAGCCGAAATCAACAAGCTCAAAGACAAGATGCTGGGCTTCGAATTCATTAAAAAACACGGAGGCGGCACCGTCAACTGCCAAGGCCGCGAAGTCAGAATCCTAACGCCGGATGAATACACCTGCCTTGTGGAGGAACACTTCTGCAGGAACCCGCGCAAAAAGAAGAACCTGTTGTCCGAAGAAATTCCGGCACAGTTCACGGCGCGTCAACTCAACGACAGCCGCTACATTGCCCGCTTCGTAGTGGGCATACTCTCCAACATTGTGCGGGAGAAAGACGCCAAGGGCCGTCTGGAACCCGAAAGCACATCGAAGAACGTCATCGTATGCACCGGTAAGGTAACCGACTGGCTCAAAAGAGACTGGGGATTACAAGACGTATGGAACCACATCATATACTCCCGCTTCGAACGGCTGAACGATAAAGTAAAAAGCAAACGTTTCGGCCAATGGGAAAACAAGAAAGGCAAACGCGTTTTTCAAATCAACATGCCGCTTGAACTACAAGCCGGCTTCAGCCGAAAACGCATTGACCATCGGCACCATGCCATGGATGCCATCGTCATTGCCTGCGCATCGCGCCCGATAATCAACTACCTGAACAACTGCTCCAGCGGCGAAAAAGAACATTATGGCCTGCGGGAAAATCTCTGCACCGGCAAGTCCCGTTTCATCAAGAAACCATGGAGTACCTTCACTCAGGACACAGAAGAAGCCCTGCGCGACATCGTGGTAAGCATCAAGAAGAATCTGCGCGTCATCACCAAATCCACTAATTTTTACCAGCGCTACGACCCGGAAACCGGCAAAAAGATTTTTGTCCGACAAACCCGCGGCGACCATTTTGCCATCCGAAAATCACTACACAAAGACACGGTCTACGGCGAAGTGAACCTGCAAAAAACCGGCGAAGTAAAATTGAAAGAGGCCATCAAGCAGCCCGGACGAATCGTAGACAAAACTTTACGACAGAAAATACGCGAACTGAAGCGACTGCCTAACTATTCCGACACCCTCATTGAAAAGTTCTTCCTCCAAAACGCCGATCCGATCTGGAAAAACTACGACTTCAAGAAAATAAAAGTCCGCCAATTCTCCAAAGACAAGGAGGCAACCCGCCAGGTGGCCACACGCAAACCGCTCGACCAAAATTTCAATCAAAAGAATATCGCAGATATCACCGACACGGGCATTCAAAAAATCCTATTCCGGCATCTTGAGAAATACGCCGGAAAGAGTGAGGAAGCCTTCTCACCCGACGGACTGAAGGCCCTCAACGAGAACATCAGGGAACTCAACGACGGAAAACCGCACCATCCTATCAAAAAGGTAAGGGTGGCGGAAAAACTCGGCCTTAAATTTCCTATAGGGACAAGAGGAAACAGAAAAATGAAGTTTGTCGTCGCAGACAAAGACACCAATCTCTTCTTTGCCGTTTACCAACGAGAAGACGGCAAACGCAGCTACGCGACAATCCCGCTTAAGGAAGCCATTGAACGGGCCAAACAAAATCTGCCGCCCGCACCTGAAACCGACGAAGCCGGCCGCCGGTTACAGTTCATACTCTCACCCAACGATTTAGTATACCTGCCCACAAAAGAAGAACTCAACGATGAAGTAAGAGAAGAACACATAGATGTCAACAGAATATACAAAATGGTATCGGCAACAAAAGAGCGGTGTTACTTCATCCCTCACCACATAGCCGGCATCATAGCTCCGGGAGAAGAATATAATGCAATGAACAAAATAGAAATATCCGATGACGGCCTCAGCATCAAGGAACATTGCATACTCCTGAAAACGGACCGCCTCGGGGGCTACAAACTCAAAAAATAAGCCCACTACATATCGCAGCCTGCATCCTCATCCTGCCACATCTCCATTCAATATCCACCTAACCTATTGAGAACCATGATAAAGAAAACGCTCTACTTCGGCAATCCCGCCTACTTGTCACTATGCAACGCACAGATAGTCATCAAGCTGCCCGCCGTAGAAAAAAGTCCTAATGTAGCCGACATCATCCGTCAGGAATCCGTTGTGACAAAACCCATCGAAGACCTCGGCGTAGTAGTACTCGACCACCAACAAATAACCATCACGCAAGGACTGCTCGAAGCATTGCTCGAAAACAACGTTGCCATTGTCACCTGCAACAGCCGGAGCATGCCTGTAGGTCTGATGCTCCCACTGTGCGGCAACACCACACAAAACGAGCGTTTCCGCCATCAGCTGGAAGCCTCCGTCCCCCTACGCAAACAGTTGTGGCAGCAAACCATCCGTACGAAAATAAACAACCAGGCAACCGTTCTCCGCCAATCCACCACAGCCGAGACACGCTGCATGCAGATATGGGCCGCCGATGTGAGAAGCGGAGATCCGGACAATCTCGAAGGCCGCGCTGCCGCCTTCTACTGGAAACGTCTCTTTGCCGACAAACATCCCGGCTTCACCCGTAGCCGCGAAGGCGAACCGCCCAACAATCTGCTCAACTACGGCTATGCCATCCTGCGAGCCATAGTGGCCCGTGCCTTGGTGTGCAGCGGCCTCTTGCCTACATGGGGCATACATCATCACAACCGTTACAACGCCTACTGTCTGGCAGACGACATCATGGAGCCATACCGCCCTTATGTAGACAAACTCATCGTCGATATCATTAATAGTGCAGAAGACTATACTTCTCTGACACGTGAACTCAAAGCCCGTTTATTGGGCATCCCCACACTCGATGTACAGATAAACGGCCAACGCAGTCCTCTCATGGTAGCAGTAGCCACAACCACTGCGTCACTCTACAAATGTTTCGCCGGCGAATTACGTAAAATTGTCTATCCCGAACTATCATAGACCCTTTTCATGAAACGCCTCAGCGAATACCGCATCATGTGGATACTTGTATTTTTCGACCTGCCCACTGAAACGAAAAAAGAGAAAAAAGCCTACGTCCAGTTCCGGCAAACGTTACAACGCGACGGATTCACGATGTTTCAATTCTCCATCTATGTACGTCATTGCGCCAGCAGCGAAAACGCTGCGGTACACATCAAACGTGTTAAAAACAACTTACCGGAACTAGGAAAAGTCGGTATCCTCTGCATCACTGACAAACAATTTGGTGCCATCGAACTCTTTTACGGTCAAAAAGCACAACATCCACAAGCCCCGAATCAACAACTAGAACTTTTTTAACAACAACAATGACCGGTTTTTTTCTGATAAAAAACTCGGTCATTACATTGTCCAGCTCTATTTTTTATTTTCAAACAATTTATATATATTACTATAAATCAACAATATACATATTATAAGTTGTTTCTTATAGAGCAAAGATACTAATTTGTAAGCAATTCACAACGGCCATTTTGGTGTTAACATACCGGATGCAGTTGTTTCTTATAGAGCAAAGATACTAATTTGTAAGCAATTCACAACCTATGAAGTTGTCTACTACTACTGTTGTTGTTGTTTCTTATAGAGCAAAGATACTAATTTGTAAGCAATTCACAACTCGCGGTGTGTGAAGTGCTGTAGCAAACAGGTTGTTTCTTATAGAGCAAAGATACTAATTTGTAAGCAATTCACAACACAGAAGGGGAGCTACTCGATCTCCTCGGCGTTGTTTCTTATAGAGCAAAGATACTAATTTGTAAGCAATTCACAACGAACTCCAATACTTTAAAATATGAAACAATGTTGTTTCTTATAGAGCAAAGATACTAATTTGTAAGCAATTCACAACGCAGAAGGGGAGTTACTCGATCTCCTCGGTGTTGTTTCTTATAGAGCAAAGATACTAATTTGTAAGCAATTCACAACTTCTGAGGGTAATAATTAACCACCTTCGTGTTGTTTCTTATAGAGCAAAGATACTAATTTGTAAGCAATTCACAACCTAGGTTACAGACCACTCGAGGAAACGAATGTTGTTTCTTATAGAGCAAAGATACTAATTTGTAAGCAATTCACAACAAGAAGGTATTTTGTAACGTAACCAATTCGGTTGTTTCTTATAGAGCAAAGATACTAATTTGTAAGCAATTCACAACCGCTGAGTCCAGGGGAGGGCAGATGTAAAGGTTGTTTCTTATAGAGCAAAGATACTAATTTGTAAGCAATTCACAACAATATTCACAAGAAAGCATTGGACGAACTCGTTGTTTCTTATAGAGCAAAGATACTAATTTGTAAGCAATTCACAACCGGGTATCCGTTGGCGTTTTTCATTCCGATGTTGTTTCTTATAGAGCAAAGATACTAATTTGTAAGCAATTCACAACTAACGTGATAATCACGCTTAACGAACCGCGGTTGTTTCTTATAGAGCAAAGATACTAATTTGTAAGCAATTCACAACTTAAGAATTTATTATCTAGCGCGGCATACAGTTGTTTCTTATAGAGCAAAGATACTAATTTGTAAGCAATTCACAACTACAGATGTATTCTGTACTTTTGCAATCGGGTGTTTGAGGTACTAATTTGTCAGCAATTCACAACAGTATCTGGACAAAACTGGCGGACATAGTCGTAGTTGCTGTACATGGAAAGATCAGCGCCAAGCATCTCTGAAATGTGGGTAAGATGCACTCCTACGTGGTTCATGAATGTGTCGGTGTAGGTTTCTTTCTTTCTTTTTTCTATGTCTTCCTTTTTGTCGTAATATGGGTTATGTCCTTTGATATCTTTTACAATAGAAAAGTCCATACATTTCTTTGCCATATTCAACATGAATGGCTGAATTAGTTTTTTTGCTTTTTCGTTGTCGTTGCAGGAGGCCACAATAATATTTATTGTTACCAAATCACGGCGTATATCTTCACATATAATCTGTTCAGATTCGTTTTTCTTGTCAACTATTACTTTCTTGATCTTCTGTACATTGAATGTTGTCTTTATGAAGAGAATCCAAGTCCAAACCTGAATGATTACGATTATTAATGTTACGAAAGTGATTAAAGTTTCCATTGTTTTCTGTTTTTTTAAGTTTTTGATAAATTTATTAAATGGTCTAAAATACTAATTTGTCAGCAATTCACAACTGAAAGCCCTTTCGGAGCAGAACGACATTAACATTTTTAACTTTCCGTAACTTTCGGAAGTGTTAAGACATAGGTTATCAACACCGGAATGTTAAAAGTCTGTATTGGATTTTTAACACGAATACGGACTTTTAAAACTGCAATACGGGGATTTTGAGGAAGAAATACCGCGTTTTTTCCTGGAATCGTGCCGGAAAAACACCCGAAAAGCGGGCTATTCTTAAAAGACAGCCCGCTTTGCTGTTACAAATATACGACATTTTCAGCCCGAAAGCAAATAGTGTTAAAAAGCCATGCCGCCCACACGGGGCGCCGTTTCCGAGCAGCGGAACGCCTACACGCTGTAACCGAGCAAATGGAGAATGAGGGGGGAAAGAATGGCTGTGAGCAAACCGTTGAGCGTCAGGCCCAGTGAAGAAAAGGCGCCGTAACGGTCGCTCCGCTCCATAGCCGCCGACGTGCCCATGGCATGAGCCGCTGTTCCCATAGAAAGTCCTTGTGCTATTGGACTTTTCACATTGCCCATCTTCGTTATTCTGAACCCTGCCATGCCACCGAAAATACCGGTACACACCACCACAGCCGCCGTGAGCGACGGAATGCCTCCCACCGCCGAGGAAATTTCCATGGCAATGGGGGTGGTGACGGCTTTGGGTACCAGCGACATCAGTACGGCCTGGGAAGCTCCGAAGAGCCTGGCCACAAGCACTACCGAAACAATGCCGGCCACACAGCCGGCCATTTCGGCAACGAGCAGCGGCAACATCTGTTTCCGGATGGTGGCCAGCTGCTTATAAAGCGGCACTCCAAGGGCCACCACCGCCGGCTTAAGCCAAAAGTCAATGTAGTCGCCGCCGGCGCGATAGGTGGAGTAGTCCACACGGGCCAGGAGCAGAATGACAATAAGCACCGTTATTGAAACAAGAATGGGATTGAGCAGTCTGACGCCTGTCTTCGCCTGCAACTGCCGGGCAAGGACAAACACGACGAACGTCAGCGCTATGAGAAACATTTTATTGGCAAAGAAATCCATATCGGTCAACATTTTTCATCGGTAGAGGCCACACGGCGCTTACGGAAAATATTTTTCAGGCGCATGTGCCGCCGCACAAGTTGATGTACATGGCCCGTAACGACAAGTATGACGGCCGTGCTCACGACCATGGCGCCGACAATGGGCAGCAGCTCTTTGCCCAACAGATCGAGACAGCCCATCAGTCCCACGCCGGCCGGCACAAAGAAGAAACCGAGATTGTGTACGAGAAAATCCGACATTTTCTCCACCTGCGAGAGTTTGACCGCCTTCAGCTCCAAGGCCAGAGTGAGGAGCAACATTCCGATGATGCTCGACGGAACGGGAACGTCTGTCAGCCAAACGACCAGCTCGCCCAAAGCGAGAAAGGTGAACAGCACGCCACACTGTAGAATTACATTCATAACTTATCGTTTAAAGAAAAAATCGCCCATCGGAGTTTTCCATGAGCGATGTTTCAGATTTATCAGTAGGACGCTGCAAAATTAGCATTTATTCCTGACACAGCCAACCGCAGATGCGCCGCATGCCTTAACGACATAATAACTTACTATTGTTTTTTAAAAAAATACGACACCCGTTCATCGGAAATTCCGTATATTTGCAGTATGTTAAGGTACTTAAAAAGGAAATGCCCATGAAAAGAAAAATCCTGTGGGGGATTGTGGCGTCAATAATCTCCCTGAGTCTCGCCGCATGCAGCGACGACAACGATGACGCTATGGACTACTATGTGCGATACACCGTAGGCGCTACTGCAGGGGATGACTTTTTCATCAGCTACAATGATAAAAAAGGAGAGCCGCACATTGACCAGCAAAAAAACGCCGCAGGAACGGTGGAAATCGTCATCGGCCCCGTACAGCGGGGATTCAAAGCAGAGCTTTCCGCATCGGTGAATGGCGGACATGCTCCTGCATATTCGCAAATAGACGTGAGCTACAAGGGTAACCCCTTTGTGAGGAAGGTTCATCTGCAACAAGGCACACACATCTACTACACCATCACCGGCGAAGAGCGCTGACAGTTCTTCACGGCCGGCAGCGTTCACCGCATATCGGGTAAGAACCGACTGCAACGTAATTACTGTACGTTGCAGTCGGTTCTTTTAATTCTCCCCGGCCATTACAGCCTCCGGCAGCAGGAACAGCCAGGTAGCCACACAGAACGGAGCTGTCAGCGTAGGAATGCCCCAAGGAAGCATCAGGGCGTTCATGGCTCCCTGAACAAGCACCGTAAAAACAATGGCAGCCAAAGTGATGACGGCAGTACGCACGCCAGGTTTGAAAAACGTGTTTCCCAGCGCGATGGCTGTAAGCACGGGACTGAAACCGTAGAGACCGTTGGAAACGGCTTCAGGCGAGGCCTCCAAACAAACGGAAATTCCCAAAGCTATGCCCGACCCCACCATGGCCCAAATGGCGGCCCGCCAGCTGGAAACGGCCAGGGCCATGACAAAAAAGAGGCCTGCCACCCAGGAATTGACAAGAAACACCTGAGCTATACCTTTGAGCCAATAAACGGCCAGCGAAGCGGGCGAGCAGTCGGGTTCCCCCTCAGCCAAAGCCTCCGCCGGAACAGACAGTGGCAAGGCATCGAACTGACGGGCGGCCATGAGCGCCAGCCAGGTGAGAAACACGAAAGGGAAGGTAAGCGAATTGATTTTCCACGCAGACATCATGCCATTCAGTCCCCGCTGCAAACCGGGAGCAAGTATGGCCAAAAACACCAGCAGCGCCCACATCGGCCACGTATCTGCCAGAAACACCGGAAGAGCGCACCCCACCAGCGTACCGTTAAAGCCCCAAAGACCGGCCTCACCCTGCGTTTTGTCGGGAACTGTCAGGAAACCGGTTGCCATGGACAAGCCAGCCCCGACAACGGCGCCCCAAGCCACTTGAGGCGTACCACACTCATAAGCCCCCCAGAAGATTCCGGCAAGAAACAGCCAGCCGGCCAGGGCACTGCGCTGAAACATAACCTGGCTCACCCCACGGGCAAACGCCACAGACACGGAGCGCAATGAATCAGCATCCGTAACAAAAGAAAGTAGTCTTTTCCGCCGTAAACTCATGATCATTCGGTTTTACAGACAAAGATACAATGAAATATTCAAAAGTGCTCCCGACCGAAATATTTTCATTTTCCCTTACAACCCGCGGTCACCCCTCTAACATGCCTTTATCCCGCGGCATTGCTTCATCGGGATAAAGTGTTCCAGCCCATCGAAACGAAACACCAACGCCGGTACTCACTGCATAAGGCTCTGTCTTCTATAATCGGCATGATGAACATCAATGTCAGAAAAACAAACGGATTTCTTTCTCACAGGAAATAAAAATCAGTAATTTTACAAACGGAAACAATCACTCCCAACGTTTTTTGATTCAATTACGACATTAAACTTTCCAACAAAACCATGACCAGACAAAACATCATGCGGATGGCGGTTTTCATAGTGTGTATCATCCTGCTCGCAGGAGCTGTCTCCGTTTCGTCAAACACTCTGATGAGCGCATGGATACCTTTCGCCGGATCAGGAGCGGCAGCATTGCTTTCCGGAACGGCACTGTGGAGGGCATGGCGCCGCCTGACAAATTCGGAGAAAATCCTGTCTAACTACCTCTGTCACACTATATGCACCGGCATTGTGCTGGCGGCGGCATTCTACATCTGCAACTACGCTTTTGCCAATAAAACAAAAACCCACAACACCCAAGTTGTCGTAGAAAAGAAATACCACAAAGTGAGGCACCACACCCGCCGCATAGGCCGACGGCATTACACGCAAGGACGACCATACAAGGTTTACTACATGACCGTAAGATTCAACAACGGCAGTACAAAGGATCTTTCCATACCTCTGAAACGGTACTGCCGCATCCGCCAGGGCGGCACAATTTCCCTGCCGGTTGCACGCGGCCTGTTTGGAGTTCCTGTGATTATCAATACCACCGCCGCCCGCTGACACGCGGCGCCTGCCCGCCGGAAACATCGGCATTTATCATCTGCCCGTAGCGGAACTTTTCACATCAGAGACAGGTACAGAGCCATCAGCAGGATTAGCCCGCAGCGTAACCGTTAGTGGAATTTTAAATCTTTTATTACTCATCAAAATCAGGTCTCTCTGGCTCCAAAAACTTTCTATCAGACAGCAAAATGCAGAAGGAGCCATTCTCACACGAACTCTGATTCTGACTGCAAAAAGCCACAGTTCCACCAGCACCCCATAGATGCCATCAAATATCAGCGCGACAAACAATAAGAATTTGTTTGTCGCGCTGATATTTGATGGCTTAAATGCTTATAAAGCTTTAATATTCGTCCTCGTTGAAAAGAAAATCCTCTTTAGTCGGATAGTCCGGCCAAACGTCTTCTATGG
>ERZ778514.1186-NODE-1186-length-20509-cov-8.312213_pt1 | contig 20509 bp, 16 predicted proteins | sample MGYA00510344_ERZ778514 | MGnify/ENA primary metagenome ERZ778514 (study PRJEB29527, sample SAMN07138968) | mouse gut metagenome | material: feces | host: mouse | place: China:Nanjing | collected 2016-01-25 ...
ACTACATTTTCTTATGATTATGTTTGGTTTTTTCCATAGGAAGCAGCCCGTAAAAAAAACACGCTGCCACTCTCAACGAGCAACAGCGTGTAAAACTATGTTTAACTAAAAAATCTTTCAGAATTTGAAGGGAGTCTCACGACTACCTTTGCCATCCTTCCAAACAATCATGAAAACTTTACCTTAAAAAAACTACTATTAACCTAAACAATCTATTAACCTTTTTCTGATGCAAAGATACAACTCTTCATGCGTCTGAGCAATACTTATAAGTGTGATTTAGCCAATTAATATTCCTTTTTTTGACATTTGTCAATGCCGTAGGCTTCTTTCGCCGTTTCCAGATATTTCCAGTGCGTGGTGCAGAGCACAGGCTTGTGCATGTGGTATATGGTATTTAATATGCTTCCTGACCCAATATGGCGGCGCATTGCACCGCTCTTTCATGACGCCTTGTAACTTGCTTGATATCAGGATGATACCTTTTGCAATGCGAAAGGTGGCATTTCAGCCTCCAATATGCCGCCTTTCAGGACGCAAAAGGCGGTCTTTTGCAATGCGGAAGGTCACCTCTTGCAAGACAGGGGCTTAAAACTTTTATTTTATTTTGTATTCTGCCCATTTTAGATTAACTTTGTCTTCTGAAGAAACTAATCGGAAAATCACCTATGCGGATACTGATAATAAATACCAGCGGCAGAACCGGCGGCGCCGCCGTGGCGGCAAACCGCCTTATGGAAGCCCTCAACAACAATGGCGAGAAGGCAAAGATGCTTGTGGCGGACAAGGACACGGAACAGATTACCGTGGTGGGGCTGCCGCGCGGACTGCGCAGCCGGTGGAACTTCCTGTGGGAACGCTGGTGCATATTCATGAGGCTCCATTTCTCGCGGAAGCATCTTTTTGAGATAGACATAGCCAATGCCGGCACGGACATAACGAAGCTGCGGGAGTTTAAGGAGGCAGACGTGATACACCTTAGCTGGATAAACCAGGGCATGTTGTCGCTCAAGGGCATACGCCGCATACTGGAGAGCGGCAAGCCGGTGGTGTGGACCATGCACGACTTTTGGCCTGCCACGGGCATCTGCCATTATCCGCGCACGTGCAAGGCATACCGTAACGGCGCGTGCAACCATTGCCGCTATCTGCCGGGAGGCGGCTCAGACCGCGACATGGCATACAGGGTGTGGAAGAAAAAGGAGCGCATCTGGCACCGTCACAACATCGTTTTTGTGACGTGCAGCAGGTGGCTCGCAGCCAACGCGCGCTCTGCCTCGCTGCTTGCGGGAAAGCATGTCGTGGCTATCCCCAACCCGATAGACACGCGCGTGTTCTGTCCGGGTGACAGGACGGAGGCACGCATGAACCTGTCGTTGCCGCAGGACAAGCGGCTCATACTGTTTGTGTCGCAGCGCATCACTGACAGCCGCAAGGGCATGGGATATCTTGTGGAGGCTTGCAGAAAGCTCGCTGAGAGCAATCCGGAGATGACCGCAGACACGGGTATCGTAATCCTTGGCGGTCATGCCGAAGAGTATGAGGGCAGCCTGCCGTTTCCTGTATATCCTATAGGCTACGTCAGCGACGAGAAGAAGATAGTGGATGTATATAATGCAGCCGACCTTTTTGTGCTTCCCTCGCTTGAGGACAACCTGCCGAACACCATAATGGAGGCAATGGCATGCGGCGTGCCCTGCGTCGGATTTAATGTGGGCGGCATTCCGGAGATGATAGACCACCGGAAGAACGGCTATGTGGCAGAATACCGCAACGCAGCCGACCTGGCGGAGGGCATGGCGTGGACGCTCAGTCCGGAACGCTATGATGGGCTTTGCCACGATGCAGTGCGCAAGGTGACATCCACCTATTCGCAGCAGAGCGTGGCTCTGAAGTATATCGAGGTGTACAATCAGGCGATTGCCTACAGACATTATAAGATATGATAAAGTTTACGGTAATAACGGTTACATACAATGCCGCCGATGTGTTCAAGTGCACGGCGGACAGTGTGCTGATGCAGAAATATCCGTACGTGGAGCATCTTATAATAGACGGGGCATCGACGGACAGGACGCTTGAGCTTGCCCGTGTCTATAAGATGTGTTCCGATGCCACCGTGATAGGGCACACGGTAACCATAAAGTCTGAGCCCGACCGTGGGCTTTACGATGCGATGAACAAGGGGCTTGCCATGGCAACGGGGCATTATGTGTGCTTCCTTAATGCGGGCGACTGCTTTCCGGACAGGGACACTCTTGACCTTGTGGCGCGCCATGCGCGGCAGAATGATGCGGCGGAAGCCGGAAAACGGTTGCCGGCAGTGCTCTATGGTGACACTGACGTAATGGACAATGAGGGCAATTTCCTGTTTCATCGCCGTCTTGCTCCGCCCGAGGTGCTTACATGGCGCTCGTTTATTAACGGCATGCTTGTATGTCATCAGGCTTTCTATGCCCGTACCGATATAGCGCGCAGGCATCCTTACGACCTGCGTTATCGCCATTCTGCCGATGTTGACTGGTGTATAAATGTGATGAAGGAGGCGGAGCAAGAGGGACTGGAGCTGAAAAATGTGCATGCCGTCGTTGCCAACTACCGCCGTGAGGGGCAGTCAACACGCTATCACCGGGCGTCGCTCATGGAGCGTTTCAGTATAATGTGCCGCCACTACGGTGTGGCGCAGACCCTGGCAAGCCATGTATGGTTTGTTGTCAGACTGATACTTAGGCGCAAACGGCAGTGACGGATGAAACAACTGCGGGATATTGGTTAATAATTGTTTGTTTAGCTTTTTATAACTAATTTTTCTTCAGTCTCTTCTGCTAAAGCCGTATTTTTGCAGACAACGGATTTTTTATAAACAGATAAAAGTTTTTTAAGAATGAAAAGAATGATAATGAGTATATCACTCATGGCGGCTCTATGCTTTGCAACGGGAGCGTCTGCTCAGAGTGATAAGGTCTCTAAGGAGGCTTGTAAGAAAGAGTGTGTACAGAAGTGTGACGGTAAGAAGATGCAGGCAGAAGCCGTTTGCGGCAAGAAGCGTTGTGATGACAAAAAGGCAGCCGGGTGCAAGGCTGAGTGCAAGGATATGAAGTGCACTAAGGCTGCCGGATGCAAGGCTGACTGTAAGAAGGCATCTGAGTGCAAGTCTGTATGCAAGAAAGCGGATTGCAAGAAGGCTGAAGCTTGCAAGGCAAAGGCTGTGAAGAAATAAGCCGGATTATATCGGGCGGCATGTCAGATGCCGCCCCCCTGAGGTTAAATAAAGAGAAACGCCGGAATGATTTGTATGTCATTCCGGCGTTTCCGTTTATCTTATAAAATGTCTTGTGTTCCGTGATACGGCTTATGTATACCTCAGTATCTGTCCCGGACGTATCTTCTTGCCCTTGCTTATGCGGTTGATTTTACACAGCTTGTCCACGGATATGCCGCGCTTGCTTGCTATAGAAGACAGCGTTTCGCCCTTTCTTACCTTGTGATAGCGCACCTCGCTTCTGCTTCTTGTGCTTGTCTTGGATGTCTGCTGCCTGTTGCTGTTCACGTCAGAGGGGCTGTAGCTGTCGCTTGTCTTGCCGTAGAGCCTGTTCGCTTGTTCTGATTCGTTCGTGTAAGAATTGCGGCGGAACATGTAAGAATCGCCCGTTACGTCCTGGTTTTTGAAGTCGAACATCAGCGCCGGGTTAAGTGCCACGCCGCAAAGACGTGTCTCGAAGTGCAGGTGCGAGCCCGTACTGCGTCCCGTGTTGCCTCCAAGTCCGATGGGATCGCCCGCCTTTACGTTCACATTCTCGTTTACAAGATGCTTCGACATGTGCCCGTATATCGTCTCAAGACCGTTGTTGTGGCGTATCACGACATAGTTTCCATATCCTTTTGCCTCGTATCTTACGATGCGTACCTTGCCGTCAAAGGCTGCACGGATAGTGTCCCCGATGTATACTTTCACGTCAATTCCCTTGTGCATGCGTCCCCAGCGGCGTCCGAAATTAGACGTAATGACCTTGCTCGTGGTAGGCATGCAGAACTTGCGGAGGTTGATATTGAATGAGTCAGGCAGCTGTGTGGCGCGGTGTGCGTACTTGTTGCTCCACTCGGTGTAGAGCTGTGCCGCCGGAGAATGTGCCTGTTCTTTTTGTATTATGTTGCGTAGAACCAGTGTATCTACGGCTTTCATCTTTCTGTCCACCGGCGCCTGACGTGCCAACAGGTCCTGTGCCGTCGCCGGAAGGGCTGATATTGTCAGTAAAGTTGTAATCGCAAATGTCTTAATTGTTCTTCTAAAGTGCATAATAATCTTTATTGTTTATTTACAAGGCGGTGCTTGTCCGCATGGTAAGAACCGATAAAAAATATGAAAAAAGTTATCGGTTAACTTAGTAGTTCGGTGCAAATATAATAAAAAATACCTGAAGTTGTATATATATTAACAGTTTTTATTGTCAATTTAACACAGTCATTAATATGTCTAAACACTGTTCTTTCAGGATATTGCAGCCCAGTTGATGTTTGTTTTTCTCAGTGCTGCGAGCCTGTTCCACAGCAATTCGTACTCCGGTTTTTGGCATGTCGGGTCGTCATCGACAATCTTCTGCGCCTCCTCGCGTGCCAGCTGTACCAGCTGTCCGTCGCGTGCTATGTCGGCAATCTTGAGGTCGAACGCCATGCCGCTTTGCTGTGTGCCCTCCAAGTCGCCGGGTCCGCGCATCTTGAGGTCGGCTTCCGCTATTCTGAAACCGTCGTTCGTGTCGCACATAATGTCTATTCTCCGGCGTGTATCCTTGCTGAGCTGCGGCTTGCTTACGAGTATGCAGTACGACTGGCTGGCACCCCTTCCGACCCGTCCTCTAAGCTGGTGCAGCTGTGAAAGCCCGAAGCGTTCGGCGTTCAGTATAACCATTACGGAGGCGTTCGGCACGTTTACCCCTACCTCTATCACGGTTGTGGCAACGAGAATGTGCGTCTTGTGTCCTAAAAACCTCTGCATCTCTGCCTCTTTCTCTGCCGGTTTCATCTTGCCGTGAACCTTCCCTATGCTGAATTCGGGAAACACCTCGCATAGCGTCTTGTAGCCGTTTTCAAGGTCCTGAAGGTCGCTTTTCTCGCTCTCCTGTATCAAAGGGAATACTATGTAGACCTGTCTGCCTTCGTTAATCTGCTGCCTTATGCCGTTGTAAAGGCTCGTCATCTGGTTGTTAAGCTTATGTATTGTCATCACGGGCTTGCGTCCCGGAGGCAGCTCGTCTATCACGCTGACATCCAGGTCGCCGTATATAGTCATGGCAAGTGTGCGCGGTATGGGTGTTGCCGTCATCACGAGCACATGCGGCGGGTTGCTGCTCTTGTTCCACAGCTTGGCACGCTGAGCCACGCCGAACCTGTGCTGCTCGTCAACTATGACAAGACCGAGGTTGGCGAACTGCACCGTTTCCTCTATCACGGCATGCGTCCCGACAAGTATCTGCACGCTTCCGTCCAGCAGACCGTCGAGCACCTCCTTCCTTTTTCTGCCCTTTACGATGCCTGTGAGCAGTTTCGTGCGTATGTCCATGTTGCCGAGAAAGCCCCTGATTGTTGCCAGGTGCTGCTCGGCGAGTATCTCCGTCGGAGCCATGATGCACGCCTGAAAGCCGTTGTCGAGCGCAATGAGCATGGACATCAGTGCCACAAGCGTTTTGCCGCTGCCGACATCTCCCTGCAGCAGACGGTTCATCTGGCTTCCCGAACAGACATCCCTGCGTATCTCCTTTATCACCCTTTTCTGTGCGCCGGTGAGCGGAAAGGGCAGGTGGTCGTGGTAGAAGCCGTTGAAAAACGTGCCCACGTGCCTGAAAATATATCCCCGGTATTTGCGCCGCTGGTCGCTTGCGTAGCGCAGGATGTTGAGCTGTATGTAGAAAAGTTCTTCGAACTTGAGGCGCAGTTTTGCTTTCGACATGTCCTCGGAAGTCTTCGGATAGTGAATGTTCCGCAGTGCCGTGTCCCGCGATACGAGCTTCAGCCGCCCCGTGATGAACGGCGGAAGCGTCTCGTCGAGCGGCACGGTGATTTTCTCAAGTATGCCTTTCACTATCTTCTCCACCGCCCTTGAGGTCATGCCCGCTTTCTTCATCTTCTCCGTCGTGCCGTAGTAGGGCTGCATGCCCATTTGCGACAGCTGCAGATCCGATGCCTGTTCAATCTCAGGATGTGCCAGCTGGTAACGGCTGCCGAATATTGTAGGCTTGCCGAAGACGATGTATCTTATCCCTACCTTGAACGTCTTCATTATATATTGTGCGCCTGTGAACCACACAAGGTCGGCAATTCCCGTGCTGTCGGAGAAGTGGGCGACGAGCCGTTTGCGTCTCGGTCCCATCTCAAACTCCTCGAAACTGAGTATCTGTCCGCTTATCTGGACGAACGGCATGTCGCTTCTTATCTCGCTTACGGTATATATGCGGCTTCTGTCAACATACTTGTAAGGATAGTATTCCAGCAGGTCCCTGAGCGTCGCTATGCCCAGTTCGCTGTTCAGCAACGCCTTTTTCCGCGGTCCGATGCCCGGCATATACTGTATGTCCTGGTCCAAGATGTTAAGCATGTTGTATCGTTCAGGCGTTATTCTTGCTGTCTGCCGATTATTGCCTCGGCTGTTTTCATGTCGAAAGGAGTGGTTATCTTGATGTTCTCCCTGTTCCCTCCGGTTAGTGTTATGCGCGCTCCGGCATGCTCCATTACAGACGCGTCGTCGGTGAATTCCTCAGTATACGGCTGGCGGTATGCCTCCTTCAGCATGCCGATGTCAAATACCTGCGGTGTCTGTACAAGCACGTATTCATTTCTCGGCACGGTCACCGAGCTGCCGTCCGCTGCCGTATGGCGTATAGTGTCGATAACCGGTACGACCGGTACGACGGCATTTGCGCTCCGTGCCATGCTGTAACAGCGGCTTATCACCCCGGTTGCCGGAAACGGGCGGACACCGTCGTGCACTCCCACTGTGCCTGTCGTGCCGTCGGGTATCAGTGCCAGTCCGTTCCTAACGGAGTGGAAACGCGTCTCACCGCCTTCCGCTATGCTGTGCTCTATGCCGAAGCCGTGCTTCCGGCAAAGCTCCTCCCAATATCCGTGCTGCGCCTTCGGGAGCACCAATATTATGTTCAGTGCATCGCTGTATTCGCGAAACCGCCTTATCGTGTGCATCAGCACAGGCTCTCCGCAGAGCGGAAGAAACTGCTTGGGAATGTCCCCTCCCATGCGCAGACCCTTTCCCCCTGCCACTATTATGACATAGTCCGTAACCATACAAGTGCCTTTGCGTTATCCCTCCATGAGGTGCAGGTATCTCATGCCGTCTGCTATGCCGTCCGCCGTGCCGCTGTCTTTGAGCATGGACAGCAGCTTATAGGCGTATGGCAGTGCCGCCGCCGGACCCTCGCCCGTGACGATGTTGCCGTCTACGGTGTACAGTTCGCCAGTGTATTCGGCACCTTTAAGATATTGTTCAAACCCCGGATAACACGTCGCACGCCTGCCTTCGAGCAGTCCCAGACCGCCCAATACCATTGGTGCGGCGCATATAGCCGCCACGAGCTTTCCCTTGCCGGCTTGTGCGAGAATTGCCTTCTTCACTCCCTCGTGCCTGTTCAGGTTCTCAGCCCCCGGCATTCCTCCCGGCAGCATCAGCAGGTCGGCATCGTCAAAGTTTCCTTCCTCAAACGTCATGTCGGTCTTTATCGTCACTCCGTGTGCGCTTGTCACCTCTTCAGACCCGTTTATGCTCACTGTGATAAACTCCACTCCGCCGCGGCGCATGATGTCCAGCGGTATCAGAGCCTCGATGTCCTCGAAGCCGTCGGCAAAGAATTGGTATACTTTCATATTATATATAATAAGGTGTAATGTTCTTCTTTCACTTCAGACAGTCAAGATATGCCCGTATCGTATTGCCCAGTCCCATGTACAGCGCGTCGCAGATGAGGGCGTGTCCGATGCTCACCTCGTCGAGCCATGGTATGTTGCGGTGGAAGTAAGTAAGGTTCTCGAGGCTCAGGTCGTGCCCTGCGTTCAGCCCCAGTCCCAGCTCCCTTGCCGCCTCTGCCGCCTCCACAAACGGCTTTATCGCCTCTGCTCTGTCGGCAGCATAGCCCGATGCGTAAGGCTCGGTGTACAGTTCGATGCGGTCCGTGCCGCATGCCTTTGCCCCGTCCACCATCCTGCACGACGGGTCCACGAAGATGCTGGTGCGTATTCCAGCCTCCTTGAAACGTCCTATTACGTCGGTAAGGAAAGCCCTGTGTGCCACCGTGTCCCAGCCGTGGTTGCTCGTCAGCTGGTCGTCGGCGTCAGGCACGAGCGTCACCTGCGTGGGGCGCACCTCCAGCACCAGCTCTATGTATTTGTCGATGGGGTTTCCCTCTATGTTCAGCTCTGTCCTGACAAGAGACCTGATGCTGCGCACGTCCGCGTAACGTATATGCCTTTCGTCCGGCCGTGGATGCACGGTGATGCCCTGTGCGCCGAATAGTTCGCAGTCGGCTGCCACTTTCAGCACGTCGGGATTGTTGCCGCCGCGTGCATTTCGGATAGTTGCCACCTTGTTGATGTTTACGCTGAGTTTTGTCATTTCATTTCGTTTTTCCGTCTGCCGGTTTCTTTTGCCGCCGTGTTTCCCTGCCGCAGGCTGCCTGAAAGTTCACGGGCATATAACCGTCATAACCTAAATTATTCATTTATATCTGCCTGTTATTCAGCAAAAAGCAGTATTTTTGCATATCATTCTGTCACAGGCAGCAACCCCGTGGCTGCCCTGCAATCAAATTTTTCCTGCATTGCCGGGCTGCCGTTTATCTTATTACAAAGATAGTTTAAACCGCGGACAATGCAAAATAAAATATGTTTTTTTATCAGTGTTGCCCCGCATGCAGTCTCAAACGGGCACCTTGTGCACAGCAAAACATAAAATAAACATAACAGAACATGGCAGCGAAACAGTTGAGATTTGCCGTTTTCGGCAATATATATCAGGCGAGAAAATCGGCAGGAATACAAAGCCTGTTGTCCTGTCTGCGGCGTCACGGTGCCGATATCCTCATGGAAAGGATGTTCCACGCCTTTCTTTCCGACGGCGGGATAAAGGGCATCGGGGCGGTGACGGTGTTCGACGGCAGCGACTTTGATGCCGACTTCGTAATATCCATGGGCGGCGACGGCACGCTGCTGAAGTCGGCTGCCGCCGTCGGCGACAAGGGCATTCCCGTTATCGGCGTCAACATGGGGCGTCTGGGCTTCCTCGCCAATATCGGCGCAGGCGGCATAAACGAGGCGCTTGATGAAATTTGTGCGGGCAGATACGCTGTCGACGAGCATGCCGTGATACAACTGTCGGCAGGCGGCACGCCGTTCGGCGGGTGCAGCTGTGCCATGAACGACATCTCCATACTCAAGCGCGACAATGCCTCGATGATATCCATACACACGTGGATAAACGGCGAGTATGTCGTTACATACCGTGCCGACGGACTTATCGTTACAACCCCCACGGGCTCCACCGCATACTCCCTGTCCAACGGCGGACCGATAATAACGCCCGGCACGGGCATACTGTGCCTTACGCCAGTGGCTCCGCACAGCCTGAACATACGTCCGATAGTCATACCCGACGATGCCGTAATAAGGCTCGAAGTGGAGAGCCGCAGCCACAACTTCCTCATAGCGGCCGACGGAAGGTCGGCAGACTGCCGCGAGGGTGTGCAGCTGGAGATACGCAAGGCACCGTATACCATAAAGACGGTGAAGCCCATAGGGCAGACCTATGCCGCCACCCTGCGCGAGAAGATGATGTGGGGAGCAGACACGAGGAGGTGACACAGGGATATGCAAACAGACAAACCGCTTGGAAGATGAATATAAGAGAACTTTTCAGAAAGCACGAAAGCCGTTACACCACGTCGCAGATAATCAGGTGGCTGTGGCGCTCGTGGCGCGGCAACAGGCTGCAGGCGGTGCTCAATGCCGTGCTGGGACTGCTCGGGGTGGTGGTAAGCCTTGCCTCGGTATGGGCAGTACAGCATGCCATCGACGTGGCATCGCATGCAGTCGACGGCTCGCTCTATATGTCGGTTGCGCTGATGGGTGTCCTCGTCCTTTGCGATTTTGCCATACACATATCAGGCGTATGGGTCAAGAACATACTGGGCATACGCGCACAGAACCGCATGCAGCAGCGCATGCTCGACCGCATCCTGCGCTCGGAGTGGCACGGCAAGGAGCGGCACCACAGCGGCGACGTGCTCAACAGGCTTGAGTTTGACGTCAACAACGTCGTCAACTTCCTTACCGAAACCATTCCCGGTGCAATCTCCGTGCTTGCCCTTTTCCTCGGCGCGTTCCTGTATCTCTTTTCCATGGACCGCCGTCTTGCCCTTGTCATCGTTGCCATGATACCCGTGTTTGTCGTTGTCAGCAAGATGTATGTGGGGCGCATGCGCCGGCTCACGCGCCTTGTGCGCGACAGCGACAGCCGTGTCCAGAGCGTGTTGCAGGAGACCATACAGAACCGTATGCTGATAAAGACCCTCGAGCGCGACACCGACATGGTGGGCAGGCTTGACCGCACGCAGGGCGAGCTGCGCCGTAACGTGGTGCGCCGCACGGCATTTTCCGTCTTCTCCAACCTCGTTCTCAACTTCGGCTTTGCCCTCGGATATCTTGTAGCCTTCCTTTGGAGTGCCATAAGGATGTACAACCACACCCTCTCATTCGGCGGCATGACGGCGTTTTTGCAGCTTGTCGGCAAGATACAGGGACCGGCACGCAACCTCACCAAGCTCGTGCCCGCGTTCGTGTCGGTATTTACGGCTGCCGAGAGGCTTATGGAACTGGAAGAGAACCCTCTTGAGGCACAGGGCGACCCTGTGTCTATGGCATCGCCCGGAGGCGTGGGCGTGAGGCTGGAGAACGTGTCATACTGTTACGACCGCCGCGACGGGAATGTCATTGACGGTCTATCTTTCGACTTCTCCCCCGGCAGCTGCACCGCCGTCCTCGGTGAGACGGGAGCCGGAAAGACAACGCTCCTGCGTATGCTTCTCGCCCTTATACGTCCTGGCGAAGGCTCTGCAACGATATATAATGCCGATGAGGCACAGCCCCTCTCGCCCCTTACGCGGTGCAACTTCGTTTATGTGCCTCAGGGAAATACGCTTATGAGCGGCACCATACGCGACAACCTGCGCCTTGGCAAGCCCGGTGCCGGCGACGACGAGATGCTTGTTGCGCTCGACAAGGCGTGTGCCGGATTTGTCAGGTCGCTGCCGAAGGGGCTTGACACCGACTGCACCGAGCACGGCGGCGGTCTCAGTGAGGGACAGGCACAGCGCATTGCCATTGCCCGTGCGCTGCTTCGCGGTGGCAGCATAATGCTCTTCGACGAGGCTACGAGTGCCCTCGACCCCGATACGGAGCGGACGTTGCTGCGCAACATTCTTGCCCCGCACGACAAGACCGTGATATTCATTACCCATCGTCCAGCCGTGGTAGACTATTGCGACAAGGTGCTGCGGATAGACCGGCAGTAAGTTTTCCCGCTTCGTTAAACAGCTGGTATTGTAAGTATCCGTACGCCTCATGGAGGCGTTCTTTAGTCTCCGGGGATTGTATACCGGACTTTTAGTATCATCCACGCATTTGCTTACAGATTTTAAATGCCACCTCTTGCATTGCAAAAGGTGGCATTTAAGGCTCCCAAAGGTGCCCTTTTGCGGTGCAATATGCCACCTTTTGGAGGGCAAAAGATGTCGGTTTGAATTTGAAAGGAAAAGCTGCCGGAAAGTAACGGATTGTAATTAACGCGAGTTTCATTAATTATACAAACCACCTCTGCCCCTCCTTACTCCCTTTACCCTTTCCTCCTGTTACTCCTTACATAATCATTTGTCCTTTAACTTCCTATAACTTCCCGTAACTTCTTTAACTTCATACTCCTTTACCTCCTTACTCCATTACTCCTCGTGAGGGTGTGTCAAAGCTCAACTCTTCCAACCTGTAGGGACATATTCTTGTATTTGTCCGTTCGTAACATCCTTATATTCAATGGCTGTTTGGCGGACAAATACAAGAATATGTCCCTACTCTTGGCGCTGCATGAGAATTTTTGACACACCTTTCAGGGCTGGTTTGTAATATAACAGGGAATATAAATTTGTCGGACTCACGTCAATTAAGCTGCCGCTCCCGGTGTTTCGGGCTTCGGAGTTGCCCGGCGGTGATGTGGCGTATGTGCGGGTTTGATGTCCCAGGATTTATATAATTGTATGTTATACAATGATTACAGCGGCGTGTCTGCTGCGTTCTATTAATGTCATGTAATAATTATTAGTTTATCAAATTAACTTTAACCTTATGAAAAAACAAAAGCGATTACTTCTTAGCGGGGTGTTGTTGGCAGTGTCTCTTGCAGGGCATGCACAGAAGATAGACTTCAATTCGTACGGCAGAAACGTGAACACGGTGACCGAACCGGGCTTTACACCGTGGGCAATAGCAAAACAGCCGGAAGCGAGTCTGACTTTGGACAACGGTGTAACCATAACGCTGAACAACGGCGGAATGGAGAACACAACCCTGAAATCAAACCAATGGAAAGACGGTGTGGAGAAACTCGGCTCGAAGATTATCAACGATGCCGCCGTGCTGTATGGTCTTGACAGCGACGGAAACACCCCCAACCTTACGCAGAGTGCCACGTTCAATGTAGTGGTAGAGGGTCTGCCGGCAGGAGAACATTCGCTTCTTGCATATCATAACTGTGTGGACGGAGGTACTCCGGTCATCGCCAAACTTGACGTGGCAGTGAACGGTACGACCGTTCTCACCGGTGTAACGCAGACACAGCGCGAGCTGTTGCCTTCAGCCGGAGGACAGTCGTATGTCACGTTTACGGCAGTGGAGGGACAGCCCGTCACCATAAGCTATACCAGCAAGGTTGAGGATGGAGTGACGGTGGCAAACGTCTATATCAACGCACTTGTCTTTGACCAGCCAAATCCCAAGACAACGGCTCTCGACCCCGTGCCGGCAAACAACGACGTACATGTGGACGGCGACAAGGGAAGCATCGAACTGTCGTGGACGATGGCATCATCGGCTGTCTCCAACAGGCTCTACATAGGTACGTCCGAAGACAACATGGAACTTAGGGCAGAGTCGGCAGACAACAAATACATGCTCAACGATGTCTACTCAATGAACACATATTACTGGCGTGTGGACGAGGTTGATGCCTCGGGAAACGTATATAAGGGCGACGTATGGACATTCCGTCCGCGCCAGCTTGCGTTTCCGGGTGCCGAGGGATACGGGCGCTATGCCACGGGAGGCCGTGGCGGCGTGGTCTATCATGTTACTTCCCTCGATGATTACAGCGACGGTGAGGCTCCCGTTCCGGGCACCTTCCGCTACGGTATAAAGGAAGTCAAGGGACCGCGCACAATCGTTTTCGATGTTTCAGGAATAATTACGCTCAAGTCGCGCCTTACCTGTTCGGACCCGTATGTGACCGTTGCCGGTCAGACAGCTCCCGGCAAGGGCATCATGTTCCGCTCAAGCCCGTTCGGAATGGCAAGCGAGGGCATCACGCGCTTCATACGCATGCGCCTTGGATATCATAACGGCGAGACCGAGCGCGGACTCGACGGACTGGGCATGGCTGGCAACAACCATGCCATAATGGACCACTGCTCGGTGGGCTGGACCATCGATGAGGCATTCAGTTCGCGCAATGCACATAACATAACGCTTCAGCGCACGCTTATCTCCGAGGCTCTAAACGTTGCCGACCACCCCAACTACGGTCCAGGAAAGGCGCATGGCTTTGCCGCAACAATCGGCGGTGACACCGGCACATATCATCACAACCTTCTTGCGCACAATGCCGGAAGAAACTGGAGCATGTCCGGCGGGCTTGACGGAAGCGGCGCTTATGCCGGACATCATGACATGTTCAACAACGTATGCTACAACTGGGACGGACGCACCACCGACGGCGGAACGCATCAGGGGCAGTTTGTGAACAACTATTACAAGATGGGGCCTTCTTCAAACAACAAGTTCCTGCTGACGGCTCAGCTTGAAGGGACGGGCAGCGGCTCGCAGTCTTATTATGTAAGCGGTAATATCCGTGAGAATAAGGACGGCTCTCTTACGGAGGATAAATATAACGTTACATATAACTATCAGAAGGCTTCCAGCCAGGTTCTCGACTGGGAAGTGTTCGTAGACAAACCGTTCTTCGAGTCGTATGCAACCATCGAGCCGGCACGCCTCGCATTCAAGACGGTGCTTTCGGATGTGGGCTGCAATTCTCCCGTTCTTGACGACCACGACGTGCGTATGGTCGATGAGACGCTGAAAGGCACGTACAGCTGCACTGGCAGCAAGTCGGGCAAGAAAGGTCTGATAGACCGTGAGGCAGATGCAGGAGGCTACGAGAACTATCCTCTTGAGACTCGTGGCGCAGGCTTCGATACAGACGGTGACGGTATGCCCGACTGGTGGGAGGCTCTTAACGGGACTGACCCCAACACGGCAGACAACAACCGTGATGACAACCGCGACGGCTGGACGGCGCTGGAAGACTATCTCAACTGGCTTGCAGAGCCTCACTTCACGGTGGTGGTAGGCACGGAGAGCACGATAGATCTCAGGAAGCTGTTTGCCGGCTTCGACAACAATCCGGTGTTTGAGGTGGACTATGACAATGCGGCAATACCCGAAGGATGCACTGCCGAGGTGGACGGAATGAACCTTGTCGTAGGCTCTTCGCCAAATGCCAGCAGGCTTGTCACAATACCGGTAATGGCTTCGGACGATGACAAGGCGGGTGTGATGAAGCGCAATATAAACCTCTATATCTCGTCGGGTACCACGGGAATAGACGGGCTTATATCAATAGGCGACGACACGGATGCCATATATCAGATATATTCTGTCGACGGCGTACTCGTGAGAAACGGACGCGACATGTCAGGACTTGCCTCCGGCATATATCTCCTCAAGGCTGTCTGCGGAAGCAAGGTGCGCACGTTTAAGGTGACGAAGAAGTAAAACTTCAATATGGTTTTTATAGATTGGAAGAAGAGTGGCATGCGTGTTGCATGCCACTCTTTATTTTATATCAGTTATTCCTGATGTGTTGTTTGTCTGAATTCGCGGTCTTTTAGGCAGTCTCTTGTGTGCATGGCATCAGTATTCGTCATCTTCCCATAGATTATTGTTGCCTCCAGGATATTCCTTCGCACTTGCCGGAGGGTTGCCTTCTATTATCTCTCCTTCTTTCTTATCACCCACTTCCCAGCTTACCGGATCCTGCATAACCCCCTCGGAACAGACTTCTATTATTTCAATTTCGGGTCTTATATATTTTTCCTTGTATCTCATCTTTTGTCCTTTTTTTATCGGTGTATATCAAAACTGTTGTCCGTGCAGCCTGCATCTGCCGTTATCTGACGATGAACTTCCTGCCGTTGCGGACGTAGATGCCTTTCGGCAGCTGTGCAGCCTGCATACCGTTGCCGCCTACCATCTGCCCCTGCATGTTGTAAATTGTGCCGTCTTCGTTGTCAGTCATTCCTGTCAGAGCCTCGTAAATGTCCGTTGTCTCCCCGTCGCTGACACCGTCAAGATATGTGGAGAAGCCCATCTTGTGGCGTGCCTTCGGATTTTCAACCTGATGCTCGTCCTCAATCCAGCAGTCGAAGCCCTTCATCCTGTATGGCGATGTAAGGTGGTACATGTCTCCTCCGTAAAGCATATATGCCGTGGCAGGCGCGTTCTGACGCTGGTAGCATCCGTACAGTTGCAGCTTGCAGTCGCACTGTGCATGGGTGAAGGGTCCCTCGGCATCGCTCGTGTGCCTTGCCGCCTCGTCTTCGGTAACGTCACTTGGCTTGAAGCTTACCCTGTCTATCGTGTAGTACGGACCTGTTATCACGTTGGTCTTGCTGTCTCCAATCTCCACATCCCCTTGTCGTCCCTCATATCCGGGATTGATGATGTAATTCTTGCCGGCTTCCACTACAATGTCGTCGTCGCCCTTCTTTGTAAGGTCGATGAGCTTGAACGATATTGTCAGGGGTGACGACATGTCGGTCAGCACGGCGATGCGCGGATTGGGGAAGAATGCCGTGTTGAGCTGCTGCTTGGTGAGGTTTACGGGCAGTGTAAGCCCGTTCCACTTGCCGGCTTTCAGCGAACGCTTGAGTATCATCACCCTGTTTTTATACACGGTCTCCTCATCTCCCGCTTCCCTCAGGCTTTCCTTGCCTTCATCGAGTGCAAAGCTCTCGCCCAAGTATTTCAGCTGGAAGTCGTCGAAATATATCACATCATCGTCTGCCATGGCTTTTGTCACCTCTATTCCCAGTTCAAGCTGCTTGCCGTCTTTTTCCTGTTCCTCATCGAAGTTGATGTAGACCAAAAGGCTGTTTTGGTATGTTTGGGCATAGAAAGTCACTCCTGCCTCAATCTTGTTGCTTACCAGTCCGTCTGCAATTATTGCCGACTGCCCGGGCGTAAGGTTCAGGGCATGGAACGGTTCGCCGTACGACTTGGGCTTCAAGTTGATATATGCGCTTGCCGCGGTGTTGTCTTTGATGTCTGTGGTGCTTTTAGTTTTGGCATAGAGTCTGGCAAGGCAGTCGTCAGGACTTGTCTTGTTGTAGAAAAATCCCTGGCAGTCAATCCTGTACCATCCGCTTTGTTTAATGGTTACAGTCTGGTAAAGCTTGCTGCCGGCAGTGGCATCTGTTATTCCGCCGCAGTAGAACATGCCGTATTTTCCGTCGCCGTGGTCATCGTTGTTCTGCCCGCTTCCGAGAACGATGTCCGTTCCGCAAAGGTACTTGAAGCTGCCTTCCTTTTGCCATCCTTCCTTTTGTTTGGCTGTTTGATTGTCATCGTTGTTGTACATGTTCATTCTGTTGAAGTTCTGTGCCTTCATCAGGAATGTCGCGTCTGACGGGTCTTTCTTGTCGTATGTGGTGCTGAACTGTTGTACCATTTCGTCTTCAGTCACCACCTTCCATTGTGCGTATTTATCGTCATATTTATTCTTGTCTGTTTCGCTAAGTGCCTTAACAAGGTTGTTGTTACCTCCTTCAAACACCTGGATGGTCATTTCCTGGTTGGCAACAAGCCAGTAGTCTTCTTTGATACCGCTGTTGTTTGTCTTTTCACATTTTATGTAGTATTTCACGTCTCCATTATTATTCGACGCTTCTACAAATGTCCAGTTGATGCCGTCTCCTGATACATTGCCCCTGTCATAGAACACTCCGTTTCTTCTGTACGCGTCATTTCCTGTCGCATAGTCCACCCGTCCGATGTAGCTTCCTGTCTCCTTGTTGTTGAACGGACCGCTCATTGTGTAGTATGACCTTTTATTATACCAGCTTCCTGTTGTCTTCTTCTCGAATGTAAGCGGCAGTCCGACGGTGAACGTGGCAGTGCGTGTGCCCCAGAAACCTCCGGCATTGAGGAACATATCCTTTCCGACATTATATAAGAAAAGCCTTTCTTTTGTTCCGGTGTCTCCCGTTATCAGCGTGCTCAATGATAAACCTTTTCCTGTGAAATAGCTTTGTTCTACATTGATTTGCGCCGATGCACTTTCCGTATATATCGTGGAGTGTAGTAATGTAATGAATAGTGCACAATAGAGTCTTTTCATAATCTGTTTACTTGATTTGTTAATTAATTCAAATTAGACAGCCTTTATTTATGTGTTACAGGCGTGTTGGATTGTATCCTATACTTGATTAAATCTTGTTATTTTGTGCAAAAATACCTGTTTGTGTGCGTTTTAGGGCAAAAGGTAACTTCGTTTTCATTTAATTTAACCCCTTTTAGGGGGGGGGTAACATTCATTAACATAAAATACAGAAATATGCCATTAAATTAACATCTGTTATATCTGTCTCTTTTGAAGGTTCCATGCTGTCATGCAGGAGGATATTTTTGTGGATGTATATATTTGTCCGTGCCGTTTTGAAAGGCGGCATAAAGCGTTTTGTCAGGCATTAAGCAAGAGGTGGAAAAATGGACCTTTGCATACCGGTATTTATGCAGTTGTTTTTGCGGTGCTTTGGTGCTGATTTGTAAAAGGTGGCATTTCAGGCTCTGAAAGACGGCATTTTATACGCCAAGAGGTGCCCTTTTAGAATGCAAAAGGGCACCTCTTGGAATGCGGTTCGTAACGTGTTGTTCTTCAGGATGTTATATTTGGGTTGTAATAATACCCTGCCTGCTTGTTGCGCAAGCCGTTTTTCAGTATAAAAGCAGCAGTCCGGCGAACGCGCAGTAGATAATCATGCGTATGGGATTGATTTTGAATTTCCATGTGCCTACAGCCGTGGCAACGAACAGGAAGCAGCTTATCCAGAACTGCCATGGCGTGAGCGACGGTGTGCCGAAGTTGTCGGGCGTCATCAGCATGAGTGTTGCAGCGCCGAGAAGTCCCACAACGGCGGGGCGCAGTCCTGCGAAAATGTCGTGTACCGTCTGTGTATTCATGTATTTCATGAAAAGCTTGCAGATGGCAATCATGAGTATCAGCGAAGGCAGCACGAGTGCGAATGTTGCCGTGAGGCTGCCCAGCACAGCCATGAAACCGCCGTATCCGGCATTGTGCACGGCTGTGTATCCGCAGTAGGTGGCGGAGTTTATGCCTATGGGACCGGGCGTCATCTGGCTTATTGCCACAATGTCGGTAAACTCGCCGGTAGTCATCCAGTGGTAGTTGTATACCACCTCCCTCTGTATCAGGGACAGCATGCCGTAGCCGCCGCCGAACCCGAACAGTCCTATTTGGAAGAAAGTGATGAAAAGGTACAGGAATATCATGACCGTTGCAGTTATTGTTGTCGTTATTATTCAATAGGTCTTATATACCGTCCGTATATGTATCCTGCCGTGCCGGCAATCAGAATGATGAGTACCGGCGACACTCCGACAGCCCATATCGCCATTGCGCACGCTATCGGAATCCAGCAGTTGGTGAGCGTTATCCTTGCCCTTTTGGCAAGGTTGAATGTCGGTACCGCTATCAGTGCCACCACGGCAGGGCGTATGCCGCGGAACATAGCCTCGATAATCTTGTTGTCTTTGAAGCTGTGGAAGAACATTGCGATAAGCAGTATGATGATGAACGACGGCAGTGCCGTGCCGAGGCATGTGCATGCGGCTCCCTTTATCTTGCGCAGTTTGTAGCCTATGAAGATGCTTATGTTTATGGCAAACACTCCCGGACAGCTCTGTGCAATGGCGAGCACGTCGAGAAACTCGTCCTCGCTCATCCATTTGTGCCTCTCCACAATTTCATTCTGTATAATGGGAATCATGGCATATCCACCCCCGAGGGTGAACATGCCGATTCTGAAAAATGTCTTGAATGAAGTCCAGTATATGCCGTTCATCAGTGCTTTGTTCTTTCTTCAACCCACTTGCGTGCGTTTACGAATGCCTCTATCCACGGCGTAACCTCATCGTCGCGGCGGTCGAGCGGATACCATGCGTTCTGCCATGGGAAGATTGCGCGCTCCAAATGGGGCATCATTGCAAGATGTCTGCCGTCGGCAGAGCATATACCTGCCACGTTATAGTCGGACCCGTTGGGATTTCCGGGATAGCCCGCGTGGTTGTATTTGGCGATGATGTTGTACTTGCTTTCATCTTCCGGAAGAGAGAACTTGCCTTCTCCGTGAGCCACCCAGATGCCCAGTTTGCTTCCGCTCAGTGAGCCGAGCATCACGCTTCTGTTCTCTGGTATCTTCAGGCTTACGAACCCGCTCTCGAACTTATGCGAGTCGTTGTGGAGCATGCGGGCACGTTTGGCGTGGTCGGGATTGATGAGGTTCAGCTCAACCATGAGCTGGCAGCCGTTGCAGATGCCGAGGCTCAGCGTGTCTTTGCGTGCATAGAACCTGTCAAGGGCTTCCTTCGCCTTGGGGTTGAAGAGGAATGCGCCTGCCCAGCCCTTCGCCGATCCGAGCACGTCGGAGTTTGAGAAGCCTCCGCAGAACACAATCATGTTGATGTCGTCGAGGGTCTCACGGCCGCTGATAAGGTCGGTCATCATCACGTCTTTCACGTCAAATCCGGCGAGATACAGCGAGTATGCCATCTCACGGTCACCGTTGGTGCCCTTCTCGCGGATGATTGCCGCCTTCACACCGGTAGCCTCCCTGCGGTCGGCACTTATTCCATATTGTGCCAGCTTGCCGGTGAAGCCGTCGTTGAACTTCATCTCCAAAGGCTGGTTTTTGTAGTTTTCATATCTCTTTTCGGCACATCCGTTCATGCTCTGCTTGCGGTCCAGCAGGTAAGAAGTCTTGTACCAGACATCGCGCAGGGCATCTATGTCAAACTCATGGCTGAAGTCTCCCTTGCTTATGACAATCTTTCGTGTGCCTGCCGCGGGCTTTCCTATCATTGCAAATGCCACGCCGCGCTCTTCCATAAGTGT
>ERZ778514.1188-NODE-1188-length-20494-cov-6.577670_pt1 | contig 20494 bp, 19 predicted proteins | sample MGYA00510344_ERZ778514 | MGnify/ENA primary metagenome ERZ778514 (study PRJEB29527, sample SAMN07138968) | mouse gut metagenome | material: feces | host: mouse | place: China:Nanjing | collected 2016-01-25 ...
TCGATGAATATTACAAACCACCCCTGCCCCTCCTTTGGAAAAGAAGGGGACGCAGCGCAGATACCGTATGCGGATACATAATATGTCAGTTTATCGAATATGATGTATATTCTCATTGAATAATACATACGTGTCCCCTCCTTTTCCAAAGGAGGGGCAGGGGTGGTTTGTTATATAACAAGAAAGATAAATTCGTCGAACTCACGTTATTTTACATATATTTTTCGTAAGTTTGCAACATTAAACGTGAAACAGTTAAAACATAAAAACAAATCATTATGGCAACAATAAAGCCCTTTAAAGGAATAAGACCACCGAAAGAACTGGTGGAAAAGGTTGAGTCACGCCCATACGATGTCCTCAACTCTGAAGAGGCACGCGCAGAGGCTGGCGACAACGAAATGAGTCTTTATCATATAATAAAGCCTGAAATAGACTTTGAACAGGGTACAAGCGAATACGATCCGAGAGTTTATGAGAAAGCTGCGGAGAACTTCTGCAAGTTCAAGAATAACGGCTGGCTTGTACAGGACGACGAAGAACATTATTATATATATGCACAGACAATGAACGGCAAGACACAATACGGTCTCGTGGTAGGTGCATACGTGAACGACTACATGACAGGCGCAATAAAGAAACATGAGCTTACACGCCGCGACAAGGAAGAAGACCGGATGAAACATGTACGCGTAAACAACGCCAACATTGAGCCGGTGTTCTTTGCCTATCCCGACAACTGCTTCCTTGACAGCCTCATCATGCGTTATGCCGCCACCGAACCGGAGTATGACTTCATTGCCCCGATAGACGGTTTCCGCCATCAGTTCTGGATTATAAACGATAAGAAAGACATTGCTGCCATAACAGATGAATTTGCAAAAATGCCTTCTCTTTACATTGCCGACGGTCACCACCGTTCTGCCGCCGCCGCTCTTGTAGGGGCAGAGAAGGCTACCCAAAATCCCAATCATAACGGAACCGAGGAATACAACTACTTCATGGCTGTTTGTTTCCAGGCTTCGCAGCTGACAATACTTGACTACAACCGTGTGGTGAAAGACCTTAACGGAAAGACAACAGAAGAGTTTATCGCTGCCCTGAAAGACAACTTCACGGTTGAGGAAAAGGGCAACGAAATATATAAGCCGTGCCGTCTGCACGAGTTTTCAATGTATCTTGACGGAAAATGGTACTGCCTCACGGCTAAAGACGGCACCTACGATAACTCTGACCCTATCGGAGTGCTTGACGTGGACATATCAAGCCGGCTTATACTTGACGAGATTTTGGGAATAAAGGACCTGCGTTCAGACAAGCGCATAGACTTTGTCGGCGGACTGCGCGGGCTTGAAGAGCTGAAAAGACGTGTTGACAGCGGCGAGATGTGTATGGCACTGGCTCTCTATCCTGTGTCAATGAAGCAGATTATGGACATTGCCGACAGCGGAAAAATAATGCCGCCGAAGGCTACTTGGTTTGAACCGAAACTGCGTTCGGGACTTGTTATACATGAGTTGGGATAAATACAAATATGCCGGATGTAAGACAGGGGACATACAAATAAAGATGTTGTATTCGTGACATAATGTCTTTATTGCTCCCGGTCTAATAAGATGCATAGAAAAAACAAGGCAGAAGTGCAGGACGAATATAAGACCATAGCAGGCACGGGCGAGGGAACTTACACGGAAAAGCGCAGTAAGTTCCTCGCTTTTTCTCACCATGTAGAGACAGTGGATGAGATAAAGGAACTGCTGCAACAATACCGCAAGAAGTATTATGATGCCCGCCACGTGTGTTACGCCTACATGCTCGGTCCGGAAAGGACGGAGTTCCGCGCCAACGACGACGGTGAACCAGGCAGCACGGCAGGCAAACCGATATTGGGACAGATAAACAGTGCCGGACTTACAGATATACTTGTTGTGGTAGTACGCTACTACGGCGGCGTAAATCTTGGTACGGGCGGACTGATAGTGGCATACCGCGAAGCTGCGATGCAGGCAATTTCCAATTCAGAAATAGTAAGCCGCACGGTGGAAGAGGTCGTCACATATACTTTTCCATACGTGATGATGAACGCCGTAATGAGAATTGTGAAGGAAATGTCACCGCGCATCGTGTCCCAGACATTTGATAACACATGCACCATAAGTCTCGGTATAAAAAAGTCGGAAGCAGGAATACTAAGAGAAAAATTAAACAAATTATCCTTTGAATAATTGCATTTGTTCAAAATAAATATTACTTTTGCACTGTCTTTAGACAACATACAGGGAAGATTGGCAGAGTGACCGAATGCGCTGGACTCGAAATCCGGTATACCCCTTTCGGGTATCGGGGGTTTGAATCCCTCATCTTCCGCAAAGAAAGTCCGGTGGTTATAAACAGCCACCGGACTTTCTTTTAAGACAGAACCGCACCGTTCCGAATATGGAACGGTGCGGTTCTGTCATTTTATCTATTCCAGAAACGGGATGTTATATCGACAAAATCATCACCGGCAACACGCTTGTAAAGTCGCTGATTGGTATCGGGGCTTTTCAAACCTCCAAGATGTTTAATGTAAGGACCTGTCTTTATATAGTCGAAATCACTTTTTCTTACAACGCCCGGTATGCGTGCCCTGCCGCTATACCACGCCACCTTGAGACGCGGGAAGCTGCCATGCAGGTGTCCGGCGAGCATGTTTACATATTCAGGTTCTGCATCGCCGCCCATAAAGCAAACACATGTTATGTCCGGACCATAGCTGTTTATTATATTGTCAAGTTCCCCTGTAGTTAGCGGAGTGCCAGTATCTTCCCAAAGATACTGGCTATGGCATCCCGGACAATGGCAGGGACAGCCGGAAATATTGACTGACAATGTCACCTCATCCGGTATCTCCTGAAACACTATGCCCGTATTTACATATTTCAACATGATATATATTGACCGTAATTAAACTGCATTCCGGCAAGCATTATAAGTCTGCATTGGCATAATAACGCCTCGCAGCTTCCTGCTGGCGTGCAGCCGAGAAATTGCTTACACGCTTAAGATAGCCGATGATACGCGTCATATAATCAACATTCTTGCTCTTGCAATGGGGACATTCTTTAAGATAACGCTTGTCGATATATCCGCAATCGTTGCATATTGTATTAGGTATATTAAACGTAAAGTAGTTGCATCCCTCCTTAGCAGCAACCCTGAGCAATTGCCTGTACTGTGTTTTCGACAGATGTTCCTCCAAGTTCATGTGCAATGCGGAGCCTCCGGTAAGATGCTGTATATATGGTGCGCCATGAAGCTTGAACTTTTCGATGATATCAAGAGAATCGTCTTCAACAACATAGAAATAGCTGTTGTAACAGTCACGGGGCACAAAATATCCGTCTTCCCTGTCCCATTTGGCATGCTTTACGCCGACATTCTCTGCAGGAATCATCTCACAATTGAACAATATATCCTTTGTCCTGTACAGCTTGTTATATTTTTCGACAAGTCCGAGGATACCCTGCACAAACTTAAGATATTTGGGATTATCCGTTATTTCAAGCCCCATGAACTCGGCAGCCTCCACAAGTCCGTTAATTCCTACGGTCAGATACTGACGTCCGATATTGATATATCCGGCATCAAACAACGGCAACATACCGTTCTTCTGCAAATCCTTAAGATTTTCGTTGTATGCAATCTGCACCTTGTGCACCAAGTCTATGACATCGCACAAGAACGTCTCATAATCCATTTTGTTGTTTACGGCATACTGTATGCAGCGGTTCAGATTGATTGTAAGCACGCTCTTAGAACCCGTCGAGACACCTCCGGCACCGAGAGTATAGCTGAAACCGTTGTCCTGTATCTCATTTCTAAGACGGCAACACGAACTCAACGAGTCGGCATTGTCACTCATATAAGTAAAGAAAGAGTGCCCTTCGGAATACATTTCAGCAGCAAAGTCGCCCCACTCCTTGTCTATTACATCGCCGTTCTCGGTAAGAAGTGCCATCGTCTCCACTGGGAACGTAAGAACAGTCTTTGTCCTTTCCTTGTTAAACCACTTCATAAACCGCTTCTGAAGCCAGCTCAGTCCGTTCCAGTCGGGCTTGCTTCCATCCGGGAAATAGAACTCTCCGAAAAGGCTTTCGAAGTACGGTTTGTCATAGTAAGCAATGTTCCAGAACACCGCCTGATAATTACGCGCACCGGTAGGCTGGTTTATTGAGTATACAATCTGTTCGAAACAGTCGGTTATCATCTTGTCTATCGTACGGTGCTTCAACGACATGTCCACGACCTTATCCGCCTCTTTCCAATAGTCCTTACCATATTCCTGACCGAGAAAATAATTCAGATACATAAGAAACTCGGGCGTAGCACAGGCTCCGCTCAACATACTCGACACCATGAAGACCATGTTTACAAAGCCTCCACAGAAAGATTTCAGATTGGTTGGAGCCGTAGAATTGCCGCCAATAGAAGTCGTTCCACCGATGAGCCACGGATACATGGTTATCGAAGCACAATAGTTTGCAAGGCTCGTCTCGTCATTCTTATATATAAAATGATGTGTAAGAAGATCTACATACTTGTCTGCCAGCTCTTTCCCATACATCCTTTTAATGCGGTCCGTCAGCAGGCGGCGGTTCAGACGTATGAAACTCGATTTTGGAAGCTCGCCTATCAAAGTTGCAATATTCTTATGTTCCACATTTGCATTGGCATCATATTTTGAACCAGTTGCAGCATTGCTTGCAACACAATAGTCTGCCAAAAAGTTCAACTTCTCCATTGTCTCGCGGTCTTCCGTATGGCGCTGGCGATAGAGCATAAAGCTCTTTGCCACCTTATAGTATCCCTCTTTCATCAGAGCCTCTTCCACTTCGTTCTGTATATCCTCAACCTTTATGCCCTCGTACATATTCAAATGACTGAGTATCTGGGATATACGTCCAAGGTCTACAGGTTCGTCCACTGAGTTGAAAGCCTTTATTATGGCATTCATAATCTTGTCAAGACTAAAGCGTTCCACTACTCCGTCACGCTTTGTAATAGTAAAGTTTTTTATTTCCATGATGCTCCTTTTTGGATAACTTTTCAACTTTTAATCATCACAAAGTTTTCTTTTTTGAAAACTTTACCTAAATTAAGACCTGCAAAAGTTTTCCGATTTGTCTATTGTTACGGGTTACAAAGATAGCATAAAAATTAAAACTTCACACTAATTACATACAAAAAATTATCAGAAAAATTAAAGTTCTTCTACAACTTGACCGAAGATATATCCACAAGATTGTTGACAATGGCATAGATTGTCAGCCCTGCCGGACTGTGTATCTGCAACTTACGCGCAATATTACGCCGATGAGTAATAACCGTATTGACAGAGATGAATAGGTGGTCGGCAATCTCCTTATTTGTCATACCCTGAACCAAGGCGACAACAACATCCTTTTCACGGTCGCTCAAAGCTTCGCCTCCGTCCTTATTCTGACTTATCATACGGGATATTTTCACCGAGACATCATTCTTCTTGAACTTGTTCTCAAGATTGCGTATCACCGGAATAAACATCTCGTCCTCTATTCTTGCATGCTGTTTCAGCCACTCCTCATTACTGTAAAGGTCGTGAAGGGTGGCTATAAGCTGGTTGTTGCTGCGCGAATCGCTCGGCAGATACTTTATTATAATATTCTTCAGCTCGCGCAGCTTCATGTCTATCTGGTCATGATGCTTTGAAAAAGTATCTATGTCATACCGGTCGTCAACATTCCCGTCAAGCAGTCCTTCGACATAAGGAAACACGTTTTGCTCTTCATATTCCATGTGCACACGCACCTCATCGGCAAACTCATCGTACAGCCGGAGTATCAACCGGGCAAGATTGTCGGTATCGTCCAGCGCCTCCTTCAACTCACGGCGTATGAAAGGAAGCTCAAAGTTAAGATAATACTCATGAGATGCCTCAAGATAATGCAGCAGTGTCGGAATAGAGAGACGGTCATTGTCGCTGACAGGAGCATTACCGTTCATCGAGAAATTGACAACAGCCAGAAAAGTACAGGTATCAACGTTCTGCTCCTCACACGCCTCCCTCACAGTCTTGTCTCCAAAACCAAGATTGATGCCAAAGCGCCCCAGGCTCTGCAACATGTCATAATTGTCCGCGATAAGAGATATCATCCTGTCGTCGGCTTCGTATATCTTACTATTCTTCATTCCTCACACCTTATTATATATATTATTAATACAACCATGGAGCACACTGCTACGAAAGCAACACACACCGTACAAAATAACGAATTTTATTTCATTCCTGCAACTGCCGCCGCGTCTTTATCAAATATCTATTGCGTATCCTATGCCGGCATCAAACGTTTTTTCCGTTCTCACCCCACAAATACGGCGGTGCCCGTATTCCACCTTCAATACCAGATTGCGCAACGGAGAAATATTCGCCCCAAGTGTCATCTTATTCCTCGCCCCTATTTCGAACACGCCGTCATAACGCACAAAAGGCAGCAACACCAGTCCTTTTCCATGCAGTCCGGCAAGCACGGCAAAGTCATATCCAACCTCCACACCTGCCGACTTGGCTCCACAATCCGTACAATATACCACTGAACCGTCGGCTATCCAATCGTTTTTCCGGAAATCAAAGTCTGCGGCACCAAAGAAAACTCCGTCTGTTCCAACAAACTCACCTGCCCGGCACCGCCTCACCATGCCACATGAAGACTTGCCCCAGTATCCTCCGGCACCAATGCGCAGCCCGTCGACAACATCCGTAATGTCGGATCTGAAAGCCATGCCAAGTGCACACGAACGGTTAAGCGGAAAATCAAGGCACGATATCACAGAAACCTCATAGCACCATCTACCGGCATTTCCCCATACTGCAAGCCCTGTCTCATGCCACGACATAGGCAATACTCCCGACTCGCTCTCCGGGTCATAAATGGTAAGAGCAGGTCCGCCGCTGTTGGTAAGTCCGACCGGAACATCCACAATACCGCCCTTCACATTCAGCTTTTCACTAAAAGACTTGTTGACATACAACTTGTTTGTCGAAAACATATCTTTGAAAGAACTGCACCATACGCCGTCTTCATAAAAGCGCTCATACTCAAACTCAGCCGACAGAGACCAGCCTTTTCCAAGACGCATGCTTCCCGACGCCTCTATATGCGGGAAATCAAAGACCGTGCGGTCTTCTCCATAATAATTGTGTCCGTAGTTGGTCTCAAACGAGACTTCACCTTCGAAGACTGCCAAAGAATCCGTTTCGCAACCATCCGCACAGGCAACGTCCACACTAAAAAACAGCAACAGTGCTGCAACCGTTGTTTTTCGTAAATTCATAACATCTGTATAATTAAGCGGAAAAGTACCGTCCTGCCTTTCCTCTGCGACCGCTATGCCCACGCGCCCCACCCGTTTCCGGCACACAAGCATCAGTCTCCTGTCACCATGCCGGGCAAGACAATATAAAGTCTGCCGTCAATATCACATTCCGGCGGTGCAAAATAACAAAATATATGCCAACAATGCAATCACAAAAAATAGGTATTTTTACATATTATTCACTGCATGACAATACCCATTTTACATCATTGCGGAAGAAAAAAATATGTCGGAGCACATTTGTGCTCCGACATATTCATTTGATTTCACAGCCCTCTCCGGCATAGCCAATATACGTCTTTACTTGGCGTATGCCACCGAACGTGTCTCACGTATAACCGTAATCTTGACCTGTCCGGGATAAGTCATCTCATTCTGGATCTTCGTTGCAATCTCGCCCGACAGAGCCTCCGTCTCCTTGTCGTCCATCTTATCGGCACCGACAATGACACGCAGTTCACGTCCTGCCTGTATTGCAAATGTCTTAGTAACGCCCGGATAGCTCATGGCTATTGCCTCAAGGTCGTTAAGACGCTTGATATAAGCCTCCACTATTTCGCGGCGGGCACCGGGACGTGCACCGCTTATGGCATCGCAAATCTGAACAATGGGAGCAAGCAATGTGTTCATTTCCATTTCATCATGGTGAGCACCAATGGCATTACAGATATCTGCCTTCTCCTTGTACTTCTCGGCTATCTTCGCGCCATACAATGCGTGCGGAAGTTCACTTTCCTCATCCGGCACCTTGCCTATATCGTGCAACAGTCCGGCACGCTTCGCCTTCTTCGGATTAAGACCAAGCTCGGAAGCCATGACGGCACAAAGGTTTGCCGTCTCACGCGCATGCTGCAACAGGTTCTGTCCGTAACTTGAACGGTATTTCATTTTTCCTATTATGCGTACAAGTTCGGGATGAAGACCGTGTATGCCCAGATCTATCGCCGTGCGTTTACCCGTCTCTATCACCTCATTGTCGAGCTGCTTCTTGACCTTTGCCACAACTTCCTCTATGCGCGCAGGATGTATGCGCCCGTCGGCAACAAGCTGGTGCAACGCCAGACGGCACACCTCGCGCCTTATGGGGTCAAAAGCAGAAATAACGATTGCCTCGGGGGTGTCGTCCACAACGATTTCAACTCCGGTGGCAGCCTCAAGCGCGCGTATATTGCGACCCTCGCGACCGATAATGCGCCCCTTCACCTCGTCGTTGTCGATATGGAACACGCTGACAGAATTTTCTATCGCCGTTTCCGTTGCAACGCGCTGTATTGTCTGTATTACAATTTTCTTTGCCTGGGAGTTGGCATTAAGCTTCGCCTCGTCCATTATCTCGTTTATATAACTTGCCGCATTTGTACGCGCCTCATCCTTGAGGCTTTCCACAAGGCGGTTTCTCGCCTCTTCCGCACTAAGCCCCGAAAGCTCCTCCAACTTGGCACGCTCCTGCAACTGCATCTTGTCAAGCTCTTCCTGCTTAACCTGCAACAGTTTCTTCTCATTGTCTATACGCTGCTGCTGCTGGTCTATATCCTGCCTCTTCCTGCCAAGCTCTTCCTGACGCTGATTGAGCGAAATCTCACGCTGCTTCAGGCGGTTTTCCCCCTGCTGTATCTTTTGGTTGCGCGCATGCACCTCCTTTTCAAGCTCAGCCTTCTTATTGAGGAACTTTTCCTTGACCTCCAACAGCTTCTTTTCTTTCAACACTTCCGCCTCCTTACCGGCAGCAGCTATCATCTCATTGTATTTTCCCTTTATGACATAACGGAAAATAACATATCCGCATATTCCCCCTACAACAAGGGCGACCACTGCGGCTATAACACATTCTATCATTTGTCTTTAAGTTTATATAATTAAAAATATTCTCACTCCACGGCACTGCTACAATCCCCAACCCATGACAAAGTCACGGTTTCAGGGCATCTTCTATTTCCGCAGTGATTTTGTTGAGAATATCATTATAGGGTCCGACATCGTTCCGCATCTTATCCTTTTCAAATTTCAGCGCGATATCTATCATTGCCATATACAGTATTTCCTTATCGCTCTTGCGTCCCTTATACACACCGGAATAAGTATTCACCGTATTGGTTATAAGCTTTGCAGCCTCACGATAAAAATACTCGTCCTCGCGCAAAACCTTCACGGGGATATCCGTATCGTATACGTGCAACCTTATATTTAATTTATTATTCTCTTCCATCATCGCCACGGTCATTTTTCACTCAGCAGCGTAATACATTTGTTGACGTCTCTTATCAGTCCGGAAAGCCTGCGTTTTGCGGCATCCATGTCGCCGTCGGTAATCTCAAGCATCCTCGCCATTTTGAGACTTTCGTAATCTTTCCGTGCCTGTTCCAACTGCAACCGGAGCCTTTCAATCTCCTTATCACGCTCGTCAACCATGGCATACAGGTCTTCGTTCTCCTTCCTTACCTGCCTGTAATGGAGAATCATCTGCCTTACACGCGTAGTGAACAGCGTCAGTTGTTTGTTGTCATCAGCCATCAAATTACTTTTTGCCGACAAATTTACTAAATTTAAACGAGAACACAAAAGATTAGTCAAAGTTTATTAAAACACGCATTTATATTTAACCGATAACCGTATGCCGGGCATCATCATTACGGAGAATTTCCAAGAGATGCCCTTTCAGGTTCCAAAAGGTGGCGTTTTGCACGCTAAAAGACGGCATTTCGGAACCCGAAAGGGCACCTTTTGCAAAATCCTCATACACAGAGAGATAGCACGGCGGCCGTCAAGGGTCTTCAGAAAGCATGAAAAAAGAAAGAAAAGCGGGGTATAGACAGGGGCAGGACGGGGTATATTTAAGGCTCGGAACATTTATAAATACACCTGCAAAAAGAGAGCTGCCGAGGTGACAGACATAACTGAAGGCGGCTTTTCCGAAACCACAGTCATTTCAGAAAAGCCGCCGTATATTCCTTTATTTCTTCTGTTCCGCATCGCTGTCCGGACGCGGTTCTTTCTTTGCAAGCATCACGACACCGAACACAAAGTCGGTTATCCACTTCCTGCTGAAGCCCAGACGCTTATCGTATGTACGGATGCCGACCACCGTCTTCAGCACTCCGGGGTCTGTAAAGTCGTTTTTGTCAAAGATGTCATCGACCGTTTTCTCCGTCATCTTGTACAGAGTCTTCTTGAAGAACGACGGCATGCGCAGCTTGAACTTCATCAGATTTCCAGTCAGCATCATCATATCCTGACTGAAATTTTGGAACTGCACCATGTATGCCTGCACGTCCTGTATCTTGCGGCAGTTCTTTCTTATGCTCAGGTCTATCTCCTTAAAGAAGTCGTCTTCCGTACCATAGATGTCCTTAAGCATCTTCCGGCAGTGGCGTTTCTCGCCTACGCCAAGCTTGTTATTGACCGTAGGCACACGCAGCGTTGTCTTAAAAAGCCGGAGGTCGGGCAGCATCGCCAGATTGGTGATGCCGGCACTCTCGGCTATTGCCGCCTGAAAATAAACGCGGATGAGCGTCATATAGTCTTCCATGCCGCCGGTACGTCCCTCTTCGGCACTCTTTTTTCCAAACAATTTACTAAAAAATCCCATGTCTGTGATATCAAATAAAATTCCACTAAAAACTCTTCACGCCGCACACGGCAAAGGTCTGCCGGCGCAACATGCCTGCAAATGTACGGCAATTAGAGCAAAAATCAAAATAAAATTTGAATATTCTCATTTATTTTGCTACCTTTGCGCACGCTTAATTAATTAATAAAAAATGTATTAAAGACGGCTAAAGAACGGAAACCTTGGCGTATCGAAGACAAGAACGCACAAACAGGACACTATCCGGTCGTGCCGAAAACAATTCTCGATCATGAAAGGTATTGTACTTGCAGGAGGTTCGGGCACACGCCTCTACCCTATCACCAAGGGTATAAGCAAACAACTTATTCCTATTTTCGACAAGCCGATGATTTATTATCCAATATCGGTACTGATGCTTGCCGGAATTAAAGACATACTCATTATATCCACACCGCACGACCTTCCGGGTTTCCGCCGCCTGCTCGGCGACGGTTCCGACTTCGGGGTGAGGTTTGAATATGCCGAACAGCCGTCGCCCGACGGCCTTGCACAGGCTTTTATCATAGGCGAGAAGTTTATCGGAGACGACAGCGTATGTCTTGTTCTCGGAGACAATATATTCTATGGTTCCGGATTTACGGGACTGTTGCGCGAGAGCGTGGCTGAGACGGAAAAGGGCAATGCCGCCGTTTTCGGATATTATGTCAACGACCCTGAACGTTACGGGGTGGCGGAGTTTGACGAAGCCGGAAACTGTCTCAGCATAGAGGAGAAGCCGGAACATCCCAAGAGCAACTACGCCGTGGTGGGACTGTATTTCTATCCCAACAGCGTTGTTGAAATAGCCAAGAACATCAAACCGAGTGCAAGGGGCGAACTGGAGATTACAACCGTAAATCAGGAATATCTAAACAACAAGACGCTGAAGGTAAAGACTTTGCAAAGGGGATTTGCATGGCTCGACACCGGCACGCACGACTCCCTGTCGGAGGCATCGACCTTTATCGAGGTAATAGAGAAACGTCAGGGACAGAAGGTGGCATGTCTTGAGGAAATAGCATACAAGCGGGGATGGATTGACACGGAAAGACTGAAGGAAGTGGCGCAACCCATGCAGAAAAATGACTATGGCAAATACCTGTTGAGACTTGCCGAGGGGAAATGAGCAAGAGAGGACCGGAATGAAATAATAAAAAAAGAAAACAAAAAACAACATATATGACAGAACTACAGCAAAACAATCAGTACGTGCCTGAAGTGGAAGAAGAGCAGTCGCCATTCAGCCTGAAGGCTCTCTACACTTTAATTATCCTGAACTGGCAATGGTTTGTGCTTTCAACAATCATCTGCCTTGGCTCAGCATACCTGTACCTGCGCTATAAGACACCGGTACACAGCGTTGCGACTAAGATTCTAATCAAGGATGACAATAACAACAAAATGCGCCGCCCTTCCATAAACGGCATCGAGTCAATGACAAACCTCGGAACAATAACAACCGGATATGGAATAGAGAACGAACAGGAAATACTCAAGTCTACACTTATTTCCACACAAGCTGTACGAAACCTTAAATTGTATGTGACATACAAGCATGAGGGAAGGATAAAAGACAACGTCTTATATAAGACACAGCCCATAAACGTTGATTTGGACGCGGCACATCTTGAAAAGCTGGGCCGTCCCATAAGGTTGAACATCACACGCAAGAACAACACATACAAAGTTGAAGGCGAATATTGGCAGACAATAGACGAGTTTACGGCAAACGGACCGTTCACTATCGAAAAGACTTTCAACAGCCTGCCATACACCATTGAGACAAAGACAGGAACTATCTATCTTTCAAAAAACAACGGTTACACCATGAAAGACGGAGAAACCCTGAAAGTAAGCATCACGTCTCCTCAGAATGCCGCATACGTATATGCCAGCAGGCTCAATGTACAGCAAATTGGCAAAGAGACAAGCGTTCTTAACATCGGTTTCAACGATGTAAATATAAAAAGGGCAATAGACTTCCTCGACCAGCTGGCAATATGCTACAACGGACAGGCAAACGAGGACAAGAACGAGATAGCCGTGCGTACGGAAAAGTTCATTAATGACCGCCTTGAGAAAATCAGCTCCGAACTGAACAACACTGACGGTTCGCTTGAAAGATACAAGAAGAGCAACAACCTCATAGAGCTCAAGATTGATGCTCCGGGGTCTCTCGGGAACAAGAACGCATACAAGCAGAAACTTACGGAAGTGGAGATGCAGATTGCACTGATAAACAGTCTGATACAATTTGCGAACCGTCCGGGAAACAAATATCAGGTATTGCCGTCGAACATAGGTCTGCAGGATCAGGCTTCCACGTCGCTCATCAACGAGTACAACAAGATTGCACTTGAACGCAACCGCATGCTGCACTCTGCATCAGAGTCAAGCCCGGTGATAAAGGAACTGACGTCACAGCTGGACATTATATCTCCGTCTATCACACAGGCGCTGTCTCAGGCAAAGAAGAGCCTCGAGATACAACGCTCGGCAGTGGCTTCACAGTATAACGTATACGAGAACGAGGTTGCCAGGACACCGGAGCAGGAACGTATACTCACACAGATAGGACGTGAACGCGAAGTGACATCGGGACTTTACCTGATGCTTCTGCAGAAGCGTGAGGAAAACTCCATATCGCTTGCTGCCACTGCAGACAAGGCAAAGGTCATCGAACGTCCTCAATATGCGGGCAAGGTTTCTCCTAATGAGAAAACGATTATGCTCATTGCACTGTTGCTCGGCATAGCCATTCCGGCAGTGATAATGATAATAATAAACTTCTTCCGCTTCCGCATAGAGGGACGCGAAGATGTGCTAAAACTGACGAAGCTGCCGATTATCGCCGATGTGGCAGTGGCAAATGAGGCGATAAAGACACGCGCGGACATTGTGGTGCATGAGAATGAAAACAACCAAATGGAAGAGATTTTCAGGGCTATGCGCACAAACCTGCAGTTCATGCTGAAGGAAAACGAAAACGTGGTGATGTTCACATCAAGCACTTCGGGAGAAGGAAAAACCTTCAACTGTGCCAACCTTGCAGTCAGTTTCGCACTGCTCGGCAAGCGGGTTGTCCTGGTGGGACTTGATATACGTAAGCCGCGACTGGCAGAGTTGTTCGAAATACACAATCACCATAATGGAATAACTCCGCTTTTGGCAATGGAGAATCCGACATGGGAGGACATTAAGGCACAAATCATACCGTCGGAAATAAACAGCAACCTTGACCTGCTCATGGCTGGTCCGGTTCCGCCTAACCCTTCAGAACTTATGGGACGCCCGTCGCTTGAAACCATAATAAACACTTTGAAGAAGGAATACGACTATGTGCTGATTGACACAGCACCTGTAGGTCTGGTTACAGACACGCTGCACATTGGTAAGATTGCAAATGCTACTATATATATGTGTCGCGCCGACTATACGCCGAAGGCTTGCTTTGACACAATAAACGAACTTGCCGGAGACAACAAGCTGCCAAACGTGGCAATCGTCATCAATGGCATTGACATGTCAAAGAAGAAACACGGATATTATTACGGATACGGACGTTATGGTAAATACAGCAAATACGGACATAGTGCAGGAAGATACGGTAAATACGGACGCTACGGCGGATACGGTAAATATGGCAGCTATTCGAACAGCAACTATGGCAACAAGAACGATAATTCGATAAAAATATAAAAAGAAGAGTTCAGCGGGTGCTTTTACCCGCTGAACTTTTCTTATAAGCATCATCCTGCTTTTACATCAATTCAATACCATTACATAGTTATTAATATATTCATCTCAAAAACTTAAATGCAACATTATGATAATTGCTGTAGATTTCGACGGTACAATAGTTGAGCACGAATACCCCAAGATCGGGAAAGAGCGGCCTTTTGCAATAGAGACATTGAAAATGCTTATCAAAGACAGACACCGCCTTATCTTGTGGTCGGTAAGAGAAGGGGAGCTGTTGGATGAAGCTGTGGAATGGTGCCGGGAAAGAGGCGTTGAGTTTTATGCCGTTAACAAGGACTTTCCTGAAGAACAGGGCACAAGCAACAACCAGAACTTCTCACGCAAAGTCAAGGCAGACCTGTTTATAGACGACCGTAACATAGGAGGGCTGCCAGACTGGGGAACCATTTATCAGATGATAAACGAAAACAAGACATATCGTGACTACATAATGGAACGCCGTGGTGAATACACAAAGCCGGATGATGCCGGAAAGAAGAGACACTGGTGGCAGTTTTAGACGGATATAAAAAGTCCCATGATGATGTTTACCGTCAATAAAACATCCTCATGGGACTAAAACTATTCTGATAAAAGAATCAATATGCCTTCTTGTCTCCCTTCACGGCATCAAGCACAGTCTTGAATATTATCTGTATGTCAAGCCAAAAATTCCAGTGCTCTATATACCATATATCTTTTTCTACACGGCGTCCCATATCCTCAACCGTTTTCGTCTCACCTCGCTCACCGTGGGTCTGTGCCCATCCGGTAATGCCAGGCTTCACATAATGGCGTATCATATAATCGGAAATACGGTTGGAATAATACTCGGTATGGGACAGCATGTGGGGACGCGGTCCCACTATGCTCATATCTCCTTTCAGGACATTGAAGAACTGCGGCAGCTCATCTATATTGGAATGGCGGAGGAAATGACCGAACTTTGTTACACGCGGGTCATCCTTTGTTGCCTGAAGACTGTCTGCATCAACATTCACCTTCATGCTGCGGAACTTGTAACATAAAAAGTTTTTACCGTCGTATCCGGTACGCTCCTGCTTAAAAAATACCGGTCCCGGCATCGTTATCTTTGACATTATAGCCACTACAACATATATAATTGGAAACAATGTGCAGAGAAACAACAGCGAAAAACATACATCGAACGTGCGCTTTATAAAACGGTTTATAGGAGTATTGAGAGGCTCGTTATATTTAGTTATGACGTAAGCATCGCCGAACTCCACCACATGCTGGGTGACAGTTTCCTGATTATACGGAATAAAGCGTACACGTATCATCTTCTGTTCACAGAGTGCAAACAGACCTTTCAGTTCTTTCTTGTATTTTGAAGGCAAGCCTATATAGATTTCATCCACACGCGGTCCACTCTCCAGATATCTCATAACTTCGTTCACTCCACCAAGGTGAGGAGTGACATATTTCTCGTTCAATCTGGCATCATTGCCGTCTTCACTCAATTCGTTTATATCAAAATCGGCTGTATCACTGAACATTCCAAGAAGACGATAGCCGCTCCACGGATCGTTCATCACTCCCACAACTTTCCTTACCAAATACCCGTCGCCAAGAACTATGGTTTTTATGTTATTGTATCCGCTGTTCCTGAGATTCATAAAAAACTTGCGAAGAGAAATACGCTCGACTGATATGACGACAAATACGACGAACGCTATTGCCAACGAACGGAAGAATCCGGGAACGTCATAATGTGACATTCCAAGAATGGCAGCATAGAGCACGATGAAAAGCAGTGAAGTACGATATGTATTGTTAAGTACGGTAAAAGGTTGACGAAGACGGTGATGCAGTGTTATGAATATGAAACACAGCGACATGATATATGAGATATTGGCAGCAGACCAGCGGAATAGAAGAAGTTCATCGTTTCCACCCGTTGGCCATATACCAAGGTGGAAACATATAAACAATCCTATATTAAACGCCACAACGTCAATCAAAGAAACCAATATATCCAATTTAAGAGAACTGTTAAAAGAAGACTTCATCACTACATAAACTCTTTTGACATTATTATTTTTGTGCACAGAAATATTGACACGTTAACAATTACAGATTATCAGCCACCATTTTTTGCAAATTTACATATTTTCAACGTAACTTGTTTTACCCCCCCCCGAAAATTAACAGTCATTAACAGCAAGATAGGCAGCAAAATGAGTTCTTCCTTTCTGTAATAAACCAAACGCCTATACATACAATAAAGGCGGACCATAAATCCGCCTTTATTGCTTAATAAACAACCATCAATATATTTCAAACCGTTCAAACAAGACTGTACATCCGTTGTCTGCATCTCCAAAAGAAATGATACAAACGGAAGAATGGCTCGCACAGACACTCCGAAGGATAATAAACGGCAAAGCGCATGTTGCGGTTTAAACGCTGTATATTCTTTATAAGCTTATTTGCCGAGGCATCATGACCTGCTCTCTTGTCATAATGTCCGAAATTGCCGGCGAGAAGTATCTCTTCAAGAAGTAACCTGCCTCTCATTTCATCAGGAGCAACAATGGTACGGTTTGCATCCAAGCCAAAAACTTCTTGCAGAACATACATAACGGCAGAAGCAAAATTATACATGCCGAAATATTTTAACCTGCGTGCACATTCTGCCTTGTCCGCATCAGAGATATCCTGCTGCAATAAAAAGAAATAATCCATAAGCTGCCGCAATCCTATACCTTCATGAAAAAAATGATTGGCTATATGGCTCATCTGAAATATAAGGTTGAAAGACAATACTGGTACACAAATGCTTCCGACATCATCGGGGAGTCCGGTCCTATTGGAGAACTGCTCATCGGACATCTTCTGAAAGAACCGCTGTATTCTGACATTATGTATGAAGTTAAACTGGAACGACGGACGATAATGCACCTCTACCGGCACCCCATGAAAATCCGGCACTTCAGCATGATGATAATAACAACTCACACTTTTCCATTTTGAACGTATATAATCTATAACCTTACGTTCTCCTCCTTCAAGCCAAATATCTATATCTCCGGGCATACGCATGTACGGATCAGGATAAAGCATGGCATTGCCCTGTCCCTTCAATATACAACAACGGAACCCGCCTTCATTAAAAAATCCGGACACAGCCGCGGCAGTCTTATTGAGAAGCTTGTTTTGCCGGGCTATACTTTCGCTCTCTGCATACCATTTCAACAATAGTTCACGACAAGGCAGGATTTCTTTCGGCATTTTCTTTACACCCCTGAACAACACACCTGTCAGAGCCTGCTCCACTGCCATGCGATGCAGCACATACCAGTCGGCATTCCTTATATCAGACGGCTCAGCTGCATTGTCATCAATGGAAAAACGTATAAGTTCAAAAAACTTTTCCATCACTGCCCGTATTTTTCATTAATAATGTTCCACAAGAACAATACATTCCCTATCAGATAACGCCTCCACATACGCCTCGGTTCGCTTAACAGTCTGTAAAGCCATTCAAGACCATGCTTTTGCCACCACTCCGGAGCACGCCTGACAGTTCCCGCGAAAAAATCAAAGACAGCACCTATTGTACCAACATGACAATGAATATCCAGCTCATCCCAATGCTCATACACCCACTTCTCCTGTTTGGGAGCCGTCATTCCTATCCACAGCAGGTCTGGATTTGCGTTATTTATTGCTTCTACCATTGCCCTGTTATCCTCCTCTGAAAACACCGGCTTGTAAGGAGGCGAATATATCACAACTTCTATATTGTGATATAGATACGAAGCCTCCTGAATTATCTTTGCCAAAACCGCCTCTGAAGAGCCAAGGAACATAACCTTCTTTTTAAATGAAGAATGAAGATTAAATGAAGAATTATTATTACAACTGTTGATGTCACAACATTCTTCATCAGCTTTCCCCACGGTCGCCGAACGTTGTTTCTTTAAATCTTCATTCTTAATTCTACATTCTTCATTTTGTTGCCTACATTCTTCATTTACCTTGTTCATTTCATAAACAAACAAGTCCCATCCCGCAATCCTCTCTTTCGGGCGCGACTTCGCCTTTACCCATCGGCATGCCTTCACGATACTGGCCCCGTCGGGAATAAGATAATCCCCGTTCTTCAATGCCTCTGCGAACAGAGCGTCTTTCTGTGCCGTGTTATAAGAATGTGCATTTATCGTGTTTATAAGAACCTTACCATTTGGGATATGCAACAATGCCTCTCGGCTATCCACGAGGATTAAATCTCTAAGTCGTAACATAATACAATTATTTTTGAGGCGGAATAAATTATTTTTTGCAATTAGACACAATCCTATATACATTCATGACATCTCCAATAACCCTTCATACAGCCTTTCTATATGTTTGTTTATAGTTTTTATGTTAAACATCGTTTTCGCAAAGTTCAACGACTCCCTTGATATTCTGCCACGCAATTCAGTGTCTGATATCATACGTTCCATCTGTCGTGCCAATCCATCAACATCACCCGGTTCAAACAACAACATATTTTCACCATCGCGAGCCACATCAGGAATTCCACCAACCGGAGTCGTTATTACCGGCAATCCATAACTCCATGCATCAAGCACCGCCATTGGAAAACCTTCCGCATAACTCGGTAGACAAAATACAGATGCCTCCCGAAAGGCCCTGTCTTTATCCGCACCGTTCACCCATCCCAACCAAAGCACCTGTGAAGAAATGCCCAGTTCATCTGCCATCCGTTTACCGTTCTCTATTTCTCCATTTCCAGCAAATGTGATTATCCAATCCTCATGACGCTTGGCTATTTTAGCAAAGGCACGGAGCATATCCGCATACCCCTTACGTGCATTCACCGTCCCGGCATATAGTATCTGTTTCTTACCCACTACAACTTCGGCATCTGCAAAAGTTCCGTTTCCTGAAGGGTAAGTCATACAAGGATTATAAATCACTCTCACCTTATTATCCATATCAAACTTACGTCCTATCTCACACTTCCAGTATTCTGACAAAGCAACAACAGCATCAGCGTTACAAAATAAATAACGGTAAACCCAAGCATACCGACTACGTATAGTTGTCTCAGGAGAAAACGAATGAAAATGCACGATAGTTTTTTCTCCACAATCTGGCCCAAAACATAAACGGAAGCTTGCGAAGCGCCGATACCGGTTCACTCGATTGAGTGAAATAATTCAGATAAAACAGGAATCTGCCATTATGGTGCTGATTCAAATAAGCCCTAATTTGAGTGCTAAAAGTTTTTTTGACTTCCAAATTAAATACCCACCTATTTTCTGTCATAATTACAAATTGTGTTATACACTCCTAACAAATCCTTTATAATCTTCTGCGGATTATGCCTTTTCTCAGCTATAATCATTCCTTTTTCAGCCATATTTTTCCAATAAGTCTCATTATCATGACAATCTTTAATAGCCATAGCCATATTTACAGGAGCATTAGGTGGAACCAAAATTCCTGTTACTCTATTTTTAACCAAAGAATTAATACCACCAACATTGGTTGCTATAATAGGCAACCCTAACAGTTGTGCTTCACACAAGCTATTAGGACTATTATCGATGTATGACGGATGAACGTATAAATCCGCACTTTGGCATTCATATACTAATCTGTCAGGACATAAAGAACCTAAAAATTTAACATTGACATCAGAAGCTTTGATATGGCAATGCTTTTCAAAAAACGATGTAAATTCAGATGAATTAAAAACGCCTGCCACATGCC